>JABAHP010004541.1_pt4 | contig 40613 bp, 51 predicted proteins | sample 7062081 | NCBI WGS metagenome assembly JABAHP01 (sample SAMN14534357, study PRJNA622989) | marine sediment metagenome | biome: marine biome [ENVO:00000428]; feature: marine pelagic biome [ENVO:01000023]; material: deep marine sediment [ENVO:00002113] | place: India: Gulf of Kutch | collected...
ACTACTTGCGAGTATGGACGATGTAAAGGTATTTCCAGCAGAGACAGTGAATGCTGTCGATGTATCTGGAGCAGGAGATACTGTAATCTCAGCGTTGGCTACGGGTGTAGCTGGAATAGAAGACCCCTGCGATGTGGGCTGGAACGACATGGAGTGGGTTGTCTATTACGCTAATAAGTTTGCGGCTGTGGCGGTATCTAAGCTTGGTACTGTACCTGTTAACTTGGAAGAGGTGGAATATGATTAAGACACATTGGACATTGGAAGATATACGTGATGGTTTAAGACAATTAGACATGGGTAGTAGTGTGATGCCACCTGCTCATATTATAGAGATGATAATGTATGTAGAGAGATTGTTTTACAACAAACATATGGACGACATCAGAGCTAGGCGTGATGGTTTGAAAAATATGTGGACAGACGATGCTGGCTTCTTGTCTTTTTGGTTTCCTGACGAGAAATATAAGTATATGGATTTAAGGGATGTTATATTTCCAGGATGTTACCATTGTTTGCAAACATCTGTAAACCATATTAGACATTCAATGAGATGTTCTCAGAACTGTGAGTTTTGCTACTACCACAGTGTAGATGGTAGAATTATTGGAAAGGGTACGTATGGCTTATCCTCAACGGATATGACTTTCACACTGGACGAGATGTTGTTACTATTGTCTAGGCAGGTACATCATCATTCAGCTATCGGTTGGTTACAAAAGGAGCCTCTGGAAGAGTTAGATACTATTGAACCTATAATGCGATACATAAAGAAGAGAGGTATACATCAATATATGTATACTAATGGTATCTTAGCAACGTATCCTGTTGTGGACAAATTGGCAGAGTGGGGATTAAACGAGCTTCGATTCAACCTCCAATCTTCTAACTTCTCTGACGATGTATTGGACAATATGAAATACGCAGCGCAGAAGATTCAGTGGGTTGGGATTGAATCTCCAATGTACTCCAAGTCTTTTAAGAACTTCGTTAAGCACAAAGAGAGAATACTAGATAGCGGCATACATCAAATTAATTTGCCTGAGTTGCAGATTTGTTCCTTGTCTATGTTAGATCAGTTTGAAAAGACTGAAGGACCTGTATATAAACACAGAAGAGGATATATATCTCCAATCTCTAGTCGGCATTACACGTATGACTTGATTGAGTTGGCTGAACGAGAGAAGTGGGATGTGATTATAAATGATTGCTCTAACGACACAAAGTTCTACAGAGGCGCAGTACCAGATATGCATCTTGGGGTTGTTAGTTACGACTCTGCGTTTGAATTACCATTTAAGAATGTAGCGTATCTAGCGAACCAGATACTCGAAGAAGGAGTAGAGTATGAGTTCTTCTAGAAAGAAGAAGAAGATGAAGGTTGTAAACGAAACAGATATGAAGAAGCCAGATGGTAGGCATAAGAATAAGAACAAGTTCTGTAAGGGATGTAAGTTAGCAAAAGATTGCTGGAAAGGAAAGATGGCTGCGATAGCGTTATGTGAAGACTATGTTTAAACCAGACGTACCTACGATCATAGTACGGCATAGGGAGTTGTCGTATCAGGAGAAGGCGTTCTTGCTTTGGTGTTGGGCTGTGCGTGAAAGCGACCAGATGTGTGCACTTATATCCAAACGCCAAAACTGTGCTGTACGTGGTAGAACTATACAGTGGTATGCCGACTTCTTTGGTATAAGACGACCAAACATGAGTCGTATGTGGCACAACCTAATTGAGCGTAGGATACTCAAATCAGCCAATTTGGATTCCAGAAATGAGGTAATTTACGTAGACTTTACAGTTTTTTGTTAAAATCGACGTAGATAAGCATAAACCCTAGCGAAAGCGTATCATAATGATACGCTTTTTTTATTTTCCTAGACGTAGGTATATAGAAGCTCACTTTGGAGGAAGTGTGCTCTGAATACGCATAAACAGAGGTGGATACCGATGGCACGATTACCTAAAGAAGAAGAACAGCGATGGAGGTTCCGAATACAGGAATTGATGAACGCTGGACATAACCATCACCAGATAGCTCAAATAATGGAAGAGGAAGGTTCTCCTGGTAGTACCAGACCTCAGAATATTAAGAGGGTGATGGATAGAATGGAGAAAGGTGAATACGGACCACACGAAATAGTATCTCCATCTGAGCAACGAGAGAAGCTAGAACAGACTACAGCGAGGATATTCACAGACCTCGACGAATTAGATTCTATTATAAAGAGCCTAGTGGACAATCCACAAGACAACGCAGCAAAGCTGGAAAAGTTTTATAAACTTAAGAATGAACTCTATAAGAATCTGGTGAACATGTGGTCGATCTCAGAGAGCATCTCTAGTAGCACAAAGCAACCTGCTTCTTCTATTAAGGGTGATAAAGTGCAGATTAACTACGCCAACGTAGACCCTAAGCTAATAGAGGAACGGGCTAAAGAGGCTGCTCGCAAGTTGAACGAGGCTGCTGATGGCAGATAATATGTGGGAGCAGTCACATCACGAGATATCACAGGTTCTAGCTGGCTTAGGATTACCCATGACCCCTGCTTCTCGTAGGGAGTTATGGAAGTACTCGATGGAGTTGTTTGGTCGGTATTACTTTCCTCATGTTATTAGTAGAAAGAACAATCCTTTCCATGTGTGGGTATATGAACAGACCGCACGGATTCTGTCTAACCCGTTAGGGAAGGGAACCAAGCTTGCAGTTGCAGCGCCACGTGGGTACGCAAAGTCAACACTGTTGTCCTTCGTACTTCCGCTTTGGTGTGCATGCATGGGATTCAAAGAATTCATACTTCTTATTTCAGAGACCGTTGGACAGGCCGAAGATTTCCTAGACGATATTAAATCCGAACTCATGGGGAACGAAAGACTCATTGAGGATTTTCCCGAAGCATGTGGTAAGGGTGATTATCGCTGGCGACAAGACGACATTGTTCTCAGGAACGAGGTGCGTATATACGCATTGGGTTGTGGGGGCAAAACTCGTGGTCGTAAGCATCGTGGAGGAAGACCCGACCTAATCCTGCTTGACGATGTTGAGTCTAGAGAGTCTGTTGAGTCAGAATCCACGAGAGATAAGCTTTGGCATCAATGGCTGAATAAAGAGGTTGTTAAAGCAGGGCGTACTGATGGTACGACTGATATAATAATGTTAGGAACTATCTTACACGAAGATAGTTTGTTGAGTAAGCTTCTGGACAGGAGCCAAGCACCTGATTGGCAGAGACAGAGATTCCAAGCTGTATTGAGTTTCGCACAGAACGAGAAGTTGTGGGATGATTGGAAGAAAGTATATCTGATGTTCGACGATGAAGATCGAGCAGCAGAAGCAGCGTGGGCGTTTTACGCAGAGCATAAAGAAGAGATGGATGAAGGAGTTGAAGTGCTCTGGCCTGAAGGTGAGTCGTATTACGATCTTATGGTGATGCGGTTAACTCCAGATGGAAGGTCTGCATTTGAATCTGAGAAGCAGAATAATCCTATTGACGTATCAAGAATGATTGTTACGGAAGAGGACTTGAAGACTTTCACATTGGAGGAATACAAAGGCAGAGGCACAAGAGAAGTCGTACTACGATTAGAGGAAGAGGATAATGTTCACCCATCTTTGTTGAAGACGGTAGATGACCTAGTGTTCTACGGAGCATGGGACCCGTCCAAGGGTAAGAAAGCACGAAGCGGAGACTACTCCGCAATTGTAACTATAGCCAAGGACAAGGATGGGGTTATATATGTTGTCGATTTCGATTTGAAGCGTAGAGATGTTGAGCAGAGAATGAAGGACATCTTTGAGTTGCATCACAGATACAACTATAGATTGTTCGTAGTCGAAACGGCTGCGTTTCNNACGCATTAGTTAAGAAAGCACGTGCACTGGATAGTGACCTGCGATACAAAATCAGAGAGGATACCGGACAGACTGATAAGCAATTACGTATCGAAGGTCTTGTGCCATATATACACGATGGCACACTACGATTCAGAGACAAGAGTCAATGGTCAATGGAGTATCGTAATGGTGTTAATCAACTTGTTGGTTTCAACGCTGGTGCGAAATATGATGATGCTCCCGATGCATTGGCAATGGCATATGAGTTAGTGAAGCATGGTGTATTTAGGCGTAAGGCTCTCGTTGGCGGAAGGACAGTTGTTCTCGGTAGATAAGGAGAGTTTAAATGGCTGGATGTGAAGATTGTACAAGTGCATGTGGAGGAAAGGAAGAGGCACACTGTTGTTGTGTGACTTATAACATAACGATTAATTGTCAGAAGTTTGAGATTAACCACGAAGACCAATGTACATATGTGGAGCATGTGTATATGGAAGACGATTCGGACGAATAAAATAGGAGTGAGCTAAATGGCTGAAGATAAAGAAAAGGTTGGGATGCATGAACGGAAGCATCCTCTATACAAAGAGTATATGAGAGAGTGGGATTTCTATGAAGAGTCCGCTCTTGGTGGGATGCACTACAACTCCAACCAAGACAATCTGTTCACACATAGGTTGGAAGATTGGACAGGCGATTATGAAGACCGTTTTGAGAGAACCTATTACTTGAACTACTGTCATTTGGTATGTTCATTGTATGCTGACTACATCTTCAAAGAAATAGTTAGGAGACCCTCAGACGACATACTTGACGAGTGGAGAGAAAACACAGACGGTAGGGGAACTCATATAGATGCGTTTATGAATAACGTAAGCTACCTGTCTAGCGTATATGGACAGGTTCATGTTATAGTTGACGCTCCCTACGCACGAGACATTAACGTGCCGATGCACGTATTCAAAGAGGACAAGGCAAAGAGATTTGACCCTTATGCCGTTATTGTGGTTCCGCAGGATTTGAGAGATTGGTCTGTGGATGAATTTGGAAATTACAATTGGGTACTGATTCGTAGTAGAGGCTACGCAGATACAGACCCGACTAAAGAACGTGAGGATGACACGACATATCGTTTGATTACACGAGAGAAATGGGAAGTCTACGACAGCGATGGTGTTAAGATTAATGAAGGTGTTAACGAATTGGGCGAAGTTTACATGGTGACATGTTATAACACTGACAGCAACATGGATGTTATAGGCGAATCAATAATCAAGGATATAGCTCGTATCAACCGAACAATATATAACTGGTGTTCAAATATCGACGAGATGATTGAGCGACAAACGTTTAGTCAGCTAGTGATGCCTGAAGACCCGAACGCAGAACTTCATGAAGGAGACGAGGGCGGTGACCCGTTACGGGTGATAGGAACTTCGCAGATATTTACATTCCCTGCTACAGCAGGACATCCGCCTAGCTTTATATCACCTGACAGACAACAGATTGATGCGATTTGGAAAATGATTCAGCAACACATAGATAAGATATACGAACTATCAGGACTTGGCACTGTCGGAAGTCAGTCTAAGTTCTTGTCGCAAAGAAGTGGGATATCACAGGCATACCAATTCCTGAGTATCAATAGTAGCTTGGCGAGGAAAGCTAAGAAGCTAGAACAAGCCGAGAACGCTATTGAGCAGTTGGTATTGGCATGGCAGAATAGCGAACAGGAAGAACCTGTTGAATATCCGACAGCGTTTGACACCCTGAGTCTACAAGAGACTGCTGATTCTACATTTAATATTGTAGGACAGAATTTCTCAACGACTCTGAATATCGAGATGCTTAAGGCTCTCGCTAAGAAGGCCGCTCCGGTACTTCCGACTGAAACCTTGCAAGCTATCTACGACGAGATCGAAGAAAACGAAGGTGTTCTTATGAACCCATTGATCTTCGGTGCTGGTGGATTTAGTGGAGCATTTGGTGGAGGACAAGGCCCGCCAGGGTCAGACGGAAAAGATGAAGTTCCTGAAGAGGAAGAATCCGAGACAGGCCTCGAAAAATCATAACTACACGGTGGATACCAAAATCCCTGTGGATACAGGAGGTAATACAAATGGAAAATTTATTTGAGATCAAGTGGTACGAGGATGGAAGTGACGACCCTGTTGTTGATAAAGACGACAAGGGAGAGGACAAAGGCAAGGAAAGCAATGAGCCTACTTATTCAGAAGCCGACATGAAGAAGGCTATTGAGCGTAGGCAGAAAGCTCTTGCAGATAAGAGGAAAGAGGTCGAGGCTCGTAAAGCACTTGAAGAGAAATTAGCAAACATGCCTGACCCTGACGAACACTCTGCTCTTAAGGACAGTTACTCTGACCTTAAACAGCAGATCGCAGAGTTAAAGGATAAGCAAGAAGAGGAAGAACTGAAGAAGATTGAAGACGAGAAGGAACGTGCGAAGGCTCAGATGGAACGTGAATTCGCTAAAGAACGCTCGAAGCTACAGAAGGAAATGGAAAAGCTGTCAACTCAGGTTGAGCAGTTTAATGCAGAGAAGCAAAAGCACGTAGAGTCTTTGAACAAATTCAGACGCAGCAATCTCGAAACCGAGATCGTTGTGGCCGCTTCCAAGAAGGCTTATAACCCAAGGCAGATTGTTAGTCTTACTGCTCATGAATTTGAGTATGATGAAGCTGACGATAGGTGGTACAAGAATCTTTACGATTCGAGAGGAAAGCCCTCTGGAGTCCTGACCGTTGACGAGTTCATTGAAACTTTTCTCAGCGAGAAGGATAACGAGAATTTAGTGAAGGCAGACATCAAACGTGGTTCCGAAACACCTCGTGGTCAGGCCAAACAACGTCAGGCTAGTTCTGGCGAAGTTGATAAGAAAGTCACGCCTGATATGGAGATGTGGGCTAGGAGAAATAACTTCTATGAAATCATGACTGATGAAAGTCATCCTAAACACGAATGGGTTTTCAAAACCTACGACAGACTTCACAACACTAAGAAAGGCGAATAAAAATTGCAGAGAGGTGAAAACGAATGGCTGATACCTTGAAATATGGATGGGTTACTGGTGGACGACAAGGTACTGAGATGCAGATGGAAGGTAGCACTCGCTACTACAATCGTCTTGGTGCTGCATTTGTCTGTGCTTCTGGTGGTACTGGACTTATGAAACCTGTTACGGCTGTAACCGAACTAATCGTCGGTTGGGCTGAGGTTCCGAGAGCTGCGGTTCCCGGACTCGTGGATTTCTGGAGTCCTGGCACAGATCACGAAGACAAATGTTTTGTTATCACTGACCCAACGGCAGTATTTAAGGTTCCCGTTGCTGAGGCTGGTGCATCACTGTCAGCTTCATTGGTAGGTCGTTATTGCACGGCTACGTGGAGTGGTTCCGGTTCAACTTGGAAGCAGCTCGTAGACGCTAACGCTACTACCGTAGCTAACAGCAAGATGTTCTTCTGTGTTGGTGTTGACACCGATAGCAAGACAGGTCGTTGCGCTTATGTACGCATCGCTCCTGAGCATAGAATGGGATAATCTTAATGTATTGTTTATTTTGTATTTAATTAAAATTTAATAGAGAGGTGAAAACTTATGGCTGGTGTACGCAGATCAGACTTTTCAGAAGCGATGAAGCAGGACATGTATGATTACTTTCTGGATTGGGAAACCTATCAAGAGATCGCTCCGATGTACGAGCAAGTATTTGACATCGTTCCTTCACAGGCTGCCTATGAGAAGTTTAATTCCGCTATCGGACTCGGTGACCTCCTGGAGAAACCTGAAGGTGAAGACCTGAAGGCTGACGCTCCTTTGGAAGGTTACACGATCTATTGTGCGAATAAAACTTACGGGCGTATGGTTCGCTTCACAATGGAACAAGTACACGATAACCAGAAGTTTGGCGACTTCTTACGAACTGTAGTAGGTTCATGGAAAGATGCTTTGGTAAGGACTAAGGACCGTCATTATGTTAAGTTTTTCAACAATGGAGCATTAACCGCAGGACACAGTGTGTTCGACAATACCATTACTGGTCTTGTTGACGATACAACTGGAAATGTTATCTATGATAACTATCCGTTCTTCGATACCGCACATCCTGACAAAGTGGGAGGCACTTACGCTAACCACACCGCTTCACGTGCGTTGAATCATGACAACCTTGAGACTACCTGGGAAACCTTTACAGCGACTAATAACAGAGACGAACGAGGAAACGAAATCGAGCTTATGCCGAACGTTCTCTTGATTCCTGCTCAGTTAAAGTTTACTGCTGATCGTATCCTCAAGTCTACTAATATTCCTGAGAGTGCTGACAATGACATCAATGCATTGCATGGTCTTGTCACTCCGATGGTATGGCAGCGACTTTCCGATACGGATGGATGGTTCCTTGGTGTGAACAAGAGAGGACTCATGGCTACTGACCGTATGGCTCCTGAACTGGACTTTTACCAAGATGAAACTTCCAAAGACTACTACGCTACGATTATATATCGTTTCGGAGGTTGCGTAACTAACTGGAGATTCTGGTACGCATGTAACGTTTCCGCTACCTAATATTAGTTAGTGGAGAGTTATAATATAGTACGATAAACGGGGTAGTCACCATCAGCGTGACTACGATAAACGGTGGCTACCCCATTAACAAAAGGAAATGACTATGTATTTTTATGTAGATACCCACGAGATGTGTAGAGAACCCAAAGAAGGCGAGCAATGGACTGCTTGGTTTATAGGGTCATCTCAGAACAATCGCAAGGGTAGAGAATTTACTGACATAATCCAAGGTGAGGAAGTAAGCCTTAGAGCGATGACAGAGGAAGCACTCGTGAGTTTTCTCAAGAATGCTTACTCTCGTGCACCGTGGCTACGGGCTTATCGAGTCACTGAATAAAGGTGATGAATAGATGGGCAATGAAATCCTGACTCCAACGTGGTCTTCGTGGGATGCGTTCCACGCAGAGTACGATGCATGGGTGAGTGACTATATGGCTTCTCCAGCTTCCGCAGGTAAGTTCTTCTCTGGAGGGGAGATTCTACCTGATGGGAGTACTGTGCTTGAAGACTATGTATATGAGGTCTTCACCGCAAGCATGGCGACAGGAGGAACTGGTTCTATTCCTCATAACATAACACTTCATACAGGTCATAAGATACCCCGTTCTCGAACGGATATGCATGAACTGTATAAGTTTAACCCTCAGACGGACAAACGCAGCGATTTAAAGGGTACTCGTGTCCGTCAGACGGAATTTTACAAGTCGTATATTCAAGATGTTGAAGATGCGAAGAATAGAGACCCTGACGCTGTTGATCTTTGGATTAACAACTTTAAGAAGATTAGCCCTCAAGTTGAAGAGGCTAACAAGAAGAAGAAAACGAATAAAAGGTAAGAAGGTGTACCTTTAACAAACACCAAGGCCGATTTAAAGAATGGAATGCGTGTGTTCCCAGACTACGCAATGCGCAGTAGAGACCCCATCCTCAACTGTAGCAATCCCCGGCAATGGGAGGTGTAACGAATGGGAAATACGAGATTTAGGAGTGATGTGCGAGAGCAAGGTGCTCGTACCGCTAGTTTTAGTACCATCCAAGGTGGAACTATTTCTGGTAACTTGACTTTATCAGGTAATAACACTTTTAGTGGTACTTCAACCATGACCGGATTAGTCACAGCGAATGGTGGTGTTTCAATCCCGGCATCGAAATATTTTAAGTTGGGTTCGATATATATCATCACCGCTGCGGCTGCTAGTGTTGACGGTTTTACAAATGCGTCAATTAACGCACTTGCTTCGACTGCACTTACTGGAGTAGTGTCAACCAAGGGCGACATTCCAAGAGGAACAATCTTTATCAACGCAAGTTCTAACGCTGTTGCGAGTAATATAATGCTCGGAAAGATTGGCTTGGCTTCTTGGACAGGTCTAGGCCCGAATGGTAGCAACATCCAGGATTAAGTAAATACGAGGTGGGGCTTGTACGGCCCCACCTTTTTCTAAATAAGGAGGATTCCAATGGCTTACGAATTATGTAAGATATGTGAGGAAGTCAACGCTAATCCTAAGCATGTGAGATATAAACACGGCATGTCTTGGAGTGAATATCAACAGAGGATTGATGACGAAGACTTCATGCAGAAAGTAGAAGAACACAGAGAAGAACGAGAAGAGAGAGAAGAGAAAGAGTATCATCTTAGTAGGGTGTTGATGTATCACTGGTTTACGAAACCAGCGTCACTACTGAGAGTGATGCGCAGATACCGGGAACACGTAAAAGGAAACAGAGACGCATTCAAAAAGGAAGAGATGGACTTAAGTATATATGATGGTATGGACGATGCCATTGTCGAGAGCGTTCACGTAGCTGAAGCTATGACCAAGCGAGGATGGGAATGTGTTATGGCTAGAGGTGGACGACTTGGCGTTAAGAAAGAATATGTAATGAAAAGAATAAAGTAATGGAGGTGGCCTGAGAATGGCTGTTGCAACTATAACGAATTCAGGAAAGACTTTCATATCAATAGCTAGTTTAGATCAGGATTGGAACTACAGTACGGACTTTCCTAATCGTAGTAATGGGATTCGTGTAATTTCAATTCAGTACGTACCGTCTGATTGGACTACTGATGTGTGTCAGCTTAAAGATGGTGGAGCCACTGGCCCTGTTATCTTCAACGCTGCGAGTCAGAATAACTACGAGATTAAATATTTTAAGGGTGCACAACTGAAACCCTACTATGACATTAGTGACACGAATAAGTGCGTAGCTTCTGCTAACGCAAAGATATTGATTCATCTAGGGGGATTTTCAAGCTAAGGAGATAGTCATGTTGAAATTTGAAGATGTGGACACCGTATTCTTCGGACCTATGGTTGGAGAACTAGGGTGGGCATGTTCGAGATGGCAAGCATGGTGTCGTTACCGTAGGCATCATGAGTTTGCTGGTTTGAAGTCAATGATGGTAGATTACGATTGGAGATACCCATTGTACGCTGACTACATTGATGAATTCATTCCTCTCCCGGATTGGTTTACACAATTGGGATTGGAACAAGATTGTTACGAGGCAGTTCCTCCAGGGTCACCAGCAGGGGCAGTAATGGAGACTCGATTGTATACAGATTTAAACAATTGGTGCAAGCAACATTATAATCCTGCTACCACATGGACAGTGCGACCTCCACGAGGTTGTAACTTCATCGTACAAGAGAGAGCGATGCAGATGTGGAAGACGTTGGAACCTTCGCCACAAGCTAAGGCGTACGCTGATAGTTTGTTGTTTGGTAGAGACAAAGGACAGACAGTACTGATATCAGGACGCAAGCGGTCACGAGCAGGTGATAGGAACGTACCTGAAGAAACTTGGGAAGCTGTGGTGGATGCATTGTCTCAGTACTTTACGGTAGTAATAACTGGAACGAAACACAGTTCCGCTTTGGTTAAAAAGGTTGGTAGAAATATAATTAATGTAATACCTCGTACGGGGGTTGACGGTCTCGATGTTCTTATCGCTTTAATGCACAAGTGTAAAATGAGCATCACATCACAATCAGGACCTACCCTGATCTCGCTACTGTGCGAGACCCCTTCATATATTATAGGGCATGAAGCTGATAGACATTCTAAGACTGAGAACTTCTTAGACACAGCATGTATGTTTAGAACCGTTCCTTATAATGTGTACGCAGGTGTAACTGTGGACACTATACTAGAAGATATATCAAACTTCGATCAGGCAATTAATCAAGCAACGGCAGGAGTGGACATGGTTTACAACCATGCGAAGAACGATGCTAGGTCTGAGATGTATAGCTTGTTGGTCGAACCTATAAACTTGTATAAAGTGGAAGCAGACGACATTCGCAAGGAGATTATCTATGGAAAACCACAGGGGTAATATAGTACTGGTCGGTGTCCTTGACCAACCTGGGAGCACCAACCTTTATATGGCTAAGGCTTTTGAGAAGGCAGGGTTTCATGTCATACCAGTGAATTACCGAACTATACTACAACAGTTCGGACATCACACTCTGTTCAAGGTTCTCTTTAAGCTAGCACAAGAAAGACCAAAGCTGATGCTGTTCTCTAAGTTTAACGGTGTACCTTCCCTTCCGATAGGGAAGTGTTCGCAGGATGACGATGTTAAAACTTGGTTCTGGTTCATGGATGGTATCAACACACTGAATATGGTTCCTGAGTGTATAACACACGCACAGTTGGCTACTTACTCTTCGTTCACAGGATTAGGAGTTCTTAACTACGTGAAGAAGAAGGTAGGAACAGCAGAGGGAATGTTTCATATTATGGAAGGGATTGACCCTGACATATATCGTCCAACGATAGCTGGCGACGAGTATCATTGCGACATAGCTTTTATCGGAACTGCGAATCCAGAGCGACAACACTATCTGAACGTGTTAGCACAGGCAGGGTACAGAGTAAACGCATATGGAAATGGTTTCGGACAAGAGGTAAATGGTATACAGTTCAACATGGCGTGTTCTGGTGCAAAGGCTGTGTTGGCATTGAGCGCAGAGTATGATACGCAGGAATACTTTTCAGATAGAGTGTTCAGGTATGGTGCTTGTTCCTCATTAGTGATGCATAAGTACGCACCGGGATTAGATAAGTACTTTACTCATGGGGAAGACCTCTTATACTTTGAGAACGAACAGAACTTACTTGAGCATATGGAGTATTTTATTAGAGGCGAGCGTGTAGATGATATCACGGCTATGAAACAGAATATATATAATAAGGTTTTGGAAAGACACACATGGGATGCGACAATCGCACAGATATGTGAGCACGCAGGGATATAGGAGACAAACATGAAGACGTTAATCATATCATGGCATGGTCTTGGTGATAACATCATCATAACCCCTGCCTTGAGAAAGTACGCAGAGGAAAACGAGATATACTTGGCACACCTAGAGAGGTTGCCAGTTCAAGATGTCCTAGCGGAGTGTCCTTACATTCATGGGTTTCATACCATCAGCGATGTGTGGAACGACTTCGATGGAGATGTCGAGAAGGGCAGACAGGTAGTTTGGAACGAAGCGAAGGAGTATGCTGACAAATTTAATTACGACAAAGTAGTAGAGTTAACTCTCGCACCGAGCTTGGGAATCCTTCACAAAGTTCACAGAGCTGCCCATGAGTTAGGAATTGCGATTACGGATTACCAGACAGAGATGTTTCCTAAGATCACCCCTGCGGTGAAAAGGAAAGCGACAGAGTTTCTAAAGGGGTTGCAAGAACCTCTGACATTTCTACATACTGATTGTGGTAATCCACCTAAGAATGTACCAGAGGATATAGCGTCTGGGATTCTAGGACCGTACTCGCCTACCAGTTTAATTGAATACGGTAGTCATAATATGCCAGCTAAACACCTACCACTAGGTGACATAGCGTTAGAGATGGAGATTCTGAGTAGATGTGATAGAGTGGTTTGTGCGGACTCTTTCATACTTCACGCTGCTGGCACGTTGGGGATACCTACCACGGCAGTCTTCTTATCGACTCCGCCATATTGGGTAATTCCTCTACATGATTCTCCACTAGAAATTTTTATAAGGGTGTGAATATAGATGCCAGATTATTTTATAAATCCGAAGGCAGGAGACAGATACCAGAATAGTTATGTGTCCAGAGTAGAAGCGAGCGAGTTCTTCAATCGTTACTATACTGGTGTGTCTAACTGGTCTAACCTGAATGCGACACAGCAAGAGCAATGTCTTATTCAAGCGGCCTACGACATAGAACTACTTAATTATAAGGGTAGCAAGTATTATCCAGATCAGGCTCTAGCCTTTCCTCGGAACTACAATGAAGTCACTATAGGCAACGCTAGTGTTAATACTGCGACTAAGATGACTCTTCGAGGTCTGAATCTTTATAGTTCAACCCACATGGACATAGCTGAGAATCATTTCAAATATGGAACCGTGAGGTTTGATCGTGGTCAAAACAGAGGGGTGTCCAGATACATCTCTTCGTCTACTGCTTCGATTGAAGGTGGATACGGAGAGGTAGTTGTGTCTTCACCCACCACACATAACATGGTGGCATCAGATCATTATATTGTATTTAAACCAATACACGAAGAAGTGAAGAGGGCGCAATGTGAACAAGCACTTTACATTGCAGAGAATAGATTCTACATGTATGGAGATTACAACTTCTCAGGAATCGGGTATGTACGTACGGGCGACTTGGGTATGTCATTCAAGAATCCTGACGGAACCATTACAGGTAGAAAGCTGAGTATAAAGGCTAGGAAGTATTTGGGTAGACACGTAAGGAAGACAATACGAGTCGGGAGAGCATAATGTACAAACTAGTTTTATCACCACGCAGACACTCTGCGTTGTTACACGCTTCACATATACTTGATGGAAAGACAGAGATTATGTTTATCGCAAATGGCATGGAGGAAGACTCGCCATACAAGTTTTGTCTAGAAGCGATGACGATACAAAGGCAGTTTGAGCTAGAGAAGGCGCATAAGGAATTCGGGGTTCGTAAGTTATACACTATGAACCAAAGCATATACCACATAGACTATGAGCTAGTTACGATTAAGTTACAACTATTATTGACCGTTTCTCCTTTCACGCACTTCTATTTTATGAATAACGGAGACCAACGCTTGTTTCACATTTGTCAATCTATAAACTGCCAAGCAAAGAAACTAGTGTACAAACCGAAGGGTAAGGTAAGTTGGGAACACAAACTCAACGAGGAAGAGATAGAACGTAAGCTGAATGCAATAGAACGCATGACGACAATACGGAAAGAGTTGCTGGCTTACGAATTAACCACAGAATATGTACAGAGGTGACATCATGCCTAAATGGGTAGACGATTGTGTTAAAGAATACATAAAGAAAGGTTATAGCGAAGCAGACGCTTGGAAGTTTTGCCAAGGAGCCAAGGCTGCTCAAGATCGTAAGGAGAAGAAAAAGAAAAAGAAATAAGGATGTGAGTTAGATGGGTAACACCCATTTCCGTTCAGATATAAGAGAGAGAGGTGCTGCACGCACCGCAAGCTTCAGTACGTTTCAAGGTAATCTTACTGGTGATGTAACTGGTAATGTTACAGGTGACGTAACTGGTAGTGTGTTTGGTGGTAGTATATCTGCTACCAACCTAGATGTGAGTGCGTCTGTTCGAGTAGGCAATACTGCTACTAAGGTAGTTATTGATGGCGGTACTGCTGGTGTACGTCTGTACAACATTGATGCATGGGATGACTTACGATTCCCCGTATCCGCAGTATCAATTAATAGAGCTACATCTAAGCCAGATCAAATCAAAGTATTAGGTAACGTAACGGCACTAGGCTTTGACAATACTGCGACTGAGTCTGTAACATTTTTTGCACAGATGCCCCATGATTGGAGATCAGGCACAGCCGTACACGCACACGTACATTGGATTCCGTCAGGTACAGCTACAGGTAATGTGTGGTGGGAGATGGAGTACTACGTAGCAGACCAAGCTACTACGTTTACATCACTTGCTACTATGGGTGCTACGGATTACAATAAGGGTACTGCTAACATGCATCATTATATAGAATTAGGTTCTATTAACATGTCAAGTTTCACAGGCGTTTCAACTATGATAGGTTGTAGGTTGATTCGTAGATGTGACCTAGCAGCAGACAATTACGGAGAAGACGCAGGGCTAATGGAAATTGATTTCCACTATCGCAGAGATGGATTCGGTAGTGACACAGAGGAATCTAAAACATACTAAGGAGTGAGTTAATTGGCAGGTACAGGAGATATATTCTTTCATCAGACCATAACTAGTATCACAGCACAGACTAGAGATGCATGGGGCGATCATACTGCTGGTAGCTCTAGGTATACCAATGTGCCGTGTAGGTTTGTATTTGATACTGACCGTAGGCGTGCTGAAGCTGAGGACGAGCGTGTAGATGCACTGGCTTATATTGGTGGTAGTTACACTAATGTACAGCCCGATGACTCTGTGGTATTTGACAGCGTGACGTACCGTATCATTAAAGTGTTCCTAGAGTATGACTTGTTTGGAAACGTAGACCACATTAAGTTGACCTTAAGGAAGCGAACATAATGGCAGATAAGATATGGGGGTCAACAGGTAAGAAACCTACAGGTAGAGGTCTTGGCAAGGATTGGGGATATGACGAAGCTAGGTCTGTAGGGTTGGCTACTATGGAAGAGGACATCAAGTTGTGGGTAGAATCCATGATTGATATGACAAACAAGACAAGCTTCTATTGGCTGGCTACTAGATACATATCCCAACGATTGATTAAAGTTATGGCTTACTGTTTAGAGGAAGCAGCTAAGAGGTGTCCATACGATACTGGTGAGCTTCGAGAGAGTGGTCAAGTAGTAATCAACGAGTCTGAGTTAGTTGCTCAGGTAGCTAAGGGTTCTGGTGCAACAGAGAAGCCAACAGTAGAAATCTTACAACAGTGGGTTAAGAAACCTTACGCTTATATAGAAGCGGACATATCGTTTGACAGAGAAGTTAAAGGAAGAGACTTAGCATTGTGGGCGCATGAAGAACTACTGAGATATATTAGGCGACCTAAGTCAGGACAGCAGATCGGTAAGTGGTTTGCACGACAACCAGGAACCGGACCAAAGTATTTGGAGAATGCGTTCAAACTAGTCAAGAGGGAAATCCCAAAGGAGATAGAGAAAGGATTGCAAGAAGCGATTAGAGCATACAATCAGAAACATGGAACAAGGACAAGAAGGAGATAAGGAGAGATATAAATGCCAAACTTGATTGAAGATTTAGGAGTACATTTCACAGGGTTAGCTAGTAACCATGAAATACTAACTAACATAGGAGCAACTCAGTTTGTGGCAAATACAAACCTGTTCTACGTGATAGAACCAGCCACCCCTAACAACTGTGTGACTATCATTCCTTATGGTGGGAGTCCGCCTGAGACAGGACACAAGTGGGCGCAATCTCCTTCGGTTCAGATTAGGGTTAAAGCAGATGGAGTGGCTAAAGGCTACAAAGTAACTCAAGCTATAATTAATGAGCTTGACATGAATGTATCGGTAGGTTCTGATATACCGATGAAAACATATGCTCTGCAATCCGCTCCAATGTTTTTAAAATGGGATGAAGAGGATTATCCATGCTTTGTGTGTAACTTCGACATTAAGCATGTAAAGTATACTGTGAGCTAAGGAGACAGAAAATGGGAAGAAGAAAAGCTTTATGTACTAAACCAAATGGTGAGCCGATTAGGATTCTCCACGTTGGTCACCACTTTTGCGCATCCGCAACATTAAGCAGATGCGAGCATTAAAGAAGAAGGGATATAAGGTAGACGCATTGACGAACAGGATTGCGTATGGTACAGAAGGATACGAGCGTGTGTTCTTCTATCACCATAAAGATCAGTTCCGAGCGGTACTATCTGAGATTAAAGATTGGTACGACATAATCCAAGTAGCGAATGAGCCAGATTGGATGATAGTGGTAGCGTACAATGTTGGTTGCAAGAACCTTGTGCATGACTGCCACGACTTAGATTCAGTTAGACTGAAGATGGCAAACTTGGACGAGATTCGAGTGTTCAATGAATGCGCAGATGGAATCATCTTTGTGTCGAAACCTATAGAGACGTTCGCTAAGAACCTCTATAAGTTTGATGTACCGTCTACGGTGTTGTACCATTTTTGTAACGACGATATCATCACGTACCCTCCAGAAGGGTTTGACGAGAACATGAGGCACGGTATTGTATACGAGGGTGGAGCTAATCCTCCTTGGCAGGAAGTTCAGAATCCTTTCGTGTACCGTAGTATATACCGTCACTTCAAGAAGCTGGTCGAGATGGGTAACGAAGTTCATATGTTTATTGGAAACATGGATGGCTTCGAGTCCTTTCAAGACATTGGGGCTTTCGTCAGGCCACCGACACATTATGATGATATGATGAAGAACATGTGTGAGTTCAAGTGGGGGGCTTTGATTTTCAACAATGAGAATCTAGACCAAGACCAAGTGAATCTCACAACTATGAACAAAGCATATGAGTATATTACATGTGGGCTACCTATCATTGCGATGGGTGCTCCTGAACAGGTGAGAGTGCTAGATAAGTATGGGGTAGTACTCGACCATAAAAAGACCGAAGACATCGGCAACATTGAAGAGAAGTACGGGCATTTGTACCCAGAGCTTAAGGCTAACGTGGACAAGGCTCGGAAGCTGTTGACGATGGAACGGCACATACACATAGTAGAAGAACTTTACAACAAAGTTGNNACAATCTAAGAACAGAGAGGTGAAACTTAATGGCTTATACAGGTCACATCAGAAGCGCAAACTATTCGGTTGGTATGGCGTATATTTATATACACAATACTACGGGTAGTACAGGTTTGGCCTCGATTGACGCTCAGATAGCTTCGGCTTCATACCACACGCACTTTTGCGTGGGTAACACTACTGCGGTGGAGATTTCCCCAGACGTAACCTACCTGGACCACTTTATTAGTGTCAATGGCGAGCGAAGGCGTGACAAGACTGTTAGTACTTCACACAGTATTTCAGTTACCTTCACGTTCGATGAAATCAATGCAACTAATATTAAACGTTTTCTCTATGGTGAGGAAGCGGTTGCTGCAAGTCCGACTTTTATCGTTAACGCTTCGCCTGTGAAGGAAGTTGCTGCGCAGGTCGTCTTTACTACTTCTGTTGGTAGAGACTTGATCTATAAGATACCCAAGGCTGCTCTTAAGGCTGACGGTGGCTTATCATTTGAGGCAGAGGATTGGATGACCGCTAATATGATGTTGGATGTCTTGTACGACAACTCCTACACTCATAATAGTACATCTGCACCTTATGGGTACGTTAACTTTGCTGCTACTTCTGGTAGTATCTATTAACGACACCCATTCTATAGTGATGGTTAGGGGGAGGGCTTACCCTCTCCCCCATCACATATATACCTAAAGGAGTGATGCTCGTGGCTGGAGTACGTCGATCAGACAGTACGGTAGCAATGAGAAAGAATAGAAGAAGATCACGACGAAAACGAAAGGTAATTAAAAATGGCAAAGGAAAAAAAGAAAAAGTAGCTGAGATTAAACAGAAGATGGAAGAGGAACTCTTAGAGGATGTAGCGGAAGACCAGAGAAGCGACGAAGATGTACTAGCACAAATCCCTAGTGAAGTTAATTTAGATGGGAAGATCATTGAGTTCGGTGAATGGTCATTCGGGGAGTTCGCACAGATTGGTGATGTGGTTGATAATATGATTAGAGACTTAGAAGACCACGGTATTAATCCCATGCTACTGTTTTTCAGACCTGCATCACATCTGTATGAAACACAGGTTTTGGGTAAAGAAGATGATATAGACCAAGATATACTAGAAGTGTTCCATAAAGAACTGGAGAAGGAAGCTAACGATGTAACTAGACTGTTTGCTCGTGTGGCTCCCTACGCATTTAGAATTGTACAGTTCACGTGTAAGCTTACAGATGAAGAAATGGATGCCCTGAGTCCTGATGACGGTATTGGTATCTTTAACCTTATTATGTTACAGAACCACACACTATTGGGAAAATCATACTCACTCTTCGGGAAGCATCTTTAAAAAAACCTGACCCCAGGAGAGGCGTATTTCGTGGTCCCAAAAAGAGGCCGGTAGACAACGACACGTTCAGGCTTTTAGTAACAACATTGGTGCAATGGGGTCATACTGAACATGACGTTATATGGAAGTATAGTATCGCAAAGGTGTACAGATATTATGATGCTATCCACAAGAAGGAGTCTAGGCAGTTCTGGTCTGAGGCTATACGTATGTATAATGCAGTAGCATGCTCACAAGTATCGCAGACTAAGAGGCATGGAGCACATATGAATAAGACATGGAAGAAGTATCTAGATGCCATAGACCCTGAGAAGTTAACAAAGAAACGTAAAGTTAGGAAGAAGAATCCGTTTGCGAATTTATTCAAAAATTCTGATAAAGTACCACTAGTAGAAGAATAAGGAGTTGAGTATAAGTGGCTAGAGTTGAAGGAATCCGAGCACCAGTAGTTATTGATATGAGCGACATCCCTCGCTCTATGAAGGCTATTGAAGCGGAATTTATGCGTCTTAAGAAGAAAGTCGGAGAGGTAGACTTTCGTATTGATGGTAGATACCTGCGTGATTTTAGTCGTAAAGGTTTACAACCGTTAATAAAAGATTTCAAGAACATAGAAGACGAAGCCAAGAATGCAGCGGCACGTGTCAACAGACTAGGTGCGGCTATTAAGAAGGTTCGTGAGGGCGGCAAGTTTAGTGACGCTCAGTTTGATGAAATAGGAGCGATGAAGGGTGTAGGGCAGAAGACTCAAACCGCCATGATGGGATACCAAGGGGTACGTGCGTCCTTACATGCTGACCCCGGTAATGTAGAACTACAGAAGGAAATGGAAGCGTCACAGAAGCGTGTTATTCAACTCTTACAAAATGCTAGAAACTTAAATCAACGAATTATAAACCAGAAGAAACAACAGTTAGAAGTTGTTCTCCGCACTTCTACTTATCAGAACCGTTTTGACAAACAGTTCCAAGCAGCAACTAAGTCTTCCCTAGAACGCTGGAGGTTGCTGTACATTAAGACTAAGAGGCAGAAGGCCTCTTTGGATGAAATCATTGAGTTACACAAACTCAAGAACCGACTTATCCGAGAAGGTGTAAAGTTCTCCCAGAAACATCACGAGGTTATGAAACGTACTGCACGCATAGCTAGAAAGGCAGAAGCGGCTAAGGGCGGTCTTATGGGCCAAGGTCTTGCAGGTCGTATTAAGTGGTTTGCTCAGTTACGTGTGTTGTGGGGAGTACTGCGTGTTGTTAGTAGTTTAACTGAAGCTATGATGGAACTAGACAATGCAACGTCTAGAGCTATGCGTACGATGGTACGAGGTGGAAAAGACTACGATAAGGTATCTAAGCAAGTTAGACAGACTATTTTAGATTTATCACGAATGACAGGAGCCTCCTATAAGGATATTGGAGAGGCACTATACCAGCTATCATCTGCTGGCTTAGAAGCTTCTGAAGCTATGGCTGCTGTTAACTCTGTTGTTAAACTAGCAACAGTTACCGAATCAGATATGACTGACACTACTAAGGTTGTCGCTGGTGCGTTTAATAACTTTAGAGATAACATCAGGGGCGCACAGACCGACACCGAAAAGTTTGCAAAGATATCTGGTACGCTGTCTTATGTGTGGGAACGAAACCAGATTGATATGAACGAGCTTGTTCAAGGTCTTAACCAATCAGCACAGTCCGCTAAGTTGGGTGGTCTGGAGTTTGGTGAGTTGGCTGTTATCCTTGGTAACTTAGGTACTAGGATGATACGTAGTGGTAGGGCTGGTCGTATGTTCAGGTCAGCAATTATTAATATTGCTAAGAAGTCAGAGGAAGTCAAGGAAACATTTGACATTACATTTGACCCTGCTAAACCGATGGACTTTCTTGAGATCATGGATAAGATGCATGCGAAGTGGAAAGACTCTAAGAAAACCGTTCAAGCTACAAGGGCTGTGTTTGACATCTTCGGTAAGCGTGGCGGTCCTGCTATGGTTGCTATGCTTGACAGTTGGGAAAAGATTAGAGCAGAGATGGGCGGAGTAAATAGTGCGCTTGATCTTGCTGTCGCTCAGCACGAGAAGATGTTAATGACTCAGACTCATTACAAACAACTGACTGAGGCGTTACACAAAGAAACCATAGCGTTTGTAATAGAGTACTTTGACTACATGAAGTTTATTAAGGGTATCGTAGACTCTATGCGTGAAACGATGATGGGTGGGCGTGTTGCCAAACAGTCTCAGAAGACCGTAGCGGAACTAACAGAAACCTACAAAGATAGCGGACAGGTTATGGAAAGGTTGGTTGAAGTAACCGCACACCGTAACAAGTTATTGAAGGAAGGCGTGGAGGAAACCGAACCTGTTATTAAATCTCATAACCGATTAATAGGTAACCTTACTGAACTTATGGAACTTTATAAGCTGTCAGAAGGTGCGTATGATGGCATGGAGCAAGAACAGAAGAAGGCTGCCATGACGCAGGAAAACTTAGCTCGTGGTATGGAATTAGCTAATATACAAATCAGAGATTGGAATATTGAATCAGGTAAAGCTAAGTTAACGCAAGCTGAATTATCCGCAGAGATAAATAGGACAAAAGAAGCTTTAGAAAGAAGCAAGCAAAACTACGCTGAATACTATGCTCAAGTAGCTGGTGGTGTTGCTGAAAAGAATCCAGCGATAGAAGCTGAGATGAAACGACTCAACCAACTATATAATAAACTAACTGCACAGCTTGAAAAGCTTAAGGATGAAGAAGCTAAGATGGCTGATAAGAAAACTAAAGAGCTAGAGAAGCAAGCAGAGAAAGAAAAGCAGATTCTTCAGATGCGACAAGACGCTCGTCTGAACGCACAGATGATGGCTGCTGATACAATGGGAGACGAGAGCGACAAGCTTGATGCTCAGGAACAGATTGAGCTAGAGAAGGCGGAGTTGGAGTACCAACGACAGGTTGAGAAGTATGGTCGTCTTGAGGAACTAGAGGAACAACATCAAGCTAAGCTTATAGCTATCCAAAACAAGTATTCTAAACAACACGAAGATGTTGACAAGAAGAAATCAGAGAAAAAGAAACAGGTTTATTCTGGAGAGTATTCTGAATTGGTTAACCTTGGTAACAAGTACGAACGATTACGAGAAGAAGAGTGCAACCGAGAAAGTTAACCTGCACGCTGATACTGCGAAGACTGTGTTGAGTGGTGCTTCGGACATGTTTTACGCTATGGCACAGGAGAACAAGAAGTGGTTTAAGTTCTACCAAGCCACAGCTATCGCTGAAGCTCTCATTGCTGGTGCTCAAGCTATCATGATGGTTTACAAAAGTTTACCAACTTGGGCAGCCGTTCCTGTTTCAGTCATCGTAGGTGGTTTGATGGCTACTCGTATCGCTATGATCGCTAGGCAGAAGCCGCCTGAGTACAAAGCTAAGGGTGGTGTCATGGGCGTAGATGCTATGTCTGGTGGTGGTGTAACTAGCGGTATGGCTCAATATATAGTTGGAGATAATCCTTCAGGGAAAGAGCTAGTAGTTCCCTCAGAAGGTATTCATAAAGATAGCGTCCAAGGAGCATACGTTCGAGACAAAGAAGAGAGCGGAGCACCGACCATCATCAACGTCTTCACTGAGGAACAGTTCGCAGATGTTATGTCGAAAGACCTCCCGAAGAACACGATGATTAACCATATGGTCCAAGACTCTCGTGAACGTGGAGCTTCGTTTAAAGAAACACGACGAGTGAGTAGTGGAGGTGGATAATAGATGTCGGAGATAAAATTGTTTCCCATAGGCTTTATAGCATCTACTAATAGCGTCTCTAAAGGTTCGTATGTTAGTGGGGGTACAGAGGACAACCCTATGTTTGAACCTAATGGAGGATGTAATAAAGTAAAGAAAGGGTTTTCTGGTAAGTCTAAAATGGAGAACCGTGCTATATGGACTAGGAAAATAGGGGAACCGAGGCACACAATTAAGTATGAGTACAAGAACATATTCAATTGGGAGTTCAAGCAGATTAGACGATTCATCAGAGATGTCGCCTCATTTCAAGTAAACAGCTTTTACGTAGTTGACTTTTCTAGTGGACAGAAAGTTACTGCGTTAGCTACAGGTAATACCTGGAATGCTTCGATATATGACACTACTGATTTCTCTGCTACATCAGGAGAGGGTGGAAACTACTGTTGTATCTGGTATCCACGCCTTGCACAGTTTAGAGTAGGAATCGTTAGTACTAAGGTCGAAGATTCCTCTATTGAATTTTCTAACACAAGTGACTTCGGAGATTTGAATTCATTTTCTCTAGGACAGGTGTATGCCTATCCAGTGTATAGATGTTTTCTAGATAGCGACAAGGAAGAATTTAAAGTTAATGCCTATGCGGACCCAGACTTGAATGCTTCGTTTGCTGGTCCGATTAGATCAGGTAGAGTAGAATTTATACAGAGGGATGTTAAATAATGACTGTTAGTTTAAACGCTTCATTAATAGTTGAAAAGAATAAGTTGGAGGGTAGTACTCCTATACGTCTATTGTGTATAGAGTATGGGGATAGTGCTGCGAGTAAGCTGTATTGGGCTGCATGGAATGAGGACGTAGATTACTTCCAACCTAATACTGCTACAGCGCAGACGTATACTGCCGCTCCTATAGAGTTTGGTACGTTCAAATATAATAAGGTTGATTCCCAACCTTCAATGGATGTAACGATCTCTAATATAGATAGGACTGCCGTTTCATATCTGGAGAACAACGATGGATTACGTGGTAGGCCATTCCAGCTTATACGTACGTATGTTGATAGTTTAAGCAACGCAAGTGCGTGTCTGGTTGAGACCTTCTACGTTGATGGTGGGCAGTCTACTATGAAGTCTGCTAGATTTCAATTAGTAACGAAGACACACTTAATGGGTATTAAATGTCCTAAGAGAATACAACTAAGAAACCAGTGCTCGTGGAAGTTTAAAGGGGTAGAGTGCGCAGGTACGGCTACGGTAGCAACTCCTACCGTTAACGCTACTCTGGCTTCTTCAAGCAGAACCACGTGTATGAAAACTTTAGGTAGTTGTGCGTCGATATATAATAACACATCGAGGTACGGTGGATGGCCTGGAATTCCCAAGTCTAGAGTGATAATGGTGAACTAATGAGAAAATATGTAGGTATACCCTATAAACACTTAGGCAGGGATACGAAAGGGCTAGACTGTTACGGTTTGGTAGTGCTGATCTACAAAGACAAGCTGGACATCGAATTGCCTGACGTACATCTCTACAAGTTTGGAACGGACGCTTGCAATTATATGACAGCGTTCTATACCAAAAAGAAATACGAACATGTATCTGGGTTCAGTAAGTTGTGGACTCCGGTAGAAGATTTAGAACCATATGATATCATCCTGTTTACTGTATACGATGATATACCAGCACCTACACATTCTGGTGTGTATCTTGGTGAGGGGAAGTTTATTCATTGCATGTCAGGGTTACCAGTAACTATTAATAGATTGAAAGATCATTGGTTAAAGAGAATGCACAGCGCATACAGATATAAAGAGAGGTTTGGCGTAAATGATTCTACTTAAATATATCCCTAACAAATTTGCAGACGAGTGTTACGAACACGAAGCAAACACGTTAGAACTTAAAAAAGCAGTTATCCAACTGATAGATAAGTATCCAGAGCATAAGCGTGCCATGACTCATAAGAAGATTGGTGTGTACATCAACGGAGAACAGCTAGAGGTGGGTACGTGGCGTAGTTACGTTTGTGAAGAGGGAGATGTAGTTGAATTAACACACACAATAGAAGGTGGAGTGTTAGACTTCTTGGCTTACATTACCTACGGTTGGTTTATGGATTTGTTCGAAGTTGATCTCGACATGGACGAAGACCAAACTGAATCCGAGGTATATGAGTGGGATGGACCGAAGACCTCTACTAAACAAGGCGGTGTTGTGCCTGTAGTTTACGGTACGCACGGTGTTGGTGGAACGTACATTAACTTTAATATATGGAGTGACGGTGAAATCAACTACGCAGATATGCTAGTGGCACTGTGTGAGGGCGTAATAGCTGGAGTTCGTAACGAGGATGATGACGGTGACGCATCCATACCAACGACACTAGAAGACGCTGATACTGCGACTCCTTGGATTAAACTTAATGACCAGTACCTTTCAGAGTATGACGGTGCGGAGTGGGCAGGACGTACAGGTACGAATAGTCAAACTTCTATCACAGGGTTTAGAGATGTTAAGACCCTGTACGACTACGAGTATGATGTTCCTGCCGAACGAGACAACCCTGGCGGTAACTGGACGTTGCTCTATACTACTAACGCTGACATAGATGGGTTTACTCTTAAGATGCAAGCCGATGCGTTGTATAACTATAACAAGAAAGGTAAGATGAAGTCTAAGATAGTTCGTTACCGTATTCGTTATAGAGTAGGAGACCCTGAAGGTTCGTGGTCTTACGCCCCGACTAACGTAGGTGATGATAACACTAGTTCGTATTACACATTGCAAGGTAAGAGTCAATCTCCAATAAAAGAAAACCAAACTATCTATCCTGCCGCAGGTAGGAATGAGTACGATATTCAAGTACAGAGGTATGAACCTGCTACTACAGCAGATGACGCAAGGAACCCGTTCAAGACTTTACAAATTACTGAGATCGTATCTGAAGATTTGGCGTACCCAAACACCGCAATATTAGCTATACGTGTTAAAGCTACTGACCAAATCTCAGGTAGTTTCCCAGAGATACTGACTATGGTTAAGGGGCGTAAGGTTAGAGTTCCTGATTTAGCTGGTGATGGTAGTGTTGAGTTCGAAGATTACTACTGGACAGGCACAGGTCATAGTTTTAGGAAACTGAGCAATGACGCACTTGTAACTTGGGATGGTACATCTTATACTACGCAGTATACTTCTAACCCTGCGTATTGTATGCGAGACTATTTGATTAACACTAGGTTTGGGGCTGGAGACATCACGACAGCGAGCGACCTTGACGAAACAGCAATTGATAATGCTGCTAAGAGGTGTTGGCAAAAAGTAGAAGGCGGACACAAGAACGAATTACATTACGTGATTTCAGAACAAGGTTCCCCTGTTGATGCGCTTAAACAAATGGCTCTAGTATCTAGGATGTTTGTCTTTTGGTCTGGTGGTTATGTTAAGTTTAAGTATTTAGAAGACGAAGACCCCATTCNNGTAACATAATAGAAGGTAAGTTTAGCACTACTTACTTGCCTCAATCTCAGATTCCTAACTTAGTTGAAGTAAACTACGCTGATAAAGACGACGACTATAAAGAAGCAACTAAGGAAATTGTAGATGAAGCTGAGTGGGCGTTGGGTAAACCACACCGTAGGAAGACAGTAGACCTTAAAGGTGTTACGGATTCTACAATTGCTATACGAGAAGGTAAGTATCACTTGAACTTAGCGTCATACCGTAGACGTACTGTATCGCTTACTACTACTGTTGAAAGTTTACACTGTGAGCCAGGAGATATCGTTGCTGTGCAACACGATGTACCGCAATGGGGTTGGGGCGGACGTATCGGAACTAGTAGTACTTCTACTACTGCTGTACTAGATGTGGACGTACCCTCTGATATAGTTTCAGACCCGACTGCGTATGATATCAAGGTTATACACGCAGCAGACGATACAATAGAAACGAAAGATATATCTAGCGTTAGTGGTAAGACTGTAACTATCTCTGGTTCATGGACAACTACACCTGCTGAGGACGATTCATATATACTTGGCGTAGTTGACTCGACTATCAAAGAGTATCGTGTACAAAGCATGACAGTGAACAAAGACGATACAATTAGTATGACGTTGCACGAACACAGTGCGAGCATTTATTCAGATACAGGATTAGCCGTTAGTGATGACGAAGCCAGTTCACTTCCTAACCCTGCGGAGTTCGCACCTCAAGTTGAGAACCTCACACTGTATGAACTGCATAATGAGATAGGCATAGGCGTTTCATTCAGACAACCAGAAGATACGTTGGTGTACGATCATGCAGAGATATGGGTGTCAATTGACGACTCTCACTATCAGAAATATACAGATGCGTACGGTAGTGACGACGTAGAAGTTAGAGGACTCATGCCAGGGTTCACTTATTACATACGTGTTTACTCTATAAACAAAATAGGTGTAAAGAATAGGACTCCTGTAGAGAGTAACATTACATTAACAGGCGAGACGATTAGACCACCTGCCACTCCTACAGGATTAGAGATTGATGATGGTGGAGTTGGTCAAGGACTAACTACTACCTTTAGTGGAAGAAGTTGTAAGTTCCGATGGAAGCTTAATGCTCCGTACGGTGGTGCAGGTAGTCTTGAAGTAGAGAAACCTGCTGGTATTCCAGGGATGGACCCGTTGGTGGTGCAGGACTTTAAAATAGAAATATGGAACTACACAGGCACGATACGCCTTCGTGAAGAATGGACTAAGGATTTGTTCTATACGTACTCGTACGATAAGAACTATGAAGATACTAGCGGAATACCTGTGCGTGAATTTCAGATTAAGATATGGCAACGTAACTGGAGTAATTTACTGTCGGAACAACCTGCTATACTGGCAGTAAGTAATCCTGCGCCTGATATGTCTTCGCACACTCCTTCGTTGGAGTCTGTGTACCGTGGGTTCAGGGTTGACTTTAGTGCGTACACAATTACAGATAATGATATGGATTACTGGAAGGTATACTATGGGTACAATAATCCTCCAACTGCCTCAGTTGATAATATCAGTTGGAGGAACCAACACCACACTGTTAGTAATCTATCACAGTCAACGAAGGTGTACATACAGATAGAACCGTTCGATGCGTTTGGTGCTGGAACTAAGAGTGTGGTTGCTAGTACTAGAACGCAGGGCTTTGACTTCATCAACGCAAGTGTTAATGAGTGGACGTTGAAGGCTGACTCTATCGTAGCATCTATTATTAGGAATACAACCATTACTGCATCGAAGGTTGGTATTGCGAGCTTGTCTGCTATCACAGCTAACGTTGGTAGTGTCAACGCTGGTTACATTACTGGTTGTGTTATTACTGGTGGTCTGTTTAGAACGGCAGACTCAGGTAAGCGTATTCAAATCACAGGAGATGGTATGTCACTTTCCGTTACCGATTTAATCGGTGGGTATGGCGACATCCGTTATGGTGACAACACAGCGTCTAATGCTAGTGTGTTCTTTGGTTCAGGTTCGTTGGCGTATATACACCACCTGTCGGAAGCTGTACCGTTCTACATGTCAGCAGAACAAACCGTGGCAGACTTCCATTTCTATCCCAGATCGTCAGACCCAACTGGTGCTGGAGAGTTAGGCGATGTGTGTGTTGTTAACGCTAGTTTAAAAATATGTACAACTGCTGGTGGCGCAGGAGCCGCTGTTTGGACAGTTGTTGGAGACCAGACAGGAGTATAAAGGAGAGGTAGTATGATAGACGACAGAAACAATAAAGATATGCGTGTTGAGTTAATTATCTCTAGGCGTGAGTATATGCTTCTTAAAAAGATAGCGGCTGCTAATGAAATGTCTTTGAACGATTACGCCTCTAATATATTACAGGGGTGGATACGAGGGCAGTTACGTGGAGAATACCAGAAGCTATTTAACAAGATGGATTATTTGGAATTAGCTAATCTGTTTGGAGACGTTAAGAAAGATGGCAAGATAAAAACAGAAAACTCTCCCGTTGAGAGAGAAAAACAAAAAATAAAGGATAAGTATAAGAAGGAGAAGTAATAGATGGCGACTAATTACCCAACCACACTAGATACGTGGGTTACACACAATGCGTCTGACCCTGTTTATGCTGCTCACTTTGTGAATCTTCAAGATGCATGCCGTGAGTTACAAGAGAAGGTAGGTGCGGATTCTACAGCCACAAACTCAACCTTTGACTATAAGATAAGTCAGTTTATGGTTGCTAGTACGCATATGTACTTTTATATGAACACATCCCCTACTGGTTGGACAGCTACGTGTGTGCTAGGAGATCGTGTGCTTGGTGTTGTTGCAAGTTCTGGGTATGCAGAAGTAGGAGGAACTGCAACTGGTTCATGGACGATTGACTCAACACCTTCTTCTTCGCACAACCACATCATCACTTACTTTTCTTCTAATAATACGTATTCTTATAATAGCGCAGGTGGCACTTTTCAGTATAACTATCCAGCTAAAAGTTTAGGTCAAAACGATGGTTTTTTGGTACATGTGCACACCAAGAATACTAAAAATGATACTGAGAACTATGCATACAATCAAACTGCATACACAGATAGTACATCACACAGCCACTCGTACGATGGGGCGTGGAGACCACAGGCAGCGGTAGGTATTATTGCCTACTACAGCGGACCATAAGGAGAGAATTGAATGGCAACTAATTACCCTACATCACTAGACAGCTACACAGACAAAGTAGATAATGTATCTACAGTGTACGCTACATCTGTAAACAATCTACAGGATGCTATGGCGGCCTTACAGGCTAAGGTAGGTATTAATGACTCTCTTGCTACTTCATCGCTTGACTACAAGATAGGAAACTTCTTTAATACAGCGTTACCAAGGCAGTTGTTTTTCTATCAGAGTTCTCCGCCTGTAGGATGGAGTACATCAGGGTTGGCTACTAATTGTGTAGTTGGAGTAAAGGGCGGTGACAACGCTTGGAATACCACTGGAGGCACAGAAGCAGGGGCTTGGGCAATTGACGACGCATCCACAGAAAGTCACAACCATCGGTGGTTAGCGTCCTACGGTTCAGACCCTTGGATGTATGCGTGGCAATCTGATGGTAGTACATTAAACTACTGCAAAAAGTCTGGTGTTACAGCGTCTATAGATATATGTAAAGGTATTGTATCTTGGTATGCCTACCTAACGTGGGGTAGTGGTGATAGGACTTATAGCGGTGCAAAACACTGTTATACTAGTAACACAGGACACACCCACACAGGCGACGGAGATTGGAAACCGTCATCTTATGTCGGCATTGTAGCAAAATATACAGGAGCGTAAGGAGAGAATTGAATGGCAACTAATTACNNACTATCGTAGACAATACAACTAGGATAGATGCGTCTTATATCAATAATATCCAAGATGCTGTCGAAGCGTTGCAAGCTAAGGTAGGTATACTAAACGACACCACTGACGTTATTGAATATAAGGTCACAGGGTTCTTCGATTACTCTACTCCTACAACAGTATATTTTTATAACGATACCGCTCCTACTAATTGGACTATTGTATCAGGTGTGGGGGATACAGTATTAGCCGCAAAGGGCGGTTCAACATACACTACTGGAGGTTCCAAGCAGGGTACTTGGACGATTTCAGGAATGTCTACGGAATCACATACCCACCCTTGGTATTACCAAGCTAGTAGTTATGGTTACACTTACAACTCTGCTGGTACTCTCACGGCAATGACTACAGGGAACAATGTAGGAGAGAATACTTATGCGATGCTTGTCGGTGTAGGGGTGGACAATTGGGGGTACAGAGAACCTTCAAATGCGTACTCAGAAGTTGTTGAGCCTACTGTCGGTAACTACTTTTACGCTGAAGCTCAGAGTCATACGCATACACATGGTGGTACGTGGCGACCAGCAGGTGCGTTAGGGATTATAGCACAATATGATGGATAAAAGGAGACAGTTATGTTTTGTAATGGAGTTTGTAAAAAGGGAAACAAAAAATGTGGATTGCTGTTAGACGTTTTCATGCGAAACGATCTGACAGGTTCAGAGAAAGTAATAGAGAAGTGTGCAATCGTTGGTATCTTCGATTCGCTAGTCCGACAGGAGCAAGGACAGGTTCGTATACAGGCTGCGGTTGAAAGTGGCAGGAATGAGAACGTTAAATGCTTGCGTGAGCAGGACAAGACGTTGGCTACTGGATTCTTAGGATTGCTTAAGTATGCAGAACAGCGAGACGAAGAAGCGATAGAGTATCACAGACAGATGGAAGAGGAACAAGCAAAATACATAGAAGCAGAATTAATAACAGAAGGAGAGGAAGAGGATGGCACAGTATAACACTGGTAATATCACTTTAGTAAACGGTAGTACTCAGGTTGTTGGTGCGAGTTGCGATTGGCTGACAGCTAGCGCAGTTAAGGTAGGTGATATGTTAAAGAAGAATGCCGAGAACGCATGGTATAATGTGTCGGCTGTTAATCTTGCTACTAGAATAACTATCTCCCCTGCCTACGCTGGCTCTAATGCGTCAAACGTAGACTACGCTATCACACGAGACTTCACACCAAATCTAAGTTTGCCAGAGATATCGTCTGGTGATTTGGATTGGCAAGATTCATTTACAAGGGCGATACGAATATTAGATACACAAGTCATTGCCTATAGCGTGACACGTGGCGAGACTTATAGTATTTCTAATGGCTCTGGGAGATTTGGATGGGCGGTAGGTTATTCAGCTACGGCAGGTATGGTTAAGATTGCTAATGCTAGTGGTCCTGGAAACTTTATTCCTGCCATCGGAGTTATTGCAACCGACAACGGCACAACCGTTGATGTGTATTACCGTGGACCTCTTGCTTCCTATCCTAGTGGAAAGTTTCCTACTGTAGGTGGAACCCGTTACTACCTTAAGGCGTGGGATACGACTGCTACTTATAACTTGACTGATACTGCTCCTACTACAGCAAGTTATTGTGTACAGTTTATTGGAACAAACAAATCTGCGACAGCGTTGCAGATAGACATACAAGAAAACTATATTGAATTATAAGGAGTGGACTTTAGATGGCTGAGAAAAGACCGTTATGTTTATACACTGGTAACATCAAACAGCTACAGCCAGGAGATACCATACTTGGTGCGTACAACGCTACCGAAGCTGGTTGGATTGTTAATGCATCCGGTTGGTTGGTTGCTACCCCTGGTTCTACTAAGACAGTAGATAGAACCGTGTGCGGAACTGTGACTCCAGTAAGTAATGGTGGCTTAAAGATCGTTGACAACAACGATGGGATTGTGCTTCGTACTGCCGCAGGTGCAGCAACCGATTGGAGTCATGTTGGTTTAGGTTCTGCGGTAACTCCGCAGTATGCTTTACACATTAACACCAAGGGTAGCGGTGCTAGAGAGATTAGCTTTACCAATGATACTACTGGACATACTAACTCTGATGGTGTGCTTGTGGGCTTAGACAGTTCAGAACAGGCGTACTTCTGGAACTATGAAAATAGTAAGATGTACTTTGGTACTAACAACCTACAGCGTGTGACTATTACAGCAGGTGGCGTGGCTAGTATCAACACCCTACGATCAGGTGCGTTTCATGGATTATCAACTGCATCTGTTGATGGTGCTGTTACATCAGGTGGAGCATTGGTTGGTAGAAGTACTGCTAGTTTGGATTCTACATTAGATGTAGGTGGAGCCTTAGTTGGTAGAAGTACTGCTAGTATAGATAGTAATATAACTGGTGGTGGCACGCTTACAATAACAGGAGCCATAGCTGGTAGAAGTACTGCTAGTATAGATTCCTCATTAGACGTTGGAGGTGCGCTCGTAGGAAGAAGTACTGCAAGCATTGACTCTAACCTTTTAGTAGGAGGCTACCATACGTTAACAGGTGCTTTCGTTGGTAGAAGTACTGCTAGTATTGATTCTACGCTAGACGTTGGAGGTGCTGCTGTATTCAGAAGCACGGCATCTATCGACGGTAACGCAAAGATAGGTGGAGACTTAACGGTTACAGGTACATTGGTTACAGTCGCTACGGCACATATCATTGGCGACAATATTATCGGTGACAATCAAACCGATACTCAGACACTCTATGGAAACATCCTTGTATATAATGACGCTGCTGCTAATCCGATGCGAGTAACGGGTAACGCTTCGGTTAGCGGAACAGGATATGTCGCTGGCACGTTTGGTGTTGGCGGTGCAGTACATTTAAAGAGTACTGCTAGTATAGATGGTGTGTTAACTACTGGCGGAAATGTAAACTTTGGTGCTAGTATTAATGACCAAGCTGTGTTCTTCGGTAACGCATCTGTCAACGGCAACTTGGTTGTCGGTGGAACTGGTGCGTTTGGTAATACGGTTACTATTACGCAGGACGTACAGGTTGATGCTGGTAGGTATCTCTACCTTGACGGTGGACTAGATACTTACATCACAGCAAGTAACGACGTAATTACATTACATACAAATAGTGCTAGTGTTATGCACTTTAGATCAACAGTGGCTCACAATACTGTGGCTGCTTCTATTGACGGTAATTTAACTTATGGTGGAGCGTTATCTGGGCCATCAGCACAGATCACTTCATTAGACGTAACGACAGCTACCATACCTACGCTCAACGGTGCTGTGAACTTCCCAGGCGCAGTTACTATGCGATCTACTGCGTCTATTGACAGTAACGTAACTATGGGTGGTACTGCTTCGATTGCTGGTAATACTCAGGTACATGGAACATTTGACGTTACTGGTGCTGTAACTCACGATTCAACCCAAACACAAACAGGAATACTAACAGCAAACGCTAATGTGGTGGTCAACGCTACCGTGATAGCTAGTGCAGTTATTATAGGCGGAGCAGGTAAAGCTAGGTTGGTTAACTGTACACTTAATGCATCTGGAGACATCACCGCAGACGGTGGTACAGATTTAATGCTTAACCAACACGATGACACTTCTCCCAACCAAGAGTTCATAGCGGAGAAAGTATGGAATGCGGTCTACAATGACGTTGTGGATTGGCAGGATTTAATGGAAGGCGAAAAGGTGACTTATGGAAAAGTTTATGCTGATAGTTATGATGGAGCATTTATACCTGACAGGAGATGTCAGCAAGGAGTTATGGGAATCTGTTCCGACACATTCGGTTTTGCAGTGGGCCGGATTCAAGGACGTACTCAAATCCCTGTGTCGGTGGCTGGTTGGTGTTTAGCTTACGTTGATAAGAAATATCCTACAGGTGTACCCTTGACGAATACATCGTCAGGATGCTTGACTGAAATGAACGCTTCCGAGAAAGCGTTATATCCAGAAAGGATTGTCGCCCTATACAAACGACCTGAGACCGAAGAGGTGTGGCAAGGTAAGGTCGAAGTTAAGGGTAGACATTGGGTGCAGGTGAAATAATATGGCTCATAATTGGCAATACAGTATAGGAGCGTCACAGTGGCAGGACTTTACTCAGTATCAAGAGTATGGAGATACTAATGGTAGTATTACTGTTGCTGCGACTAGGATTGATTGGGATGCTATGACTAGAACTGCGTCTGCTTGGGTAGCGTCAGACTTTGGTGCTGGTTACTTTACAGACTTCGTGCACGATTTTGAAGTGATGGCAACCTTACTGGACGATACAGCGTACCCTGTGTTTTGGAGTATATCACAAAACTTAGATAGCGATGCAGAAGCGTGGAATGCTGGAGGTAGGATATCTGCGTTTTATTATGAGACAGGTGGTACTTGTTATACGTATCTCAGAGAGTACAAAGGTGGTGGTGCTGCGAACAACGCTTATGTAGGCTCGCTAAGCTTTGGTACACCTTATTACACTAGAATAGTTGGTAACTCAAACGTAGCTAGTGGTCAAGTAGATATCTTTATGTATACCACAGCCTCTCGTGATACGATAGCTTGGCATGGTAAGATAAACCTACAAGCAACTAAACTTAGTAATGGTTATAGATACTTTCATAGTTATAATGCCCTTACTGGTGCAGGTGCTAAGAGTACTGGTTACATGCGCAATCTAACAATGAGAAAGATACCAGGCGTAGAGCCAGAAGACAAGACATTCAAAGAGTTGCGTACTAATATTAACACAGCACGAGCTACGGCAGGACTAGGTGCGTATAGTTGGACTGCATCTATTACTGATGGTGTGAATCTGTTAGCATCAGACATCTTAGAATTACGTACTGCGATAAGCGAAGGATATGACGAGTTACTTACATGTGCTGCTCACCATACTAGTGATGATGCTACGCATTATAGCGGTGATGATGCTGCGCATGATAGTTCGGATGACGCTACGCACTACACGACTAATGACTCTACACACTACACAACGGACGACAGTAACCAAAATACTAGTGTTCTGAGTACACACTACACGACGCATGACGCTACAAAGAATGCAACATACAAGGCATCATACTGGTCATCTAGAAAAACTTATTATGACGTAAGTGTTAAATAAAGGAGAGAAGAAGAAATGGCATATTCATGGACTGAAACAATAGAAGAAGGCGCAGACATAGAAGTTGTGGATATTGACGAAATCCGTACAGTAACAGATTTAGTTGAGGATACATGTCTAGCTAACTATACAGGCGATAACACAAACCACGATTCAGATCACGATGCTTCTCATTATAGCGTTGATGATGCTGCTGCGGAATCGACACACTATACCTCTCACGATTCTGGTCATAATGCCACGCATGATAGTAATCACGACAGCGGTGACGACGGTACGCATTATTCTAACCATGATGTAACTTATAAGGGTACTAACTATGTAACCCATTATGGTTCGAGATACACAACTTATAATAACGGCAGACGTTCACCTTATTACTTGTCACACCAAGGTGCTAATACAGGTGGGGAAGCTTAAAGGAGACAATAAATGAAAGCTAAGTATAATAATAGAATAGTGGCGGTAGAGATAATTAACGCTGGTAAGTGTAATATGGATTGTGCATACTGCTACATTCCAAAATCAGAAGAGATGAATAAACTACACGCAGACGTTGTCGAGTATCTAGACAGTGGAAAATTCATAGAAGACTTGGACGACATGTATGACGAGGATTTGGAATGTATTAGTCCTTGGGGTACTGAACCTTCTTTAACACTAGACATCTTTACTAAATGGATGCCAGTATTACTTGAGAAATTCCCCAAGTTGAATTCATTTACTTTTTCTTCTAACTTTATGAGACACCCAAAATATTTGGTAGAGTTTTTAGATTCTTTACCAAAAGACAGAGAGTTTGTTTGCAGAATTCAGTATTCGTTGGATGGACCAAAGTGGATAACAGATGTTACTAGACATAAGAACGCTACGAAAATAATATGTAAAAATGTAAAGACTTTTTTTGAAGAAGCTGTGAAAGCAGATTTCGGTGAGCTTAACATTCACGTTAACTGTAAGCCTACATGGGATGACCAAGTTATAGCCCAAGTCGGCAATGACATATCGCTGGTAGAGGACTACTTATCATTCTTCAATACATTCTTCGGTGAGATAGATGAAATACTAAAGGGTAGTGACCCTGAGAAAATTTGTCATGCTAAAGTCAACTGTCCATTCTTAGCGTTGCCTGGACATTACTCTCAAGAGCACGGTATTTTGTGGGCAAAGATTAATGACGAGTTGTATCGGTTTCAGCATCTACACAGGACGGAAGGATTATTTCCTCACCTGTCTAGAGAGTTCACAGCGTACCAACCGAGGTTCCAGCGTATATTAGATTACGGTAGAGAATTTTATACTAAGCCAGAGATGTTCTCGTGTTCTGCTGGTGATACACAATTTGGCATAGACCACAAAAGAAACCTACACGCTTGTCACCGTACGTTTTACTTGTGTGACGACAACTATGTTAACTCAATTAAACACGAATGCGATAATGGTAATTGGGATTTAGCTCACTACCAGAACGACAGGCTAGATGATATTCGAAATAACATGATGGCTAGTATCGACGACGAAGATGCTTGCTTTAGGTTTGTTTATAATACGTCAGGACACCATTACTTCATACAGGGGAAACTAAATATCATTGCCAGCTTAACAATGCTTTTAGCGCATGCTGGACAGGCAAGCCCTATTTATAAAGATGAAACTGCCGCACGACTCCTTGCAGAATTTATTGCTACAGCATTTAATTGTAGTGTTGAGTATAATCTGACATTAGGCAACTATAATTTAGTTCCTGTAGGATTAATAAAGTTATGTGCTAACGGTATGTTTGAATCTATATTACGGAATTCTACCGGAGGATGGGATAGGCACATAAACGAGTGGTATAAACTATAAAGGAGATAACATGGGATACCAAGAAGATAACGACAAACTATTCGAGTTCTTTCTAGAGAATAGTTTCTTTAAGAATTGGAGGAATACTGAAAGAGCAGGATTGCCTTATAACTATGATGGCTTGGAACTTATGATAAATCATAAGTGTAACCTTTCTTGTAAGTATTGTTATATGGAAAAGCATCATAAGAAGTTTTTTCCAAAAGGCAGCCAAGACTCTACTCTATTATTAAAGAATACTGACTTGATTATAGATTGGTTATATAGAAAAGGAATGACTCCAAATATAGAAATATTTGCTGGTGATAGTTTAACTGACCCGACAAGTAGAAAGGTAATTCACAAGATTTTTGATGCAGCTCTTAGTGGTAAACGAGTGGTGAAGGACTTTCAGTTTCCTACTAATGGTGGTTGGTTAGCATTCGACAAAAAAAGAGAAGATGTAAACTTAATACTAGAGAAGGCAGAGTTTTCTGGCATACGCTCTTATGTAAGCTTTTCAGTTGATGGTAAGTACATGGAGGTGAACAGGCCGTGGAAATCTAAAAAGCAACGGTACGATGATGGTTTCTACGAAAAGATGTTTGAGTTTTTAGCTACGCATCCTTCATCTGGAGTTCATCCTATGGTATACTCTAACAACATTGAACAATCAATAGAAAACTTTGAATGGTGGTTGGAAATGCATTTCAAGTATGGGTTAGATTGGACTCGTATGTATTACTTAGAAGTGAGGAACCCAGAGTGGAACGCAGAACAAGTAAGAGAGTACGCTAAGTTTATTGACTATCTTTGTAGACGAACATACGAATTGTGCGACAGAGATAATGATAAGTGGTTGTGGTTTTTGTTTAAAAGGCATGGCTTTAACACTTTAGCAATACCCTTTGGACGTACGGGGCGAGGAATGCCATGCTCTATCCAGAGTTGTATCGTACTGCGACTAGGTGATTTGATGGTAGTACCGTGCCATCGTACGGCCTACAAGCATATGGAGACAGCGCAAATGCGTGTCGAAGATGATAAGATCATAGGATTCGATGCGAAGAATATAGAACTGTTTTTTGCTATTCAAGCTGCGAGTGACCGTGTGTTCCCGTACTGCGAGAGATGTGACATAAACGCATTGTGTAAGGGAGGGTGCTTAGGTGCTCAGTTCGAAACTAGTGGTAATCTATTCCTACCCATTCCATCGGTGTGTAGATTGTTTTTTACTAAAGTAGCAGTCATGGCACGGTTCTTTGTAGAAGTTGGAGTATCTTCAGATGTGGGGAAGATAGTTGGCAAACACAGGGCAGGTGTATTAGAAAAAATAGGGAAACATACAACGGAGGAATTACAATGGGATTAAGAGAAACAGCAGATAAAGTAGTAGAGTTAATGAGTAGTGTTGATTTTGTTTATGTACTAACACACACAGACAGAGATAGTATTGATAAGTTGTTAGGGATGGTTGTGTCTGATCTTGAAACTCTAGAATCAGAAAAAGAACCACGAGAAGTGACTGACGAAGACATACTTGTAGTGTTGGATAGTCTTAATATGTGTAAGAGGTTCTTACTGGAGTTACCTATAACAGAACGCATAACAGAGTTAGTTAAAGCTATATGTTTAGTTGCACACAATTGGAATACAAACGTTGGCAACAATAGTACTATACACAAAGACGTTAGGTTTATCAACGCTGCGATAGATCAACACTATACCATAGCATCGGCTATCGAAATTCTTAAGAGAGTATTAGACAGAGCAGAGAGGGCTTACCTTAACTACGATAATATTAATTCTATCAGTGCGCACTATCTAAGTGTGTTGGAACAGTTAGGTAAGGAAGACTTGTGTGATAGTGAGTGCGGAGGTGAGTGTGAAGAAAATTGCAGTATTTAACTTAAATGTAGGGTCTGCGATTGAATACGCTGGTGATATTATAATTAGTTGGTTGAAGGAACTTGAATACGACGTAAGTGTGTACACGCTTCAAACAGAACCGCAACACACTCTGATGTGGCTGTGTGAGTTAGAACCTGACCTTATAGTTTTAAACGAAGACCATCATCGACCACTAGTTGTAACCTATTTGTATAGAGCTATGCGTAACGTTCCTGTTATTTACGTAGACCATGTGTGGGGCAGGATTGTAGATTGGGCGTACTCAAATGTACATACAGAAGCCGAACAGATATTACAAATGTGGTACAGGATGACCTTGGATACATGTGAGCACATATTTTGTTTGAATAACAAGCCGTGGCACATAGAATGGCCTGAACATATCGCACATAAAATATCTAATAGATACTACCCAACTGATGACTCTATCTTTCGTGTACAAACACCTTGGTCAGATCGGCCTAAGATGTTTGGTTATTTCGGTAACATAATACCGCATAAATTATCTCTTGAGTTTCTTGAGAAGATAGTTGTAACAGACTTAGTGGTTGATTGTTATGGTAAAGATTGTAGTACGAACGATGGGTATGTTGAATCGTTTAGTGATGCTATACAGGCAGGGAATATAAACTATTATGGTCTAGCAGACCAAGATAAAATGACAGAGATAATGAATGAGTACAAGTACTTCGTTATGCCGCATTATGGGTACGAACCTTTTAATTGGGTTCTGAAACAGTGTGCGCATTGCGGAACGATACCTCTTATCGTAAACGATAAAAACTCTACTAAGTATAACGGTAAGTGGGTGGAGTGGGCTGATGGACTGTACATGGGATGTGATACTGTAGACGACTTTCTTGTAAATCTACAGAAACTAAATACAGAACAACCAGACCACAGTAAGATGTCAGATTATATTAGCAAAGCAGTACGTATACAATTTCCGTATAAAGAATTCAAAAAAGAATTTCAAAATAAAGCGAGGGAGTTGCTGAATGGCTAAGTTAATAACATGGGAAGCAATAGAAGAATGTTTCGAACACGAAGAGTTTGGTGAAGGTGCGCAGAAAGGCATGGACGATAGGTTTCTTATGTCGTTATACCAGTTCCGAGTGGCGATGGACAAT
>JABAHP010001974.1_pt2 | contig 40359 bp, 37 predicted proteins | sample 7062081 | NCBI WGS metagenome assembly JABAHP01 (sample SAMN14534357, study PRJNA622989) | marine sediment metagenome | biome: marine biome [ENVO:00000428]; feature: marine pelagic biome [ENVO:01000023]; material: deep marine sediment [ENVO:00002113] | place: India: Gulf of Kutch | collected...
ACCCGCTGGATTCCACCGACCCCCACCCGTTGATACCTGACGGTGTCGCCCCGCCCGGCGACGGCGGTTTTGGTGTCGGCGACGGTGACGGCGATGGGGACGGTGACGGCAACGGAATGGGCCAGGGCCAGGGTGCCGGTCAGGGCCAGGGCCAGGGCGCAGGCCAGGGAAATGGTCAGGGCCAGGGTCAGGGCCAGGGCCAGGGTGCAGGTCAGGGCCAGGGTCAAGGTCAGGGTCAGGGCCAGGGCCAGGACGGAGATGCTGAGGACTCCGACCACGACGGAATACCCGACGAGGACGAGGATCAGGACGGGGACGGCGAGGTCGACCCTGGCGAGACCGATCCCTACGACGCCGACACCGACCACGACGGGCTCATCGACTCGGTGGAGCCCAAGCTGGGCTCGGACCCCACCAACTGGGACTCCGACGGCGATGGCCTGAACGACGGCCACGAGGTCGCTGCGGGCACCGACCCCAACGACCGGGACACCGACGACGACGGCCTCCTGGACGGACAGGAGGTGGCCAAGAACGACCACGACTGGTGCTACACCAACACCAACCCCCTCCGCGCCGACTCCGACGGCGACGGCGTGGGCGACTACTACGACGACGAGGACGGCGACACCCTCCTCAACGGCGACGAGTGGAAGGTGGACCCCTCCACCGAGCTGCCCGTGGGCTGGACCGACCCCCAGGGTGCCGACACCGACGGCGACTCCGTGTGGGACGGTTACGAGGTCAACGGCAACCCCAAGAACAAGGACCAGACCTCGGACCCGAGGAAGGCGGACACCGACGGGGACAGGCTCACCGACGACATCGACCCCCGGACGTGGATCAAGGACTACCTGCCCTTCTCCCGCGTCAGCGGGAACGCAGCGGGTCCCCTGGGTGCGATGCCCGCCTTCCCCACCATCGTCAGCAAGGGCGTACCCTTCAACGTGGAGGGCTTCGTGGAGTACAACATGACCGCGTACACGGGCCCCGGGACGGGCTCTTGGACCCGCATCGAGACCCCCATGGTGGTCCAGGTGTGGGTCGAGCAGGATGGCGTGCTGATACCCCTGTCGGACCCCGTCGTCACCGGTGACTACGGCTTCTTCAAGGTGTCGTGCACCATCGGCGACAACGTGAAGGCCGGCGCGGCGAACCTGGTGATCACCACCACCATCCACCAGGGCACCGTGAGCTACCTGCCAGTCCTGTGGGACGAGGTCGTTGGTAATCATCTGCTATGAGACCGAGTGGGGCAAGGGTTTCTCACCCGGGCCGTCGGACCACCCGACGGCCCTCACCCCCCACCAACGGGAGGTCCCTCACTCGCCCTCGGGCATGTCCATGAAGCGGACGACGGGAACGTCCCGCTTGCCCCCCTCCGTCGAGGAGAACACGTAGCGCTGGGGGACCCTCCGCTTCATGCCCGTCCAGTACCCGCAGAAGGGGCACTCGTAGCCCAGCGTTACGGTGCCCCCGTATATGGTCTCGTTCTTGACGGCCTTCACCCGTGTGTTGCACACCGGGCACTTGGCCATTGGTCGCCTGGTGGGTGCCTCCCGGGTGTGGATCGTCACCTTGCACAGGCCCGAGCAGAGGGCGATCCGGCGCAGCCGCTCGTGGCTGATGGTGTACTCCTTGTCCTTCCGCTTCAGCTCCCGACGCACCAGCGAGAGGAATCTGCTCTCTGAGGGCAGCTTCTTCTCGCGCCTCAGCACCGCCGCGATGGCGTGCTCGACCTCCTCCTTGGATGGGAGCCGATAGGCCATTCGTGATGTGAACGGTTTGCCAGATATAAGAAGTACTGGTAACCTGGACCCCCTGGCGCGCCCATTCGCAAAGGGGAAAATGGGAAGGGAAAGGTTAAAAACGCCCAATGTCGTGGCCAGTCCCTGAGCAGCGCATGGTCCCCGTAGTGGGTATGCCCTCTTCGAGGGCATCGGGGGCTTCGAGGGTAGGGTGTGTCCTGTGCCCAAGGAAACGACTGATGGCATACGAAGCTTCTCCCAGTTCTCACCCGACGTGGTGGAGACCTGGAGGTACACCATCGAGGGATACGCCCTCGACATGGACATCTCCTCCGGCGCCGAGCTCATTGTAATCGGAGGGGTGATCGGGGAGAACAACGGGATCATCTACCTCTTCGACAAGTCCGGTCGACTGCTATGGAAGTACACCAACCCCGAGCCCTTCAGCTCCGTCGCCATCTCCGATGACGGCAACTTCATAGTGGCTGGTTCAGACGACCACGTGACCTACTTCTTCGACAGGCGGGGCCTGCTCCTGTGGAGGTACTCCGCCGACAAGAAGATACGCTGCGTGGAGATCTCCGAGGACGGTCAGCTGCTGGTGACCGGCTCCGACGACAACAACGTCTACTTCTTCGACAACTCGAGGCGCATCAAGCGATTCGCCTGGAAGTACCGTTTCGACAACTCGGCATCCTCGGTGGCCATGTCCAAGAAGGGCAACTACATACTGGCAGGTTCCGATGACCACGGCGTCTACGCACTGGACTCCGACGGTCAGCTGATGTGGAAGCACAACGCGAAGGGAGCCATCACCTCCACCGCGGTGTCCAAGTTCGCCGACTACCTGGTGGCGGGCTCCCAGGACGGGAACATCTACTGCTTCAACATCGGTGGCAAGGAGACGTGGATCCAGCCCACTGGCGGGTCCGTGGTCTCGGTTACGGTGGACCTCCGGGGCACCACCATCGTGGGCTACTCCCAGGACGGACACCTCTACTGCCTGGACGAGCGGGGCACCCTCCTTTGGAAGCATAAGACTGACGACCCCGAGGGCCGCGTGTCGATAACCGATGACGGCCAGCTCATCATGTGCCTGGTTGGGAGCGGTCGCAACTTCATCGTCACCCGGGAGGGCGGGCTCCTGATGGAGTTCCAGACCCGGGAGAGCACTTGGGGTGCCATGTTCGCGGGCGACGGGGAGAACTTCGTCACCGTCGGCGCCCGCATCATCAACTTCTACGACACCCGGCCCGCGATGGTCAGTCTCATCCAGAGCTGCCGCGAGGCCATCAAGCGGGCGAACCGCCAGGGCTCCGACATACAGGATGCGATGGAGCTCCAGAAGAGCGCGGTCCAGGCCTACAAGGGCCACGACTACGTGGAGGTCTTCGAGTCGCTGCTCGAGGTGGAGGAGTCCCTCGAGCAGAGCAAGCAGCAGGCCGACGAGATGCGCTCCGTCCGCAACGACGCCTCAAAGACGATCAACATTCTCCAGACCCGCCTCGACGAGGCCAACGAGCTCCACATCGACACCCGGCAGCTCAAGAAGGAGATCGATGCGGCGATGTCCGCCTTCCGCGATGGCGAGTACGACAAGGCCCTGGAAATCTCCAGGGGAGCCGAGCCAATCCTCCAGGACATCGGGAAGGCCATGAAGATGCGCCAGCGGGCCGAGTACGCCCTGGAGCAGGCCCAGCGGGAGTTCTCCAAGGCCCAGATGTACGACGACGTGAGGCTGGACGAGGTGGAGAAGTACCTGGGCCGCGCGACAAAGGCCTTCGAGAGCGGCAACTTCCAGTCGTGCCTGGAGTACAGCTCCCTCGCGTACGAGTTCCTGCTGAAGGCGAAGAGCAAGTCGCCCAAGGCCATCGAGAAGGAGCTGAAGCGGGCGAAGGAGCTGATCGCCGAAGGCGAGATCAAGGATAACGCCAATGCCATAGAGGGCGCGCTGCTCAACGCCATCACCCATTACCTCGATTCTTCCGACTTCGCGGCCCTGGGCTCCTGCTACGAGACCCTGGGCAACTACTGGAAGGCGAAGGAGTCGGGCGATGTCGGCACTAGGGTTTTCAACAGCTCGATGGAGGCTGCCATCTACGCCTACTACGACTCGGGCGAACTGGACCGATGCGTGCTCCTGGCTAAGGAGATCGGCAACTTCCGCGCCGCCGCCAAGTACCAGGAGGTCGGAAAGCGGCCGGAGCAGGCCTCGGCCCTCTGGGAGATAGTCGAGACCAGGGAGGCTGAGGATAAGGCCAGGATCCTGGAGAAGGGCGAGCCGGCCCGCAAGGAGGCGGAGGTCCTCACCATGGACCACAAGCCCTACGAGGCGGCCACCGTCCTTGCCAAGGCCCAGCTGTTCGAAGAGGCCGCGGACCTGCTTAGGGGCGAGTCAGACCTAAGGTCGGTCCTATTCCTCACCCGGATACTGCACCAGCAGGCGGACTACGATCGCCTCGTGGGCGTGCTCAACACCACGGAGTCGTCCCTCAGGTACGAGCTGGCCCACGGGAACACGGGGGTCATGTCGGCCTACGGCACCGTGCTCTTGGGACACGAGTACCTCTCGACCCTGATGGAGATGTCCAAGGAGTCGGAGCGGGTGCGCGAGGAGATCGCCCACTTCGTGTCCGACTACCTTTCCAGGGTGGCCTCCAAGGAGGCCACCGCCGAGGAGGTCTCCGACGGCGTGGTGGTGTACCACTACCTGAAGGAGCACAACCGCCACGACCTTCTGCGCCTCGTCAACACCCGCTCGGGTCCCCTGTGGGAGCTGCTCCAGACGCTGGAGGACAGGCTGGACAAGAAGGACCTTCGCGGCTTCAAGCAGTTCCTGCAGGTGTTCTGGTCGGAGTTCGTGCCCAAGTACTACCCGGTGATGAGCCCCCTTCCCCAGGTCCAGCCCCCCAAGCACGTGGTGATGGGGTTCCAGCAGCTGTTCCCCTTCAACGTGATGGGCCGCATCCACGAGCTCTATGCCATCTACCTCAACCGTGACTACTTCGTCAACATGAAGAACACGGCCGACCAGCTGCTCATCGACGAGAGGTACGACGAGGCCGGTCCCATCTACGAGGAGATGCTGGAATTGGACAAGTTCGCCTACATCTCCACCAAGGAGGTCCGGGTCAGGCTCGCCGGCGCCCTCCTGGGCCTAGACCGAAGGGCGGATGCCGAGGCGGCCTTGGAGCCGATCCAGCTTACCCTGGAGGAGGGCTTCACCCAGCTGGAGACCATCCCCGGCCTGGAGACGGTGGTGGACCGTCACCGCAGCTTCGGGCTCGAGGGCCAGACCTGTCCCAACTGCAACACCGAGGTGCCGAAGGTGGCGGTGCGCTGCTACAAGTGCGGCACCAAGCTTCTTTAGGCGGGTTCGCGGGAAGGCCCAACCTATTTATCGACGGAGGCCGATGACGGGGCCCCATCCGGTCTTGCGAGGTGTGAACTTGGAGCGCAAGCGAGTCATAATCATGGGTGCCGCAGGGCGTGACTTCCACAACTTCAACGTGTTCTTCCGCGACAAGGAGGAGTACGAGGTGGTGGCCTTCACCGCCACCCAGATACCGAACATAGAGGACAGGACCTACCCGTCCCAGCTGGCCGGGCGGCTCTACCCCGACGGCATCCCCATAGTGCCCGAGGAGGACCTGGAGGCCGTCATCTCCCAACAGGGTGCCGATATCGTCGTGTTCTCCTACTCCGACGTCCGCCACGAGACGGTGATGCACCTGGCCTCAAGGACCGTCGCGGCGGGCGCCAGCTTCATGCTCCTGGGTCACCAGCAGACTGCCATCAGGTCCAACAAGCCTGTGATCGCGGTGTGCGCCGCCAGGACCGGTTCCGGCAAGTCCCAGACGACCAGGGCCGTTGCGGCCGTGCTCAAGGAGATGGGCAAGCGCGTCGCCGTCATCCGCCATCCCATGCCCTACGGCGACCTGGTCAAGCAGGCCGTCCAGAGGTTCGAGACCTACTCCGACCTGGACCTGCACGACACCACGATCGAGGAGAGGGAGGAGTACGAGCCGCACATCGACGCCGGCAACGTGGTCTTCGCGGGGGTCGACTACGGGGCCATCCTTCGCGAGGCGGAGAAGGAGGCCGACGTCATCCTATGGGACGGGGGCAACAACGATTCGTCCTTCTACCAGGCGGACCTGTACATCACCGTCCTGGACGCCCTACGACCCGGGCACTCCGTAACCTACCACCCCGGCGAGGTGAACCTTCGCCTCGCCGATGTGCTGATAATCAACAAGATCGACTCGGCGGACCCCGAGGACATCACCTCGGTGGAGAGGACCGCGGCGGAGTACAATCCCGACGCCGAGGTCATCCTCGCCAGGAGCCCTGTGCGCCTGGAAGACCCCGAGGCAGTCCAGGGGAAGCGGGTGCTGGTGATCGAGGACGGGCCCACCCTCACCCACGGGGGCATGAACTTCGGGGCGGGCTACGTGGCCGCCCTGGCCGCGGGAGCCGAGAGCATCGTGGACCCGAGGCCCTACGCCACCGGCTCGATCCATGAGACGTTCTCCAAGTACGACCACCTGAAGGACGTGCTCCCTGCCATGGGCTACGGGGACAAGCAGGTGGAGGAGCTGGAGGCGACCATCAATGCAGTTCCATGCGACGTGGTGGTCACGGGGACCCCCATCGACATCACCCGGATAATCGAGGTGAACAAGCCGATGGTGAGGGCCCGGTACGACCTGGGCGAGGTCGGTGCTGGTAGGCTATCGGCCCACATCGAGAGGGTCATGGGCTTCCAGTAGGGGCGCTAATTATTCTTGGAACACCGAGGTCTTGCTCAGCTTGGCCCTCTCCCTCTTCCACCTCTCGTCGGCCTCGGCGGACTCGCGTCTCCTCCGGTCCACCTGGTCGATGATCCGCTGGGCCTCCTCGGCGTAGGGACTCTCCGGGTCGGTCCGCAGCGCCTGCTGCGCGTGGTAGAAGGCGTAGGTGTGATTGGCCATTCCCAGGGCGGCCTTGGCCTTGGCCAGCGCCTTTTGGATGTTGAAGGCCTTGTCGAAGCAGCTGTTGCACAGGGGGAGCTTGAACCTCCAGTCGTAATAGTACGGTGCGTCCACCTCCGACGAGGTGCGCATCTCGCAGCCCTCGCAAGCCAGCGTGCCGCAGTCGCTGCAAGTTAGAAGGGGGTTGCGGGCCGTGATGCGCCTCCCGCATCTGGGACAAAGGTCCGATGCGGAGGCCATGTGCTCGAACCCATCAATGTGGAGCTCAAGGCCCGTGTCCGAGGGCCACCTGTGGGAGTGGGCGAGACCCACCATGCCGTCGTCGGTCTCCGTCTCTCCAGCGCTCGCCTCGATCTCGTCGGAGATGTCCATCTCGTGCTCGAAGGTCAGCTTCGGCTCCTCCTTCTCCTCGTCGCCTGCGACCTCCTCCTCCTCACGGGCTCCCGACCCGTCGTCGGGTTCCATCAGCTCCGCGGGGAACTCTCCACCCTCTCGGGGAACGTGGCCTGGCCTTCCCTCGACCACCACCTCCTGGGGGGGCGATGTCGGCGCCTCCGGGACCGGGGATGGTTCCGGAAGGGGCTCTGGCGTCGGTGCGGTGGACGGTGGTGGGAACCGAGCGACCTCGGGGACCTGGGCGGGCGCGGCCATCTCCCTGGCCTCATCAAGCATCTCCTCTCCGATCAGGTCCTCGGCCTCGGGGACTATCTCAGGCTCCTCCTCCGGAATCCCATCCCACGCCTCCTCCTCCGACCCCTCGTCCTGCAGGCTGGCGGCGTACTTCATAAGGGGTGGGCGGGGCTCGGGAGGGGTGTCCCAGTGGCCCCCCTCCGGCGGATGCTCAGGTGGCGGGGCGGCAGTCTCCATGTCCTCGAAGTCCCGGTCCCACTCGAAGACCTCGAAGGCCTTCCGGTTGCTCGCCTCCCTGGTGGGGGTAAGCGACCTCCTGTGACCCATACGGGGCGCTTCCTTCCCGGGGGGAGCCATCGCGGCGATGATAGAGGCGTGCTTCCTCGAGATGTTCGCCGAGTACGGCGACCGGTGCTGGGCGGTCTTCGCCTCTATGCGCTGGAGCAGCTTGCCATCCTCAGCGGGCGGGGGCGTCCTGGAGGTGAGTAGAGCGTCGATGTAGTCCTGGCGGCCTCTGCCTTCCTTCTCTTCCTTGTCGCCGCCCCGTGAGTGCCTGGCCATCCGCAGCGTCCCCCCTGGACAGGGTCGCCCTTTTAAATGGTATTCCGACTAGATATAGGTTCGTCCGGCCGTCGCTCCTGGCCGGTCTCCTCAGTCCTGCTCGATGATCCTTGCCAGGCCAGGACTGTAAACGTGGTTCTTCACCGCCTGGAAGTTGGGGAAGGTGAAGGGCAATGCCACTGGGTCTCGGTCGATGACACCCTCGCCGCGCAGGTGTGACACCTTCAGGTTCATGTAGTCATCGAACTCCTGGAAGTCCCGGGTGGCCACCAGCTCGATCCCCTCCTGATCGGTGTCGGCCTTGAAAATCAGTGGAAGGCCGCCGTAGATCGCCTTCAGGGCACGCGCCCTGGAACTGACGGTGCTGGCAGGTCTGTACCGGGTGTGGACCAACGCCATCACCCCGAACCCCAGCATCTCCAGGTTGGGCACCCGCAGGGCATGGAATAGGTCCAGGTCCTCGAAGCGCTTCCTCATCTTTGTGACCGACTGACGGGTCACGTCGATCCGCTTGGAGATGGTGGAGTCCAGCATGTCCGGGTTCTGGACCAGGCCCCGGAGCACCTTACGCTCGATCCTAGAGAGCTTGACGGACCTCACCTCACCGAACCCCCCGTCGTGGACCTGGCGGTCCGCCTCCCTGGCGGGCAACTGGACGTCGAAGGCCCGCTCCAGCAGGCTCGAGTGGTCGAAGAAGTTGTATATCTTCGTCCTGTCGAACGGCAGGTGCATCACCCTGTTCTCCCCCTGGATGAGCAGTCCGTTGCGCGAGTAGAGGTCCAGGACCTGGTCAGCGACGCCACAGGCGGCCGAGTAGTCCCGGTGCACGGAGAAGGAGAACCGGTACCTGGGTCCCGCACCGATGTAGAACAGCTCGTCGTACTCCTCCACGAGCCTCCTGCCCACCTCCACCTGGGTCTTCTCTCCCACAGAGGGGTCCGTGCTGGCGTACCCGATGGAGAGGATCTCGGCACCCAGGTACTGGAGGTTCGGGACCCTCACGGTGATGAAGTAGCCCATGTCCTTTAGCCGGTTCTTAATGGCCGTCACCGTGGACATCTTGATACCGATCCTCTCGGAGAGCTGCCTGTCGTTGAGCGTGGGGAACTTGACGAGGCCAAGGAGGGTGCGAGTCTCGTTGTCCGAGAGGTTCGATTTGGACATGCCTCACGGAATGGTTCACCCGGTAGAAAAAGTATTTCCCATTTTCTCAAAATCTGAGGGCGAATATTACCGAAATGGCATCATCCTAGGCCTCTTGGAGAAGTTTCATCTATACCTTCCGCGTTAACGGCGACGGGTAACCCCGATGGAGAACATCTTCCGAGCGTACGACATCCGCGGCGTTTTCAACGAGGAGCTGACCACCGAGTTCGGTGCGCGGATAGGCGAGGTCTTCGCCACCTTCCACGGCAACGAGGGCCGCGTGGCCATCGGCCGGGACGTTAGACTGTCCAGCACTGCCCTGGAGTCCGCGGTGGCCGCAGGGCTGGCCGCCGGGGGCATGGACGTGGTCTCGGTGGGCGCGTGCCCCATCCCCGTCCTCAACTTCCACGTGAGCCAGGGGGATTACGTGGCGGGGGTCTACATCACCGCCTCCCACAACCCGCCGGAGTACAACGGTATCAGGTGGCGTAACCCCGACGGTTCGGGCTACACCGATGACAACCAGCGGATCAAGGAGATGTACTTCGCAGGGGAGGGCGCGAGACCTGGATGGGACAGGGTCGGGACGGTGACCCGGTACCCCGAGGGACGCGCCATCGCCGACTACACCGATTTCCTGGCGGAGCGGCTGACCGCGCCCCGTCGCCTGAAGGTAGTAGTGGACCCGGGCAACGGTGCGGCCACCCTGGTCGCCCAGGACCTCCTGAGGAGGGTGGGGCACGAAGTGGTCTCGCTCTTCGGCGAGGTGGACGGCACCTTCCCCAACAGGAGCCCCCATCCCACCGAGAGGAGCCTGGGCGCCCTCATGGAGGCGGTCCCGGCCAACGGCGCCGACATGGGGGTGGGCTACGACGCGGACGGCGACCGCTGCATATTCGTGGACGACAGGGGCCGGGTGGTGCAGACGGAGAAGGTGGGCATCCTGGTGTCCCGGGACCTCCTACGCGAGCACAAGGGCAAGGTCATCGCCAACGTCCCCTGCTCGATGATAGTCGAGGACGAGCTGGAGAAGGACGGGGCCGAGGTGGTCCGCGTGCGCGTGGGCGACGTCTTCGTGTGTGAGGAGATCAAGAAGCACGGCGGGATCTTCGCCATGGAGATCTCCGCCCACTTCTTCCTTCCCACCTACTACATCTTCGACGACCCGATGCTCATGACCCTAAAGCTGGCCCAGCTGGTCGGCAACGACGGCAGGTCCCTTTCCGATATCGTGGACCAGATACCCAGCTACCCATTCATCGAGGAGGGTTTCAAGTGCCCCGACGACATCAAGTTCAGGGTCAACGAGCTGGTCGAGGAGCACTTCCGGGCCCAGGGCGCGAGGATCGACACCACCGACGGGGTGAAGGTCATCTTCGACGATGGATGGGCGATGCTCCGTCCCTCCAACACCCAACCCCTCATACGCCTGTTCGCCGAGGCCAGGACCCAGGGGAGGCTCGACGAGCTGGTGGACGAATTCACGCGCCTCTTCGATGAGATGCAGGAGAGGGCAGCCGCGGAGAGATCCTAGGGGGACCGCCTGCTGGCGGAGACAGCATCGGAGATGCGCTCCTCGGCGATGTCCACGTAATCAGGGTCTATCTCGAACCCCACGAACCTGACTCCCAGCCTCACCGCCGCCACGGCTGTGGAGCCGGTACCCATGAAGGGGTCCAGGACCACAGTGGTCTCGTCCACACCGTGGAGCATGATGCACATCTCGGGCAGCCTGTCCGGGAAAACGGTGGGATGGGGGCGGCTGGTCTGGATGGTCTCGTACGGGATGAACCAGGTGTTGCCCCTGTCCCTGAGGCCGCCCGCGCCCGATGCCCACCTCCGAATGTTCGACTTGTCCTGGTACTCCACCCCCACGGCCAGCTTGTCGATGGGAGTGCTGCCCCCCTTCGTCAGGTGGAAGATGTACTCCTGGCACGAGCTCAGGTAGCGGTCGGAGTTCACCGGCTTGTAGTGGCCCACCGCCAGGTCCCTCTCGATGCCGCAGGCCTTGCCCACCGAGTCGCAGGGTATGGCGATGGACTTGACCCAGTGGATGACGTTCTGCAGTTGGAAGTGGTCCCGGGCCTCCAATGCGATGTCCATCGGTATCCACGGGTCCGAGGGCTTCCCGCCCACGTTGAGGAAGAAGGACCCGTCGTCGGCCAGCACCCTCCTGCACTCGGCGAAGACGGCTCCCAGCCAAGCGAGGAAGTCCCTCCGGGGCCGGTTGTCGTCGTACGCCCGGTACTCCTTGCCGATGTTGTAGGGAGGTGACGTGACGATAACGTCGATGCTTCCCTCCGGGAGAGCAGCCATGCCCTCGATGCAATCCAAGTTGAGCACAGAGTCCAGCGGCATGCCGCCGTCATCACGCTCTCCCGATCTCGTCGCCCTGATGTCCATGTCCACTACTCCTTCTCCACGCGGGCGACCAGGGAGCCATCCCCGCGGGCCTCCACGACCCATCTCAACTGGTCCCCCAGCTGGAGGTCCAGGTCCCTGACCACCCCCGATGGGACGGTGGTCCTGAGGGACTCCGACTTGGACGTTGCCTTGGCCAGACTCGTCACGTGGCCCCTGGTCATCGTTCGTTCGATTGGTAAAAAATTTTATCTACTTATTTACCTAAATTCCAGGCGCTGAAACTCAGTACTCATTCGTCGAACGGGCCTGGCCAGGGCCTCCAGTGGACTGTCCAGGCCTTTCCCAGGGGTGAGAATCCTTTCGAAAGGGTATTATTCACCGCCACTGGATAAAGGAACACCCCTAGCCAGCCGGTGAACTGCCGTGGGACCCGATAGCAACGCCGAGAAGGAGATGGAGCTCAACGAGCGTGAGGCCGTGCTCCTCAAGCGGGAGCAGATGCTCGAGCAGCGCATCCGGGAGATCCTGCGCAGGGAGCAGATGGTGGCCGTCAAGGAGGAACGCATCGAGGACCTCTTGAAGCAGCTCCAGTCCCTTGGCCTGCATGAGGTGGCGGCGGGTCTTGAGGACACCTTCGAGACGGCCATCGCCGACCTGGAGCGGAACCGCGAGTCGCGCAAGAAGATCATCGAGGAGGCCGAGTCCATGTCCGACGGAGGGATAGGGGGCAACGGTCTTTGGGGCAAGTCGATGGAGATGCGTGCCGCCCATGAGGAGGACCTGATGCTCGACCTCCTGGACGAGCCCGGCCTGGCCCCCGAGGAGAAGTCACGTCGGTTCCTGGAGCGCCTCGAGAGGGAGCTGGACAGCCGGAACCGCAACGACGTCTGGGACCGGGCCGACCGGATGCGCTACCTGGCGGCCACGTTCAAGGAGGCGGGCAACTTCTCCAAGTCCGCGGAGTACTCCCGGCGCGCCCTCATCATCCTGGGCGAGTTCACCTGAAGCACGGTCACAACCCTTTTCTCCCCCCTCCCCCCTCTACTCTCGATGATAGTCGCCGAGGTTTCTATAGCGCCCTTCGGGGTCGGGACCAGCCTGAGCAGGTACGTCAAGGAGGCGGTCAAGGCCCTTCGGGCATCCGGGCTCAAGGTGACCCCCTGCCCCATGGGCACCGTCCTGGAGGCGTCCGACCTGGCCTCCATCTTCAAGGCGGTCGAGCGGGCCCACGACGCCGTCCGCGCCGCGGGCGGGGAGAGGATCTCGATAACCCTCAAGGTGGACGCCAGGTACGACAAGGATGCCTCCGCGGAAGAGAAGCTGCGGTCCATCGGCGAGCTCTAGCTAGAGGTCCTTCTCCACCAGCTTGGGCTCCGCACCCGCCAGGACCACCAGGGCCCGGGCCTCCATGAAGTGTAGGCGGCCAGGGACCACTATGCTGTGCAGCGCAGGTCCGAAGTCCATCTGCGCCAGGTCCTCGAGACGTCCGGCCACACGGAGGCAGTCGGGCGCGCCCGCCCGGGCCACGACGCAGGCCAGGGCATCAGGGTGGGTGACCCCGTAACCCAGCTCCGACTCGTAGCGCAGGAGAAGCTGGCACCCCTCGGCGGCGGTCATGTACCTGCCCTCATCGGACCGGATGTCCATGAGCACCAGGGTGTGCAGGTCCGACTGGTGGTTCTCCGCCAGCTGCTCGTAGGGGGAGGATGGGAAGTAGGTGCCCGACGGCCACTGAAGGGTGCAGACCCGGCCCGACTTGTACATCGACAGACCCAGCTCGGTGAAGGCCGCCGTCAGGATGGAGGCCCCGTGGAACACCCGGGTGTGGATGCCCCGGGTCTCCGCCTGGAGCCTCATGTCGATGTGGGTGGTGGCCGCCATGGGGTCCCCCACCACAAGCATAACGGCCTTGCCCTCGGCGGCCACGTCAAGGACCGTCTCGGGCTGGGTCTCGACCGATTCGCGGTCCAGGACCTTGATGGGCCGACCGATGCGCCCCTCCAGCACCTCGATGGTCGCGCCCGTCAGCTTCGAGGTGTAGAACTCGGCGAAGACCTGGTCAGCAGCCTTTGCGGCCTCCAGGCCCGCCAATGACATGTCCGTCTCGTCGTAGAGACCCAGACCCACGAAGTGCAGCTCGCCCACTCGGAACGCCTCCGCCCGTCAGGATGGGGTCAATGCGTTTAGCCTTTACGGTACCAGGTTCCCAGATGAGAAAACCGACGGATGCTCTGTTCGTATCGGCAGAAGGTTTAACTAAGGCTCCCCCCATCGTCGTCAAGGTATCGTCCCCATGATAAGAGGTGGCACCATCCTTTGGTTGTCGATCTCGACACTGTTGACCGCTGGCCTGCTGGGACTGGTCCTTTTGACCGACGACGTCGGTTCCAGCTCCGGTGGCATCGTAGGTAAGACCGAGAGCGGATGCACGTGTCACTCACCCACCTCCTCGGTGGAGGTGACCCCCACGATAGATGGCCTTCCATCCACCTATCAGCCAGGTAGGGTCTACTTGCTGGACCTTTCGTACTCCGGACCCCCTCCCAGTGGTGGGAACGCCCAAGCCGGCTTCAACCTCAGGGTCGAGGAGGGAACACTTATCACATCGCCGGGGGACACATCGGTCAGGATCGATATTTCTGGAAAGGAGGCTACCCAATCCTCCACCGGGAATAGGCAGACCACCTGGAAGGTCCAGTGGGAGGCCCCCGAGGAGGTTGGGGGGGACATCGACGTCACCTTGGTGGTCAACGTCGTGAACGGTGACGGCTCACCGGGCCAGGGCGACAAGTGGGGCAGGACCCGAACCACCGTCCAGGAGGAGGGTGGCGACAACACGTTGGTGTTGGTCGCGGTTCTGGTCCTCCTCGCGATCCTGGCAGCGTTTCTCGTACTACGGCGGAGGCCATCGGGAACGCGGAAAAGGCCACGACGCAAGGGAGGTAAAAGGAGGGACCGGCAGGGGGGCCGAAGGAGACGGAAGCGCTAGCTGCCAACCTTTATTATCGCCAACGCGCATCGGAAGGGCGGTGAACCATCTGGCCCCCGCTGTCCTCGGAGGAAGGAAGGTGCTGGTCATCGTGATGGTGGCGATGCTCGCCCTCTGCGCGCTCGTACCCCTGCCAGCCTCACCCCAGTCCTCGGGGATCGTGGGAAGGACACGAACCGGGTGCACCTGCCACAACCAGACTGAATCCCTGGGAGTGGCACCGGCGATCGCAGGCCTGCCGGGGAGCTGGGAGCCTGGAGAGGAGTACGTCCTGGAGCTAACGTACGAGGGTGGTCCAGCTCGGGGACCGGGAGCCAGGGCAGGCTTCGACCTGAGGGCCAGCAAGGGGGAGCTCCTCGTCGAGGGAGGCTCCCTTTACGAGCGGGTGGATCCCGGCACGGGCGAGGCGACCCACACCCTGGAGGGTGCCAACGAGAGCGCTTGGAGCGTGGTGTGGAGGTCACCGGATGAGGGCGAGGGCGACGTGACCTTCGTCCTGGTGGTCAACGCGGTCAACGGCGACGGCGTCCAGGGTCCCGGCGACCAGTGGGGACGCACCCAGTTCGTCGTCCCCGAGGGTGAGCCCGGTGGCCTGGGCAAGGCATCTGACTTCTGGATAGTGGTTGCCTTGGCAGCGATGATGGCGATCGCGGCCGTGGCATGGTACGCAACCCGGGGTCCCCGGGTGGAGAGGCGCTGACGGTCGGCGTCGCAAGGTTTATCGTGGCCCAGACCCCTCAAGTGGGTCAGCCTGGGGTACCCAATTGGCGGTGGTGAGCTACACCCTCGGGAAGCGGTCCGGATTGATACTTCTAGCTGCCCTGCTCGTGGCGAGCGCTCTGCCCCTTCTCCCCATCGGGTCCGCGGTCCAGAGCGGAGGCACGGGACTGGAGGACTCCGACAGGGCCGGATGCCATTGCCACAACCTGGAACCGGACACAGGTGTTACGCTGAACCTCATGGGCCTACCCGAGAGGTACGAGCCCGGCCAGGTCTACGACCTGGTGATAACGGTGGCGGGAGGTCCGCCCTACGACGAGCTGGCCACCGCGTCGGGCGGTTTCATGGTCAGCTGCACCAACGGGACCTTCGCGGTGCCGGAGGGGTCCGACCAGGTCCAGGTCTTCAACAGCGGCCAGTCGGCCTCCCACACCCTGGCGGGCAACAAGGTCCGTCAGTGGCGCGTCCTTTGGAGGGCACCGGGAGAGGGCGTTGGTGACAGCGTGTTCTACCTCTCGGCCAACTCCGTCAACGGGGACGGTGTCGAGACCGGGGAGCTGGACGCGTACAACAGCATGAGGACCTTCAGCGCGGGCGAACCCGTGGAGGAGGTAGAGGACGGTGGCCCCTCGGAGTGGGGAATTCCGCTGGCCGCCTACTGGATGGGCCTCATAGCCTTCCTGGCCACCCTGGTGGTGACATGGGTGGCGTACTATCTCATCAAGGGTACCAGCAGGCATCACCAGGTGCACATCGGCTCCCGTCGCAGGTACGTCGTGGAGGAGCGGACCGCCCCGTCTCCCTGGGGCGCGGCCTTCCTGATCGCCGTGCTCACCATCGTAGAGGTCGTGGCCTTCGTCCTCCTGGTCTGGAACATCCGAGAGGGTGTGGGGGAGACCGCCCTCGCAGTGAACCTAGCGGTGGTGCTGGGCCTGTTCGTCATGACCCTGGCCATCTACAGGTCCAACTTCGTTCCCAGGCTGGCCAGCGTAGAGCCCGAGGGGTCGGGACCGAAGGCGGGGGGATGATCCGGTGGCGGGAGAGCAAGGACGGGAGGGACCGGACGAGGGCATCACCAGGAGGCGATTCGTCCAGGCCTGCGTCGTCGTCGCAACCGGGGCCGCGGTGGGCTCCACCCTGTCGTCCTTCCTGGGCATCCGATCGCCCATAGAGGTGGCACCTCCGCCGTCGGCCACAGAGGCCTCCGCCGTCTGCTCGGTGTGCTCCGTGGGCTGTGGTCTCATTTCTGTAGGCTCGGGTGGCAAGGCCTTCCCACCCGTCGGCGACCCCCAGTCCTCCTCAACGTCGGGGATGGTCTGCACCAGAGGCGCGTTGCCCCCCGCCTCCGTTTGGCCTTCCACGCTCCAGACCCCCCTGCAACGCAGGTGGGACGTGGAGAAGGGCACCCGGCCCGAGCTGGACCACTTCGAGCCCATCCCCTGGGAGGACGCCCTGGCCATGGTAGCCCAGAACCTCCTGGACGTCAGCCGGGACGACCCCTCCAACGCCGGATGCATCGTCGGGGCCGGGTTACCGATGGAGGACGCCTACCTGGCCGCCAAGGTGTTCAAGGGGGCCCTGGGCTCGCCATCGTTGGACACCGTCGAGTCCCTGCACTCCCGGGTGAGCGACCGGGTGCTGATGGACCAGCTGGGCGAGGTGGCATCGCCCACCTGCCTAAACGACATAGGTCTCGCCGACCTCATCGTGGTGGTGGGCGAGGACCTGGCCAACACCCATCCCGTCGTCTACGCCCGGGTTGCGGAGGCGGTGGCGAACAGGGGCGCCGATCTCATCGTCATCGACCCCCGGTCGACGGACACCTCCAGGAGGATCCGGTCGACCCACGTCCCGGTGATGGCAGGGGGCGAGGTGGCGTTGCTCAACGCCATCGGGAACGTCCTGGTCCACGAGCTGGAGGTGGCACCAAAACCGTGGGCCCTCACCAACTCCCTGAACGCCCTCTCGTACGCCGAGTTCCTTAAGCTCTACAGTCCCGTCTACAACGAGAACGAGAGGGTGGACGCCCAGCACCTGATCAACCTGTGCGACGGGCCCAGCGATTGGGTCGCCGGGCTGGGCAACAGGGACGCGGCGGGCTTCCTGAAGAGCTTCGACGTGCCCACCATCACCGGTGTTGATGCGGAGACGGTGCGGGACCTGGCCCGCCGGTGGAACCTGGCCAGGAGCGTGCTGACCATATGGTCCTCCCGCCTGGCGGGCAACGGTGATGGCGGCTCAGCCGCGTCCACCATACTTAACCTGCACCTGCTCAGCGGTCAGATGGGCCGTCCCGGCGCCGGACCTATGGCACTGCAGGCCTACGCCGGTGGCAGGGGCTCGATGGAGGCGGGAGCCTCACCCCTGACCCTGCCCGGCTCATATCTGGCCGGCCTCGAGCCCAGCCCCGCCCTGGTGGAGACATGGGGCGCGACGATGGCCGCCAACGCGTCCCGCCTGGCCCCTGGTGCCGGTGCCATCGATATGCTGGCACGGGCGAAAACAGGCGAGCGGATGGCGATCCTGCTCCTCGGGGGAGGGGTGTCGGCCCAACTGCCGGACTCCGAGGGCCTGGTCGCACAGGCCCTGTCATCCACCACCGCCTTCGTGGTGTCGACGGCCGCGCGCCTCGACGACCCCGACGTGGCCTACGCCAACCTGGTGCTGCCCCGGGTGTCGTGGTACGAGAGGGAGGCCCACTACGTGAGCTCCGAGCGGAAGGTGACCCGCTGCCTCCCCTCCCTTGCCCCCCTGGAGGGCTCCCGCACCGAGATGACGGTACTGGCGGACCTGGGTTCGAGGTTCGTGGGCGGTCCGGACTTCGACTTCCCGACGGTGACGGTGGCCATCGACGAGCTGAGACGGGCCACCGCGGGCGCCCCGGCCGACATCTCCTCCCTACCGCTGGGCGACGAGCTTTCGGACGTGCGCGGCGTGCAGTGGCCCATCGCGGACCTGGACACGGCGCTCTCGGGAGGGACTCCCAGGCGGCACCAGGACTCGGGAGGCGCCCCCGTCTTCCCAACCCCCACGGGGAAGGCGCTCACCATGCCCCAGGAGCATCCCGGCCTGCGAAGGCCGCCCAGCCCGGACTACCCCCTTATCGCCATAATTGGCCTGGACGGGGCGACCTGGTGGGACGGCACGATGTACGCTCCTCACGGAGGCGACGTGGAGAGACCTCGGGAGGTGGAAGCAGCGTACGTGGAGATAACGTCCGAGGATGCCCTAGAGCTGGGCATGGTCGAGGGCTCGTCCGCCCTGGTCACCTCGGCAGCGGGTTCGGTGGAGCTGCCGGTCAGGGTGGCGTCCAGCGGGACCGTCAAGGGACACGTGTTCCTGCCATGGGGCGTCGACAAGGCGGTGCAGGCCTTGGCCCCGTCGATCCCGTTGGACGGGGACGGTGTTCCCCCCTGGTCGACCTTCCAGGTGAGGGTCGAGCCCGTGGTCCTATGAGTACCACCTGAGCAGTACGAACCCAGCTAGGACCATGTTGAGGATCAGCAGCTCTCCCAAGCGGAGCATCCTCCTCCTTATTGGCAGTCCCGGTCGGTCCGGTTCCTTTTGCGTATCGTCCTCCACGTAGTGGTGCCTGGCCGTATCCAGCGCCAGCAGGCCGAGCCATATCAGTAGCCACAGGGGAAGGGAGTACAGGGCCGCATCGATGACCCAGGAGTGCGTGGCCTCCGGGACCTCCGACATCACGTATGCGAGGGAGACCAGGAGGGTCGCCAGGCTCCCTCCGGCGAGGACGGCCCAAGGGACGGGCACCATCATGTACCTGACCAGGACCCCCGTGATGATGAGCAGGGCCAGGACCCCCGTAAGGGAGAGGGTAAGCGTGGTGTTGACATAGGGCATCAGGGCACGGTTGACCATCAGCGCGGTGAGGAACGTGACGAAGGAGGTGGCGGCGATGATGTTGGCCATATGGAACGCGGCAGGCTCCCTGAAGTAGGGCCGCCGGAGCAGGGCCGGCAAGGCGCTGATGAGGAGCAGGGCCATGCCTATGATGGGAAGGGCCACAAGGAAGACGGGGATGGGCGAGGGAGTCAAGTAGAACTCCGAGGCGGAGGCGATGGAAGAGCCGGAAAAGACAGCGATGACGGCGGCCAGGCAAAGGACCGATGATGCCCTGTGCCATCCTCTGATCGTCACCAACGGGAACCCTCCTATGCCACATAGGCATTAGCAGGCATATTATTGTGCGGGAGGTATAAGATTGCCCTGCATTACGTTGACTCAGAGGTCGCACTCCAGCTCCTTGCGCCGGTCCGCCTCACTCTCGCGGCGCTCTAGGACCTTGTTGGCCATCCGGAGGTCACCCTCGGTGTCCACATCGATCAGGCAGTCCAGGTCCGGGTCCAGCTCGAGGATGTCCTCCTCGGGGACAACGGCCAGGTCCAGGTCCTTCAGGCAGGACTCCAGGTCCAGCGTTCCCGCCTCCACTCCCGACTTGAGGGCCTTTATGGCGGGCAGTCGGCTGACCACGGCCAGGTTGTAGCGCCGCTTCCCCTTGGCCTCCACCACGGCGCCGTCGTGTCCCTTGGCCTCCTCGAAGAGCTTGCAGTAGATCCCCCAGACCACGAAGGGCGTGTCCGCGTAGCAGACCGCCACGTTGTCGGCGTAGGTGGACCTGAGGCCCTGGAGCAGGCCGCCCGCTGCGCCCTGGCTGGGCACGGGGTCCAGGGCGGCGGTCGCGCCAACTCCCACGATCTTCAGGTACTTCTCGGCCTGGGCCCAGTTGTTGGCGGCGATTATCACGTTGCCCGCCGAGGTGAGGGCCTGGGCCGTCCACCAGATGAGCGGCTTTCCGCCCAGGGGGGCCAGGTTCTTGTCCCGCCCGAAGCGGGCGAACCTGCCACCGGCCAGGATGACTCCAGCCTGCATCGGGTCACCGAAGGCGCGTCAGTCTATATCAAGACTTCTGAGTTGTCCCCCCTCCTCGGGCGCCTTGGGCTCCTCCTTCCTTGGGATGTTGACCTCGATGGCGTCGGAGGTGGCGTCGCCCTCCACCTTCAGGGCCCCCACGGCGCCCCTCACCGTCCCCTCCAGGTAGTCGCGGACGAAGGCCTTGATGGTGACGTCCTGCCCCGCGACCCGGAGCAGTACCCGGTCCTCCTCGCCCACCACCTCGGACTTGTCCATGATCCGGTCGATGAGGTGGTACAGCCCCTCCAGCTNNTCCAGCTCCCCGTCGGGGCCAGGGAGCTCCATTATCGTCCCCGGGACGCGTCCCTTCACCTCTCCCACGGCAACCTTGGGGGCGGTGTCGGGCACGTCATCGGCCAGACCCTCGACGATGACCATGTCCAGGTCGCCGGTGACGGTCATCATCTCGATGAGGTTGTGAAGGTCCTGGGGCTTGGGGATGAACAGCACTGAGTTGGACAGGCTGCTCGCCGCCGTGACCATCGATCCCGCCTTGATGTGGCGCTGGGTGTCCTTCCCCTCGATATCGAAGTCCAGCTGCTCGGACTTGGACAGCTTGACCGTTCCGACGCGCTTGCCCTTCTGTATGAGCATGAGAAGCAGGCGCTCCACCAGCCGGGTCTTTCCAGTATCAGAGATCCCGTAGACGTACAAGACGGGGGTCCGTTTCAATGTTCACCCTCCCTCGAGGAGGGTATCACCTTGAACCCCTAACTGCCTTTCCATAGATCCGGCGGATGTCCCGGGCCTCTGCGGAGCCCCGCTGTAGGGTCCTGTCCCAGGTCTTGATGCGGTGGATGACCGCGGTGACGCCCGCCACCTGGACCAGCTCGCCGACGGTGAACTCCTCGTCTGGAGAGGCCATCTGGCTCCCCGCCTTCGTCCGGTGGCCCATGTTGATTGAGAACTTCACGGTCACCTGGTCGAAGCGGACGGTCCACAGGGTCCTTATGTCCCTCGAGGGCGCCGAGTCTACCCGCCGGTCGGTCCCCACCTCGATGCCACGGACCTGGACGGGTACCCCGTCCACCAGCAGCTCGTCCCCCACCAGTATGACGTCGTCGGACTCTATCTCCACAGTCGTTCGGTGGGACCGTTCCCCCTCGGAGACGACCACGGGCACCTGGTTGGTGTCCACGTCCCCCTGGGTCCGCTGGGAGGTGGTCCCGCAGTCCCGGCAGCGGACCTGGAGGTGGACCTTCTTGCCGACGACCTTGCCGTGAACGACCTCGTGCAGGGTGATGTCCCCGCAGGTGTCGCACTCCAGGTAAAGGGCTCCAGGGACCTGCATGGCGGAGGCGGCGTAGCATTGCATGGTATTTAAATCCTCGCGAGGAATGGCCCTGGACGGGTCGCGCCAAGGCTCAAATACCCCCTCGGTCCATGCGCCCCCGATGGGCAACGTCCTCGTCGCCTACGACGACACCACGATATCGAGGAAGGCCATCGAGCGTGCCGCCTCGTTGCTGGCGGACGCCGATTCGATGGTCCTCCTGTACGTGGTGACCGACGCCGCCCCCACCGGGACCTTGGGGACCTCCGTCTGTCCGGAGGACGTGATGTCCCCGGAGGACGCCCACCTTATGATCAACGCCACCGCGATGGAGGTGGTGGAGCGGTACGGGGTCCAGGCCGTCGGCCTGGTGCGCAGGGGGGCTCCCGGCCCCACCATCGTGGAGACGGCCAGGGAGAAGGGTGCCACCGTTGTGGTGGTGGGAGTGGGGAAGGTGGAGAAGGTATCGTGCTTCGCCCTGGGCTCGGTGGCGGACTACGTGGCACGCCACTGCGACGTGCCCGTCCTCATAGTCCGCTGAGCTGGTGGTGAGGCGACGGCGAGGCAACGGCATTATATACGTGGGGTCGCATACTAGCGGGAGGTGACCTCATGCTGTTCGTGACCCACATGTCGACGCTCCCGGGGAGATACTCCGAAGCAATCCGGACCCTGAAGAACCCCAAGATCCCCAACGGCGTCGAGATCCGCGAGTACCTGGGTACCTTCTCCCACTTCGATGCGATCGTCATCTTCGAGGCTCCCGACGAGGCCACCGCGGTGGAGTTCGTGGGCCAGTTCGCCGAGCTGTTCAAGACCGAGACGGCCGTGGCCTTCCCGCCCGAGGGCTACAAGTGGACCCGGTGAGGTCGTCGACGGGGACCCCTTTTCCGTTCCAGGGTGGTAGCGCGTGGGCATCAACCTGAGGGATGTCCTGGTCGCCCACCCCGAGGAGGACGTGGGCGCCTTCGAGGGCCGTGTCCTGGCCCTGGACGCGTACAACGCCATCTACCAGTTCCTGAGCTCAATCCGGCAGCCCGACGGTACGCCCCTGATGGACGCCCAGGGTAGGGTGACGTCCCACCTGTCGGGGGTGCTGTACAGGACCTCCAGCATCATGGCGAAGGGAGTCCGGATGGTGTTCGTCTTCGACGGTCCACCCCACCCGCTTAAGATGGAGACCCTGGAGGCCCGGGCCGAGGTGAAGCGGAAGGCGAAGGAGGCCTGGGACGAGGCCCTGAGAGCGGGCGACATCGAGGGCGCCCGGATGAAGGCACAGCAGACCTCCAAGCTGGACAAGGCGATGGTCGCCGAGGCGAAGGACCTGCTGGACGCCATGGGCATCCCTTGGGTGGACGCGCCCGCTGACGGGGAGGCCCAGGCCTCCTACATGTCCGCCAGCGGGGACGTTTGGGCCGTGGCCTCCCAGGACTACGACAGCCTGCTTTACGGCTCCTCGCTCCTGGTGCGCAACGCCACCCTGTCAGGGCGGCGGAAGCTCCCCGGCCGAGGGAGGAGGGAGTACGTCCAGGTCGTACCCGAGAGGGTGGACCTGGAGGAGAACCTGAGGGCGATGGGCCTGACCCGGGACCAATTGGTGGACGCGGCCATCATGGTGGGCACCGACTTCAACCCGGGCATCAAGGGCGTCGGGCCCAAGACGGCCATCAAGCTGGTCAAGACCCACCGGGACCTGGATGGGGCGCTTCGGGCCAAGCAGGCGGAGGTGGAGAACTCCGACGAGATCCGGTCCATATTCCTCGAACCCCAGGTGACCGACGACTACTCGACGGTCTTCCAGAAGGTGGACGAGGACGCTGCCCTGCGGCTGCTGGTGGACGACCACCAGTTCTCCGAGTCCCGGGTGAGGGCGGCCCTCAGGAAGCTGGAGGTGAAGGCGCCCGAGTCCACCCAGCAGCGGTCCTTGGACGCCTTCTTCTGATTCGGAAAGGTATATTGGCCGATGAAACCCTCCCCCGTGCGTGAACAGGGCAGAGGCTTGGTTCCGCATCGTCCGGCCGCCCATAATGATTATCAGCGTGGTGGGCGCCAGCGTGGGGGCCCTCAACGTGACGCTGGGGGCGGGGGAGAATCTGCCCCAGGCCACCTACGCGATGACCTGCCTCTTCGCCGCGCTGCTGTCGGCGGGCCTCATGGTCCACAACGACTACTACGACCTCCCCTCGGACCGGGTGACCAGGCCAAGTAAGCCCCTCCCCTCGGGGATAATCCAGGCCGAGACGGCCAAGTGGACGGGCTTCGGGCTCATGGCGGCGGCGGTGGTGGTGGCCCTTCTCGGCCGATGGTGGGACTTCGGCGAGCTGGACGTTCCCACCGCCCTGATGGTGGCCCTGGTCTTCTTGGTGGGCCTCTACTACAACGCGAAGGGCAAGTACACCGGCATCTGGGGCCACGTGATGGTTGCTGTCGGTGTGGGGCTTATACCCTACGTGGGCGCGATGCCGTTCCAGGACTACGTCTCCATGGCGCCCCTGGCCCTGGGCATCGGGATCATGGAGGTGGGCCGGGAGATACTGGTCTGTGCGGGGGACATAGAGGGCGACAGGGCAGCCGGGTTCTCCACGCTGCCAGTGAGGATGGGCCGGGAGAGGAGCCTCGTGGTGGCCCTGGTCTTCTATCTGGCCTCGGTGCCCTTCTTCTATCTGTACCTCCCGGAGATGGCCTCGTACGTTCCCGGGCTCCGGGACGACGTGTTCGGCCCCCTGTACTTCGTGGGCACCACGGTGTTCCTGGTGGTCCTCTTCGTCCTTTGGGCCCTGGTATGGCGGAGGCCGGTCTGGGACAGCTTCGAGGCGTACATCAGGACCGGCTCCCGGGTGGCCATCTTCTCTTACCAGCTCCTCCTGCTCTCCGAGGCCTTCGTCTAGACGGACGAAGGGCTTATTGGGTCGATGCGCGATTGGGCAGCCGGTGAGGTCTTGGAACGCGGGATGACCTACGCGGACGCGGGCGTCGACCAGGATGTCATGAACGAGGCGGCCAAGAGCCTGCTGGGCAGCCTCCGCTTCAAGAGGGAGGGGTTGGGGGCCCCCTACAGGCACGAGGGAGGTTTCTCCGGCCTGATCGAGTTCGGGGACGTGCTCCTGGGCCTGGCCACCGACGGCGTGGGCACCAAGTCCCATATCAGCCAGGAGACGGGCAGGTGGGACACCGTGGGCATCGATTGCGTGGCCATGAACGTCAACGACCTCATCTGCGTCGGCGCCGAGCCCCTGGCATTCGTGGACTACATCGCCACGCCACGGCCTGAGCCCGAGGTGTGGAGGCAGATCGGGATGGGCCTGGACGAGGGATGCCGCCAGTCCAACATGACGCTGGTGGGCGGGGAGACCTCGGTGATGCCCGAGACCGTCAAGCAGATCGACATCACCGGCACGGCCCTGGGTTACGTGCCCAAGGACAGGGTCATCAGCGGAATGGAAGTGAGGGCGGGCGACGCCATCATAGGCCTGGCATCCTCGGGCATCCACAGCAACGGGTTCACACTGGTGAGGAAGGTGGTCTCCTCCCGGGGCCTTGCGTGGGACGAACCCTTCGGAGGTAGGACGCTGGGGGAGGAGGCGCTGGAGCCAACCGCGATATACGTGAAGGCCATAATGGATCTGGTCAAGGCGGTCGAGGTCAAGGCCATGGCCAACAACACTGGCGGTGGCCTGCGCAACCTGGCCCGCTGGGCCGGGGGACTGCGCTACGTGGTGGACGACCCCCTCCCCGTGCCCCCCATATTCGACGCCCTGCAGGAGTGGGGCGGCATCGACGACCGGGAGATGTGGCAGACGTTCAACATGGGCATAGGGTTCTTCGTGGCGGTGTCCCCCGATGCGGTCGACCAGGCGCTGGAGGTCCTCTCCCGGCACCACGAGTCCCAGGTGGTGGGCAGGGTGGAGGAGGGGTCCGGCGTGGTGCTTGAGACCCTGGGGGTCCAATACGACGAGTACTGACGGGGCGAAAGGTACTTGTGACCCGGGCCCGATTATCAGGGTCGGTCCCATTGTTCGGAAATGACGAGAGCTTTGGAGAGGCGATGCACTTCGAGTCACTGGGCGACGGCAGGGTGCACTGCCACCTTTGCGCCCATGACTGCCAGGTGGCCGACGGCAAGCGGGGCATCTGCGGGGTGAGGGAGAACCGCGGGGGCGCCATGGTTTCCCTGGTGAGGGACAGGATGTCGTCCATCAACTCGGACCCCATCGAGAAGAAGCCCCTTTACCACTTCCACCCCTCCACCATGTCCCTGAGCTTCGGCACGGTAGGATGCAACTTCGGATGCGTCCACTGCCAGAACTGGTCCATCTCACAGGTGGAGCCCGGCAGGTTCAACCTCCGCCCTCTCGATCCCCGGCGGGTGCCCCAGCTGGCCAAGGACATGGGCTGCCAGGGGGTGTCGTGGACCTACAACGAGCCCACCATGTGGTACGAGACGACCCTGGAGGGCTCCCGGGCGGCGACCGAGGCAGGCCTCTACACGAACTACGTGACCAACGGATACGTCCAGGCGGCCCCGCTCCGGGAGATAGCCCCCGTCCTAGGGGCTATGAACATCGACGTGAAGGCCTTCAGGGAGGAGTTCTACAAGCAGGTGTGCAAGGCGAGGCTGCGGCCGGTGATGGACACGTGCGAGCTGGCCAAGGAGCTGGGCGTCTTCGTGGAGCTCACATACCTTATCATCCCCGACCTGAACGACAGCGAGGGGGAGTTTCAGGGCTTCGCCGAGTGGGTAAGGGACCGGCTGGGCGTGGACACGCCCGTCCACTTCTCCCGGTTCCATCCCGACTTCAAGATGATGGACCGGGGCCGCACGCCCAGGAGCACGATGAGACGAGCGTGCGACACCGCAAGGTCCACGGGCCTGGAGCACGTCTACGTGGGCAACATCCACCAGCCCGAGGACGAGATGACCCGGTGCGCTGCCTGCGGGAACGTGCTGGTGGACAGGGCGGGCTTCAGCTCCCGGCTGCTCTTCGGTCCCGACGGAAACTGCCCCAAGTGCGGGAGGGCCGTCCCCTTCGTCCTCTAGGGGCCCATCAGGGCCGATTCTGGACCGTTAGTACAGGACTGGACAATATAGCAACCTTTATCTGGACCATTCGATATTGACCAAGGGAGGTTAGCGCATGGCTCGCGAGGATAGTCTCATCTGGATGATAATCACCCCCATCATGAAGTGGCTCAAGACCCGCCATGCCTGGGCCTCGATATCCGGGACCATCGTGCTGCTGGTGGTGATGGCCTATATGTTCGCGTGGCAGGCCGAGGCATTCCCAGCGGCCGACCCTTACAACGCGGTGATCCCGGACCCCCACCCGGGGGTTCCAGACGACGCCATCCAGGAGGTGGAGACCCTGAACGGGTACGCCTCCGAGGGCTCCCCCTACGACGAGCGAATCGACCTTATGGGCGATACCGTGTGGACGATGAGGATCACCTTCTCGGCCACGGACGAACCCCCTGCCAGGAACTTCCGATTCACCAACGAGGCGGACGACTTCGAGCTGACCGTCACGATGCCCGATGGCACCTCCGAGACCAAGACGGGCTACGCCACGGACACCAACCCGGCGTCGATAATATTCACGTACGACTGGCAGGACGATGGCGGCATGGCCCTCGACCCCTCGGACACCAACACGATGCTGGTGACCGTCCACTGCACCGATGCCGACGACCACTACCCGTTCTTCTCACCCTTCAACCAGCGGGTCATCGATGACGAGGGCAACGCCTACACCCTGGTGGTCGACTACTCGTACACCGAGTGAGCCGGTCAGCGCCGCTCCTCGTCCCCAGGTTCCATCATCCTAGAGGAGCGGAGCATGTCCTCCATCCTGTCGCGGGAGTACGCCACCCTCTCCACGTCCACCCTCTGGGGTATGACGGATCGGACGAAGACCAGGATCAGTGCCGAGAGGGTGAACACCACCGTCGCCGCCAGGGCGATGCCGAACACGGAGGCCAGCTCCACCGACCTGGCGAAGACGCCCGATGACCCCTTGGCGAACACCCAGGGCACCCCGACTATGACCACCGCGGCCACCCCCGATATTATCGCGACCAGGCCAAGTCCGTAGACCTGGAAGTGGTTCACCACCCCGCCCAGGCGGAAGGTCGTGAGCCGCTGGCGGGTGACGTAGGCGCCCAGCTCCACGAACCGGCCAAGGGCGTGGAGGTGCTCCACTGCAAGCAACCAGCTGGCGGCGAAGACGAAGGCGAAGGCCAGCTCCAACGGGGGAATGGTGTCCAGGGAGGCTCCCAAGGTGCCCGCGGCCGCAGCAGCCACCAGGACCACCGGGGCCACGAATATGGCAATGCCCCGGAGCGAGGGGGAGAGGAGGCCCACGACCCCGACGATGATACCCCCAGCGGCCAGGACTATCGCAATAAGGCCCCGTGGTTCGGTCAGTGCGTCCCCTCCGACGAGGAGCAGCGGGGCGAGGGCGCCCAGGCCCGCGATGACGAACATTATGGCGCCCGAGACCTTGAGCCTCTGGATCTCCGGGAACAGCGCCTCCACGTTCACCGATACCAGGGTGTCCGGGGACTCCTCCAGCGAGGGCGGTGGCGCCATAAGGCCCCCCTCCGCGGGAGGGGCCTCGTCTCCGGTCCCCTCATCGACTTCGCGGGGTCCAGTGTCCTCGTCAGACTCTCCCGTCAACGGGTCTCACCTCGATCCCTGGGCGATATGCATGCCCGTGGCTGGTATGAGATTATTAAGAAAAATAAAGGGGGTCCGGGACGGGTCGCCCCGTCCCGTTCCAATGCGCCTCGCCATCACGCTACGGCGTCTCTCCGCCACCGGGCAAGGTACCCGTGTCCTCGAGGTCCAGGACCTGACCGGAGGCCAGCATCTCCTGGAGCTTCTCGCGCGAGTACTCCACCTTCTCCACCTTGGCCACACCCTCGGCGAAGGTGTACCACACCGTGAGGATGAGCCCAAGCATGACGAAGACGACCGCGGCGGCCATCGCGATGCCGAACACGGACCACAGCTCGGCCGAGTCACCGATGATGCCCTCGCCCTCTACGAAGACGACGGCAGCGACGATGATGACCACGCCGGGAACGTACGCGGCGACCGCGAAGAGCATGCCTTGCGTGAAGCTGTCCTGCGTCAGCAGGAAGATGGTCCCCAGGGTGCCCACGATTATGAGCAGCCCACCCAGGGCGATCATGGTCCAGAACGCGTTCCCCATAAGGGGTACCAGACCGATGACGCCAAGGGTCACCAGGATGATTATTCCCAGCATCAGGAAGCCCCAGCCGAGGAAGTGCTTGACCACGCCCGAGAGGTTGAAGTTGCTCAACCTCCGCTTGATGGCCATTTCACCCACCTCCACGAACCTGGAAAGGGCGTGGAGGTATTCCACGGCAAGGAACCACGACACGGCGAACGCCAGACCAAGGATGATCTCCATCGTATCCAGCGAACCGACGGCGGAAGTGAGGGGCCTGACTGCCACCGCGGCGATGAGCAACGCTGGTGCCAGTAAAATCATCCACTTCCGTAGGGACCTAACAAAGAACCCGATGATGCCGAACACCATTCCGACGACACCGAGTATCAACGAGGGCAGGATCGTGGTGATCTCCTCCCCCGCTAGCAGGGGAGGCAGGAAGGCCAGGACGCCCGCCAGCACGAAGAACAGCACCCCGAGGATCTTCACCATGAAGATCTCCGAGAACACCTGTTCCACGTTGACGGTTATCTTGGCGTCCAGGTCGTCCTGGTCCATGACCTGCGAAGGCGCGGTCCATCCAGTGTCCTCCTCCGGGGGAGTGGGCATGTCCGGTGGGGCCTCTTGGGGCGGGGCCTGCGGTGGTTCCGCCGGCGCCGCTTCCTCGGGTTGTTCCTCTCCGGTCATTTCATCACACCCAGTCTCCACCGCGGTGGTCGAACTCTTGACTGCCGATGGACTGCGCGGCGCTCAGCAGGATCGCCAGCAGCGGGACCTTGGGGTCCCACTCGACGATCGCAGCGCCGTAACCGCGCAGGTCTTGGATCATCACGTCCCGCTCAAGACGCAGGACCTCGTACTCCAGTGACCTCTCCACGCCCGCCTCCAGACGCTTCCTGGACATCAGCTCGAACTCGATGGAGTTGGGGGTGAGCACCACCACGTCGAACTCCAGGGTTCGGAGCTCGGAGATGGCGTCCACCACCGACGGGTCGCCGTCGAGGTTCGAGATGATTATTACCGGGCTGCGCCGGGGCATGTAGGGGGAAGAGACCTCGACCACGCCCTTGAACGGCAGGTCTCCGGCGGGCTCGGCGCCCGCCAGGGCCGTCAGGATCTCATAGAGCTGCTTCGAGCCCTGGGAGGGCTTGATGGATAGCAGCCGGTCAGAGTAGACGATCAGGGCAACCGAGTCGCGACGCTTGATGAAGAAGCTGGTAAGCGTCGCGGCCGCCCTGCTGCCATAGATTAGGGCGTTGTGGCCGATGGTGCCCGTCGCCGCAGTGGCGCGGGCGTCCAGCATGATGACGATGTCGGACACCGCCTCGCGTTCCTTCTCGTTGACCAGGAGCTCGCCCGTCCTGGCGAATGCCTTCCAGTTTATGTTCTTGAAGGGATCGCCGGGAACGTAGTTGCGGATCAAGAAGAACTCGGACCCGGGGCCAGGCTGCTTGACCTTGGAGGCCCCGGGGAAAAGTTTCGGCGTCCGCGAGCGGATGGGCAGGTCCTTGATGTCGTAGACGAGGGGGAACACGGTGACGTTGTCCACGAGCTCCAGCTCCAGCTCCTTGTAGAAGATGTTGAAAACATCCTGCGCGCGGAGCGAGACGGGGCCGAACTCGTAGATACCGCGGATGGGGCCCTTGATCTTGTACTTCATCCTCAGGCTCTCGTTGGGCTTGAGGTCGATGATCAGGTAGTTGGTGCCCTCCTCGATCTGGATCTGTTGCGGGAGCTTGTCCCGGATCTCGAGGAAGCCGGTCCTTCCACCCTTGTTGACCAGGGCCAGGTCCACCGTGATGATGCCGTCCTCGAAGATCTTCTCCGACGACAGCTGCCTCATGCTGGCTATCTTCCCCAGGCGGGAGAAGAACTGCGTAACCAAGATGGTGGCGAGGAGCAGAACGCTCAGCACCATAAGGGCCGTACTCCGCACTACAAGTGCTAGGAAGGCCAGGGATATGCCCATGGCCAGGTACAGCCACCCCTTCTTGGTCCACATGTTCTACACCGCAGGCACGGGTACTTCGGCAAGGATCTTGTTCAGGATGTCCTGGGGCAGAACACCGCGGATGCGGGGCTCGGGCTTCAGGATGATCCTGTGGTGCAGACCAGCATGTGCGATGGCCTTGATGTCGTCCGGGATGATGTAGTCGCGGCCGAAGATCACCGCGCGAGCGCGGGAGAGCTTGAATAGGGCCAGCGACCCACGGGGCGACGAACCGACCAGCACACGGGGGTCCTCGCGGGTCCGGGTCACGATCTCGACCATGTAGGTCATGATCGCCGGATCCACGTGGACCTTCTCGATAATGGTCTGCATCTGGATGATCTTCTCGGGCGAGGACACGACCTCGACGTCGACCTCGTCCTTCCTCCGCAATTCGCGGCGGATGAGGATCTCCTTCTCGTCAGCACGGTTGGGATAACCCACCGACATCTTCATCATGAACCGGTCGAGCTGCGCCTCGGGCAGGGGGTACGTCCCCTCCTGCTCGATGGGGTTCTGGGTCGCCAGCACGATGAAGGGCCGGGGTAGCCTATGCGTCACACCCTCGATGGACACCTGGCGCTCCTGCATTGCCTCCAGGAGGGCCGCCTGCGTCTTCGGGGGTGCGCGGTTGATCTCATCGGCGAGGAGGATGTTCGTGAAGATCGGGCCGGGCCTGAACTTGAACTCGTTGTCCTTCTCGTCGTAGATGTAGGTCCCAGTGATGTCCGTCGGGAGCAGGTCAGGGGTGAACTGGATACGCTTGAACGTACACCCTAGACAGTCCGCGAAGGTGGACGCCATCAGCGTCTTGGCGAGACCGGGGAAGTCCTCGAAGAGGATGTGCCCGTTCGCCAGGATGCCTATGGCCACCTTGGTCATCACCTCGTGCTTCCCGATGATGGCCTTGGAGACCTCACCGAGAATGGCCTTGACCGAGTTCGCCACGAAGGAAATCTCCTCCGGCGTTGCACCTCCCGCCTTGGGGGCGGCGGGACGCGCGGCAGTTGCCGCGGGCTGTGCCGGTGGAGCGCCAGCTGGCTTCGGAGGTGCCGGGGCTCCTCCTCCTCCAGCAGCAGGTCCTTCGTCCTGCAGCTTCGCTCTCTTTTGCATTTTTCCCCACTTCCTTTTCGTTTTTGGTAACTCCGTTTCATTGGTTTATCGTGATGTTGGAACTAGTCGGTGCCCCACTCCTTGATGCGCTGGATGAGGACGCGCAGCTCCTGTTGTGATAGGTTAGGCTTCTCGCTGAGGGCCAGCTCCGCCAGGTCGTTGTCCTTGATCATGGCACGCAGCTGGTCGGGACCCAGCGCCGCCATCTCCTCGTGGGAGTACGAGTACATCATGCGGACCTTGAGCATCAGGGCATGCCTGGCCCGTGTGATCTGCTCGGCGATCCTCTCGGGCGGGTCTGCCCTCCTGCTGAACGCGCTCACGTCGAACCTGTGGATCCAGCTGGTCTTGTCCTGGGCGTTGTAGACGATGATGGTGAAGATGACCAGCATCGCCACCAGGGTCATGATGGTGGGCCAGATCCACGACGACATGACGGCCACCGTCTCCACGTTCTTGTAGATCAGCTCCTGGCTCGGAGGATGCTCGTGGCGGCTCTCGTCGAACAGGATGAGCCCGTCCTTCCGGTCCATGATGCGGTTGACCAGCTGTATCATGAAGGCCTTGTTGTTCGGATTGTGCTTCAACATGTCATCGGTGGCGACGTCGGCGTCAGCTATGAACACGACGCGGCCGTCGGACTCGTTGAAGCGAATCTCCAGGATGACGGGTATGTTGCCCTTCTTGTCGCCGATGTTGATGCGGCCGTTGCCGTCCAGGTCCACGTAGGACTTCTCGGAGCCGTTGGCGATGTACTCAACGTTGGTGTTGTAGGTGGTAAGGCCGGTGGGGCCGTTCATGACCACCGAGTGGGGCTGGAGCCCCAGCTTGAAGTTGAAGACGGGGAACGAGATGTTCTTCTTCCCCTGGGGACCGGTCATGTTGATGTCGTCCCACATGGGTCTTCCGTAGAAGAAGACCCCGAACTTCTCTGAGAGGGCGTTGGGCGAGCCGAAGTCGTCCATGATGATGGCCTTGCCGCCCTCCTCGCGGACGAAATGCTCTATGATCTCGATCTCCTCGGAACGGTACTCCCGGTCCACACCCACGACCACGTAGCACGTCTGCTCCGGGTCCTTGATCCCCTTCAGGATCACGGGAGAGCTGACGATGGTCCGGGTGTCGTACTCCGCCGGCGTGTTCGCTGGGTCCTCCAGCGAGTCGGCGAAGATGGACAGGTCGGTGGGCCCGTCATCGTACGGATTGTAGTGCTGGATGTCCGGATCGTCCTTTAGGATCAGGTACACCGGTATCCCTATGACTATGATAAGGAAAACCACAAGGGCTGCTATCTTCTTCCACATGGTGCGTCCCCCAATCGTGTCTTATCACTTTTACCTTTTGGTCCAGTCGGTCTCCCGGTGGTCCGCTCACTCAGCCTCCGGTGGTTTCTGCTCCTCGACGGGCACGGGCTCAGGTGCCTTGGGCGGCGGGGCGCCCTTGGCATCCTCCTCGGCCACGATGATCTCGGGCTCGATCATGTCGCCACCCTCAACACCAGTCCGGGTGATCTGGGCGATCTGGTCGTCGGTCAGGAGGATCTTCTCGATGCTGTTCTGCACGCCGCGGAGGGCCTCGATCGCCCTGTCCTTCTCGTTCTCGCCGATCTCGTGCTCGGAGTACCGGGCCTCCTCGAGGACGGTGAGGAAGTCGTCCAGGCTCTCCTCGTCGATGGGGAGGGCCTCGCGGACGGCGTCCTCGAACTCGCGGAAGGTCTCGGAGTCCCTGCGCAGCTGACCGTAGGCGCGTAGCGTGTGGGCCATCTCACGGTAGGCACGGAAGATGGTCGCGGAGTAGACGTTGCCGGCCACCAGCCTGTCGGCGGCGCGCCGGATGATGCGCTGCATCTTCCTCAGCTGCCTGCGCCTGCGGTAGTAGAAGCTGGACCAGACGATGCCTATGGCGCCCGCCACCAGCACTATGCCGATGGAGGCGTACACCCACAGGGGCACCGGTGGGATCTCCTCCTCGGGCACGTCGTAGGTTATGTTGTACTGGGTCTCGGAGCTCAGGATCACCTGGTCCCCCTGCTTGAGGAAGGTGTCCATCATGAGCCCCTCGTACTCAACAATGAAGGTCTTGTTGCCGATGGTGTTGACCTGGAAGGTCCAGTTGAACTCGAAGTAGCCCTGGGTGTCCGTCAGTCCCGAGTCCACCAGGCGCTTGCGGGCCCGCTGGCCCTCGTCCTTGTAGTAGACGGTGACGTTACCGTTCACGATGGGCTGGAAGTTGTCGTCCTGGAGCAGTATGCGTCCGTAGGTGTCCTGGTCCTTGAGGACGGTCTCCTCCAGGGGATTGAAGAGCTCGCCGTTGACGCGGAACTCGGACATCGTCAGGATGGAGTTGGCCTTGATGACCACCTGTGTCACGTTCCGCGACGGCTCGTAGAACTCTGTGCCGTTGAAGTCGAGCACCAGTGACACCTCGCCGTAGCTGAACTTGTCCGGTTCGATGGGCGCGGTGAAGGTGACGGAGCCGTCGAAGGCCGTCCGCTTGAACGACACGACGATCTCGTCGATCAGCAGCGTGACTATCTCCCGCTGCACCTCGACGCCACGGTAGCCGCCCCAGTCCTCGTAGAGCTTGCCGGATATCTGGACCTGCTGTCCGCGGATGAGGTTGAAGGTCCGGTCACGCCGTTCCAGGATCGTGTGGACCTTCACTGTGTAAGTGGCTGTGGTCTCGTTGGCCAGGTAGATCTTGGTTCCCTTGAAGCGGGCGATGACCGATATGTTGCCGACCTTGTCCTCGTACTCTATATAGTACTGCAGGGAGAACGTGCCGTCGGTCTTCGACGTGGCCCGACCGATCTCGGGTGCGCGCTTCCAGATGATGTAGATGGGCATGTTGGCCACGGGCTGGCCCTTGTCGTCCTTCACCGTCCCGTTGATGTAAACCCAGTCGCCCTTGTACACCTTCTGGTCAGCCAGTGTGATGTAGGTCTCCGACACCACGGTGTAGTTCGCGTAGAGGGTGATGGGCTCGTAGAGGGACTGGCCGTCGTACACGAAGGTGACCAGGACGTCGCCCAGCTCGTGGGTGGACGGGATCAGATAGTCCACGGAGAACGTGCCCTTGAAGTCGGTCCTGCGGTTGGCGATCTGGTTGTTGTTCCAGAAGATCTTGATGAACTCGCCGGACACGGGGTCGCCCAGCTGCGGGTCGTCGATGGACTGATCTGGCACTATGCGCAGCTCGCCGTGGATGTCCAGGTTCTGGCCACGGAAGCCCTGGAGCTCCTCCTTGGCCGGTAGTGAGACGTACACCTCGGCCTTGACATAGTAGATGTCCGTCATCTGGACGGAGGTGTAGTAGTCGTCGCCCGGGAAGCGGAACGTCACGTTAGCCGGGCCCAGGATCTGGTCGGGGTCCACCACGTAGTTGATGGAGACCTCGCCCGAGTCCCTGTCCATGGTCCGCGGGGGACCGACCCGCTCGCCGATGCCGTCGTCGATGGTCCAGGTCTTGTCCCAGTAGATGGTCGCCTGGTAGAAGTACGCGTGGCCCCGGATGTTCATCGACGGGATCTCTCCCATGTTGTCCTTCAGCCATGCCACCAGCTTGACGGGGTTGTTCCTGTGGCCCACCTTGCGAGTTGCGTTCAGCTCGAACTCGAAGTGGGTGATGCGCTTCACATCGATTTCCACTTTGGAGTCCCTATCTATGCTCCTGCGGAACAGGAGGGAGCCCTTGAACACGACGAGTACCGTGTGCTCGTCGGCGGTGGTGGCCATGGGCACCACGTGCTGGTAGGAGAACGTGGAGTCGGTCCTCACGTCCAGCGTCTTGTCGATGGAGTAGAAGACGAAGGCGAACTTGACGTTGTCAGAGCCCACGTACTTGGACACGTTGAACTCGTAGTAGGTCCAGTCCGGCTGGATGAGGGACGCTCCCATGAACTCCATGCGGTCGTCCTCGAACCAGTTGCTGCCTCCGTCCACGGAGGCCATGACGTACACGTAGTCCTCCTCCCAGTAGACGGACCACCAGGCCCAGAAGGAAAGGATGTACTCCTGGTCGGCGGTGAAGTTCATCCTGGGCGTCACCAGGAACGACCATGCACCCCTGTCGTAGTTCTTCTCCAGGTTGGTGCCGTACAGGTTCGACCCCGAGTGGGGGGCGATGGGGCCGACCGAACCGCCGGGGCTGCCGCGCAACCACTGGTTACCGACGCCGCGTCCTGGAGCGGTGTAGGTGTTCCACTCCTCCGCCTCGTCGTCCTCGAAGTTGTCGAAGAAGTCGGCGCCGGTCACCCGGACGTCGTCCAGGTAGAAGCCGTCAGAGGTGGGTCCGAGGAGGACGTTGTCGAACCTGACCTGCAGGCCGACGGAGGTGATGGCCCGGCCGGTGTCGTCGGCGACCGAGCCTGAGATAGTTATGGGGTTGCCCACGGTCACCGACTCGGGAGTGACGTCCACGTCGATTTCGGTGAGGTGGTTCACATATACGACGGCCCTATAGGTCAGCTCCTTGTATACCTGCTGCCCGGTGCGGGGCCATCCCGCGAAGTGGACGATGAGCTCGTACTCGCCCGCGTCCTTGTTGATGTCCAGTAGGAACTGGAAGGTGCCGTTGCCCGTGTCGATGAAGGGATCGATCACGGTGGTGTTGTTGCCGGTCTCGCCGGGGGTCATGGCGACCGGGGTGCCGTCGAACTCCACCTCGATGGGCACCGTCGGGATGCCGATGTCGTCGTAGTAGGTGGTGTTCTCCTCCACGATGGCCTCGTAAAGCTTGCCGTGGATCTCATGCTGGCTGGCGTTCTCGAAACTGACGGGGTCGACGACGCCCGCGATCATCTCGTCCCTGCTGGGCAGGGGCTGCCACTCCTCCTCATCGTTCATGTACAGGAGGACGCAGTCGGTGTTGGTGATGACAGAGATCTCGCCACCAGGGAGAGGCTGGAGCGGGGGCCGGGGTCCGTTGGGGTCCAGGGTCTCCAGGTAGTCGAGCATTGGGTCCTCTTTTACGTCCGGTGCGATGACCGGCTCTTCGTTGGTAAAGTCTGGCTGAGTCGAGATGGATAGCGGTTGGCCGCTCTGGCCGTCCGGTCCGTTCGAGGCGATGGGCTCGAATGCGGCTGCTAAGGTGCCCATCGACATGACGAGTACGAGAAGTACTGCGAGTCCTTTCTTCATCTGGCTTCGCCCCCAGAAGCGAATATTCATATCTGACGTTCCCGGCGCACCAGGATACATATCCTGGTATTCCTCAAACCCTTAGGAATGAGGGCCGGACTGTGGTATAGGGAGTTGCTTATTTAAGTGTTTGGTTTTCCAACCACTGTACGGTTACCCCTGCCAGGCTATCCTGGACACCCCTATTTCCGGACCGCATAAAGGTGCCGGATTCGGACACCGGAAAATGCCCCCTAATCCCCCTCCTCAAGGGGTCCGTAGGGTCCCGGGTAGAGGGGGCAGTCCGAGGCGTCGTCGGGGCACGGCCCGGCGATGCAGGGCCGTCCAGCCTGCTCGAAGATGACGGGGGCCACCCGCTTACAATCCTCCAGCATCCGGTTGGCCACCCTCCTGATCTCCCACTGGGCCCGAAGGCAGCAGCGGAGGCGGAAGAAGTGGAGCAGCTCCCTGGCGTTCATGGTGACGGTGATGTTGGTGGTGGCCGCGTTGGGGAGCACGTACCGGGCGTCCTCCTCGGGCACGCCGTTCTCCACCATGTGCCTGTACACCTCCCAGGCGCCTCCGACAATGGCGTCGAACCCCTCCTTCAGGTCGGGCACCTTCTCCACCTCCGGTGGGGTGACGTACGTAGGCTCGTCGAACCGAACGTACCGTTGGCTCTGCTGGGAGTAGGAGGCGATGCGGTGACGTACCAGCTGGTGTGTGAGGGAGCGGCTCACACCCTCGATGGAGAAGGTGAACACCGCATGCTCCACCACGCTGTGGTGCCCCTTTCCCACAGTGTGCTTGAGGAGGCGCTCCACCTTCCTGTCGGACAGCTTCTCGTGCAGCTCCGAGGCCCCGTCACCCGAGTAGCAGGACGCGGCAGCTGCGGCGCAGACCCTGTCGGGGTCCTCCGTGTGTCTGAGCAGGACGACCTTCATCTCCCTATCCCTCGTGACCATACCATATGGGCAATGGGGTGTAAAAGGCTAATGGTGGTGCCCCGTCCGGAGGCTTGCCAGGTGACCGAGGGAAAGGTTGAATACGCGCCCCGACCTTCGGGATGCTGGGCCCCATGTACACCTTCACCTCCGCCTGCAAGCTCCTCATAACCGGAGAGCGGCCGACGGTAGTCTACATGGTGACCAACGACACGGACTTCGTGTCCGAGATGATGCCCGTCCTCCAGGGAACGCCCCTCATCGTGGCCACCTCCAGCCAGCAGCTGGCGGACCATCTCAAGGAGCGGAACATACTACACAACCGGGTCTCGATCCCCCCCGACCTGGGACTGGGCGTCCTCGACCTGGCCAGGGAGCTGGTTGAGAGGGCGTTCCTCGAGGGCTTCGTGTCGGTGAACGACCGGGTGATGTGCATCGTCAGGTCCGGCATCGACAGCACCTTCGTCTACGACTTCAAGGACATCGGCCTCGCTCACCTGAAGGCGGACGTGGGCAAGCGGGTCTCTGTGGAGCTCATGGAGCTGGTGATACAGTTGGCGTTCCAGATCGCCCGCGAGGGTCGGGAGGGGCAACCCATGGGCGCCCTCCTGGTCGTGGGCGACACCGAGGCGGTGCTTCGGCACTCGCGCCCCCGCATCATCAACCCCTTCCAGGGCCACCCCGAGAAGGAGAGGGAGATCTGGGTGATGGGAAACTGGAACACCATCAAGGCCTACGCCCAGATGGACGGTGCGACGCTGATCGACGAGAAGGGTGTCGCGCGCGCGGCGGGAAGGTACATGTCTTACACGTGGGACGTGTACCTTTCGGGGGGCCTGGGGGGCCGGCACATCGCAGCGGCCTCGATAACCAAGCTGACCAACGCGATCGCCGTCGTGGTCTCGTCCACGTCGGTGGTGAGGGTGTTCAAGGACGGAACAGAGATATACAAGGCGTCCGCCTATTGATGGCAGGAGGAAACCCTATGAACGAGGAGGAGCAGGTGGCCGTTCATGCTTACTTCACCGGGATAGTTCAGGGCGTCTACTTCAGGGCCAACACCAAGCGGCAGGCGGAGAGGCTCGGCCTCAGGGGCTGGGTCAGGAACCTCCCCGACGGCAGGGTCGAGGCTTGGATAGAGGGTTCCCGCCTTGGCGTGGGCAGCCTCATCGAGTTCTGCTCCAGCGGTATCCCCGCCGCCACCGTGGACATGGTGGACATGGACGAGAGCGAGCCAACGGGCGACTACCCCACCTTCGAGATCGTGAGGTGACCCCGCTCCCGGTAGTCCGCCAGGACCTCGTCGTGGTCGAAGGCCAGCGGAGGCGGCGACACCAGGTCGTGCCAAGCGGCCTCGGAGGCATCATCCCCGCCCGCCACGTCCCCAACCCCCACCTCGATGGCGTAGGCCAGGCTCACGGTGTGCCCCCGGGGGTCGCGGTCGGGCCTGGAGTAGGCTCCCACCAGACCCAATATCCGACCCGTCGCCCCGGTCTCCTCCTCCAGCTCCCTCATCACAGCCTCCTCCACCAGCTCGCCCCTGTCGACGAAGCCGCCAGGCAGCGCCCACCGGCCCTCGAAGGGCTCCTTCCCGCGCCTGACCAGCAGCACCTGGTCACCACGGACGGCCACCGCGTCCACGGTCAGCCGTGGATGGGGGAAGGCCCCGCGCCGGGCCTCCTCCTGCAGGGCGTCCTCCACCCTCCGGAAGGTGGCAATCAGCTCCCTCCCCAGAGGGGTAAGCGAGGTCCGTCCCCCCTGGCTGCCGCCTCGGGAGCTCTCCACCACCGGACCCCCGGCGGCCTCGGATACCTTCCTAACCATTCCCCAGGCGTAGCGGTAGGACATGCCCATCTCCCTTGCCGCCTCCGAGAGGGAGCCCTTCTCGTCGACCAGCTCCAGGAGCTCGGCCCTCCCCTCTCCCAGGATGGGCCTTCCGTCGCGGGAGTCCAGCCGGCACTTCACACCGATATGATATGCCATGTCCGGTCGAAGGGTATAGGGGGTTGAAAAAGGCTGCGCTGGTCGGTGGAGAGGAAAAAGGATGTACCGCCGGGCCGGGGCCCGGCGATGGTGCGTCCGCCTACTGGAGGACGTGGATGTTCTTCTTGGCGCACATGTCGCGGAGGATCTTGGGCCACACGGTGACCGAGACCTCGCCCAGGTGGGCCTTCTGCAGTAGCAGCATGAGGGTCCGGGACTGGCCGATGCCGCCCCCGATGGACAGCGGGTACTCGCCCGACATGATGCCCTGGTGGTAGGGCAGCTCCAGGGAGTCCAGCTGGTTCGACATCTCAAGCTGCTGGTGGAGGGTCTCGGCGTTCACGCGGACGCCCATGGAGGTCAGCTCGTGGCGCCTGCGGGTCACGTGGTTCCACACCAGGATGTCGCCGTTCAGTCCGTGGGCGGGCTTGCCGGCGGGCGTGGTGGTCGGGGTGACCCAGTCGTCGTAGTCGGCCGCCCTCATCTCGTGGGGATAGCCGTCCTCGAGCGGCCAGCCGATGCCGACGATGAAGATGGCGGGGTACTTCTGGACCACCTCGGTCTCCCTCTGCTTCCTCGGGAGGTCGGGGTACATCTCCAGGATCTCCTCGGCGTGCAGGAACGTCAGCTCGTCGGGGAGGCTCGGGTACTTGGTGTCGCGAAGGGCGGGGAACTCGCCCTGG
>JABAHP010001060.1_pt5 | contig 40270 bp, 39 predicted proteins | sample 7062081 | NCBI WGS metagenome assembly JABAHP01 (sample SAMN14534357, study PRJNA622989) | marine sediment metagenome | biome: marine biome [ENVO:00000428]; feature: marine pelagic biome [ENVO:01000023]; material: deep marine sediment [ENVO:00002113] | place: India: Gulf of Kutch | collected...
TGATTATGTTCTCCAGATGCCAGTCACTGTAAAATAGACCGTAATTGATGCCGTCATAGTTGCAGGTCCCGACGGTGAGCTTATTGGGGCAGTTGAGTTCTTCCGTGATATTTCAGAGATAGACTATCTGGAGAAAAGCCTGGAACGCAAGCAAGCCCTTCGCGATATCGTCAGCGTCAATGACAAAATGCAGAAGCTGATAGGCCTGCTTCCAGATATTGCTGATTCCGACTGCAGCGTACTGATTGAGGGGCCCAGCGGATGTGGCAAGGAGCTGTTTGCCCAGATACTGCACAACTTGAGCCCCCGCAAGTATGGGCCCTATATCAAGATCAACTGTGCTGCGCTGCCCGCTAACCTGCTTGAATCCGAGCTTTTCGGGTACGAAAAAGGTGCCTTTACGGATGCTAAACGAGACAAGCCCGGGCAGTTCTGTCTTGCCAATGGCGGCACGCTGCTTCTGGATGAAATCAGCGAAATGGATGTCTCGCTGCAGGTAAAATTACTGCGAGTGCTCAACAACGGCGAATATCGACCCCTGGGATCGGCCAAGACAATGCGCACTGATGCTCGCGTGATCGCTGCCACCAATACTGATCTGGCTTCCGAGATTGAGAAGGGCCGGTTCAGAAAGGATTTATACTACCGCATAAATGTCGTGAATATAAAGATCCCTGCTCTCAGTGAAAGGCCGGAGGACATCCCGCTTCTTGTCAACCATTTCATCCGGCTCTTCAAGGATAAAACCCGCCGACCGGTGAAGCACGTCACGGCACGCTTTTGTTATGTGCCACAGCGAAGAGATAAAACCTGATCATTTGCCCCATAATATCACAGAGGACCATATTGAGAGCAATGGTATCTCGCCTGCCAGTTCGAGTGAAAAGAAGATTATACAGGAGGCCCTGCAGAGAGACAATGGCAACAAGACCCGCACCGCCCGGGAACTGGGGGTTCATCGCTCCACCCTCTGGCGCAAAATAAAGACCTACGGCATTCGTGTATAATATCTGTATTTCTGAGCTTCTTACTGAACAAGTCAGTCAGACAAATATCGGTGTCATCCATACGAGTTGTGATTCACCGTATGGTGTCCTAAGTGTTGCTGAGGGACTTATCAGTCTGATATATGAAACTTCTATATCTGCGGGTTACTTGATTTCGAATCCCAATATCGAGACATCATCTTTGAAACTATCCTCTCCTGACCAATCTCGCAGTCGATGAATCAGAGATGGCAAGCCGGATTTGAGAGAATTAGTCCTAAGTTTATTTAATTCCTCTGCCAGTCGCTCTTCCCCGAAATGCTCCCCCTTAACGTTGGCCACTTCCACAAGACCATCTGAATACAGATACATTCTATCACCTGTGCTCATTTGAACAGTGGCCTCCCTGAATGATGGATCTTCCACGATTCCGACGGGGAAATTGCTGAGATCCTGAAACTCAGGTGCTTTTCCCGCGGGCACATACAATGGAGGGGGATGACCGGCGGAAATGAAACGGAATCTGTTTGCGATAGAGTCGAGCACGCCGTAGACCAGCGTGAAGTATTGATTTATTGCAGTGTCAAAGGGAAACTGACGATTCAAATAGTTGAGAACTTCTGTTGGAGATACCGCGCTAAGATCATTAGACTGTCCGCCAGCCCCACGGCTGACCCTTCCCGTCTCTGGTGATAATATATGATTTAGCGTGACCGATAGAAGCGACGCCTGTACGCCATGACCGCTCACGTCCAAAACGTAGAAGACAGTATATCTGTCATTCAGGCAATGCACATTGAGGGTATCACCAGCAAGTTCGGAGCAGGGGATGAGTTTCCAGGCTGCTTTAATGCCGTGCAATTCCGGTTCTGATTGCGGCAGAAAACTCGCCTGTATCTTAGCAGCCGCTTGGAGATCATTCCTGATGATACGGTTGGCTCGTTCCAGCTCAACATTTGTGGCTCTCAGGGCAGCTTCAGCCTTGCGGCGGGCGGTAACATCAGACTGAATGCCAATGAAATTGGTAACAGTTCCCTGTTCATCATAAATTGGTGTTATCGATAGGCGGTTCCAGAATGGCTCCCCATTCTTGCGGTAATTTAGTATTTCAACCACACATTCTCGCTTTTCATTAACTGCTTTACGAATTTCCTCAATCGTCCCTGGATCGCTGTCTTTGCCCTGCAGAAATCGGCAATTAGTGCCGCAAGTCTCGGCAGCAGAATAACCGGTCAGTTTCTCGAAGCCCCGATTGACATAAATCAGCGGGTAGTCCGGTTGGGTGGCATCTGCGATCGTCACTCCCTCTGCACAGGAAGTCAGGGCACGGTCCTTCAATCGAAGCTGTTCTTCAAAGGGTCTGTCGTTTAACAAAAGGATTGGAGGCTTTTTCTTATCTTTGGTTCTCTTGCGTTTCGTCATTTAATTTTCCATTTTCACTTTATGCCTCAAGTATCATCAGCCGTTATTTTGCCGACTTATGATTAAGAGGATTCATCAATAAAGTCCAGGAAGGATACATTTCATCATCAAAAGCACTGGCCGTCATAGTAATATCCCCTCTTAAGGTTTTAATGCCATTTATCTTGTTAGATGAATGCAATATAATTCTTTAAGCTATTAAAGCAAACAATAGTGTTGATCAAATGGACATACCGCAAAGAAAAAGTCCGATGATATCGGACTTTCAAGTCAACAGCGGCCCCGATATCACTCTCCCTAAACTCTTGTGGAATTTGTCTTTGATGTGCAGTCTGACCATGCGATTGTTGACGACACGTGTTGGAGGGTATTAAGATAATGAAAATGGGTAAGGAGAGCGACCTCATTCATCACGTCTGAAAATATAAATCGCCCATCCTATAGTATCTCTGCCCCACTTGAGGTAAATGTTCTTATTCGACGCAACGCGGTTTCTGAGTTCGGTTATGTCCGGATCGTTGGGATTCTGACGGGCGTATTCGTCGGCCGCCAACCACTGCAGGCCCTCGTATTGATCCCAGTCATTTTTGTCGCTAACAATGGTATAAACCAGTTGGAGCCCGTGTTTCTCTCCAACCTTGACGTTATCGGCATGCGTCCCAAAGTCCTCCCTTTGAGTGCCTGATGCATCCAGATATTCCTGTGATGGATCATGCTGCCAGAATGGCTCCCCTACGAGCACCAAGCCGCCCGGGACAACCCAACTTTTCAGTGTTTTCAGCGTTTCATTGTGGTCTTTGAACACCCAGCTGGCCCCGATGCATGCGGCTAAATGCAGACTCGCAGGTTGTTCAGGCCTGAAATCGGCACCATCCATCTGAGTGAATTTGATGTTAGGCTTGAACAATCTATCGGCGGCCTTCTTTTTACAATCTTCGATGCAGTAAGGGGATATATCTACTCCGAGCCCTCTGACTTCATATTCCTCAGCCAATCTAATCAGAAACTCTCCTTTGCCGCAGGCGATATCGACCACTCCGGCCCCTATAGGGAGGTCCAGAAGTCTGACGAGGTGTACTAGTTTGGCCTCGCTTGTAGGATTGCAGACTAAATGCTTTTTATGCGTAATATCGTAGAACTTCCAAGTATCCAAAGCCACTCCGTATTTGTATTGAAATAATAATTACCACATTAAGAAGCATTTTGTCAATCGGAAAGTAACTCCAGAATGGTTCTGGATTCGGCGTAGGCACTATAAGAGTTATTATGCCCATATACAAGTAAACCTTTGACATGCCCGCCAAAGGGTCTGAATTTCAAAAATAGACGGCCCCAATATCACTCTCAGAAAACCATTGTGTACTTCGAGTTTGACATTCAGTTACATTATGCAATGGTTAACGGAAGAAGTTGGAAAGTAATTGAATAGAGGAGTGCTCAGAATTTTTCACCACTGGTTTCCGCACTACTTGACTATTGAGAGGTGACCGGTGTCGACATCGTACACAAAACCACGAACCAAAACGCTCTTTGGTATCCACGGGTGTGATCGTACTTTACGGATTTGCTGGCGTACATTCTCTTCGAGGTCAGTGAAAGCAAGAAACCTTGCGGGAACGATTGGGAACTGACCAGTTTCCTTTTGCAATCGTTCCATTAACTCCTCGTCCTTGAAGGTGAGCATTCCGCATTTCGTATTATTAATGATCATGATCTCCTTTGTTCCCCCTATGTGATATGAGATAATTAGTGACCGCAACACGTCCTCGGTTACAATGCCACCCGCATTGCGAATTATGTGTGCCTCACCCAGTTTAAGATCCAATAATTCTGACACGTGGACTCGACAGTCAAGGCAACATAATACAGCAAGTTTTAGACTTGGTGGCCTCCCCGGTAGCCCTCCCTGATCGAACTGCTCCGCGTGTTTCCTATTTCTCTCTAATACGGTATCGATTGCAGACAAAGCGATACCCTCCTTTCGTTCACTGGTTTGATCCCGCTTGTTACTCTCTGATTGTCTGTGCTCTCATCTGTAACCTCTCAGAAATGAAAAGATAAAAGGGAAGCTGTTTTGCGGTAATTTAACAGGTTACAATTTACAATATTATTATAGACAAAAATAGTCCATTTATCAAGCCTAAATTGAAAAGTATTGGGGGAGTGAAGATAGCTACTCCTTAAATTCTGTAAATTATTGTGAATTAGGGGCATAGAAAAAGCGGCCCCGAAATCACTCTCCCCAAACTTTTGTGGAATTCGAAATCCAGGTTAAAACACGCTATACCTCGTCAAGTGGAACATGCTGGAAAGCAATCGAATAGTGGCTTATGTGCACGTAAGAGTTAATCAGCTTCGGTAATGAATTGTTTTTTCTTCTTTAAAAATGCAATTACAGCCAATATTATGACTGCTGTAGCCAAACTTATACTTCCACCACACGTTACAGAGTCTCCAACAATTAAGACGACAAAAACTCCTGAAAGAATAGATAACATGCTGGTCAATAGGAAGACTGAATAAAAATGTCGTCCCTTTTTCATTGCTATAAAACCCGCAACCCATCCAAATAAACCCAATGCACCCAATGCACCCAAATGAGCCAAGACATATGATGTAAGGGTTTCCCGAGACATTAAAAGATAACCACCAAATCCAGCAGTTAAAATAATGAGCAAAAATAGTAGCATACTCTTCACAGGCCACTCTTTTGCGGTTCTAGTTTTTACCATTTGTTTATTCCTTTTTAATAGAGTAGACCAATATCGGATTATAAATGTTGCGATATTTCTTGGATAAAGTATTATCTACAAAGGTTAGCGAATAGCAAACAAAGTGATTTGGATAATCCAACGATTTGGAGGTAAGATCTGCTGCAAATCAGGGAATTTACATTGATTGAGTTTGGTTTAAGTGATGTTTGTGATTTTTAGGCGCTGAAATCTTCTGACAATCAAGACCACAAAAATAGGCAGTCCCAATATCACACTCCCCTAAAACTTTTGCAGAGTTCGCGTTTCCTTTGAAAAAAGCATACTACTTCTGTTGAAAGTTATAGGAAGACAGTCGAGTGAGTCGCAACAAAGCCTGCGTTTAGACGTAACAAAGATGAATTCTCAATTAGAATTGGATAATCAAATAAAATGAATAATAATTCGCTACCGATAATTACCAAACGCATTGTAATTAGAAAATTTAAATCAAATGACGCACCTGATATTGTAGAATATTCATTAGCAGCCGATTTTTGGCTCGCAAGGAACATAAGCTGGGAACCAAGAGAAGATTCAGTTGTGGAGTATTATAAAAAAATGGAAAATGTTTTCCCGGACTCATATGCCAAATGGCTCGACTTGGTAATTGAACTTAAGGAAATCAATAAAGTAATCGGAAGTGTCGGTATCGGCTTTTCAAATGATGACATAAAACAGGCAACGGTAGGTTGTTTGCTCGACTGTAATTATCAGGGGCAAGGTTTTGCCAGTGAAGCTCTCAAAGCTGTTATTTCATATGGTTTCAGAAATTTGAACCTTCATAGAGTATATGCGCGGACCGGTAAGCTCAACGAGGCTTCGTGGAAACTTATGGAGAGAATCGGAATGAGACGTGAGGCGCATTTCAGAAAAAGTCACACGGTTAGAAATGAATGGGATGATGAATATATTTATGCCATCCTTGCAGATGAGTGGAAGCTATGGCAATATGATTAATTTTACCATAAATGTTTTAGGAAGTTTAATTTTTTGCCAGGAAACAAAAATGGCGGCCCCAATATCACTCTCCCCAAACTATTGTGGGATTCGAATTTGGGGTGAGAATAAGTTATTCTAGGACAAGCGGGACACGCTGGAGGATACTAAAATGAGAAATACAGGTTTCGGCCAGCCGAATATCATCGTGCAGGTTTGAAAAGTATTACTTTCTTGTCTCACACACTGGCCTGTATTTGAGTTCGGCCACATCTTGCGAATGAACTCAAATTGACAGACTATTGAAGTCCTTTTATCCCGGTGGCATGTAGACATTAAATCAAGATGGCGCCTTGTGGAGACAGATATCATCCCCTTGTTGCCGCTGCACCACACGGCGGGCGTCTCTTTTTACAATTCAGATATCGTCAAGAGCAAATGATACCTTCAGAAAGACACGCGGAGGTTCTAAGATCAAATCCATACTTTGTGTTGAAACCTTATCATCAGCATCTCGTAGTATAATCACGTACCCTTAATCGACGGATAGCAAATGATGCTGTTAATTCATCGCATCGTCACAGCTCTCGCACTTAATGTTCTGAGTTGGCTGCTCTATGGATTGATCTTGTTCACGCTGTATTTCGCATTCATTCGTGACCTCCAAATGAACTGGGGGGCAACTAGCGAAGAAATCACCCAAGCTATGATGGGAGACATACTGCTCGAAGAGCCGGACATGAACGCTACTCGTGCGATTGAGATAAAGGCGGGGCCGGAAGAAATCTGGCCATGGATTGTCCAGATCGGGTACAGGCGGGGAGGGTTTTACGGTTTTGACAATCTCGACAACGGCGGTTGCCGCAGTTCAGATACTATTCTTCTCCAGTATCAGGACTTGCAGGTGGGGGATTCCATACCAGGCGGTGAGTACAAGGGTCAGGCGTTCTACATCCTGGAAGTGGTTGGCATGGAGCCTGGCCAGGAAATGGCATGGATCTTCCTGAAAGATACGCCGTGGGCAGGTGCTACATGGTCATGGAAAGTGTATGGCGTCGATCATAAAAAGAGCAGGCTTGTGTCGCGGCTGCGCCATAAGTACTCCTTTGATTCATTTCAAAGTCTGGTTGCATGGTCGGTGATAGATGCTATAGAGATTTTGATGATGCGTACCACTATGCGTGGGATCAAAATGCGAGCTGAGCGCATATCGGCTGCAGCTGCAGGTCGCTGATGTATTAATATACTGGCGCTTTTGAGGCATGAGGAAGTGAAATAATGGTACGGGCAAGTCACAGTCTGGAAATGTCTGAGAATCGGGTTAAGATATATCGCTTGTATTATTACATTGCTCTGACGCAGTTGGTGCTTTACTTCATAGTACCAATGGTCATCTTTCCCGGCCGCATAATCAAGGACGTACAAGTGATATCTGCGTTGACACTTGGTCCCCTGGTAGGACTTTTCTTCTTTCTGGTAAACATCACTGGTTTATTTCTGGATAGGGGAAGGCGGACCCTGTATATTGTCTCTATATCGATTATCGTGATCTATTTCGCGGGCACGCTCCTATCATGGGCCTATATCGAGCACCTGGACTTCTTGCTGCGGTAGCGTGCCCATACTGTAAGTCCCTCGAAACCAGAAACACGCTAGTGTGTCCATATCTCTAATCCATCCCACAGGGCGTGGATAAGGCCATTCCCCTGAGTTGCAGAGAACAGAGCCAGTCGCTGTGCCTACGCTTTATGTCTGCACATTTTACCGCGGACCCATATGTTTCACATATAGAGAAATCCCTGATATACACACCAAAGAGTGAATTCAAAGCAAAAGCGGGAGTAATATCACTCTCCCCAAACTATCGTATAATTTGAAACTTCGGTGAGGTTAGGCTATTCTACGGCGAGCAGGACACATTGGAAGATAATAGAATAGGAAACAGTATCGCTTCATTTGATATGTCACGCACGGGTTCAGACCATGTCACGGGCAGGTCGGAAGGAGATAGTCTCAATTCCACCCTGAATGTCCTTATTATCATCAGCTACACATTAGGATTCATTCCCAAAGGAGCGTGTTAAGTAGCATTATGTTGGAAGTATGGATGAAAGGTGAACAACTCATTCATCTGAGATCGAGCTGGACTACCAACTTAGTTCACATGGAGGGCTTATCCCGTTCCCAGGCTCGACAGAACAATCTCGGTTTATTGTGTACAAAGCCTCAAATAGCAACTATATCAGGTTCTATAGGGTGAATTTGCCTGACTCGATCTGCGCTGAGCTCAAGGCCGTTTTGTCGAGCAAGTCCTGCGCGGGAGTGAAAGTGCGAAAGCTATCTTTTTAACGCGCGCCCCGTGTGGTTCCATCTTCACCGGCAGGAGTTACTTTTTCGGCGGTTCCCTAGAATAGGACATGTTTCGCGATGTTGTTAGGGGGAAGGATAGGTTTGTCATCATCCCAGAATCAGGCGAAGTTGCTTCGTGGGCATTCTCTGTTCGAGAGAACGACGCAAGCGTCGAGGATGCGGCCGAGATGCTGCCTCGGTTTCGTAGCAGGGATCTCGCTAAGGCTGCAGTCTCAGCTTGGGCTCACGCCGTCATCACTTCGGGCAAGGTAGCCTTCTTCAGCCACAGCTATGATAACATTGCATCCGAGGCCCTGGCTGAAAGCTAAGCATCGAACTGTTCGCAACAAAGCGTATTTACAGGCGTATTGATAGATAACAAGACGGTTAATTCTAAGGGAAATTCAATGACGAAGAAATATAGACTATATGAAGTCGTGATATTGGTTGTGTGCTGCATTGCCATATTTCTTATCAGTTGTGGCGTCGAAAAACATGGTTTTGAAATAGTAGATCGATACTCCCTTGGGATTGGGTATGGTCTCTGCCTCCAGGATGGGTTTCTGTATGCTACTACCAATGACGGGATTGAGATATTTGAGATCGGTGTCGGTAAGATACTCAGACACATTCAATCAGTCGATGTAGGGGCACCAAGTTTTACAATCCTTGCGCAAGACAGCATCACATTTGTCGGCGGTGAGGGAGGTTTGACAGTGCTAAGACTGTTACACAACGGCTCCTTTCAAATCGTCGCCAGATGCAATAGGGCCGGGACTTTTATACACAAAATGAGCCTAAGGGGGGATTATTTGTACGTATCTGATTACAACAACGGCCTGAGCGTAGTGGACGTTGGTGACGTCACAAATCCCCATGTTGTTGGTCAGCACAGCCTGAGAACCGGCTCCTGGGATCTAGCGATTCAAGGGGACGTTCTCTACCTTACAAATGTAGCGACAGGTTTGATGGTGTTTGATATTACTGATCCGACTCAACCGAAATATATCAGCACAGTCGTATCATCCAAGAGTGCTAGGAAAATACTCATCGCTGGAGATACGCTTTATTTGGGCACTATCGGCAACGGCCTGAGATTATTTGACATTGCTGATCCACGAGATCCGAAATTCTTTCACGGCCTGTTCGAATTAGAAGAGACCAGTGCCTTTCATGTCAGTGAAGGAATGCTCTACTGCAAACGAATGGAGAAAGGGATTGCAGTATATCGGATTGGCACTGATGTGCGTCCGGTAGAGTTAGGGTACTTCGACACCGGATTGAACCACGACGCGCTGGTTCACGACGGTCTAGTTTATTTCGTTGGAAGGGCGATTTATGTTCTCAGGCTTGTGCGGTGAATCCTTGAAAGGCGTAGATTGACGGATGAGCTTCAGGGTATGTATCAGACGCCACGTAAGAAACATGCATTCTTGCTCTATCGAGTGGCCTGATGTATTCTTAGAGAGCACAGGAAAGGGTGAACAGGGTGTCCACTCTTCGCAGTACCTTTTGGTTTTGTAAATGAAAATCAACTTATTCATAGGCAGGAGCATTGAATAATTATTATAAGGTAATGTAAAGTAAGGGGTCACAAAAAAGCGGGGTTGACGAGACTCGAACTCGCGACCTCCTGCGTGACAGGCAGGCGTTCTAACCAAACTGAACTACGACCCCGTTTAAAGAAATATCGGTCTATTCAAAGAACAATATACCCGCCAATCGCGGGAATCATAATTTATCTTTATACGCTGTTTTGTCAACAGGTTTTTGGTACAAAATATGGGTCAGAAAGAAACCGAACCCCTGACCTTCCGGCTCCTGACGGACGCCCTAAACCAGTAGAACTATAATACCCCAAATTTACGCAAAATAATATGGGCGATAGAGGACTCGAACCTGTGACCTCCTGCTTGTAAGGCAGGCGCTCTAAACCAGCTGAGCTAATCGCCCTGATCTTATGATGATGCCTCGGCCTCAGGCGGACCCTGGGGCTCCGATTCTGGCGGGGCCTCCGGCTCGGGCTCCTCTTTTCTGCCCTTGACCAGTATCGCTATCGGTATCAGCACACAATAGCCCAATACAAGAAGAATTGGAGCGATAGTTATGTCACCCATCCAGAGGGCGGTAAATCCCAGTACCAGAACCAGGATCGCTGCGCCAAAAAGAATATAGTTTTTCCGGCCGAAAGGGAAATCTGCTATATCCTTTTGTTTGCGGCGCGCTTTTCGAGGTTTCACCTCGGCGCTTTTGGCCTTCACCTGTTTGGCTTTGACCTTGTATTTTTTCTTAGCCATAGATTTCCGAATTTAGGTTTTTTGCCCGAATTGTCAAGCTAAATCAATCAGTTCGAACTGCGCTGATGCTGACTAATATTACCCCAAACGGGACAATTGTTCCTCAGAAATAAAACCCCGGATGGTAATTCCGGGGCAGGCTTATAACGTCAAAAAATAGTCGGATTTATCCCCCGTATATGCCGCAATTGGCGGCCTCACCATAAATATATTTACACAGGGCTGGCTCAATTTCCGGCCACCACCCGGGCTTGGGCTCGCCGGTCTCAAATTCGCCGACAAATCTGATTCCGGAACCGGTGGATTTAAAATACCAGAAATGGCTATAAATACAGCCCGACGGGCAATCACCCCATGCCTGCCTGACCAGAAATGCAACCTGTCCCTCGACAAGCCAGGGGTAGATATTCGACCAGTCGCCTATCAGACCATTGGGCTCAGAATAAATAACGCCCGGCAGAGTCTCATATACATCACCGAGAAAAAAAGGATTGACCTGATCCTCAAAGACCAGCTTCGCCCACCCCAATTCGACATTTCTGATTATCACCTCAGAGACACCGTATTGCTCATTTAGCTCATCCCATTCATGATAATCCCCGGAAACCACTTCCTGCATAGCCTGCTGTGTAAATCCAAACAGCAGCTCTTTCGGCACTGCCGGGTATCTGAACTCAATATTTACATGAGGAAATGCATCTCCATACTCCTCCCGCAATTCCGCCAACTTTGTCTGGAGTGTCTGAGCAAGATCAACCGGGTAGAAGGGCTCGTCCGAAAGCCAGATTGCGGCCAGCTTAGCCTCATCTGTGAGCTCAGGATTATCACCATTGGAAGTCGGCAATTCTGATGTACAGGAAAAGATAAAGGCCACCAAAAATATAAGAATTGGAATTTTTCTTAATGCCATTTTTTCCTCCCTTTCGAGGGTATCTAATCCAGATTAGCATCCAGTATAAAAATAGTCTGTCAAGTCCATAAGTCAACTATAATATGGAGAGATAATATTTCACATGATCTTAAGACGGGCTGCCTGATAATCTGTTCAATTTAGAATAATTGCAATTTTTATCCATATATAGTTACGGGCAAAAAAGTAGGAGAAGTCTGGGAGACTTCTCCTTGACCACACACCCGCAATGGACTGCTATCTATCAGGAGGGATACGCCTGATCCTGCATTTGTTTGACCGGCGCAGGAACCGGATTGGGAGGTATAAAAGCTTTTCTTATTCTATTTATAATTTTTTTTATAATCTCTTTCATTCCCATTTCCTCTCGCTGTCACTTTATTAAATGCATGAGCGGGGGTAAAAGTTTCATAATTCTGGCAATAAAATCATTATTTTTTTGGTGCTGTTTTATTGCATTACAGATCAATAGGTTACGGACGCCAGATTAATGTAACGAAATGCAGGAATTTTATTGAGGGTCATATATTTACGCTGAATTAGGGGATTCGCTCAATTCGAGTGGAACTGCAGGCGCTATTCCCGGAAATAAAGCAGAACCTCGGGTAACATGTCAATCATGTCGGTCGGGATCATTCCCATCGAGCCAATCTCGTCACGACAGAAGTCTCCGGCCATGCCATGAAGGTATGCCCCGCAGCAGGCAGCCTGAAGAGGGGAGAGGCCCTTGGCCAGAAGAGTGCCAATCAATCCTGTCAGCACATCCCCCGAGCCTCCCTTGGCCATACCGATATTGCCGGTCGGATTAAGATAGACCTGACCATTGGGTTCCGCGACAAATGTCGGCGCGCCCTTAAGCAAAACAACTTTCTTGAGATGATCTGCGGCGATCCGGGCATACTTAAACCGGTCAGCCGCTATTTCTTTGAGGGATGTATCAATCAAGCGAGAAAGCTCTCCCGGATGAGGGGTGAGCACGCATGGAAACTCTGCTTCAATTAACGGCTGCGTGTCTCCCTCAAAGCAGTTCAGGCCGTCGGCATCGATAACAGTCGGGAGCTTAATCCTCGATATGAGTCGCTTCACTAATTCCTTGGTCTCGTGATGTGTCCCGATTCCCGGCCCCAGTGCTACCGCATCGGCCCATTCAAAGTACTGCTTGAATTTGCCCAGACCCCGTAGTGCAAAGCATCGTTTCTTACCGACTTCGGGAAGAGTTCTTGTCAGGGCTTCGGTACATTTAACCTCGCAAATATCATTCAGGCTCTCGGGCACTCCCAGAAAACAGAGACCTATGCCTGCCCGTGTGGCCGAGTTGGCAGCCATGCAAGCTGCGCCTGTTGAACCCTCGGAACCCGCTATGATAAACAGTTTGCCGAGATTACCCTTATGACCGCCTTCGGAATGATGGGGGAGATATTCATCAATAAACGCTTCATCGATTAAATTCAGGTCGAGATTTTTTTCTTCCACCACTTCTTCCGGAATTCCAATATCAATCACAGTCAACTCACCAACATGCTCAACGCCGGGGTACAAAAAATGTCCAATTTTTGGCATAGCCAGGGTGGCAGTGAAGTCGGCAATGATTGAACTTTTGGAAAGCTCGCCGGTGGTGGTATTCAGCCCGCTGGGACAATCTACCGCGGCAATTGGTATATCATAGGAATTGATTTTGTCAACCATCTTATCCATTGGCGAACGGATATCTCCATGAAATCCGGTTCCGAATATAGCATCGACTATAAGGTCGGTCTCCTCATCAAGATCAATTTCGTCGGCTGAAGATATTTCATGTATCGGCAGATTAATCTCATGGGCGCGCTTATGGTTGATCTCGGCATCACCCTTGAGCTCATCCTTCTTGCCGAGCAGATAGAATCTGACATCCGCACCCAATTCCGAGAGATACCGGCCCACCACGAAGCCGTCGCCGCCATTATTTCCTTTACCACAGATAACAGCCACACTCTTGGCAGTGACATCATCATCAGAAATCTCATAGAGATATTCAGCGATACCGCGCCCGGCATTTTCCATCAATTCCAGACTGGGGATGCCCCGTCCCTTGATGGCGGTCTTATCGATGTCCTGCATCTGTTCTGCGGTTACTATTTTCATGCCGTTCAGGATATAAAAAATAGCTGTACTTGTCAATTTGATATTTGATGATGTTTATTCTTGACCGTCTAAATAATAGAATTATTTTATAAGCTGATTTTGGGTGCCCCGCCTGAATATAATTTCAATATCCTTTTACTTTTGACAGGAGATTACCATGTTTGTAAAGGTACTTTGTGCTGCTTTATTAGCTGGTGTAATGGTATTTTCTCTTACGTGCTCTCCCGAACAGGAGAAGCAGGACGATATGCAGAGCTTCGAGCAGGCGGTAGATGATTTCTATGCCGCTATCGAGGAGGGAAGGGATTCGGCGCGGGCGGAGATGTTTACAGACGATGCTCTAATGCTTCCCAATCACTGGGATTACACGCGGGGAAAAGAGGATATAACGCAGATGATCACAGGAAGTGAGGGCTGGATTTTCAAACTCAAAGATGTAAATCATCTGGATATGGGAGTCAACGGTGATCTGGGATATACTGTAAACGAGTATTATTATACCTGGCATCCGGAAGGCCAGGAGCCGCAATGGCACAAAACCAAGAACATACATATCTGGAAGAGGCAGGCGGACGGTATCTGGAAGCTGCATGCCGACCTCTGGAATTCCAGCGAGCCTCTGGCAAGCCCGGAGGAGCAGTAATAGCTCGGTCATTCTCTGCTGCGCAAATTCCCAGCACGTCTCAAAAACTGGATATTTGCATAGCAAGAGCCATGCCTTGATGAAATGAAAACTTTTTTTATCCTGAAAGTTTTTACTTGTGCGCCCCATTGGAGTAGAGCTATCTTAAATCAACCAAATCTCAAAAAGGAGTAGCAAGTGAACAGAGCCATAGTCTTTGTTATGTTGCTTGTGGTGGTTGTCCTATTTTTTGTGGCCCGCGCTCAACACAGTGCGAGCGAAACCCCTGCAGACCCATCTACCATGCTACCGGCCAAACTGGACAGCCTGTACCCACCCATCGCCAAGTCTCCAGTTTATCTGGAAGAAATGATTAGTCTTTCAAACTCGTTAATCGGGATCATGATTGACTTTCAGCAGAATGATATCGCCAATGCCACACATCATTTTGACTTTTTCAAAGCCCAGTATCAAAAATGTTCGGAGCTTGTGCCTGAATGGAAGAGCAAATATTCTCTTGATTATGTCGATGCTTTGGGGGAGGCCCTGAAATCTTCGGATCATGAGGCATTCATGGGCGCCGCAAGAATGGTGGGGGAGAATTGTCACGCTTGCCATGTGCAACACATGTCCGATGTTCAGTACAAGTACCACTGGTTCGATTTTGGAGACTTTGTGATAACCGATCCGGTATTGAAAGAGGATCTTCCCTACGCTCAGTTCATGATGTTCACGGTTACAAGCATGCTCGGTATCCGTATCGACCTGGAGGAAGGACAGACGGAGAATGCTCGAGAGCAGGCCGCTCAATTTGCCGCCAGATTTGAGACTCTGACCGAGAGCTGTGAACTTTGCCATTCAGACGCAAGGCACTATTTTGTTGACAATTCCATACAGGAAGTTGTACAGGACTTACAGGCTGCATTGGAAGCGGAACCAGTCGACACCCAGTTGATGAGGGCATCCCTGCAGACTATCGAGGTCGAAAGCTGCTATAAATGTCACCTTCTGCATATCCCTGCAACCTATGCCAAGGCACGCTGGAGATCTGAGGCTTCTCATTAATATAATCTATGCAGTTGTTTAGACTGAACAGGCATTATGACAGTTGACGATTCAGGGTCTAGTCTAATTTTTCTTGACTAATCCAGTTTCCTATGCTTTTTTATATGCGCATCGGGGCTTTCACATCCTTTAGAAACAGATCTTAAACCGCAAGAGATATATAAATGCTATTTGTATTTGGAGGTATGGCATGAAAGCCGCAAAAATCTTTTTAAGCATTGTTGTTTTTGTAGTCTGTGTAGGCTTGGTCGCCGACGTGCCGCCTTATGGATGATGCCGGTTGGGCGGTAATCTGTTGTTGGGTGCATATGGGGATATCAGGATCAGCCCGGATAACACGAGAATTAACTGCGAGTCACGCGATCTGCAGATAAAAGCGCAGACCGATCTTTATCTTGAGCCATATCATAATCTGTATATCAGGAGGCGAGACGGCGGCTCATCCTGGGCTCATTTTGACAACAGTACTCAGCGGCTTGGAATCGGTGTGCTCGACCCGCCTTATAAGCTCACCGTGAATGGCGATATCTCTATTGCCAATGGAGGTGTGAGCAAGTACCACATAAATTACTATCAGGGCGGCCTCAATATCGCCGAGACCGGCGTACAGGATCGTCGAATCCACATCAGCGATGGTGGAAATGTCGGTATTGGCACCGCCGGTGCGCAGGAGAAACTTCACGTAGCCGGAAACGCAAAAATCAATGATACCATCAAGGTCGGGGCCTCTGAGGCCGATGCTATATCGTCCAACAACATTTCCGATGAAGTCGGACTAGCAAGTATTGAGACCATGCCGAGCAATATATGGTTGGATGGTACCTGGCAAACAGTACGTTCGCGATCGATCAATGCTCCGGGAGAGGGTTATATTTTAGCAATTGGCAATTTTGAGTACGACAGCTATCATGGCTATACTGGTAAGTCAGGCTTTCTCTATGGAATCTCAATTATTCCTGATAGTCTCCAATTTGATGATACCTGGGAATATGAAGCGGATGAGAACATGGATCAGGGAATATATCATTTTAGTACTGCCTGCCATCGCGTATTTTATGGCCGTCCGCGGGGACGTATAACTTCTACTTGTTGGCCCGTCAGGATACACCGCTCGATAACTGGATTTGGATTTCTAATAGAGTATTCACATTATTGTATATCCCGTCAGCTTATGGCGATGCACCGTCCAAAGAAGGCTTGGAGATTAGTAAGATATCCGATGACAATAGCAGATTGAAAGAGAATGATATTAACCTGAAAATGGCACAAGCTCGGTTAAGAGCGGACAGTCAGTCCTCAAATCTTAAGGCAGAGGTGGATTCTCTGAGACAAGAATTGGAGAGTCTGAAACAGAGAATTGAGGAGATTGAGCAATGAATCATTAAAAAAATGCAATGAAATTATTGGAAATTACGCCTCTTCCAGCGCCAGCTTCTCGGTGATCTCGGCGATGGTGTGTAGTATAAAAGTGTGTTCTTCTTGAATGCGCATGGTGGAGTCGCCCGGCACTGTGATTGAGTAATCGCAGTGCTCGATACATTTACCGCCTTTGCCTCCCAGAAGGCCGACGCGGATTATCCCTTTCAGGCTGGCGGCCTCAAGCGCTCTTAAGATATTTTCGGAATTGCCGGAAGTGGAAATGGCAATCAGAACATCACCCTTCCTACCCACTCCCTGCACCTGGCGAGCGAATACATGATCGAAACCATAGTCGTTTCCCGCGGCAGTTAGAATAGAACTATCGGTCGTTAACGCTACAGCCGAAATAGCCGCACGCTCCACCCGAGCCGTCAGGCGTACAATCATCTCAGCCGCAAAATGCTGGCAGTCCGCCGCCGAACCGCCATTCCCGCACAGCATGATCTTCCCGCCCTGCGAGAGGCAATCCCTGAGGACTTTGGCGACCCCGATGATCGCATCCGGGTAACTATTCTTTCCGGCCCGGATCATCTTCTCGCGATCCGCCATGGAATTATATATATGCTCTTTTAACTCGTCACTCAATTTCAATCTCACTCTTTACATTCGTATGAATCGCCTCGGAAAATTCCGTCAGAAGACTTTGCGTGCCTTCCTTCTCGAAGAAATTTCCAACCACCACGAATGATGCTCCCGCAATCACTTTGCCGCGGGCGTCCTCGGGCGAGGTTATTCCTCCACCAACTATAATTGGTATATCGGCATATTCGGAAACCTTCGTTATAATTTCTTCCGGCACCGAATAGAGCGCCCCGCTGCCTGCTTCAAGATATAACAGCTTCATGCCCATGTATTGCGCGGCGAGTGCATGCACTTTGACCAGATCGGGCTTGTCCGAGGGTATCGGCATTGAATTTGANNCCCTTGACCTGCTCGGCGATCAGGTATTCAGGATTGCGGCTGGAGATAAGCGTCAAAAATAGAATTGCATCAGCGGCACTTGAAACCTGCTGTGATGATCCCGGGAAGATGATCACCGGTTTATTAAATTCAGATTTTATTATTCTTATGGTATTTTCAAAATTGTCAGAAAGAAGGAGGGATGCTCCTACAAGGAATGCATCGACGCCGGCCTCCGCGGCGTTACTGACAAAGCTCGGCAGCTTGTCCATCTGATTCTCATCCGGATCGACAAGCAGCAGAAAACCAGCGCCATTCTTATCCCTGATATCAAGTAGTTTTTGATAGACCGTCAACTATTTTCCGCCTTTATTTGAAATAAACTCTTTCAGACAATCTTTGAAATCATCCTGGCTGAAATCAACCTTCGTTCCACCCTGGGCAAAATGAGGCTTACCGCCTCCCCGCCCGGAAAATCTATCGTTCACCTTCTTGATCGCTTTCTGAGCCGTGATACCAATATCTATAGCAGAGGGCGAAGCCGCAATAAAATAATTCCCGCCATTGGTCAGCCCAACCAGCGTGGGTTTTTCCGATTCCTTGATCTGGTCCGTGTATGTCAGAGCGGCGTCACGTCCCGAGACAGTATCCACAATCAGCATAACGCCGTCAATCTCTTCACCGGCGGTTACCTTGCTCTTCACTGAGGCTTTTTCGGCCTTCCTCTTTACCTCATTCAATTCACGCGAGAGCTTTTTCTCCGATTCGGTCAATGCGATCACTCTATCGACCAGGCTCTCACTTGCCACCTTCAAAATCTGCGAAGCCGACTCAGCCTCCTCGCGCTTTTTGCGCAGGTAGTCAATGGCATTCTGCCCGGTAACAGCTTCTATGCGTCGCATGCCAGAGGCGATCGCGGACTCCGAAACGATCACGAATAACCCGATTTCGCCAGTTGACTGCACATGTGTACCACCACAGAGCTCCCGCGAATATCCTTGCACCTCAACCATGCGCACATCCTCGCCATATTTTTCACCAAACAGCGCCATTGCGCCTTTTTCGATGGCTGTATTGTAATCTGTTTTAATAGCATTTACTTTTCTATTCTCTAGAATAATCGCATTTACTTTATCCTCGATTGCCTTTAGCTCCGAGGGCTCGACCGCCTTGAAGTGAGTGAAGTCGAAACGCAGCCTGTCCGGAGCAACAAGCGATCCGGCCTGGCGAACATGATCACCCAGCACTTCCTGCAAAGCCTTATGCAGAAGATGAGTTGCAGTGTGATTTCTCTGCGTAGGTTTCTGATATTTTGCATCAACATGTGCGGTTACGATCTTGCCAACAAAATCATGAATGTCGCCAATCCGGTTTTTTCCAATATGCAGCGCTGTCTCGCCCTGCTTCTGGGTATCCTCAACTTCGAACTCAAAACCACCGTTTTTGATTATGCCCTTGTCGCCAATCTGACCGCCCGACTCGGCATAAAAGGGTGTCTTTTTCAAAATGGCAATCAGCTTACCGTCCTTATCTGTGTCGAATACCTTCACCAGTTCAGTCCGTAGTTCAAATTGATCATCAAATCCGGTAAATTCAGATTTAACATCTATGTCAATCGCTTTCCCACCGAATGTAACGCCTTTTGCTTTATAATCTTCTTTACTCTTTTCCTGCTGTTTGGCTAGCTCTTTTTCGAAACCTTCTACGTCGACCAGCATCCCGCGCTCACGAGCCATGACCTGCGTCAGGTCAAGCGGAAAACCATAGGTGTCGTATAGCTTAAATGCTTCCCCGCCGGGAATAGTCTTGCCGCCCGCCGATTCCGCTTTTTCAGCCACACGGTCAAAGAGATCCAGCCCGACATCCAGAGTCTCGCCAAAACGTTCTTCCTCGGCCTTGATGATGCTCGATACATGTTCCAGCTTGGACTTCAGGTATGGATAAGCATCATTCATTATCTCAGAAACTGTACCAGCCAGCTTATAAATAAACGGTTCCTGCATATCCAGCAGACGCCCATGACGCGCCGCCCGTCTTAAAATCCTTCTGAGCACATAGCCGCGCTTCTCATTTGACGGCACCGCGCCATCGGCAAAAGCAAATGTCAGGGCGCGGATATGGTCGGCTATCACACGATGTGAAATGCCCTCTTTGCCGATCACATACTTCTTGCCGGTGATTTCTTCAATATGCCTGATAATCGGCATAAAGAGATCACTCTCGTAATTGGTCTCGGCATTTTGAAGCACGCACGCGAACCGTTCTAGGCCGGCGCCGGTATCCACCGATGGTTTAGGCAGCGGGGTAAGGGTGCCGTTTTCATCACGATTAAACTGCATGAAGACCAGGTTCCACATCTCGATGAAGCGGTCACCCGGCCCATTGACATGCGAGGGCGGTCCGCCATAATCGAATTTCTCACCGCGGTCTATATGAATTTCTGCGCATGGTCCGCAGGGACCGGTGTCGCCCATACTCCAGTAATTTTCCTTCTCATCGAAACGCAGTATTCGATCCCCCAGCTCTGGAGCTATTTTCTTCCAGAGTTCGAAGGCCTCGTCATCATCGACAAAAACAGTCGCCCAGAGACGCTTGGGATCGAAGCCGTAATGCTTGGTCATCAATTCCCAGCAGTAGAAGATAGCCTCTTCCTTGAAATAATCACCGAATGAGAAATTGCCCAGCATCTCGAAAAATGTATGGTGGCGGGCTGTCTCGCCCACGTTTTCCAGATCATTGTGCTTGCCGCCGGCACGGATACACTTCTGCGAGGATGTCGCCCGCGGATAGGGGAGAGACTCCTCGACCATGAAAACCCGCTTGAACTGGTTCATCCCGGCGTTGGTAAAAAGTATGGTGGGATCATCCAATGGTACCAGGGAGGATGATTCCACCTCTGTATGATCATATTTCTTGAAATAGTCCAAAAAATGTTGTCGAATCTCAGAGCTCTTCATCGAAATTATATTCCTCGTCGTCGATAGTTCTCAAAAAATCATTTGTCGCTTTTCTTATTGCCTCAAATCCGAATCCTCTGTAGCCTAAAAAGTTGCGAATTTTCAGCTTTAAGTCAACCGATTTCTGTTTCAGGAATCTATTTCTGTTTTTCTGCAGGAGTTTAAACGCCAGTTCCTCCTCCGATGTTTCCGCCATCGCCTTAGATATTACCTCGTCGGCGATTTCCCGATCCACTCCTTTGCCCATGAGCTCCGACATCAGCATCCGGCTTCCGCGCGGCTTCGTAAGAAGCCGTGATTTTACGTAAGCTTCGGCGAATTCACGATCGTCAAGATAGCCGTTTTCCATACACTTTTTGATGATCGGATTTATGACCTCATTGGAGAAGCCTCTTTTGTGCATTTTCATGCGCAACTCCAGCCGGCTGTGGGGACGCATGGTCAGCAGGCGATAGGCGGTTTCAGAAGCCCGGAAGATGTTCGATTCCTGTTCGATCTCTTCTATGATTTTATCCGGGACATCGATACCCTCTTTGAGCTGAAGCTTCTCCACAAAATAATCCGGTACCGTACACAGAAACTTCTTCTCAATAAACAGATTAAACCGATCTTTGTGGTATTTGACTCTTTTGAGTGCGGTGATAATTGGCATAGGATTATAATCGACTTTTATATCTGGGTGCCCCAAGCTTCAGCTTGGGACGGTCTTTTCGATCAGAACCCAATCTAAAGATTGGGTCACCCGGGGAGCTTCCCGCATATACACGACTTATACCAGAGAACGTTCAAATACAGACTACTTCGTCTTGGCCTCTTCTTTTTTCTCTTCTGGCTTCTTCTCTTCCGGTTTTGAAGGTTCGATCAGCCCGTATTTTTCGCGGATGGCGCGGTCGATCTCATCTCGAATCTCGGCATTTTCGGTCAGATACGCCTTGGCGTTCTCACGTCCCTGACCCATACGTTCACCCTTGTATGAATACCAGGCACCCGACTTTTCGACTATGTCAAAATGCGCGCCAATATCCAGAAGCTCACCCTCGCGGGAAATGCCTTTGCCGTAGATGATATCGAATTCTGCATCCTTAAATGGCGGTGCGAGCTTGTTCTTGACCACACGTACACGGGTCCTGGAACCAACCATATCGCTGCCTTCCTTAATAGCGGCTATCCGCCTGATATCCAGACGAACCGAGGAGTAGAACTTAAGTGCATTTCCGCCGGTGGTGGTTTCGGGATTGCCGAACATCACGCCGATTTTCATGCGGATTTGATTTATGAAGATCAGGCAGGTTTTTGATTTTGAAACTGTGCCGGTCAGTTTTCTCAAGGCCTGTGACATCAACCGCGCCTGCAGGCCCATGTGCGCGTCACCCATCTCGCCCTCGAGCTCGGCACGCGGCACCAATGCCGCCACCGAGTCTATCACNNCGGGCATAATTGGCGTCGAAGGCATGCTCCGCATCGATGAATGCTACAACGCCATCCTTCTTCTGGGCTTCGGCTATAATATGCAATGAAAGTGTGGTCTTACCCGAGGCCTCCGGACCGTAAATCTCGACCACCCGGCCGCGCGGCACACCGCCCAAACCAAGCGCGATGTCTAATGTGATCGAGCCGGTTGAGATTGCGGGCACTCTCTGGACAACATCCCTGTCGCCCATTTTCATGATAGAGCCCTTGCCGAACTGCCGCTCGATCTGTGTCATCGCATGTTCAATTGCCCTGCTTTTGTCGGTAGAAGTTTTGCTATTGCCCATCTCAACCATCCTTTTCTGCTGAACGCAATTTGATGACTTTTTGAGGTATATATGTCGGTCCTTCGCGTTTCAAAATGCTCTGGAAGAACACCACCTCGTCGATTACAAAGTCATCCGTTTCAAAATCCACATCCTTGAACATATTGGCTAATCTTTCAATCAACCGGGTACTTTTGACCCTTCCGATTGTAAGGTGCGGGGAGAAGCCGCGCTTTTCCCGTGCGAAACCAAACCCCAGCATAGCCTCATCAATCTTCTTCGCCAGGGTCCTCAGGCTGTCCGCACCTTTGTCGATTCCAACCCAGATCACACGCGGACGCCTTACGTTGGGAAAAGTTCCTATGGCTTTTAAATTAAACTGAAAAGATGTATCATTTGTCAATGACTTTTCGAGAGAATCGAAAATTTCCGGCAGCGCCTTTTCATCCACCTCGCCCAGAAATTTAAGGGTGACATGGAGATTCTCGGGCTTGACCCATTTAACGTCGGTATCGGATTTTTTCAATTCCCCGATCAATTTCGCAATCTTATCTCTCTGATTCGATGATATTTTCACTGCTATAAATGAACGCATATAAATATTCCGGTTATTTATCCCTCGAGTAACTTCTTTCTTAGATAATTGAACGCATGATACACTGTTCGTTCCCGATTAATCTGACGATCAACCCCGAAGACATGTTTATGAACATCGACACCATCCGCATGCGCCAATCCGATGTATATAAGTCCGACCGGTTTTTCCTCGGTCCCGCCGGTCGGTCCGGCAATTCCGGAGACTGCGATGGCGTAGTCGGTGCCTGCCTTGTCACGCATATTTCTTGCCATATGATATACAGTCTCCTTTGAGACCGCACCATAATCCACCAGCACCTCCTGGGGCACATCAAGGACATCGGTCTTAGCTTCATTGGAATATGTCACTGCCCCCTGGAGGAAATATTCGGATGATCCGGAAATATCAGTCAGAGCGGCAGCGATCATACCGCCGGTGCATGATTCCGCAGTTGCAACAGTCATCTTCATTTCTTTCAGGAGATCAGTGGTGACCTCAATCAAATCGCGGCCATCATCGGTGATATAATAATCACCCAGGATTTCCCTTAATTCCTCAGAATATCTGGAAAGCAGTTTCTCTCCCTTGGCTTTGTCATCTCCACGATAAGTCAGCCGTAGTATTACCCCCTTGAGCGAGGGAAGATAGGCCAGCTCGCAGCCCTCATGGATGAACTTGTTCTTCTGGATCATATCTGCAATATATGATTCGAATGTCCCGAAAGTCTGGATATTGCGAAAGATGATATTAAAACTATGTTCGAGTTTTTTGAGATAAGGGATCACTGACTGATCGATCATTGCGCGCATCTCAGAGGGCACTCCCGGGAGCGAAATTATTCTCTTTTTATCCTTCTCGATTACAATTCCTACTGCCGAGCCAATCGGATTCTCCAGCAATGCAGCGCCCTCCGGCTGATCCGCCTGGGTCTTTACAAATTCCGGAATAATCATGCCCCGCCGTGAGTAACGATCCTTAATCAGGTCGAGAATATCCTGATGATAGACCAGTTTCCGGTCAAAGACCTCGCAAATAGCATATTTGGTAAGATCGTCTTCGGTCGGCCCCAGACCGCCGGTGGTGATAATCAAATCAGCGCGGTCCATAGCTTCCTTCAGTATGTCGACAATATCCTCATTGCCGTCGCCGATGGTAGTAATCCTCCGGACATCCGCGCCAACCTCGGTTAGCTTATCTGCAATATAGGCGGCATTGGAATCCAAGGTCTGACCTAATAATATCTCGTTTCCGATTGTAATAATTTCAGTAATCATAATTTGATGAGAAAATTAGCCAGAAGCTGCAACGTTATCCAGGCATACAGGCCGGCGGCAATATCATCCATGGTGACTCCCCATCCCCGGGGAAGCTTTTCAGCCGATGCCTCCGGTTCTATTTTTGCGACGTCAAATATACGAAATAGAATGAAGCCGATCAAATAATATCTCCAGTCATGTGGATTGGGCACCAGGAACATGGTTAAAGCAATTCCCGCTATCTCATCAATGACGATCTTCTTGCTGTCGTGCCCGAAGTGTTTTTCTCCTGCGGATGATACCCAGACCGATAGGAAAAAGAGAATTCCCACGGCCGCAAACTGGTAAGCCAGACCCAACGGGAATAGCAGATAGCAAATGATTATCCCCGGGATGGTTCCCCAGGTTCCCGGGAACGGCTTCAGATATCCAAATCCGAATCCTGTGGCCAGAAGTTTTATAACAAATGTCATTCTTTATCTCAAGACGTTTTTCAGAAGGTAAAAATATTTAACGATATAATCAATCCCTGTTGCGACAGTAATCACCATCGTCACAAATAAAATCCCGTCGATAAACATATATGCCCTTGAATCGTTTAGCAGGCCCCACTGCTCACCTATAGCCGGGACGAAGGTCTGCAGATTGACAAAAAGCAGGATCAACCCGATCGAAACCATCTGCAAAAAGGTTTTGAGCTTGGCCCACCATGTCGGTGTGATCACCATTCCCTTATAGGCCGCCAGCGAGCGCAGACCCATAATAAAAAACTCCCTGATAATAATAGGAAGAATCATCCAGGCTTTGGCGTAATCCAGCATCACAAAAGCGATCAGCGCTATCGATGCCAGGATTTTATCCGCCAGCGGGTCCATGAATTTCCCGAAGCCCGTGGTAATGTTATATTTCCGGGCAATCCAGCCGTCCATAATGTCCGTAACAGCGGCAACGATGAAGATGATCAGAGCCACGAGCCGGGGCCAGACACCCTCGATCAGAAAAAAGAGCATGAAAACAGGCGCAAGCAAAATGCGGGTTAATGTCAGACGATTGGGCCAATTCATATTTGGGCAAATAAAATCAGTATTGACGCTTAAGTCAATCTATAATTGGAGAGGTCTTCAAATGTAGAAGGAAAACCTCTTTTCGGTCAAATCTTCTGACAAAAACCGTCATAAAAATCGCAGAAACTGTTTTTTTGAGGAGATAGGGTATAGCAGATTTTGCGACACTGTATTTTGTTATATCACAACGGCTTATATGACGTGCGCAAAATTCGCAGAAAATTGCGCGCATAATCTGCGTTATTTGAGCGGTATATCCATCTTTGTTTCTACTTTAAGTGATTAATTCTATTCCATACAATACAATAAGATATGCTGTTTAATTATTGAACATAGATTTATGGCACATAGTTTGATTATAGTAAACCCGAAGTCAGTTACTCTTAAATGGCGGTGATAGGGTACGAAGAGGAGGGGATAAAGGGATCTCTTAGAGATAAGCGATCCCTTCCTCTCTTTTTATTTACTTACCATAAAATGTCCATGCAATTCTGTCGCTGATAAGGTGGACCTGGAGTATATCACTGTTTAACTGGCGGAGAAATTTCATTGCCTTTTCTCCCTCCTTTCGTACCATCCGTTTTCTCAAGCTGAAAATTTCATCATACCCTGCTTTCCCAGAGCAGGGTTTGCTTTATCCGCACCAATCTACATGCTTGACATTCAAACCAAATTTATTCATTTTCCCAAAACACTTTGTAGTAGAGCTTGTTATATCTGATTTTGAGATTTGTATTATTTTGATAGAAAGGACTGATGATGCCTGACAATTTTGATGTTGCGGTTCTTGGCGGAGGGCCCGGGGGATATGTGGCCGCCATCCGCGCCGCCCAGCTGGGAAAGAAGGTGGCCTGCATTGAAGCCGAAGCCCTGGGGGGAGTCTGTTTGAACTGGGGATGTATCCCCACCAAAACGATGATCGCTACCGCATCGATGTATAAGAAAATGAAAAATGCCTCCAGATATGGACTTAAGCTCGAGGGCGATGTCTCTCTCGATATGGATGCCATGATGGCGCGCAAAGATAAAATTGTCAAGGGCCTGGTTGATGGGGTCGAGGATCTTTTTGATTTCCATGGCGTCACTTTAATTAAGGGCAGAGGCAGACTGAAAAGCGACAAAGAATTGATCGTCGAAAAGAGCGACGGCGGTAAGGAGGAGATTAAAGCTGAAAATACCATCATCGCCACAGGAAGCCGTCCGCTGAATATCCCCGCCTTTCCCTATGACGGTGAATATATCATTTCCTCAAATGAAATGGTTACGCTAAGGGAGATTCCCAAATCCCTCCTGATAATCGGCATGGGTGTGATTGGCTGTGAGTTTGCATTTTTGATGAGCATGCTGGGTTGCAAGGTTACCATGGTGGAGCTGCTGGAACATGCCCTGCCGCTTGAGGATATTGAAGTCTCAAAAACTATTGAACGTGAATTGAAGAAAAATAAAGTCAAGTTCCACCTCGGGCGTAAAGTTACGGTGGTAGATGTCCGCCAGGGAGAAGGCATCAAGGCTGAACTTGATGATGGCAAGACAATTGAAGCGGAAAAGGCGCTGGTTTCGATCGGACGTAAGTTCAATGTCGATGAGATCGGTTTGGAAGAATTGGGTATTGAAAAAAATCCTAACGCTTCGATTAAAACCAATCAGAGTATGCAGACCAACATTCCCAATATCTATGCTATCGGTGATGTGGCCGGTAAATGGCTCCTGGCATATACAGCATCAGCAGAGGGTACAGTTGCTGCAGCCAATTGCGCCGGCCAAAAGACTGAGATAAATTACGCCGGAGTACCGAATGCCATCTTCACAACTCCCGAAGTGGGTTCGGTAGGATTAAGGGAGAAGCAGGCCGAAGAACGTGGATTGAATGTCAGAACCGGGCAGTTCCTGTTTCGGGTACTTGGTAAGGCGCAGGCTGAGAATGAGATCGAGGGGCTGGTGAAGGTAGTGGCCGATGCTGATTCCGACAAAGTGCTTGGTATACATATAGTAGGCGCTCATGCCACAGAACTTATTCATGAATGCGCGCTCGCGGTCAGGCTGGAGCTTACTGTGACGGAACTGGGCAATGCATTTCATGCACATCCTGTTATGTCCGAAGCGATTCTGGAGGCGGTTCATGACGTTCATGGATTGTCCATTCATAATCCCAAACAGTTATAGTCTGCTATAGGGATGAATTTAATATTATTGAAACTTGCATAATGGTCCAGCATATACCATATTAAATGTTGAAACAATGGGTCTTGAATGAAATCGAGGTTATTTAGTAAATAATAAAACGGAAGGAGAAAATGTGAGAAAGCTTCTAACCTTAACGGTCTCTCTCATCTTCGTCCTGTCTCTGACTGTGGTATCACACGCCCAGATGACCGGCGATGAGATTATCCAGAAATATCTGGAGAATACGGGGGGAATGGAAAATTACCAGAACCTGAATACACTGAAAATGGAGGGCAAGTCATTCATGGGGCAGGTTTCCGGTGATATCGTGCTTGCCCAGAAGGCCCCCAACATGCAGTACATGAAATGGTCGTCTCCGCAGTTTGAAGTCCTGGTGGCTTCCAATGGGGAGCAAATCTGGTCAAAATATCCCACCGTGCCAGGATATATCTTTGTGGAAGAGGAGGACCTTCCCAAACAGCTGGAGGGCATGCGTATAAGCCCCTATATCGATTATAAAGAGCGCGGCGCCAAAGCCGAGCTGGTCGGTGAAGAGAAGGTGAAAGGTCAGGATGCATATAATGTACGTTACATCCAGGCCGCCGGGGATACGACTACTCTGTACTTTGCAAAATCGAATTTCCATCTTCTCAAAACCTCATCAGATGATGGCGAACAACTGTATGAAAAGTATAAAGAAGTCGATGGATTCACCATGCCCCACAAGATGACCTCGAGCCAGGCTGGACAGAGGATCATGACCGTGATAACCTCGATTGAGATCAATCCCGAGCTGGCAGATTCACTGTTTGTGGCTCCTCCCGATTCTCTCAGGGCTCCACAGGAAATCGTTGATCAGTTAAAGGCACAGCAGGAGGCCGCTAAGAAAGCTGCAGAGGAACAGGCCAAACAGGCTGAAGAGGAAACCCAGGAGACTGAAGAAAAAGCCAAGCAGATCGAAGAGGAAACTCAGAAGACTGAAGAAGGAACTGAGTAAAATAAATTATCTGCAATACGAATAAAAAAACCGTCCGCTTTGAAGGCGGACGGTTTTTTTTATTCATATTTACTGGATTTTAATTGAAAGCATTGATAGCCTCTTCAACTGAATCCTTGACATCAAATACTTCTGTAAGGCGCGAAATTACCAGGATTCTCTCGACCTTGTTCGTCAAGTTAGCCAGCTTGAGCTCTCCGCCGGCATCCTTAAATTTTTTGTAATGGTGAATCAGAATCGAAAGACCAGATGAGTTGATCCAATCGCAGTCTTTCAAGTCAACCACAGCCTTTTTCTTCTCTTTGCCAATTATCGAATAAAGCTTTTCATCGAGCTCACCGGTATCGGGGCCGCCCATCAGCTGTCCCTTAACCTCAACGACATCGATGCCGTCCTTTTCATAAGTATTAAGTTTCATCAGATTCCTCCACATTGATCATGATTATTTGCCACAATATAATCCATTTTTTTATTACAGGCAAAGGAAATTAAATTCGCCGACTCAATTCAAATTCTTGTCTTTTATCCTCAAAATCTCCCTGACTGCCGATTCGATCAGATTAATGTCGATTTCAGTGTTTTTACAGGGCCCCTCAGGACGATTATTTGGAAAACCGATGACCGGTATATGCGGATTTACTTCCACAAACCCGCTCATCAGGTCTCGTTCACAGGCTACAGCAATAATTGCCCTGGGCATTAGCATCTTGATCTTCTGACGGGCCTGCTGACCTCCGCCCACAGTCATCATCTGGAAATGATAACGTTCCTTTAAATTCCTCAAAATCTCAAAATAGTCTTTGCGCAGACATCTCGGCAATAGCACCAGGAGTTCCTGCGGATGGAGATGAATGCCCTTCAGTCTCAAGACAAGATTATGCACTTTCAAAAAGGAATTGACCATCTTATCCCTGGGTATTCCCAGAAGTCCGCCGACTCTTATCGCCATATTCAGCATAAAATTGATTACCCGCGGAACCAGTAGAATCGGCGCCAATAATCTCAGGTCGAAAAGGAGGCTGATAATAAACAGGCTGACCCATAAAATCAGCACAGCTGCAAAGGCAAAGACAACATATATTACGATTTCCCCGGCCAGGGAAGACAGTTCCACCAGCCTGGGATGAATAAGCCATGTGAATATAAATACAGCGATGATTATCAATAATACGCCTAGTATGGAAACCCATAGAAACAATTTCTTCTGGGTATTAACAAGCGATTCCTCTATGGAACCGTCCCAATCGATCCATTCATCGCCCAGGACCCGGCGAGACTTTTTGCTGCTTTTGTCATGTGCGGTCATATCTAACCTCTACCGATAATTTTGAGATTTTCAACTTTAAATGTGGGAGCTCCGATCATACCATCAATGGGCTCCCATTCCAGGTCATTGCATACCATGGAAATACTATTCAAGAACTTGAACAGATTTCCCGAGATAGCGATATTATCTACTGGATAAGCCATTTCTCCATGCTCGATCACGATGCCCTTGGCGGGAACGGAAAAATCCGCCGTGGCATGATTAATCCCAGCATGGAGTCCGGATAGCTCTGTTATTAAAATGCCGTCATCTATTTCGGCAATCATTTTATTTGCATCAGTATCAGTCGGCTTTATAAAGAAATTCGTGGGAAAAATCAAGGGTTTGCTGTGATAACTGCCGCGGGCCGCATTTCCGGTAGATCTGGTCTTTCCTTTTTTGGCCGTATAGCTGTCATAAAGATAGTTCTTCAAAAGGCCATTTTCGATCACCATGGTTCTGGCAGTCGGGATGCCTTCACCATCATAGGGCCTGGTTCCCAGCCCACCTGCCAGCGTGCCGTCATCAATAATTGTCAGGAGATCGGAGGCTACCTGTTTACCGATTTTGCCCCTGAAAGGAGATTTACCTTTCTGCACTGAATCCGCTTCGATCATTCCGAATAAGGCATGAACGATGGGGATGCCCGCCTCGGGCGGGAAGACGGCCTGCATGTTGCGCCCTTTGAACTCCCTTGCTCCCAGCATGCGCACAGCATATTCGGCGGCTGTGCGCCCGATCTCTTCCGCATTGAAATCACCGTACCGCCCGTAAGCCTTAGCAAAACGGCCGGTCTGGACAGACTGCCCATGATTTGCAAAGCAGTAAGCAAAACCGTAACAGGTTGTCCCGGAAGAGCTGACGTCAATCCCGGTTGAGTTCAGTATACGGTACGACTCGGTCACGTCGCCATACAATATCCAAACAAAACCAGATACTTTTGAATCTGCAGCGCGGCCTGCTTTTTCGATTTCAATAGCAGCATTTATTTTTTCCGAAAGAGGGATCTCTGCCATATTGGGATCATGAATCTCATCGACATCCTTGCTTTGTTCTCCCGCATATTCAGGAATGTTATTGAATGGATCCGAAGTATGAAAGCGCGTTGCCTTCACCAATTGACGGATATTCTCTGTAGCTCGTAGCGGCTCCATGCGATTGGAAGAATAGAATCCCAATTTGGAATCCAGAAGCACACGAATACCATAGCCCTGGTCGGATTTTACGTTAACAGATTCCGGTTTACCATTTGAAATTGTTATCTCGGTTTCTGTTTTCTTGGAGAGATAGGCTTCGGCCTTCTCGGCTCCGCAGTTTATTGCGGTCTCTATGAGATTTTGTGCAAAACTCTCTTCAATCATTCTGTCAGACCTTCGAATGACTGTCCTGCTCCACCGACAACCAGCTTCTTTACCCGCAAGGTTGGCATACCAACTCCAACCGGAACTTCCTGACCCTTGCCGCATCTTCCCGAGGAGGGATCCATGATGAGGTCATTGCCCACCATATCGATATCCTTCAAAGTCTCGATTCCTATGCCAATGATCGTTGCACCCTTCACGGGATAAGTCAATTTACCATCCTCGATCATATATCCCAGGATGATGCTTGTGATAAATCGGCCGGTTACCACATCGACCTGGCCCCCAAAACCGACATCCGCAGCGTACAGACCCCTTTTTGTGTTCGTTAGGATTTCTTCCGGATCATCGGAACCCGCCTCTATAAATGTGTTCCTCATACGCGGCATGGGAGGGTATCTATATGATTGACGCCGCCCTGAACCGGTGGGGCTTGCATTCATCTGCCGTGCAGTCATGCGCGAATGCAGATAGCTTTTTAAGATTCCATTCTCGATTAAGGTGGTTTCCTGGCTTTCGATCCCTTCATCATCGAAAGCATAGCTGCCCGGAAATCCCGAGATTATTCCTGAGTCCTTTATTGTGATCTTCTCCGAGCTTACCTGCTTATTCAGGAGTCCGGCAAAAGAGCTGCCTTTTTGTACCAGGTCGGCTTCCATACCATGCCCGCATGATTCATGGAATAAGACACCATTTGCCCCCGGAGCAAATACAACCGGCATCTCTCCCGACGGGCATTCCCTGGCCTCCAGCATAAGCACTGCCTGCTCACAGGCCTCTTTGACCATGTTTCCGGGACTATGTTCTCCTTCAAATGCTTCCCATCCTTGATAGAATGACTTCCCGGCGCGCCCCAGCTGTCTCTCGTCTCCATTTTTTCCGGCATAGACGTATATGAAGAATTCTATCAGTGCCAGGTTTTTGCGCAGGATCTCCTGTTCTTCCGATGATGCGAAGAGGATTTCACGGTTCATATCTGAATAGTGTATGGTTACCTGTTTGATCTTATCCGAAAAATCCCAGGCCCGTTGCTCCGCCTCTTTCAACATCGAGATTTTTTTCCGCGGAGCGACTGTCCTCGGATCTATTTGCGGTTTGTAGAATTCGGGGGCATGGCCTGTTCTCAAACTGACGGAGCCCTGACCGCTAGAGACCTTTAGTCCGGAGGCCAGACGGCGCGAAGTTTCTATGAGCTTATTGGGGTCGAAACTCTCAGAGACGACGTAATAATCGGCATTTTCTTTGATTGCCCGGATGCCCACGCCTGTCTGTTCATGGGCCGAGGTGGAAATTTTTCGATCATCCGAAAGTGAATTGTAGAAGCGTCCCCTGTCTGCAAATATATCCGCATATTCCGCTCCGGCTGAGAGCAGAATATCAAGACACTGATTAAGCGTGTGCTCATCAATCAAGAATTAAAATCCTCCATGATCTGAAGAGTATATATTAAAACAAAATATAAGGCAAGGGTTCAATAAAAATGTGATTGTCAATGTGATTTTATTTGCCCGACGACTTCCCGGATCATAACCGCCCTGCGGAAATCCCGCAATTCATCAATATCCAGTAATTGTGTCTGTATTCTCGGATTTTGCTCGGCTTCGGGGGAGACCTGCCAGATGATTCCCCATGGAGCGGCCACCAGCGAACGGCCGTTCTGCAGTTTACCAAAGATCGTACCCAGACCGCAAGTCTTGATAACATAAGCCCGGGAGATTTCAGCCCCCTTCACAAAAATCTCGCTGTCCCGCTGGGCTTTGGCCTGAAGAGAGTCATTGTCAAGCAGTGGAGAGACGGTCGGGACAAAAATAATATCAGCTCTCATCCTGCGCATTTTATGAAAAGTCTCCTCGTGCAGGACATCCGCACATATCAGAACGCCGACCCGGATTCCTTCGATCTCAAATACCATATTACGCCTTCCGGGCCTGATTCCCCGGGCCTGCTCCTTTTCTGTGGGAAAACATTTTCTGTAGCTCGCAATTTTCTGGCCTTTCCAGAAAACAAAACATGTGTTATACATCGATGAATTGGATTTTTCTATAATTGTACCTCCGATAAACGTAGTATCGAGCTCATCCGACCAGCGTGACAGGAGTTTGAGGTTGTGGTTGAATCGGGAGGCGTAGGCAGAGTAATCCTTTGATTCTGGTGGAATCATGAAGTACTCGGGCAGACAGACAAAATCGGGCTTGCGCTTAAAGATATGAATTTTCTCGGCAAGACTGATCTCGCTCCCGACACGCAACTGACACAGAACTACATTTATAAGCATATCTCTACAGAGACCCTCTCTTTATCTATTATACTGACGGGTGAGGTTACTGTTTTGTTGCAATAGTATAAATTTTAGATTGGAGGGATTTTAAGAGCTAAAGCTCGGCTTCCATACTCAAGGAAACCTCGCCCCGGGGAGAGAATATCGTAATTCGCAATGCCGTCGGGTCGGGAATATCTCCTTCTTCCAGAGCCTGGGCTTCTCCTGGAAGATCGATACGCCATCCCCGAGAGTCTTTTAGGTATGCTCTCAGTTCCAAAGTTTCCTGCTTGGCGATGTTGATTTCCAGTACGCTTGGAGAGATCTTGTCTCCTGTCCAGATTTCAGAGTTCTGATATTCAATCCACTCGTCGAGGTCGTCATAATACAAGTCAGTACTGAAACTCCACAAATCGGGACGGCTCTTGATTTCACGCCCTTCAAGTTCCTGGACTTCAATGTAGCTATTCATATCCAGGGTGAATTTTCCGGGCTGGTCACCGATATTCGTCAGATGGAGATTTACCACCTTCGAACCTTCAATCGGCTCTCCGGAGCGTCGAACCCGCTCTGTTACCATTAATTTCGTTATGACTATATTGGCCGAACCAAGGCTTATAACCCACTTGTATACGAAAAATATCAATATCGCTATCAGAATGAAGAAGAGGAAATTGGTCAGGCAGCCCGACATGCGTGTATGTGATTTGCTCATATCAAGATATCCCGTTAAGACATTGACAATAGCAGGGAGTTTTCCTTGGTCTCCTCGCTGTCGGATCTGGAAGCCATGCAGATTGGAATGATTCCGCCGACTACCACAATCCCGGTTGGTGTTCCCACAAACCGGCTGAATGCCTTATACATACCATAAGCGGTTTCGATGTTTGGAGCAACTAAAACATTCGCATTTCCGCCAACTTCACCTTTGACACCCTTGCTCTTTGCGGCGGATTCAATCACAGCACAGTCCATTGACAACGGTCCGTCAACCAGGCATCTTTTAATTTGCCCGCGATCATTCATTTTGGCAATAGCTGCGGCTTCAATCGTATGCGGCATAACTGGATAAACAGCTTCCACAGCCGCCAGGAGCGCCACTTTTGGAACTTCATCTCCAAGATGGCGGGCAAAACTTACTGCATTTCCTATTATAGAAATCTTGCAGACAAGGTCTGGTGCCGGGGTAACCACCGGATCGGTTACAATCAGCATTCGTTTTATGTCTTCGACATAATGGCAGGATACAGCCGAAACCACTGTCCTGCCGACCCTGAAGCCCACATCTTTTGCAAACAGCGCTTTCAGAGAATCCTTGATTCCAACTGTGCCTCGCACCAGAATGTCAATCTGTTTATCATCCAGTGCTTGCTTTATATGACCAATGGCATCATCAATCGACGATGTTTTCTTGAGTTCGAAATTATCGATCTCGATCCCTGCATCATCGGCGGATTTCCTGATCATGCTCTCATCGCCGAGTAGAGTGACCTCCGCCAACCCCGCGTCATAATATTTTTTCAGCACCTTGAGCCATCCGGAATCATCAGCATCCCAGATGATTATTCTTTTTTTCTCGTTTGCTGATTTGACTCTGTCTTCTATCTCCTCAAATCTGTTAAGCATTCTGTCCACCCCCGCTCTGCTGCAGATAGTGTGCTGCAAGGCACGCGATCGAAAGCGATGCCATTCTGTTTTGCGTGCTGTCTGTTCGGGACACTAGAGAAACCGGGACTTTGGCTCCCGCTATCACTCCGGCGAATATGGCCTTGATAAACAGGATCATTACTTTGCTGGTAATATTGCATTCTTCAATTGAGTCAACCACAAAAATGTCGGCATCTCCCGCAACCGGATTGTCAATACCGCGGCTTTCTGCAATCTCCTTGCTGGTAGCGGCATCAAAGGTCAAGGGTCCGAAAAGCTCGCATCCGGCAATCTTTCCGGCCTTGTAATGATCCATAATGCGCTGGTTTAATATTGTAGATGGGAAATTTTCATCTACGTAATCTATCGCACCGGACAGGGCCACTTTCGGTTTTTCAAAGCCGAGAGCATTGAAAATCAAGGTGCTGTTTTCGATAAGCTGAATTTTGGTATCAAAATCAGGCTTAACCACCATGCCCCCGTCCGTGATGCCCAGCATTTTATGATATCCGGGGATATCCAGGACCGCGGTGTGGGACAGGGTGTTCTTTCCACGCAGATTGAAGTCTCGAGAAAGAACCGTCTTTAATAAAGCAGAGGTCGATACAAATCCTTTCATGATTACATCGGCCTTGCCCTCGTCAGCCATTTTCACAGCGTTATAAGCCGCTTCCACAGGACTGGAATAGTCGATAAGCTCGATTTCCGAGAGATCGATATTATACTTGTCAGCAATTTCTTTGATGTTGTCCGAATTTCCAAACAGGGTGGAGGTACAGATATTCTTCTTTACCGCCATCGACACCGCTTCCAGAACGGCCACGTCAGAAGCTGCTGCAACCGCTACATGTTTGGGCTTATTCTTTTTGGAAAGCTCCTGCGCGGCCTTTATTATGCCTTCACCGGAATGGATTTCATTTCCCATTATTTATACTCCAGAGCTTCTTCCTTGCCCTCGATCACTCTCCATGCACCTGCCGCCAGAGCGGGCATTTCCAATTCTCCCGGCTGCTCGTAAATCTCGGCATGCTGGCCTAAATAGTCCTCGATCCTGTCCAGCAGCAGGCGGGAGTTGGCCATACCGCCGGTGAGTATGATGCCGTCAACCTTTCCTTTCAGAACAGCCGTCATTGCCCCAATTTCTTTGGCGATTTGAAAGGCCATGGCGTTGAATATCAAAATTGCTATTTCATCCTTATCAGAAATCATCTGTTCGACTTCACGCAGGTCCGATGTTCCAAGGTAGGCGAGCAAACCGCTTTTCCGGGAATAAATATCCTCGATCTCTTTCTGGCTGAATTCACCCGAGTAACACATTTTGACCACTCCGCCAATCGGAAGCGCGCCGGCGCGGTCAGGCGAAAACGGCCCCATGCCGAGAAGAGCGTCGTTGACATCGATTATCTTTCCTCCTCGCAGGGCGCACACTGAAATACCGCCTCCCATGTGGCAGACTACGAAATTCAACTCGTCCAGCGGCTTGCCGATTTTAGCGGCAGTATCGCGGGCATTCGCCTTAATATTTAAAGCATGCGAACGACATTTGCGTTCAATCTGCGGTACTCCCGATATCCGCGCTTCGGGTATAAATTCATCGGTGGTGATCGGATCGGTGATATAGGCCTTGACCTTATAATTCTTCGCCAGCTTGTCGGCGATTATTGCTCCCAGATTCGAGGCATGATTGGCATATTTGCATGAACGCAGATCCTTCAGCATGGTTTTATTGACCTCGTATGTTCCGCCAACTAATGGTTTGGTAGGGGCGCCTCGTCCTGCAATACCGACCACTTTATAGTCGCCCATGCCATGATCATTAAATGCCTTCTCGATCGCATCCAATCTCAATTCATATTGCTCGGTTACTTTGTCGAATTTTTGCAGCTCATCTGAGGGATGCTGGATATTGGCGTCATATAACGGCCCCGTGCGATTGTAAATTGCTATTTTTGTTGACGTGGAGCCGGGGTTTATCACAAGGACAACATCTTCCATCTCATTCTCCTACTGCGACAGGCTTGAAGTTATATTCCCGTCCTTTCTTAAAGGCTTCCAGATTGGCATCAATAAATTTTTTGGGGACCCGTTTCGTAATCACCTCCAGCCAGGTCTCCTCGGGAATGCTCAGAGTAGTCGAAAGCACCCCTAAAAGAATCGTATTCACTAACCTGACATTGCCCAGATCAGCGGCAATTTTATCTGCATCCAGAATTTTGGCATCCGGAATGATCTCACGGATTTTTCCGGCCGGATCCATGGGATATTCATAGTCGCCGATAGTTGTGATAGGCGGGACCATGCGGGTCATCGAACTTATTACAGTGCCGCCCGATTTAAGCCAGTCCAGGGCGCGCAAACCCTCGGAAATTTCAAATGCTATCAGGTAATCCGCAGTACCTTCCTGGATCAGGGGAGAGTAGACTGTTTCCGCAATCCTCACATGCGAGGTAACCACGCCTCCGCGCTGAGACATCCCGTGCACTTCACTTTTTTTGACATCCAGGCCATGTTTCATGGCGGTCTCAGATAGTACCTCTGAAGCCAGCAGCACACCCTGACCGCCAACACCGACTATCAATATGTTTACTGCTTCCTTCATGTCCGCGCTCCTTCCACCGCCGGGCTGTCAACTGTCACAATGCAGTCCTTGGGACAAACCTGAGCACATATAGTGCATCCTGTACATTGATCCGGATCGATCACCGCTTTATTATGGCCCTTCTCGGTCTTCTCTTCCGAAGCATATATGGCCGGGCAGCCGATCCTGAAGCAAAGCTTGCAGCCATTGCACTCGTCCAGGAGTACCACATACGGAGTCTCCTTGATCTTGTTCGGCATAAGCGCGCAGGGACGGCTGGTAATCACCACCGAAGGGCCATCAAATTCCAGAGCCGACTTGAGCACTTTCTTGGATGCATCCAGGTCATAAGCATCGACAGTGTGAATGTCTATCACTCCCAGCGTCTTGCACAGCTCGACAAAATCCACCTGGAAAGTCTCCTCACCCATCAATGTAACGCCTGTTCCCGGATGATGCTGTCCGCCGGTCATAGCGGTGATCCGGTTATCAAGGATGAGTATAACCACATTGGCTTTATTATAAACAGCATCAAGCACTCCTGTAATGCCGGAGTGGAGGAATGTCGAATCGCCGATTGCGGCAACCACGCCTTTCCTTTCAGTACCGGCTTTGGCCATACCAATGGCATTGCCGATCGAGGCGCCCATGCAGATGCAGGAGTCCATCACCTCCATCGGTTTCAGGGCAGCCAGCGTATAGCAGCCGATATCACCGGTTACAGGCACTTTCATCTTCTTTAAAGCTGTAAATATTCCTCTATGCGGGCAGCCCGGGCAGAGCACCGGCGGGCGGGGGAAGAGCTGCTCGGTTGGATATGACTTCTCCACGCCTTCTGAAAGCACGCCGGCATGTACAAAGCCGTTCATCACCTCGCCGGGTGAAAGCTCGCCGTAATTTGTGAAATGCTCTTTGCCCTCACATTGAATTCCCATCGCCTTGATCTGCTCTTCCAGGAACGGCTCCAGTTCCTCGATTATGAAGAGACGCTCGACCGACTGGGCGAATTCACGGATTTTCTTTTCCGGCAGGGGATAGCTCAACCCGAGTTTCAGGTATGATGCATCCGGCATAACTTCCTTGGCATAAACATATGAAATCCCCCCTGTTATGATTCCGATTTCTTTACTGCCTTTTTCCCATCGGTTAAGAGGAGTTTTCTCCGCAAACTCCTTCAGCTTTTCGAGCCTCTCCAGGACCACTTTCCTGCGCAGGCGCGCATGCCCTGGAACCATGACATATTTGGGGATATCTCTTTCAAAACCTTCCGGAGGATATTCCTTTCGGTCGCCCATTCGCACAACACCTTTGGAGTGCGATATACGGGTTACCATACGGAACAGCACGGGAGTGTCAAATTGCTCTGAAATGTCGTATGCTTCGATTAACAAATCCTTGGACTCCTGAGAATCCGATGGCTCCAGCATCGGGATGATCGCGAATTTGGCATAGTATCTGTTATCCTGCTCATTCTGCGATGAATGCATGCTGGGGTCATCCGCTGAAACCACCACAAATCCGCCTTTGACACCGGTGTAGGCATAGGTCATAAATGGATCAGCAGCCACATTAAGCCCCACATGCTTCATGCAGACAAGCGACCTGGCGCCTGCCATGGAGCCGCCTATGGCCACTTCGAAAGCCACCTTTTCATTCGGGGACCACTCGGCATAGATGTCGTCCTTGACCAGCATGGCTATTGTTTCCAGGATTTCAGTCGACGGCGTGCCCGGATACGCAGTAGCGATCCTGACTCCCGCCTCCCAGGCTCCTCTGGCAACAGCCTCATTTCCCGAAAGCAGCATTTTCATGGTTGACCTCTATCTTTTTACTAAAATTACTTCCTTATAAACTAATCATTATAATAAAAATACGAGACAAGGTCAACGTCCAGGAGATTTTTTTCACAAGCCAGGTCTGCAAAACAAAACCCGCCCCTGGAATATCTAGGGGCGGGTTGATTTATTTACCTGAGAAGCTCACTTCATACCGGCATTCTAACAATCCGGAACACCGTCGCCATTGGTATCGCAGGGATCATTGCCGCCAACGAAGACATAATTTATTATATTTACAGCATCACTGACATTGACGCTGCCGTCACAGTTGGTATCACCGGAGGCGATCGGATCGGGAGCATCCCCGCCTACGAATACAAAATTGATGACCGTTACAGCATCGCTGACATTGACAGTCCCGCTGGCATCGGCATCACCGCAGACATATTGCGGTTCATTTATAACTGTCAGGCTGGCAGGAATTACCGCTTCAAAAGCTTCAGGATCATTGGTGTTCAGGTTAATCTCGGCCTGGTATGTACCGGCTTCAAGATCCTCCTCGGTTGTAAACAGACATGGAATCGTGTCAGCTTCACCCGGTAGCATGCTGCCTGCATATGAATCCAGTGAGATCCATTCATATGGTTTCGAGAATTGAATTGCCAGATTATCATGCAGGTAGGCGCTGTGGTAAAAGACTCCAAGACCGTCGGTACCGCTGGCGTTTTCGATTCCAACCGCGCAGTTGATAGCATCAAAATTGCCGGCAATAGTCTGGTACTGAATCTTGATATTACCCTTGAAATCGAGTAT
>JABAHP010001672.1_pt4 | contig 39819 bp, 39 predicted proteins | sample 7062081 | NCBI WGS metagenome assembly JABAHP01 (sample SAMN14534357, study PRJNA622989) | marine sediment metagenome | biome: marine biome [ENVO:00000428]; feature: marine pelagic biome [ENVO:01000023]; material: deep marine sediment [ENVO:00002113] | place: India: Gulf of Kutch | collected...
TCACCCCCGCTCCATCCCCTGGGTATGGGCGCTGAACGGCGGGGCGTCGGTGATGGGCTCCATCATGGCCATGGGCATATCCATGAACTACGGATACAGGTTCACCCTCATCGCGGGGGCAGCCACCTACCTGATGGCCTCGCTGATGATGAAGCTCAAAAAGGAAGCGGCACAGGGCTGAGCGTACAGACAGGTGCGCACGTCCTTACTTCCCGGCCCCCTCAAAATTTCCTCTTGACAAACCCGCCCGGAATAGTTTACAAATGTATACATGAGGGAGTTGACCGACAGACAGCGAAGCATTCTCGAGTTCATCCGCGAGCATGCGGGCGAGCGGGGCTATCCCCCCACCCTCCGGGAGATTGGAGAGCACTTCGGCATCAGCTGGCCCGCGGCCCGCAACCACCTGAAGGCCCTTGAGCAGAAGGGTATGCTCTCGCTGAGCGAGGGCCGCTCGCGGGGCATCGAGCTTCCCGAGGGCCCGCCCCAGGTGGGCACCCGGTCGCTCCCGCTGGTGGGCATGGTGCGCGCCGGAGAACCCGTGCTCGCGGTGGAGAATATCGAGGCCCACATCGCGGTGGACCGCAACCTCTTCAAGGACGACGACGCCTTTGTCCTGCGGGTCACGGGCGACAGCATGATAGACGAAGGCATTTACGAGGGAGACTACGTCATCATCGCCCCCAGCCAGGAAGTGCCCCAGGGCGGCGTGGGCGTGGCCCTCATCGGCGACGAGGCCACGGTAAAGAAGATAGTCATCGGACGGGGCACCATCACGCTGGTGCCCGCCAACCCCAACCTCGAACCCAGGACCTATAATCCCTGGGACGTCAGCATCCTGGGGCGCGTCACCGGCGTCATCAGAAAACTTTAATCCCTCCGGGGTCCCCTGTATGTACCGCACGGAAGAAGCCATCAGTGTCATTGCCTCCTTCGGCAGGCCCTACCTCATCCGGCCCGTCAGGTTCCGCTGGGCCGGAAGCGTCCACGAGGTCAGGGACGTCACCTACCGCTGGCGCAGCACCGAGGGGACAAGCAGGCGCTACCACTTCGCAGTCACCGATGGGGCAAACCTCTACGAGTTGCGCTTCGATGCCGCCACCCTGGACTGGACCCTCACCGGGGTAGAGGAAAAGGACGCACCTCCTGCGTAGCCCGCCATGTACCGCTCCGACCCCTCACAGAACCGCATCATCATCTGCGTGGACATGGACGCGTTCTTCGCCTCGGTTGAGCAACGCACGAACCCCGCGCTGCGGGGCAAGCCCATCGCGGTCATCGGCTCGGCAGCGCGTACGGTGGTAGTCACCTCGTCCTACGAGGCCCGCCGCCACGGGGTGAAGACCGGCATGAACGTATGGGAGGCCCGCCAGGCCTGTCCCACCATCATCTTTGTCACCGGCAACAACGCACGCTACACCCACACCTGCGCGGTACTGAGCCGCTTCTACCGAAAGTTCACCCCCGACGTGGAGGTCTACTCAGTGGACGAGGCCTTCATGGACATCACCACCACCGAGCACCTCTTCGGCGGCGCGCTCGCCATCGGGAAGCGGATAAAGGACGGCGTGCGCCACCTCTTTGGCATCAACTGCACCGTGGGAATCGGGCCAAACGTGCTCATGGCAAAACTGGCAAGCGACCTGGGAAAGCCCGACGGGCTGAAAGCCATCTGGCCCGGCGACGTGGAGCGGGAGCTTGAGCACCTGGAGGTGGACGAGCTGTGGGGCATCGGCCGCCGCACGGCTGAAAAGCTCCGGCGGCTTGGCATCCGCACCTGCGGCGAGCTGGGACGCGCCCCGGCAAGCCTGCTCCGTAACCGCTTCGGTATCATCGGCGAGGGCCTTCGCGAAATGGGCCGGGGCATCTGCCGCCGTCCGGTGCAGCCCGCAGAGGACGAGCCCAAAAGCATCGGGCACAGCATGACCCTTCCACGCGACATATGGGAACGAGCCGACCTTGAGGCCAACATCCTGAAACTCAGCGAGATGGTGGGCCGCCGCGCACGCAGGCACGGCTACCGGGGAGGCAAGGTCACGCTCGTCGTGCGCTATACGAGCTTCGAAACCTTCTCCCGCCAGTGCACGCTCGAGGCCCCGACCAACGACACCCNNCAAGGTCACGCTTGTCGTGCGCTATACGAGCTTCGAGACCTTCTCCCGGCAGTGCACGCTTGAGGCCCCGACCAACGACACTCACCAGATATACCGGGCCGCGCTGGACATACTGGAGACCGTACGGCTTCGCGACCGGGTGCGGCTGCTGGGCGTATCAGTAAGCGCGCTCGTGCCCGACAACGGACAGCTCTACCTGATGGAGGACGAGCGCAGGCGCCGCGCGCTGCTGGGGGCCATGGACCACATCAACGACCGCTACGGCGAACGCAAGATAACCTGGGGCGCCTACCTCGACGACCCGCACGGTACCCGCGTGATAAGCCCCGCATGGCGGCCCGACGGGGTAAGGCACTCGGAGGTAAAGTAGAGCAGATGCCTCCGCTTGAGCGGAACCTTCCGCTGATCGGGTAGATTACTCCCCCTCTTCTTTAGGGGGCAACGCAGAAACCGCTCCCGCCATACCCAGGATCAGCCCGAGCATTCGAAAGGGTGTGCCTTTCAGCATAGCGTTTATGACGAACGAGCCCGCCAGCACAGCGACCAGCGATACGGCCAGAGCGCGAACAAAGCCCTTGTTGCGCCTGATGGTCTTTAGAAGCACGGCAAATCCAGTCGCAAGAAGCAGAAGATACGCAGCCAGTCCCAGCACTCCCTGATGGAAGAGGACACGGATAAACTCACTGTGGAGCCCTCCCGTAAGCTCCCAGTGGGGGCTGGTGGTGCCCTCGAAGGGCCGGGGGTCGCGATAGACCTTCGAGCCATAACCCCACCCCAGGGCAGGGCGTTTCTGCACCGACTCAAGGGCGGGTTTCCAGAAATACGTGGTGCGGAGGCTCATGGTCCTGATGTCATGGGCAGTACGGGCAAACTTTTCCTTAACATTGTCCGGCAGAAAAGGAATGGCAAATACCCCCAGGAGCACCAGCGCGACGGCAACGATGACGGCGAACCTGAAGTTCCGGCGGTTAATGAAGAAGCCGGCCCATATAATAATTGCCAGGACTATATTGCCCAGGGACCCACGGGAATAGCTGAGCACAACGGCTGCAAAGCCCCAGAGGGCGGCCATCCCCCACACAAATCTGCCAGCCATCCCCCGGGCAAGGGTCAGGAACAGAAGGAAGAACGGGAACACATAACCCAGAAAGAATGCGTACTTGTTCTTGTCAACATACAGCAGACCGTTCTTTGCCGTATACGTCCTTGGCAGCTCGAGCAGAAAGCCGTGCAGTCCCATGAGCAGCATGACCAGACCCGCCGCAGTCAGGAGAACCGCAAGCCTGTTCAGCCGCCTTTCCTTAAAGAACGCGGAGACCACGACAAACAGGACCACTCCCGGCAGAATGTCCTCTCTCAGGGCTCCGAAGGAATACAGGGGTTTCAAAGAAAATATGCACGAGAGCAATACGGAAATGAGGAACGCCCCCATGGCGAGATTCAGCACGGTAAGCCGCGGACGATACTCCCGTGCCAGCAGGGCAATGCCAAGCCATCCGGCCAGCGCACCATAGAGCCCCACCTCGCGGAAACTCTGTCCCGCATCAAGGAACATGAAAAACGCATACAGGTACACACCATATTCCGCCATGGCGGAAAACCACGGCACGGCACGGGCCTTCCAGTCTGCAGGTGTATTCATAGCAGTATATTATACCTGCTCACCCCCTCAGGCGGTTACACAATGGACCTCCGGGGCAAATGTTATAATAGGCACCAGAAAGGCGAGCGAGACAACTGAACGGCTCCCCGCCATTACAAAAGACAGAGTCAACAGGAACTCATGAAAAAAATACTGTATCCTCTATCTCTCAGGCTTCTCTCGGAAAGACTGCCCTATTTGAAAGAATTGCAGGACGCTGAAAAACTCTCCGAACATGATGTCAGTGCCTTGACCCAGATGCGTCTTGAGCGTCTTCTCTCGCATGCCCATAGACATGTGCCCTATTACCGCCGGGTCCTTGAGGAAGCCGGGGTCGCCGACGGGTCCGGAGTCATCGATACCGGTCGCTTCGCTGAACTTCCCCTGCTGGACAAGGGCACCATCCACAACCGAACCTCCGAGCTCAAATCCGATGACCTTGATCAGAGGAAGTGGTTCAACAACTCCTCGGGAGGTTCAACGGGCGAGCCGGTGCCGCTGGTACAGGACAATGAATACAACGACTGGGTCGGTGCCGTAAAATTATTGTTCGACCTCTGGTCCGACTATGCCCCCGGAGATCCGAAGGTGCTCCTCTGGGGTTCGGACCGGGACCTGTTCGTGGGCAGGCAAACAGTAAAGATCAGACTCCGCAGATGGGTAAAGAACGAAATATGGCTCAACACGTTCAGAATGACCCCTGAACAGATGAGACTCTATATACAGAAAATCAATGAGTTCAGGCCCGTGCAGATCCTGGCATATGCCGAAAGCGCGTACGGACTTGCCCGCTTTGTAGAAAGCGAAGGGCTTCGCATCCATTCGCCAAAGGCCATCATGACCTCTACCGGCACACTCTATCCTCATATGAGACAGACCATAGAACGGGTCTTTCAATCCCCGGTCTTCAACCGCTACGGCTCCAGAGAAGCGGGAGACATGGCCTGCGAATGCGAAGCGCATGAGGGTCTTCATGTGTCCCCCCTTACGCACCTCATCGAGATACTGAGGCCCGACGGCTCAGCCGCTCCTCCGGGAGAAACAGGGGAGATCGTTGTAACGGTGCTTAGAAACTACTCGATGCCCCTCATACGCTACCGCATAGGAGATATGGGGACCTGGGCGGGGGGGGCCTGTCCGTGCGGCCGGAACTGGCCCTTCATGAAGGAGATCACCGGACGGGTTTCGGACATCTTCGTGACATCCAACGGCACACAGGTCCATGGTGCTTACTTCCCGCTCCTGTTCTTTTTTGACTGGATAACGAAGTTCCAGGTTGTTCAGGAAGACTACGACCACGTCGTCGTAAACCTCGTTACAAAACATGAGGAAGACGACCCTCGAACGGCCCATTCGGCCGACCTGGATGAGATCGCATGGAAGATAAGGGCGGCCATGGGCGAGGACTGCCGGGTAGACTTCGAGTTCCATGACGACATCAAGCCGACCGCGTCCGGCAAGTTCCGGTATCTGATATCGAAGATAAACCGGGAAACATGAGCCCAGTCATAAACAAGCTTAAGGCCTTCCTCTCCGACAGGCAGACTGAAGAACTCTTTCGCGGCGGACTCGCCGCCTTTTCCCTCAGAATAATCGGCATCTGCGCTGGATACGCGTTCACACTTCTCGTCACCAGAGGACTAGGAGCGGAGGCCATGGGCATCTTCGCCCTGTCCTACACCGTACTACAGGTCGCCGCGCTCGTAGGGCGCGGTGGACTGGATTCCGCCATGATGCGCTACTCAGCCGAACTCACGGCCAAAGACACCCCGTGGAAACTGAAGGGCGTATATTCCACAGGGATCAAGACACTTTCGGCCCTTGGCGTCCTCTTGTGCGTCGTCGTGTATGTGAGCGCCCCCTTTCTCGCGGAACACGTCTTTGGCAAACCTCACCTCAGCCCCTACTTCCGTATTGCCTCTCTGGGCATTATACCGATGACGCTGCTTCAGCTGAACGCCGGCGGCCTGCGCGGCCTGAAGAAGGTCTGGCAGTTTTCGTTCCTGAACGATCTGTCCATTTTCCTCTTTGCCTCGATCATCTTCGGAGCGTTCTTCATTCGACAGATCGACGCCTCTGATGCGGTGACGGCCCTGGTGGCCGCCCTGTACGTCTCGGCTGCACTGAGCTTTGTTCTCTGGTGGCGTAACGCACCGTACAGCGGGAGCGGGCGGACTTCCGGCATAACACTCCGGGACATGCTCGACATCGGGATCCCGCTGATGCTGGCGGGTTCGATGTCGTTCATCATGCAATGGACGGACACCCTGATGCTGGGAGTATTCAGGCCCGAAGAGGAGGTGGGCGTCTATGCCGTTGCCTCACGTGTGGCAAAACTGGCCACGCTCACGCTGTTCGCCGTGAACATCATTGCCGCCCCGAAGTTCGCAGAGTTATACGGCACTCGAGACCATGAAAAGCTCGAGCAGACAGTACAGGGGTCGACCCGAATGATATTCTGGAGCTCCCTTCCGCTGGTACTCGTTCTACTGCTGGCGCCGTCCTTTATCCTCGGCATCTTCGGCCGCGAATTCACGGCAGGGGTCCCGGCCCTGTACGTACTTACGGTCGGCCAGCTGATATGGACAGCCTCGGGACTTGTGGGGACACTGCTTGCCATGACCGGCCACCAGCACACGTTCCGCAATATCATGCTCTTCTCGACCGTTATGAACATACTGTTGAACCTCAGCCTTATCCCACCCTTCGGGATCAACGGCGCGGCACTGGCCACCGCCCTGAGTCTCGTCACGTGGAACCTCCTCGGGGCGTTCTTCGTGAAGAAGCATCTCAGCATATCGTCCTTTTATCTCCCCGTGTTTTTCAGAAAAAGCAGTTGATATGCGTACCTGCAATCGGAGATAATAGTCCTGTCCGTAATACCAGAAGCCCCGGAAAGGGAGAGAGCTGCGGAGCCGGCCATGACCGATTACAGGGAAAAATTTTACCAGAAATACATTTCCGAGCAGACATCCAAACTTTTCTCGTTCTCGGAAAAAGAATACAGCTATTACAACAGAGTTCTCGCGCTCAACTATCTATCCTTCATGCCCCAGTCACGATCCGCTCGTGCTCTGGAACTCGGCTGCGGCCCCGGATTCTTTCTCAGGTTCCTGGAAGCCCATGGATTTCAGGACATTACCGGTATAGACATATCACCTGAACAGGTGGTCCTGGCCAGGGAAAAAACTGGCGCCAACGTTCTGGAAGGAAACATCACCGACTTTCTGGATTCCACCGAAGAACGGTTCGACGTGGTCGTGATGCGGCACGTTCTGGAGCACTTCAACAAAAAAGAGTGCGTGGACATAATGGAGAAGATCCATCATGTCCTGAACGAAAACGGCATCGTCATTATAGAGGTCCCGAATGCGGGCTCTCCTATCTTCGGCGCACTGTCCCACCATATCGATTTCACCCACGAGGTCGGATTCACTGCTCAAAGCCTCGCCCGTCTCGTTCAGGTCGGAGGGTTCGATGTTGCCCATTCCGGCCCCATGCTCGTCCTGCCACTGATCAAGCGGTTCGTATTCTTTTCCTTGAACAGGATTTCCCGCATTGTTTCGGCAAAAACGATTCACTTTGACACAAGCATCTTCTGTGTCGGCAGAAAAAAGAGTCCTCTCAACGAATCGTGAGACTCGCCATCGTCATACCTAAGCTTACCGGAGGCGGGGCCGAGCGCGTTGCCTCGCTGATGAGCATTCATCTTTCCGAAAAACATGATGTAACTCTCGTGGTCATGGACGCCGGTGACGCCACCTACTCTTACGGCGGCAGGCTCATTGACCTCGGCCTCCGGGACATAGCCGTGCGCGGATTCTTCAGGAGGCTGAAGAACACACTGGTGTCAACCATGAAAATCCGTCGATTGAAAAGATCCACCGGCATCCCGGTCTTTGTTAGCCTGCTTGAGCTGTCGAACATCCCGAACATTCTCTCCGGAGGCAGGCACAACATAGTCAGTGTCCGCAACGCGCGACTCATGGAAAGAAACAACGATATCCAGCAACGCATTGCCAATCTGCTCGTCCGTCTGCTCTATCACAAAGCGGAAAAGATCGTTGCCGTATCAGAAGGCGTACGCGGATCCCTCCATGAGGATTTCGGTCTCGCCCCCTCGAAAACCATCAGCATTTACAATCCCCTTAATCTTGACTTCATCGGGGAACGGGCCGCCGAGGAAATAGAAGATGAACACCGCAGTATTTTCAACCACCCCGTGCTTATCACATCGGGACGCCTCATCCGGCAAAAAGGGCAGTGGCATCTTCTGCGGGCCTTTGCGCACATAACTAAAAAGGTCCCGGATGCACAGCTGGTTATCCTTGGAGACGGGGAACTCAGGGAATACCTCGAAGGACTGACCCTGGGGTTGGGGATCAAAGGGAATGTACACTTTCTGGGTTTCAGAGAGAATCCCTTTAAATACCTGGCCCGCTCGACAGCGTTCGTGTTCCCCTCCTTATGGGAAGGATTCCCCAACGCACTGGCCGAGGCCATGGCCTGCGGACTGCCAGTACTGGCATCCGATTGTCTTTCGGGCCCGAGAGAGATTCTCGCCCCCGGTACGGGGGTGCGCCCAGCCGCCCAGAACGTCGAATACGCTCCCCATGGTATTCTCCTGCCACTGTGCGACGGTGACATGAAAAAAGCCGATGTCCCCCTCGTCCGGGAGGAAATGCTGTGGGCCGACACTGCCGTTTCCGTACTCACCGATAACGGTCTGCGTCAGCGTTACGCGGAAGCCGCCTGCCGGAGGGCCCGGGATTTCGGCATAAAAGGTATCATGGCCAGGTGGGAGCAGGTCATAGAGGAGTGTCACGGCGCGTAAATAGACATTCGGAGCAGACATGCGTTACAATCTTCACAACCTGAAATAACAGAAAATGAATAAAATGAACTGGCTCATTACAGGCGGCTGCGGATTCATCGGCACGAATCTGGTCAAATATCTCCTTGCATCTTTCCCGGAAGCGGGCATCCGTGTCATCGACAATCTTTCCTCGGGGACACGCACAGGCCTCGAGGAGATATGCACCTGTACGGAAGAATATGCCGACTCAATCGATGGCGGACCCGACGGTCTGACATTCATACATGGGGACATCCGCTCCCCCGAGGTATGCCAGAGCAGCTGCACCGGAATCGACGCAGTGGTGCACCTTGCCGCAAGTGCTGACGTGGCGCTGTCCGTCGACATCCCCCGAAGCGATTTCGAGAATAATGTCGCAGGCACCTTTAACATGCTCGAAGGAGCCAGACAGAATAACGTAAGTTCCTTCGTTTTTGCTTCCTCCGTTGCCGCCCTTGGAGAAGCGGAACCGCCGGTACACGAACGGATAGCTCCCGAACCGGTCTCGCCGTACGGAGCCGCGAAGCTGGCGGGAGAGGCCTACTGCTCAGCCTTTTACAGGACATTCGGCCTCAAGACCGTATCCCTCCGCTTTGGCAACGTATACGGACCGGCCCTCGCCCACAAAACCGATGTCGTAACCAAATTCATCAGCAATGCTCTGAACGGCACACCACTGGTCATTTATGGTGACGGCACTCAGACCAGGGACTTCATACACGTGGAAGATATTATCCATGCCGTCATGTTGAGCGTGGAAACGAAGCAGGGAGGAGAAGTGTATCAGATAGCGACCAACCACGAAACAACGGTGAACGACCTTGCGGACTTTATCGGGAAAATTGTAAGAGAGAAAACCGGCAAAGAGGTGGAGATACAGCATGGTTCAACACGCAAAGGTGACCTTAAGCTCAGTTACTCCGACATCTCGAAAGCCAGGAAACATCTTGGATTCCAGCCGCGTATCGAATTGACTGAAGGAATAACGAAAACCGTGGATGAGGTTCTGATTGACAGGAAACTCCGGGGCTGAAAAGGCAGAAAACTTAACCCGGCGGCTTGCCCGGACGAGTCCCACAAAAGCCCTTTGCTTCTTCAAGGAACGGGCCGTAATCTTTCTGCTTTTTGATATAATATGAAATCTAACTGCTGACTGACACTGTTCAGTCAGCACCAATGAGAACCGTCATGCAGAATCATTACCATATATCAGCCCGCTTTATGATACGGGCATCGAAACACCGTCATTCCGTGTGCCGGATATTTTGCAGTGTTTCTGTCAAATCCGGACATCAGGATAACGCAACTCCTCAAGCGACAGGTCCCGGTCGAAGATAGAGGGTTCAAGGGATGAAGAAAATAAAGATCCTTCATGTGGTCGAGTCGTTCGGGGGGGGAGTATTCAGCGCCATCAGCCAGCTCGTAAACGCACTCGACCCCGAGAGGTTCGAAAACACGATCATTTACTCTCCCCGGCCGGAAACGCCGGATGATTTTGAGTCCTCCTTCGTGAATGGAACCAGGTTCATCCATGTGCGCATGCATCGAGACGTCCGGCCGCCGCAGGACTTCTGGTCTTTGGTCCGTCTGCTTCGTCTGCTCCGGAAAGAGAGTCCCGACATTATTCATCTGCACTCATCCAAGGCCGGGGCTCTGGGCAGAATAGCCTCCAGGAGATCTCGGGGTACCGAAACGTATATTACTCTCCCCATGGCTTTTCGTTCCTGAGAGCGGACGTCGCCCGCTGGAAGCAGGCGCTCTTTGAACAATTTGAAAAAATTGCCGCGCGTTTCGGCGGCACCGTCGTGGCCTGCTCACAGGGAGAGTACCAAGAGGCCCACCGCCTGGGGATTGACGCAGCACTCATCCCGAACGCCATTGACCTCGCCCTGATCGATTCGATAGCGCCCAGACGGATTGCCCCGGAGGGTAAATTCGTGGTCGGCACCGCCGGCCGGATAACGTGGGCGAGAAACCCGAGGCTGTTCCGCTCAATCGCCACGTCATTCAGGAACGACAAACGGTTCGCCTTTGTCTGGATAGGCGACGGTGAAATCAGGGATTCGCTTGAAGGAGGCGGAGCCGACATTACGGTTACGGGGTGGAAGTCGCGCGGGGAAACCCTTGCCCTCATAGCCGGTCTCGATGTCTATATCCAGCCGTCCCTCTGGGAAGGGATGCCCATATCCGTCCTTGAAGCCATGGCCCTCCGGAAACCGACCGTGGTCACCCCTGTAGTAGGCAACCGCGATCTCATCAGAACAGGGGAGAATGGTTTTATTGCCGAAAATGCAGTGGAATTCGTTCAGGCGCTCAAACTGCTCCGCAAGGATGATAAGCTCCGTCGTTCTTTCGGAGAAAACGCCCGGACCATGATCGAAGAGAACCACACGATTCCGGTTATGGTCAAACGTTTTGAGGCCCTGTACGCCGGGGGAGAGGATATCAGCGTGCGCCCTCTGCCCTGATCACCGCACTGACGGTTTTGAAGAGGATCACCACGTCAAGCCAGAGGTTCCAGTTGCGTACATACCACGCATCAAGCGCAATGCGGTAGTCATAGCTTGTGTCGCTGCGTCCGCTGACCTGCCACAGCCCCGTTATTCCTGGCATGACACTGAAACACAGTTCGGCCATCTCCTTATAGTGCTGCTCTATCTCGTCTCGCATCACGGGCCGCGGGCCTACGAGACTCATGTCCCCCCTGAGCACATTCAGCAGCTGGGGAAGCTCATCAAGAGAGGTCTTCCTAAGAAACAGCCCGACCGGGGTAACACGGGGGTCGTTGGTTATCTTGCGGTGCGTCTCCCACTCTCTTTTGGCTTCCGGGTCTACGGCCAGAATGTCATGGAGCCGCTGGTCCGCATCGGCGTACATGGTGCGGAACTTCAGGCACCGAAATTCCTTTCCGTTACGTCCAACCCGACGGTGCCCGTAGAGGGCCTGGCCTGGAGACGTAAGCCTGACGGCAAGGGCCAGAAGCACAAGCGGCACGGCCAGCAACGCCAGGATAAATAACCCGGCTATGTAGTCGAACAGCCGCTTGGTCCAGTAGTTCAGCGGACGGGCCAGATTGTTCTGCACTTCAAGAGCGAATGCCTGTTCCTCAAAAAAGTGCTGGAGTTTTGTCCCAAGCACGGCCATACCGAAAACATCAGGGACGAACATGACCCGCTGGGCCTTATGCTGAAGCGAGTTGATCAATTCCTGCAGACGATCCCTCCCGGCTCCGGGCATGGCAATAACTACATCAGTAATTCGGGCCCGCCGGAGGTAACGCACCGCACCATCAATGTCCCGATGCACCTTCACCCCGTGGATGTATGTTCCGGTCTTGGCGGGGTCGTCGTCAAGAAAACCAACCACCTGAAACCCAAGGTTCGTTTCCTTCCGCAATGCTTTCAGGATAAGCTCTCCAGTCTTTCCCGCTCCAAGTATGAGCACCCTGCGGCGAAACATCCCGAAACGGCGCAGCACTGCCTTGGCCCATGTACGCATGAACGGAAGGGCGAACATGGTAACAGCTCCCATGAGCACGATGACCGTACGGGAAACCTCGGCACTGAGCTTTCCAAGCGAGACAATGGTGAACACACCCACGGCGGCAAAGAACGATGCCTTGCCGCACGCGAGTATTTCATCCCAGTACGAAAGTTTCGCTGTATAAAGCCCCTCGTATGCAAAGAAGAACACCCAGACAAGGCAGACCCACCAGATATCAAACATGCCCTCAAACGGGAGCGCTACGTCATAGGCAGCATGGATATGAGGAAGGACTCCAGTGCGGATATAAACGGCAAGCTTCAATGAGAGCATCAGGAGAGTAAGGTCCAGGGCCAGGGTTACTGCGGTCTGAGCCACCCCCCTGAGCCGTTCTGTCCTTTGCACGATGCGTGTCCCCCTTGAAACCGGCAGTCCGGCGCGCAGTGCGCCGGACAAGCCTTCGTTTTCTATTCGGCCATCTCGACGAGCTTTTCGGCTATCTGCACGGCGTTGAGGGCAGCTCCCTTGCGGAGGTTGTCCGCAACGATCCACATGTTGATGCCATTCTCTATGGTGTCGTCCTCGCGGACACGGCCCACATAGGTATCGTCCTTATCGGTCACATCCACGGGCATCGGATAGATGTTCTTCTCTGGGGCGTCGTAAATGACAATACCCGGTGCCTCTGAAAGAACGGCCCTGGTCTCGTTGGCCGTAAGCTTCTTTTCGGTCTCGATATTCAGGCTCTCGCTGTGGCAGCGAAACACCGGGACACGCACTGTGGTGGCCGTGACCTTTACCGAATCGTCGCCCAGTATCTTCTTGGTCTCGTTGACCATCTTCAGTTCTTCCTTGGTGTATCCATCCTCAAGGAACACATCGATATGCGGAAGGATATTGAACGCTATCTGGTGCGGATACACATTGCACTGCGGTTCCTTGAACGAAAGAATATCCCTGGTCTGCTCCATCAGTTCGTCCATGGCCTTCTTGCCCGTGCCTGATACGCTCTGGAACGTGGTTACCACCACACGCTTTATCTTTGCCGCATCGTGGATGGGCTTGAGTACGACTACCATCTGGATGGTAGAGCAGTTGGGATTGGCAATGATGCCCTTGTGCCATTTGAGGTCATGGGGATTCACTTCCGGAACCACAAGGGGCACCTCGGGATCCATGCGCCACTGGCTTGAGTTATCTACTACTACGCAGCCTGATTTCGCGGCCACCGGGGCCCATTCCGCGGAACGGGAGCCACCGGCCGAGAAAAGCGCGATATCTATCCCCTTGAAGGAATCGGGGGTCAGGGATTCAACCTTTACCTGAGAGCCTTTATACTCAAGGGTCTTGCCTTCGGAGCGCTCAGAGGCGAACAGCCGCAGCTTTTCCACCGGGAAATCGCGCTGCTCCAGCGTCATTATCATTTCATTGCCCACGGCACCCGTGGCACCTACTACCGCAACCGTGTACTTCTCTTTCTTCTTAAGCATTTCCCTTCACTACCTTTCCTGAAGCGATGTATAAGAGATTATATTAACACAGTGCGGCAGGGGGGATACAGTCAGGATCGGCGGTGCTCCATAATACGCTGGACGGTGTTCCAGAACTCTTCGGCACGCTGGGGCCAGCTGAACTGGCGGGTGTATTCCAGACAGGCCCTCACCATGGCCTGGTAGCGTTCGGGGTCCTTAAGGAGTTCCAGCACCCTCGAGGCGGCCTCCCGGGGCCCCTTGACCAGAACACCCGTGCGGCCGTCCTGTATCGAGTCCCTGAGCCCATGCACATCATACCCTACGGCGGGCGTGCCCATCGCGGCCCCCTCAAGGACATTGATGCCGAATCCCTCGCGTACTCCGGGCACCAGCATCAGGTGCGCACGCCTCAAGAGGTTTAGCTTCGTCTGCTCATCCACATAGCCGTGAAAGACCACCCCCTCAAGCTCATCAACCTCCCGGCGTAGCCGCTCTTCGTCGGGCCCACGCCCCACGAACCACAGCTGCGCGTCCACCTCGGCAAGCCTGATCTCACGGTAAATCTTCAGGGCGTCCTCCGGCCGCTTGGTGGAACGAAGCCTGCCCAGAAATATCAGCGTCGGACGGGCCTCCTTCTGCGGAAGCTCAGGCAAAGGGTCAATTCCCAGGGCATTCATCACGATACTGATGTCCTGGAATCCCAGAGCCTTGAGGTCGCTTTTGGTGCTCTCGGAAACAGTGACTGCAGGCAGTTTCCGGTACCGGCGTAGGAGTACCGGCTCCACCGCGTACGGCAGGGCTCCCATGAATCCCAGTTCGCGGAACCAGAACTCCCGGTAGAGTTGATGGATGAGCATCATACGCCTAACACCCGGTATCAAAAAAGTGAAGAATCCCAAGCCGTTGAACTGGTCTATTATCAGATCGAATTCCCGGCGATGACGAAACGCGTACCAGAATCCCCGGAAATGGACCGTAAGCTCGTTGCCCCTACGGATGTGCCTGACACTGTCGATGTCCTCCCCGTCCGCAGCCCCGCTGAAACTGCTTGAAAACACCGTAACTTGTGCTCCCCGCTCAACCATACCCTTGGCTATTTCGTGGGTATAGACCTCGGCCCCTCCGCCTGCAGGGTTGGCGATATCCCGACGATTCAGAATGAGGATATTCAACGCGCAGCACCTCCCGCAGCACTCAGCAGCATTTCTTCATACTTCCGGGCCAGTTCGTCCCAGGTAAACCCGGACGCATATTCCCGCCCACGCCCCGCCATCGCAGCACGAGCGTCCCGGTCGGAAAGGAGTTCGTTAATCACGCCTGCCAGCGCCCCGGCATCGCCCACGGGAAAGGACCTCGCGAACCTGGCGCGAACAGCATAGCCCAGCTCGGGGATGTCGCTTACCACCACGGCAGTCCCCAGGGCTGCCGCCTCAAGCACCACAATACCCTGTCCCTCATACCGCGAGGGTAACACAAAAAGAGATGCCCCGGCCACAAGAGAGTTCTTTTCCGGCTCGTCCAGGAATCCCCGGAACTCTACTCGCTCATTAAGTCCCAAGCTCTCTGCCCTATCCTTCAAGGACTGCTCATGCGGTCCGCGCCCGGCAATAACGAGGCGGACGTCTCCGCACTTAGCAAGCGCCTTAAGCAGCGTATCGAGCCCCTTGTTGTGCTCATGCAGGCGTCCCATGTAGCAGATATATCCTTCATCGGACGATTCCATATTAAGCAGTCCGGCATCGATTCCGTTGGGGACCACCTCGGCCCAGGGTATGCCGAACTTCTCCCTGCTTTCGTCCGAGACCGCCACGGCCCGGCCGTGGAATCTGGGATATATTGCCTCGCAAAGCATGAATGGGAGACCCAGCACGTTGTACCGTGAGAACAACTCCCGGCCTTCCCGGTGGTGAACCTGCAGGAGGACTGGAGTTCCTCCGGACAAAAAACGCGCGAAGACCGGATTGTATGGGGCAAAGTCTTCTACCACCACGTCGGCATCACGCCCATGACGCTTCAGATACCCCATGGCTCGCGTTGCGTAACAGAACGTGCTCAGGACATAGTTGTCAGCCCCGGTCCCGACAAAACGGAATTTCACACCGTCCTCTTCGTGATCCTCAGCTCCAGGGTACCTGCCGCAGACAACGGTCACCTCATGTTGAACGGCAAGCCGCCTGGAAAGTTCCCGGATGCGCACGGCCCCACCGCCTCCGACCCAGGGATTGCCGGTGTGGTCATATATGAGATGAAGGATCCGCAAGAGATGCTGCCTCAGGCTTTCCGGAGATATCCCTTTGCATGGGCCTGCTGTGCCCACTGCCACGCATGTTCAAGGACGGTGCGGATATCCTCATATCGGGGTGTCCAACCAAGCATGGCCTTTGCCCGTTCACTCGACGCCACCAGCACCGGAGGGTCCCCTGCCCGTCTCGGCCCAATGCGCACCGGGATGTCCCTCCCCGTTACCTCACGCGCTGCGTTAATCATTTCCATGACCGAGGTGCCGCGTTCGGTACCAAGGTTGAGCGCCCAGCTCTCTCCCCCGTCCTTTAGATATTTCAGGGCAAGAAGGTGGGCGTCGGAAAGGTCCATGACATGGATATAATCACGAACGCATGTGCCGTCTTCCGTTGGGTAGTCGTCGCCGAACACTTCTATATGAGGGCGCAGGCCAAGCGCCGTGTACAGCACCAGAGGAATGAGATGTGTTTCAGGGTCGTGGGCCTCTCCCGTCTGCCCTTCGGGATCCGCACCGGCGGCGTTGAAATACCTCAGCGCCATATAACGAAGACCATACGCGCGGGAATACCACTCAAGGGTCCGCTCAATGAAATACTTGCTCAGGCCGTAAGGATTGACCGGGTCCCGGCGGTTATCTTCCACGATGGGGACCCGTTCAGGTTCGCCGTATACAGCGCACGTGGAAGAAAATATCAGCTGTTTCACCCCCGCCTCTACCATGGCGTCCAGAAGGCCAAGCGTTCCCACGTAGTTGTTGTTGAAGTATTTCGAAGGGTTCTCCACCGACTCGCCCACATAGGCATTGGCAGCAAAATGGACAACGGCTTCGATGGACTCGTCGCGGATCACTTTGACAAGTGTGTCCCGGTCGGCAAGGTCTGCTTCGTAAAAACGGTCCGAGAGCACTGCCCATCGGTGCCCCTCGGAAAGGTTGTCGTAAACAATAGGATTCAGGCCCGCACCGGCAGCAAGCTTCACAAAGTGGCTCCCGATGTACCCGGCTCCTCCCGTTACCAATATGTTCATCCAGCCCCTCCCGGCAGCTGTTCGCGTGTTTCTATCTTTCTGGCAAACCTGTTCTTTTTCAGGTAGGAAAGCTTATGGCGGATGAACGCGGGACGGAGTATCCCGTAACGCAGGACAAGCCCCACCCTCTCCCACTGATACCTGATAAAGGCGTTCAATACACTCATTCGCTTTGACAATACTCCTTTTTCCATAGAACTGGAAAGCCGGGCAAGTAACTTATGGTACTTACCCAGAAGAACAAGGTGTCTGTGAGTATAGTGGTTCCAGTCCTTCCAGTTTCGAATGTATTGAGGAGGAATGATACCCTCAAGTTCCCGTTCAAGATATTCAACTGCATTGCCAAAATAATAATTGAACTTCTCCGGGTCCGTGAGCACCTCCGTGGCGAATCCTTCTCCAATGATGCGCCAACGGCCCAGCACCTGAGGCACATAACAAACACCCCGGGTAAGCGCTATATAAAGATACGCAACACTGTCCACGAACGGTCCGAACTCACGGTTGCACAATATTTCTCCGGGAATGCTTTCCCTCTTCCATACCGTTGTCGTCCCGTCAGACCAGTTCCCGTATCTCAGAAGAAGGGTGCGCGCCACCTGCGGCTCGATGAAAACAGGCTCTTCCGACACCACCGGGATATGCGAAAGACCACTGTTGCGGTCCTCGCGATCGATCTCAACCGTGAGCGCACTGCAAGCCCCCGCCTGTGGATGGTCCTCAAGCATCCGCATTGAAACCTCGTAAAGCTCCGGCATGATCATGTCGTCCGCAGCGGTAAAATGGACATAGTCGCTCTTTATGTGGTCCATCAACAATTCAAGCGACCTTACCACCCCTTGGTTCGTTTCGTTGCGAAGACAGGTAATATGAGGGTGTTTTTCAGTATATGAACATATTATTTGGTAACTTCCGTCCGTGGACGCATCATCGACAATGATAAGTTCATCAGGCTGGCGGGTCTGCCGGAGAACACATTCAATGGCCCTGGATATCCAGGGTTCCTCGTTATAACACAGCATGGCCGCGGTCAGGGTCTTTTTCATGAAAGAAGGGATATTTTCGTGAGGATTTCCTGTTTTTTGGTAGAATATATCATAGGTTCAATACCTGTCAATTTATTGGAACCTGTGCATTTTTTCGTGCCTGTCAAGCTAAGTTATATATTGTGTCAAGCTTTTTTCGTTTTGTTGTTTTGTTTATCATACCATGACAGGTTATACGATAAACGCACAGGAACAGCCTTTAGGGAGCATGCATGTCAGAAAAAGAAAAGGTAGCCGTCATAGGAAGCAACTCTTTTTCGGGGGCCGACTTCATTGATCTGCTTCTGGAACAGGGGAGTTACTCGGTCATCGGGCTGAGCCGTTCACCGGAAAAGGCGGATTACTTTCTGCCCTATAAAAAACACCGGGGCGCGGATTTCACATTTCACCAGATGGACCTGAACAATGACATGCCGGAGGCAGTTGAACTGTTCAACTCCTTCCGGCCCGCCTATATCGTCAACTTTGCGGCACAGAGCGAAGTGGCCCCCAGCTGGGATGCCCCCTGGCAATGGTTCCAGACAAATGCCGTGTCACTGGCAAAACTCGTGCATCATATGAAGGACATGAAGTTCCTGAAGCGCTATGTCCATATATCCTCTCCAGAGGTATACGGCACCTGTCACGGCACCGTAACCGAAGACGCCCCCCTGAACCCGAGCACTCCTTATGCGGCATCCAAAGCGGCTGCGGACCTGCTGCTTTTTACCTATGTAAAGAATTTCGGGTTTCCCATGTCCATGGTCCGCTCAACGAACGTGTACGGCCCGGGACAGCAGTTGTTCAAGATCATTCCCCGCTCTGTTATCTATATAAAGAGCGGAAAGACCATCGAGCTTCATGGCGGTGGCTCGGCGGTGAAGTCCTACATCCATATCCGGGATGTCTCTCACGGCGAACTGAGCATCATGACAAAGGGAAGGACCGGAGAGATATACCACCTTTCCCCGAAGAAGGGCATTGCCGTCAGGGATGTGGTCGATCTCATCTGCAAGCGCATGGAGGTCGATTTCGACTCCGCGACCAGGATGGTCGGAGAACGGCTGGGCCAGGACGCGGCATACATCATCGACTCCACAAAAGCCAGACAGGAACTTGGCTGGGAGCCCGTAATCAGCATTGAGCAGGGGATATCAGATGTCATCGGCTGGGTCGAAGCCTACTGGAAGGACCTGAAGAAGGAGCCCCATCATTATCAGCACAAGGCATAAAGGTTTGTGTAATGCACATCGGTCTGGACTTCGATAACACCATCGTGACCTACGATACCGTTTTCCATCGTTATGCCTTAGAGAAGGGGCTGATAGACAACACCACACCTGCTGACAAGACAGTTCTTCGCGACACCATACGGCTTCTGCCTGAGGGGAACGACCTCTGGACGGAACTTCAAGGGGTGGTCTACGGACTCAAAATGGCCGAGGCCGAACCCGCCGATGGCGTCCTGGATTTTCTGTCCGCGTGTTCCGAAAAAGGATTCGAACTTTCAATAATCAGCCACAAGACGGAATTCCCTGTCATCGGGCCAAGGGTGAACCTGCGGAACACGGCAAAAGACTGGATAAAGGACCATGACTTCGAAAAGCGTTTCGGCATCGATGGCAGCCATATGGTTTTTGTCGGTGAACTTGAGGAAAAACTTTACGAAATCGGGGCAAGGAAGTGCGGATATTTTATCGATGACCTTATCGAAGTCCTCGCCCATCCGGGCTTTCCTCTCGGGATTGAACGAATTTTGTATTCCAGGAGTGATCCACCCGACATGCCAGCAGAGGTCATGCGCTTTGCAACCTGGGGGGAGATAAAGGCTTTTTTTATCCATGACTGATCAGAGCACGCTGAACATTCTTGGCAGTATCGTCACGGAAGCCCTTGGAGACACACTGCTTTCCGCGGAACCGATGGAGGGTGGAGCAAACTCCGACACATACATGGTCCGCTGTTCATCAGGGAAATTGGTCCTCGCCAAACAATATCATCAACGTCCCAGCGAAACCAGGGACCGTCTCAGAACCGAATTCGATGCGTTATCGTTTTTGTGGAAGAACGGCATCAGGGACATACCCGAACCACTGGGGCAGTCCACAGAACACACGACCGGTCTGTATTCGTTCATAGAAGGGGAGAAGCTCTCTCCCGACCAGATCGGCACCGGGGACATTGAGCGAACGGCATCGTTCGTCACAGCCCTACATGAACTGAGGAGCGTGCCCGAGAGCACCGGGCAACCCTTTGCCGCAGAGGCATGCTTCACCATCGAACAATATCTGGATAATGTATCTTCACGCATCGAACGGCTCAAGGGCGTCGCGGGCAGATGGGACGAGCTTGACGGCTTTCTCTCTGAGGAACTGGAACCCGAATTCGAACGCGTCAGGGAGTTCGTTTACCACCGTGCGGGAAAGCTGAAAGTGGACATCAAAGCAGAGCTGGGCGAGAACCTGCGCACGCTGAGCCAGTCTGATATGGGTTTTCAGAATATCATCAGGCGCCCGGACGGCAGGCTTGTGTTCATTGACTTTGAATACTTCGGCCACGACGACCCCTGCAAGCTTGTGAACGACTTTTTCCTCCAGCCGCAGGTTCCATTGCCGGAGAGGTTCAGGAAGCCGTTCTACGAAGAGATACTGCCGGCGTTCCGGGTGGATGAAGGGTTTCCGACACGGCTGGGTCTTGTTTTTCCNNTATAGTCCTTAATATTTTCCTGTATAATACGATGCAGTACAATACTAACGACAGGGGACATGACTTGAAGCTTTTTCATGAAAGGATACTCAGATCACGGTCGCTGCTTCGGTCCTTTTCTGAAGAAAAAGCAAAGCACAATTTTCCCCTCAGCCTCCTGGACTGATCACAGTGAAAAGTACTGCAAAGCTCGACGACACATCCATAGCCATCAGACGTGAGATACTTGATGTTCTCTCCTGCGCGAGGCGCGGCCATGTCGGTTCCGCCTTTTCCATCATCGAGGTCCTCAGGGTGCTTTACGATGACGTCCTCCGGGTCGATCCCTCAAACCCCGGATGGGCCGACCGCGACCGGTTCATCCTTAGCAAGGGGCATGGGTGTCTGGCGTTATATGTAATGCTCGAGCGAAAGGGTTTTTTCTCCCATGATGTACTCAACACATTCTGCGAGGCGGATTCAATTCTGGGAGGCCATCCGCAATATGGAAAGATACCGGGGATCGAGGCATCCACGGGTTCCCTCGGCCATGGGCTGTCTATAGGCGTTGGCATCGCCCTCAGTGCCGTAATGGACAAAAAGGATTTCCGCACTTTCGTACTGCTCGGCGACGGGGAGTGCAACGAAGGCACGGTATGGGAGGCCGCCATGTCCGCCTCGAAATACAAACTGAGCCGGCTGACCGCCATTGTCGACTATAACAAGATGCAGTGCTACTCCAGCACTTTTGAGGTCCAGGACCTTGAGCCGTTCGCCGACAAGTGGAGAAGCTTTGGCTTCCATGTGGAAGAGACAGACGGACACGATATCTCCTCGTTAAAGAAAGTTCTCTCCGCCGCCCCGATTCATGATGAAAAGCCTTCGGTCCTCATCAGCCACAGCATCAAGGGCAAGGGAATATCGATGATCGAGAACAATGCCTCCTGGCATCATAAGTCACGCATGGACGACAGTCTCATGGATGATCTCTATGACAGCCTTGACGAGGGGTGCACCCTGTGAGAAAGACTGCTCTGAACCAGGTCTACGAGCTTGCAAAGAAGGACGAGCGTGTTCTGTTCTTTGGCTCGGACATTGGCACAGGGACCCTTGCGGAGTTCAAGCGTGACTTCCCCGACCGATACTTCATGGAGGGGGTCTACGAGGCCAACATAATTGGCATCATGTCCGGGCTCGCCATGAACGGCAAGATACCGTACTTCAACACCATTGCCGTGTTCCTCACCAGAAGATGCTACGAACAGACCCTGCTCGACGCGGGTATGCATAACCTCAACATCAGGCTCATCGGCAGCGGAGGCGGTTTGGTATACGCTCCCCTGGGGGCGACCCATCTTGCGTTCGAGGACATCGCCATCATGAGCGCCATACCCAACATGACCGTGCTTGCCCCATGCGACGCCGAGGAAATGAAACGCCTCATGCCCCTGACCCTTGACCACGAAGGCCCGATATACATCAGGCTTATGAAGGGCGGCGACCCGGTCGTTAGCCTCCCTGATAAGGGATTCGAGATCGGGCGAGCCATTACCATGCGGCAGGGCGGCGATATACTGATCGTTGCCACAGGGGTCACCCTCAGACAGGCCCTGCTTGCTGCCGAGCAACTCAAGGAGAAGGGCATAGACGCTGGAGTGCTGCATGTCCATACGCTCAAACCATTCGATACGGAAAGCTTTCTTGAGAACGCTTCGAAGGTCAAAGCGGTGATCACAGCAGAGGAACATACCATCCAGGGAGGGCTTGGCGCCTCGGCAGCCATGGCGCTGGCTTCCGCCGGCCTGGCCGGACCGGTTCGCTTCAGGGCGCTTGCGCTTGCGGATGAGTTCCCGTCATTATATGGTTCACAGGAAATAATGCTCCAGCGCTACGGACTGACGGACAGTCATATCACAGACGCTGCAAATGAACTGCTAAACGGATAAGGACAACGGATAATGGCCTATATCGATTTTCTCAGCCCCCTGCACAAAAAGACCCAGCGAGACTACCTCGGCAGAATGAACGAATACCCGAAGGCCGAAGCAATAAAGATAGCCAAGCGCTATGATCATGAGTACTGGGACGGGGACCGCAAATTCGGCTATGGCGGCTACCGCTACGACGGCAGGTGGAGGGTGGTTGCCGAGCAGATGGCAAAGCATTACGGCATCAAGCCTGGCGACCGCATCCTGGACATGGGTTGCGGCAAGGCATTCCTGCTGTACGAGTTCACGCAGGTGGTCCCGGGGGTCGAGGTCACTGGCATAGATATCTCGCAGTACGCCATAGAGAACGCCAAAGAGGAAATACGCGACAGGCTCCAGGTGGCAGACGCGAAAAAGCTTCCCTTCGAAGACAATAGTTTTGACCTCGTATACTCTATTAACACCATTCATAATCTCTACTGCTACGACATGGTGGACGCGCTGAAGGAAATGGAACGCGTCAGCCGGAGGGACAAGTATCTGGTGGTCGAGTCTTACCAGACCGAGGAGCAGAAGGTGAATCTCATGTGCTGGGTACTTACGGGCGAATGTTTTTTTCACGATTCGGAATGGGAATGGTTCTTCAGACTTGCCGGATATACCGGAGACCATTCTTTCATCTATTTTGACTGATGAAAGCGGCAATTCTCATAAAACAGAAGGCCCCGCTCGAGGTGGCCGATATCGAGGCTCCAAAGTCACTCGATTACGGACAGGTCTTCGTGAAGGTGCTTGTCAGCGGCATCTGCGGGTCGCAGATAGGCGAGATAGACGGGGTCAAGGGACCCGACCGGTGGCTCCCCCATCTTCTGGGCCACGAGGCGTGTGCAGTAGTGCAGGCATGCGGCCCCGGTGTTACCAGAGTGCGACCCAACGACTATGTGGTCCTTCACTGGAGACCGGCACCCGGTATCGACGCACAGACGCCAACATACAATTGGAACGGGAAGACGGTAAATGCCGGGAAGGTGACCACCTTCAACGAATACGCAATAGTCTCTGAAAACAGAATGACCCCTGTTCCGGCCGACACCGACCCTGAGGTGGCCGCGCTCATGGGATGCGCCGTAACAACCGGGCTCGGCGTCATATGCAACAACGCCCAACTGAAAATAGGCGAGTCCATTGCGATCTTCGGCATAGGAGGGGTCGGCCTTAATATCGTACAGGGGGCCTCACTGGTGAACGCCAACCCCATCATAGCGGTAGATCTGTACGACCACAAGCTCGATCTGGCCAGAAAGTTCGGGGCCACTCATCTGATAAACGCCACCAAGACAGACCCAAAAGCCGAGGTATTAAAGATCGCCGGAAACGCTGGAGTTGATGTTGCCGTCGATAACACCGGTTCGACCGGCGTAATTGAAACGGCGTACGAAGTCACATCGGCATCGGGTCGGACCGTGCTGGTCGGCGTGCCCCCGAAGGATAAAAAGGTATCCATTTACACGCTTCCGCTTCATTTTGAAAAGAAGCTTCTGGGCTCACATGGAGGAGAATCATATCCCGCCACAGATATCCCACGATATCTGAACCTGCACCGGCAGGGCAAACTGTCCTTTGATGGTATGGTGTCTCACCGGTTTGCGCTTGACGAGATAAACACGGCGATAGATCTCATGAGAAAAGGTGAAGTTATCCGCTGTCTGATAGACTTGGTGTAAGCGGGAAACCCGGTCAAGTCTTTCTGCCACACCCCACTGCGATCAGATAGTGACACAACGGCGGGAAACCCGTATGCACCACCTCGTCGTTTGCCCCGAACATGAAGACATGGCGGAAATGGTCCTGCATCAGTGCGGCCAGCCGCTCACTTGAGAACAGGTTCACATGTCCGGCCTTCGTGACCGCAGAAGCGTATTCGTTCGATGTAATGTTCGGCGTGCCGATGACCGCCACGCCCTGCTCGTTCAGACATGAGGAAAGTCTGTTCATGAATGCCTCAGTGTTCTCGGGTATGATGTGCTCTATCACATCAAAGCTCACCGCCGCGTCGAACACCTGTGTGTCCATTGCAATGAAGTCGGCCTCCCTGAACTCGACCCTGTCCGAGCCCCCCCCGNNCATCTCCATCAATATCGACACCGAGGGCATTGCCGCATTCCTTTGACAGCAGCCAGGTGCCAATGCCCTCGCCGCAGCCGATATCCAGCACCCGCGAGCCCTGTCCTATCATCTTTGCGGCAAACTTGTAGTATGAGACCGCGTAGAGCACTTTGCGCGGAGAGTGCAGCATCTGATAGGCGACATGCTGGCCGAGCCGCACCTCATGCTCGCCCATCAGGTCCTTGACGGGCTGCCAGCGTGAACGGTCCTTATGCTCCTCAGCCACGTTTCACCTCATCCCTGCGGCAGCATCCCAGGGCAAACAGGTAATGACACATCGGTGCAAATCCTGTNNAACAGCCTCAGCATTGCCTCCCGGAGCCGCGCAGCGTCAAACAGGTTTACATGCCCCGCCCGGCTGGCATCTGAGGCATAGGCCTCGGACGTGACGTTCGGGGTCCCCACTATTGCTATACCATCGGCATCTAGATGCCTGAACACGGCGTCGAAGAACAGCCTCTCATGGTCCGGCGAAATGTGCTCAAGAACATCAAGGCTCACAACCGTATCAAAGACACCGTGACCCCCCTCCAGAAAGTCCCCCTCGATAAAACTCAAATTTGTTCTGCCAAAGTTCTTCTTCGCCGACTCTATGGCCCCGGCGTCCATATCAATACCCAAGTAGGATTCGGAAGTTTCTGCAAGAACGGGAGCGCCAATACCTTCACTGCACCCAAGCTCCAGGACCCTCCGCCCGGCTGAACCCATCTTGGCGGCAAACTTGTAGCGTGAAAGCACAAATGCCAGCCGTTTGGGGTCGTTTTGCAGGTTATATGACCAGTGTGAGCCGAGGGTAATAGCCTCGTTGCCGAGCATCCCCTTTACATTGTCCCATACTTTCTTTTCCGTATCGTGCCTGTCTTTATCCATATGGCTACCGGTAGTTTTCTGCAATAAGTTTAATGGAATCGTAGAGAGGAGTAAAGGTGCATCCGGCCTCCCGTGCCTTCGTGTTGTCCATCGAAGTGTCCTTCGGCCTTCTGATGCCAAGATCATCTATGCTTATACGCTCTATTCGCCCGGCAGCCGCATCCCCCATCTCCTCCTTTAACTGTACGGCAATCTCGTAGCGGGAAAGGGTCTTCCCGTCACAAACCTGGAACAGGCCGGTGGCCTCTTTTTCGATAAGCAATTGCACAGCTCGCACCAGGTCGTCTATCAGAAGTGGATTTATCATCTGGTCATGTGCGGCCTTCACTGTCCCCCCCCCGTGCAATATTCCGGCCATTTCGTCAATAAATGTCCCGTCCCCCTTCTCAATCGAGAAAACCTTCCCGGGCCTGATGACCAGATGCTGCCCGCCCGTTATCTCATCCAGGGCCGCTTCGACCTCGGCCTTCTGTCTTCCGTATTCGGTAATGGGGTTTGCATGGGAAGTCTCCGAATAAGGGCCGGAATCTCCAGAAAACACGTAATCGCTTGAGAAAAAGACCGGTATAATCTCACGTTCATGCAGTTGCCTGACAAGATCAAGGGTGCCGGTGACGTTCACCTCCCTAGTCCCCTCCGGGTCCTGTTCACACGAGGCAACTTTTGTAATGCCGCCCAGGATCAGGGCGTGCGTGTATCTCTTCTCAATATCCGACATATCAGGTTTAGAGAAGTCGAGGTGATACGTGGCATGCGAGTCAGGATGGTGGCAGGTTCCGTCCGCCCGAATACCGGAGTCCCGGAGCATACGCAGAGCATGCCGTCCGATGAATCCGCATGCGCCTATCACCAGTATGCTTGTTTTACTCATGGTGAAGGCTCACAGCCGCTCAGATGAAATTATCGTGTTCTCCGGGCTGTGCGAGCCGCCAGAGGTACTTGTTTATCTCGTCCATACGACAGTTCACGCGACAACCATTCACATTCAGATTATTCCGGATGTACTCGAATCCCTGCCTGCGTTTCTCGCCTTCCCATATTTCTTTAAATGTTGAATCGTTGATATTGCCATAATTGAATTTTTCGTTAAGAAGATAATTCAGACAGCCGTACACACAGCCGTCGGCCATGATGTAGGCCCAGAAAAACGGGGTGGCCATGCACCGCTCGTATCCCCGCTCGTCCTGAAAGGTCTTGCGCATGCCGCCCGCGCGGAAAACAAGATTGAACCCGTCACCGTCAAGCTCTTTAAGTTCCTCTTCGAGCTTAATGAGTTCCCGGTAGTCGAAGTCCTTGTACTTGTGGGTCTTGCTGTACAGGGGCTGGGTGTGGGGTTTGATGACCAGGTAATCAAGCCCTATCTCCTTCAGCGTTTTGCCCAGAATGAACGCCTCATCCGCGTTCTCGGGCAGAAGCAGCATCTGTGCTCCCAGGGTACAGGCGTACCCATTCTTCTGTTTAATGTCCACACAGGCACGGAAGTTGTCCAGAACCTTGTTGAAGTCCTCTTCCCTGGTGCCGTGCACCTGAGAATAGGTCTTGGACGTTCCGGCATTGATACTGGTCTTTATCCAGGTGCAGTTCCGTACAAAGGCGGGCATGTTCTTGTCGTTAAAGGGCACCATATTCGTGGTCATGGCGGTGTCGATGCCCACTTCGGTGCAGAGGTCCAGGGTTTCCGGCAGGGGCTTCCACAGCGATGGCTCTCCCTCGCCGCAAAACATGATGCTCTTTACCCCGAGTCCGGCCATCTCCCTTATACGCTCGTTGAGTATCTCCGGGTTCTGGCTTTTCGCTTTGTACCCGATATAGTCCACGGCGCAAAAAGAACAGCGGTGATTGCAGGCCCCGAAGGGTGAGACCTCCACGTATATCGGATAGACGCTTTTCGCCGTTTCCCATGCGTCCTTCGAACGAAGCCACTGGGCCACCCGGTCAGGGTGGAACATAAGTTTATGGGAGTCTATATTGTAGGTATCAGCCATCGGAAAGTTTTTCTGGCTCAAGCGTTCCCTTCCGGATCATGTATATGTCCAGAATGCTGTGGCAGATGGCCTGATGGATGATCTCCACAAAGCCGTAGGCGCTTGAAGGAACATAGAAATTACACTCACCCATCAGGCAGAGCGGGTTGTCACAGCCAAATCCCGAAAGGGTGATGATACGGGCTCCCTTCTCTCTGGCCGCATGGACGCCGTTGAGTATGTTCTCCGAACAGCCTGAGCTGCTTATGGATATGAGCAGATCCCCTTCTTCGGCAAAAAGCTCCAGTGGTTTTTCAAAGACGTGAGAATAGCCGTAATCGTTGCCGATGCAGGTAAGGCCTGATGAGTCATTGAACGCCATGGCCTTGATTCCGCCGTTCTTCCAGAAATCCACGGCCATGTGGCTGGCGATCGCGGCACTCCCGCCGTTGCCGATGAACAGGACCTTTCTGTCAGCCCTTGCTACTTCCTCAACGATCGAACACGCAAGGTTCACTCCTGCCTCAAGGCCGATTGCTGACCCTTTGCCGTCCCTTGCCTCTATAGCCTTGAACCTGGCCGAAAGGTGCTCAAAGTAAGCCAGCGGGCTCATATCACTCATAGTGTCTCCTCTGTCAGGGCCAGTGAGCCCTGTATATATTCTACCAGCCGTGGACGGCCGCCGCCCAGCGAAAGCGGAGACGCTACTTCAGGATAGAACTGATGAACTCCAGCAGTTCGTATTTTTCCACGGGTTTCTTGTTACCCATGATCTCGACTGCCAGAGCGCCAACGGCATTTCCGATGAACGAAACGAGATCGATGGGCATCCCCGCCTGAACACACGGCGAGGTAAAAGCGAAGAATGCGTCACCAGCACCAACGGTGTCCACAACTTTGGACGAAAAAATGGGAGTCCGGTGTTTCTTTCCCTCCGACGTAATGCCGAACGAGCCGCGCTTGCCAAGAGTAACGATAAGGTTCCTGGCCTTCAGTTTCTGGTTCATGCTTACGGCGAGGTCCTCGATATAAGTGAACCGGTCCTGGGCCGCAAGCCGCACCTCCGCCTCGTCCAGACAGACATAAAGGGGACTGCGATATTTGGTGATAAGGTTATACCCGGCGTTCGCGCCGTTGGTCTGGGTATTGATTGCCCTCACCGGCGCAAGCTTCTCGATCGTCTTTCTCACTTTTTCGGTTATCAGTCCGTGTCCGAAATCAGAGACAAGCACCAGGTCGTAATCGGGTATGACCTTCTTCAGGTGCCGTATGACCTTCTGTTCGAGTTCGCCAGATATGTACTCCTCGTCCAGGTAGTTCACCTCGAACAGCTTTTGATTGAGGTACTGGTTTATATACCGTTTTTTTATTATTGAAGTGCTGTCCTTCCGCACAAAGAAGACAGGTTCTATATTCGGCTTCAGGGTATCTCGTACAAACTCCTCTCGTGAGTCCTCGGTCCCCATCAGGGTAACGAGCTGCACATCAGCACATATACCCGCCACATGGTTGGCGATGATAAAGGCGCCGCCGGCGAAGACCTCATGTTCTATATACTTGTTCACCACGATGGGAGACTTGGCGGATTTGTTCATGGTCTTCACGTAATGGTACTCATCGATGATGCCGTCTCCGATGAGCAGGACCCGGAGGTTCTTGAGACGGTCGAGTTCTTTCATGGTCCGGTCGAAGCTGTACCGTTTCTTGAATTTCTCAAGGTATGTCCGGGTCTCAGGAGGATATATCTCCAGCATGTTCTTTATGAGTTCCGATGAGCTGAAGGACATACCCGTTGTCTCATGAATGCGGGTCTTGTCCTGATTGAGTTCCCTGATCCGCTCCGAGAGCATTCCGTGTATTTTCTCATCGCGCTCGCGGTAAGCCTGTCCCTTGGCGAACACTTCCGGCTTTATTATCCCGACACTTTCAAAGGGAATATCGTTGTCCACCAGACAGACATAATCGACGGACTCAAGGGCGGCAACGTTCTCCGCGCGTTTCTGTTCAGAAAAGACCGGACGGCCCGGGCCTCTCCTGACGTCCTTGTCCCTGATGACCCCAACCACCAGGATGTCTCCCTGTGAGCGTGCCTCGTTCAGATGGTCGATGATACCGGGATGCACGATATCGAACACCCCCATGGTGTACACCACGGACTTGCCCGAGGCCCTGAGGCTCTTGAGCTTTTTCAGAAGCTCTTCAACGAACAGTATTTTCTTCAATCGTTCTCCTTGCTTCCGGATGACCTGAAGTAACGGTTCAACAGGTCGGTTGAGGAGAAAACTATCTCATGCGTGAACCGCATTTCCGCCCCTATCTCCCTGACCACTTCTACCTCACGCTGTATCTTGCCGGTCTTGTCCTCGAGTTTCTCGAACTCCTGCCCTTTCACATAATAGTCCGGCCTCAGAAGCCGCAATGTCTCCTCAGCCGTGGGCCATTTATTTATCGCCGCATAGTCCACACATTCAAGAGCGGCCAGCGATTCTACCCTCAGGTCCTGATCGAAGGCCGGACGGCCAGATCCCTTGTCAACGAACCGGTCCGGGGTCACGGTCACCACAAGCACATCGCCCATTTTTTTCGCCGCCTGTAGATATTTTATATGTCCCGGATGCATCAGGTCGAAGCAACCATGGCAGAGCACTATCTTTTCCCCCGAACGTTTCAGTGCGTCAAGCTCTCCGGCAAGGGCCTCGATGTCTATGACCCTGCCCATTAGCCCGCGGCCTCCTCTTCCGCCAGTGCCTTCCATAATCCGGTCACGGTCTCTTCATGACTGGCCTTCACATACCGGCTCTCCCCGCCGTCTGCGACCGTGCGCACCAGAAGGGTCTTGAACGGGCGGAAGTAATAGGCAGGGCTGTTCTTTGGCGCCTCGGTGGAAAGGTCCCCGGGCAGATCAACGATATCGCACACAAGCGTGAGGAAATCCCGTATCTGACGCTCGCCCGCTGCGTTCCGGGCCATGCTCAATGCCTTCAGAAAGACCTCCGGGGCCATTACCGAACTGCCAAAGCACAGAAGCGCTCCGCCTTCAAGCCTCTCAACAACCCGCGCGAAATACAGAAAGTCGTTATAGGAAAGCGCTCCCGTTGCCGCACCGTCGCAGTTGGGATGCTCATGTATGATGTCATAGCCCATCCCCACATGCACGGTTGCCGGGATGCCCAGCCGGTACGCGGCGGCAAGCACACTGATGTCCTTGCCGGGGAAGTCCCCCTCGTGGATATATTTGCCAACGGCCTCGCCAAGCCCAGACTCCGGGTCACGGGCATAGGCGCTACTGATGATATCGTTGAGGGTGCCGGTCTCGCTCCAGAGCCCGAACTCCCCGGTGCGTATATAGCGGGCGACGCTCTCCGTAGTGGCCCCTATGGCGGCCAGTTCAAAGTCATGGATTATCATTGCTCCGTTACCCGCTACAATGCTGATATAGCCGCGCTCCATCATGTCAATGATATGCCGCTGCACCCCGGAGCGCAGTACATGGGCACCCATCATCAGAATGACCGAGGCACCGCGCTGCCGTGCGCTTATCATCCTTCGTGCCGCGTCCCTGAGCCCTTCCGACGAAAGCGGTCTGCCGCCGCCCAGGTCGAGCACCACATCCGAGGCAAGGTCGTTGACCCTGTCGGACAGGGGCTTCAGTTTCAGCCGACTGCGATCGAATCTCTCGTATCTTCCCATGGTATATGCCAAAAAACCCTTATTTAATAATATTATATAATAACAGCGTAGCACGAATGCTGCTGCTTGCAGATAAGGAGGCGCAAAAGAATACCCCTTGTGTGGGATTTTCGGCATACACACCCCCGGCAGGCAGGCGGAAAGGGATAAGGCCCTCGAGGCCATCCGGAGCATTTCCTACCGGGGGCCTGATGCGTCCGGAATATATGCGGACAGCCGCGGCTCCACCATGCTGGCCCACCGCAGGCTCTCCATCATAGACCTTTCGGAAGCAGCCAACCAGCCACTCAGCGATGAAGAGGGGCGTTTTCATATCGTATACAACGGGGAGATATATAACTTCCGCTCCATCAGGGACGATCTCGAGAAGCTTGGTGTTACCTTCAACACATCCTCGGATACCGAAGTGGTGCTCAAGGCGTACCGGCAGTGGGGACCGTCCTGCCTCGACCGGTTCATCGGCATGTTTGCCTTCTGCGTATACGATGAACGGGAGGAAAGCTTCTTTCTGGCGCGGGACCGCCTTGGCAAGAAACCGCTCTTTTATTCCACACATGGCGGAGGACTTGTATTTGGCTCCGAGCTGAAGGCCCTGCTCAGATCCGGAGCGGTTGATGCGAAGGTCGATCCTCAGTCTGTCAATTACTATTTATCTCTCGGCTACATCCCGGGGGAAATGTCTCTGGTTCAGGGGATAAGGAAACTTCCCCCGGCGCACTATATACTGTACCGTTCCGGCAAAGAAGCACGGCCTGTCCGCTACTGGGATGTGCCTGAGCCCTCCGCCCGGCTGAACGAGCAGGAGGCCGGGGAAAAGCTCTCGGCGCTCCTGAAAGACGCGGTGAGCATGCGGCTCATCAGCGATGTCCCCCTGGGGGCCTTCCTCAGCGGAGGGGTAGATTCCAGCCTCGTGGTAGCCTTCATGCGGGAGGTCCACAGCGGCCCCCTCAAAACCTTCAGTGTAGGGTTCGAGGGAAGCTCATCAAGCGAGCTGGAGCATGCCCGCTTGATAGCAGAGCATTTCGGCACAAAGCATACCGAAGTGATGCTGAACCCGGACATCGAAGCGGACCTTGAGGCCATATCAGCCGAACTGGACGAGCCGATATTCGATAGCTCCTTTCTTCCGACTTATTATCTTTCAAAAGCCACCCGGGAGCATGTCACGGTCGCCCTCTCGGGCGACGGCGGGGACGAACTATTTGCAGGCTATATACACTATCAGTCATCTGAAGTCGCCAGGAAGCTGGCCCGCTTCGCTCCTTTCCCCCTGAACCGCATGGCCGCGTTTGGCGCGTCCCTGCTGCCGGAAGGATTCTTCGGGAAAAACACCCTTTTCGGCATATCGGAGGGAGCAGAGCGTGCTTTCCTCTATCCCGTGCAGATATTCAGGAACGATGAAAGAAAAAAACTACTCCGACAAGATGTCCTCAACACACTTGATATCGAAACGCCGCTGAGATATCGGGCTGAATATATGAAGAAGTACGACGATTTCACGAACGCCATGTGCTATACGGATATGGCCACCGCGCTTGCCGATGACATTCTGGTAAAGGTTGACCGGGCAAGCATGCTCAACTCGCTTGAGGTACGCTGCCCGTTGCTCGACCACAGAATAGCGGAGTTCGCCTTCGGCGAGGTCCCCTCCTCGCTGAAGCTCAGGGGCGGCATTAAAAAATATCTCCTGAAACAGCTTGCCCGTGAGAAACTTCCGGGCGCGTTCGAACTGGAAAGAAAACAGGGGTTCGACATCCCGGGAGATCTCATGAAGCGCACATCCCTTCCTGAAAGGCTGATGGAATTCCCGGAAAATGAATTCTTGGACATGCAAAGTGTACGCGCGCTTGCCTCCAGACAAAAAGAGGCCACCGGAAGCTCCTGGCACAAGCTCTTCGCCATATATTTCTTCCTGCGATGGATGGAAACATGGAACGCATAAGGCTCCTTGCGGTCATAGACCACCTGGGCGGAGGCGGCGCCGAAAAACAGTTCATGGAACTGGTGACCCGGCTTGAGGGAGAGGAGTTCGAAGTGCGCGTGCATCTTGCCGAGGGCGGTGGCATGAATATTCCCCACGTACAGGAAAAAGGCATCGCGCTATCCTCCTGGGGAGAGCAGAGGCTGGAGCCTTCCCACTCGGGGAGAAACACCCTGAAGTCGGTAAAAGCACTGGCACGAACCATGCGCGAGTTCAGGCCCCATGTTACGCTGGGATGGCTGAGTTATTCCATCACCCTGACCGCGATTGCTTCGCTTTTGGCAGACGCAGGGAATCTCATCTTCTCGGAAAGAAGCTCACTGGAGTACATGTTCACCAGAGAAGTTCGGATGGGATCGCTGAAGAGGCTGGTGCTCAGGGCTGCCCTCGGCAGGGCGCGGTTCGTTGTGACCAATACGGCAAGCGTGGCAAACGAGTTCATCAAAGAAAGCTACTGCTCCGCGGACATACTCAAGGTGATACATAACGGTATAGATCTGAAGCGATATTCATCCCTGCCCTCAAAACAGGAACTCAGGGAAAAGCTCGGGATGTCCGAAGAAACCGTTTTCGGCGTTTATGTCGGCAAGTACGAAGAAAGAAAGGGGCTTCGCTACCTTGAAGAAGCACTCAGGGCAATGGGGAGCACTGCCCCCGAGATTCTTGCCATCGGCTCGGGGAGCATGGAAGACGAGCTTAGGAATAACAGCCTGATGAACGTTCTTGGATACAGGCCCGATGCCATAGAGTTCATAAGGGCAGCAGACTTCCTGGTACTGCCATCGCTATATGAAGGGCTTCCAAATGTTGTGCTTGAAGCCATGGCAGTAGGCACCCCGGTCGTGGCTACGGCGGTCCAGGGCACTCCCGAACTGATAAGCGACGGGGTAAGCGGACTGCTCGTGCCCCCGATGGATAGCGCGGCACTGAAGGACGCCCTCGCCCTAATCGCGAAAGACTTCGGACTTCGTGAAAGGTTCATGGAAAAATCATTCGAACGGGTTCTTGATTTTTCCATGGAACAGATGGTTTCCCGTTTTGCGGAACTGATGCGGAAAGCTGCAGGCAAGGGAAACTCCAGCCGTTGAGATATCCCGCAAGGGAAGAGCTTCAGTGGATATGACGCCGCATAAAGTCGGCCACCGCTCCAAGGGGAGCCCCCGTCCTCCGGGCAACAGCCTCTATCAGTTCCACATCCTCTATATCCACGCTCTTTGTTAACAGCAGTGCGCCCAGGTATCCAATCACAAAGAGCCCCAGATACAGAGGCATCATCCACATATACAGCGGCAGGTTCTTTGCCAGGGCATAGACAAGGAGCGCCGAGAGCGCCGCGCCGGGAAGCAGCCGCAGGTACTTGACCGTAAGGGAGTGCATCCCGCTCAGGCGGTAAAGCACCATAGCGTTGAGCAGGCTGATCACCAAGAACGACAGGCACGTTGCCAGTGCCGCGCCCGTCATCCCCATCCCCACCCGTTTTATCAGGATATAGTTCAGGAGTATGTTCACTATCGATCCCATAAGCGATATGTTCATTATTGACTTTGTACGACCAAGAACCATAAGCATCATCGCATTAACGCCGACAAAAACATTGACAATGAACCCGATCGACAACACCTGAAGGGGGAATGAGGCATCAAGGAACGATTCTCCGAACAGGAAGGTTATGGTCATTTCCGGAAACAGAAACAGAACGAAGAAGATCGGAAGGGTAATGATAAATATCCACTTGGTCAACACCTGAAACGTTCTTTTCAGTTCCTCCGACTGCCCTTTTGAATACAGCTCCCCCGCAATGGGAAGAAAAACGAAACCTGCTGCCCCCGGAGCAAAGGAAAGCAGCTTTGCCAGAGAGACACTGATATTATATGTCCCCACGGTCTCGGCTTCCGTGTACCTTCCCAGCATCAGAGTATCGGTCCAGCTGAATATCATACCCATTACCGCTGTTGCCAGGAGGGGCGCGGAAAATCCGGCAAGTTCCCGCGCGTAGCGCCCTCCCTTGAGAGGGAACGGCTGAAACCTTATTTTGAACCACCCGTAAATAGCCACGCACGCCCAGGAAAGGGCCATGGCCAGCACATACGAGTACAGCACACCCTCGAAGGGAAGATCCGAAAGAAATATTATCGAGATGAATATAAGAAAGAAGACCGGCTGGCCGATGTTCATGTAATAGACACGGGGCTGCACATATCCATATCCTCTGTTTATTCCCATCAGTACATTCGTAAGCACAAAGAACACGCAGAATGCGGCTATCGCTTTTAATACGGAAGCGAATTCCGGAATGTAGAACACATGCTTCGCCACAGGAAAAGCGGTAAGGTAAATCAGCGACGATGCGGCAATCCCCGTGGCGAGTCCCACATGCACCGCAGAGCGTGCAACCGCACGGGCATCGTCCTTCCTTCCCTCGCCCAGAAATATCGAGATAAAGCGGGTGGACCCATCCTGAAGTCCAAAACTGGCTATCAGGGAAGTAATGCTCACTACGGCCACCGCAAGAGAATAAAGGCCAAGCTCTTCTTTCGTGACATTGCGGACGATAAAGATCTTGCAGAAAAACCATAGGCCGATACCCGCGATATTGCCGGCAAAAACCAGCGCTGATCCCTTAACGGTCGACTTTAACGAGTTACGCACCACTTCGGACATAGACATATATTAGCAGATAGCTCGTGGGCCTGAACGATGTCATTTGCCCCAACGCCCCGGTGGTTGCTAAAATAGGTTCTTAACAAAACCATGGAACTGAAACTCACTACAGGAAAAACTCTGGACCTCAATGAAGGCGAAAGCATTTTAGAAGCACTCAAGCGCCATGAGGTCTACCTCATAGCGTCATGCGGAGGCAAAGGCACCTGCGGCAAATGCAAGGTCCACATTATTGAGGGGGATGCCGGAGTCCAGGGACAGGGAAACCTTACTCAAAAGGAACGCGATGCCGGACTGGCACTGGCATGCCTGTGCCGTCCTACCGGGGACGTTACCCTGGAGATACCGGAAACCTCCAGACTGGTGGTCGGCGACAAAATAGCCTTCGCCAAGGCTGAAAGCCTTACGAAACTGCTCGAAGATATGGGCGCAACTCTGAAACCGGTCCTTCAGACCATTGAACTTCACCTGCCCACACCCACACTGCATGACAACATAAGCGATGTGGAGCGCTTTCGGCGCGCTCTGGAGGAAAAAGGCATTACCGGAGTCCGGTTCTCCCACGGTTTTGTAAAGAGAATGGCCGACGCCCTGCGGGCCCATGAATGGAAAGTGAACCTTGGTTATGTCGAACACGCCTGCGGACCAGAGGCCGTATTCATCACTCCGGCGGAAAATGGTAACCGCTATGGCATTGCAGTTGACATCGGCACAACGACCGTGGTCGTGTACCTTATCGACCTCTCAAATGGACGCCTCATTGACGTAGGACTGACCTATAACTCCCAGATGCGATGGGGAGACGATGTCATTACCCGTATTGTTCACGCCACCGAGGGTGGAGGGCTTGACGAACTCCGAAGGGCCGTGGTTTCCGATATTAACAACCTTACCGCAGCCATGCTTGAACGGCACAGTATTTCACGCGACGATGTGGAGTCGGCCTGTATATCGGGCAATACCACCATGAGCCATCTGTTCTGGGGGCTGAATCCCGGATACATTCGTGAGGAACCTTATATCCCCACGCTGAACTCGTTCCCCATGTGGCAGGCAGGAACGGCCCGTGTCGCCATACATCCCGAAGCGCCCATATACACGCTTCCGTGCGTGGCAAGTTATGTGGGAGGCGATATCGTATCAGGCGTCCTTGCATCCAGGATGCACCGCTCTGAGGAGATCGCCCTGTTCATGGATATCGGCACTAACGGAGAGATAGCTCTGGGTAACAGCGAGTGGCTGGTCACCGCAGCAGCTTCCGCAGGCCCCTGTTTCGAGGGAAGCGGCATACGCCACGGCATGAGGGCAACCGAGGGGGCCATAGAAGATGTCCGCATCGATCCCGAAACCCTGGAGCCCACGCTTCAGGTCATTGGGGGAGGAACGCCAGTGGGTATCTGCGGTTCCGGCATGATCGATGCCATCAGCGAAATGTTCGTCACGGGTATCATCGACCAGAAGGGCAATTTCACCGATATCAAGACCGACCGTGTCCGCGAAGGACAGGACGGCCAGGAGTACGTTTTCTACGAAGAGGGGGCAAACCGGATAGCCCTCACCCAGGTTGACATCGAAAACATCCTCCGGGCAAAAGCGGCCATCTATGCTGCTGTTACATTGCTTGCCGCCGAGGTAGGATTTACGCTTTCCGATATCCAGAGAGTCTATATTGCAGGAGGGTTCGGCAATTACCTTGATGTCGAAAAGGCTGTAATCCTCGGGATGCTTCCAGACCTGCCCGCCGACCGTTTCGAGTTCCTCGGCAACACCTCGGTCGCCGGAGCATACCTTTCACTTCTTTCCGAGGACATGCGCACTGAGGCAGAAAACATTGCGTCCCAGATGACCTATATCGAGCTATCCGTCTCGCGCGGATTTATGGATGAGTACATGTCTGCCATGTTCCTTCCGCATACCGACATGGGCCAGTTCCCCACCGTCTCACGTCTCCTGAACGAACGAAACGGCTAGCTTCCGTTCCTCCGGCTGTTCCTATTTTTTCCTGAATCTGATATATTTGATGTGTCAAGGCAAAGGCAACCAAAAGGGGGCTTTTTTCAATGAAGGTCAACAGACATTACAAACGCTTCAGCATCGAAGGACTGAACCTCCATTGCAGCATGCTTTCCGATACAGAAGTCTATGTGCTGAAAATTAATCCCTCAGGGGCTTTTCTCATGCTTGCCGAGCGCCTCGACGTGGGAAGCTCTTATACGCTTAATATCAACTGGGAAGACAGGAGCCTTGCCCTGAAAGGGACCGTTGTAAGCGAACAACTCGCGGGTTCAGAAGAAAACCGGGACATCGAGACCGGGCCGGTGTACATTATCGGTATCTCTTTCGATAAATCCTCCGTACAGGATAACAAGGACTTTGAGTCTTTTATCAATGAGTTTACCGGACCGAACGCGCCCAAGGGACTTGCCCGGCATGTACGCCTGAAGATAGCAAGCGGGCGAAAGGGCACTTCAGGAGACCAGCCCTTTCAGGTCAGTCAGATAAGTTTTGGAGGCATGCAGCTCACTGCTCATGAACCATTTGAGGTCGACAGCAATATAAACCTCGAACTGCTTCTCCCCGGAGCCTCATCCACCATAAAATTCCTCGGCCGGGTCGCCAACTGTAAGGACATTTCCAGCGGTTCACTAAAAACGTATCAGGTAGGCATCGAATATCTGGACATGAAGACCAGAGATCTGCAGCAGATAAAGGACATTATCTACCAGATAGAGCAGCTTTAAGCCGACCCCTCAGCGCTATACCTCGATCAGGGGGAGCGCGCCGACGAACTGATTGAACCGGAGAACACTGGTTCCTAAATAAGCAGATTGTCTATTAGTCGGCCTTTTCCTATCAGGACCGCCACCGCCAATACGGCACGGCCCTTGAAGTCGTCAAGCGCCTCAAGCGTAACAGGGTCATAGACACCGGCATACTGTATCTCATTCACCTGTGGTTCACCTTCCAGAACGCTCCGAAGCATACGTGAGGCCTCATCAGGGGAGGCCCCTGTCCGGAGCGCATCAGCGGCCTGATTAAGTCCCCGGTTAATGACCGCTGCCGCTTTGCGCTGTTCGGCCGACAGATAGGCGTTGCGTGAACTCATGGCCAGTCCATCCTGTTCACGCCGAGTGGGGCATGTCACCACTTCGACCGTAAAGTTCAGCTCTTCCCTCATCTTCCTGATGACCAGAGACTGTTGATAATCCTTCTGCCCGAAATACGCCCGTACCGGCATAACGATATTAAAAAGCTTCGCCACCACAGTTGCCACCCCATTGAAATGGTCCGGACGAAACTGCCCGCAGAGCTTGTTACCAAGTTCACCAATATCTATTGAAGTGGAATATCCCTCGGGATACATGGCTGAGGGCTCGGGCATGAACAGGGTATCCACCCCTGCTTCCCTGAGTCTTTCGATATCCCTTTCCGGCTCACGTGGATAGGAGGCAAAGTCCTCATTGGGGCCAAATTGCGTGGGATTCACAAAAATACTTACCACGGTCACGTCATTTTCCATCTTTGAAGTGCGCACCAATCCCATATGTCCGTCGTGCAGCGCCCCCATGGTAGGGACAAAACCGATGGAAAGCCCCCTGCGGCGGTGAGTCAGGGAAGTGTCCTGCATGATCCTCGGTATCCGGATAATCTCCACCGTTACTTCGTCTCCTTTTCTATCTCGTCCATCAGCGCATTGAGCAGTTGTTCCTCTTTTACACGAGCAACAACCTTGCCTTTTCTGAACACCAGGCCCATTCCAGACCCGGCGGCAATGCCGAAGTCCGCTTCCCGTGCCTCGCCTGGCCCGTTTACCGCGCAGCCCATGACAGCAACGGTCACGGGCATGTCTATCTTCTGTATCTTCTTTTCAACCTTCGCGGCAAGCCCCCTGAGGTCCACCTTCGTACGGCCGCACGTGGGACACGATACGATCTCTGCCCCGTGCTGCCTGATACCCAGAGAGCGCATTATCTCGAACGCGGCACGTACTTCATGCACCGGGTTCTCCGTCAATG
>JABAHP010002816.1_pt1 | contig 39667 bp, 49 predicted proteins | sample 7062081 | NCBI WGS metagenome assembly JABAHP01 (sample SAMN14534357, study PRJNA622989) | marine sediment metagenome | biome: marine biome [ENVO:00000428]; feature: marine pelagic biome [ENVO:01000023]; material: deep marine sediment [ENVO:00002113] | place: India: Gulf of Kutch | collected...
AATGCTTAAACCGTCCCCATTGGAAGACAGAAAAGAAGTTCGTGCCTATCTTCCAACCGTTTCCAAGCTGTACGAAGAGAGGGGCGAGATCCCCGATGTTTTCTTGGGAACGGCTCATGGATTACTAACAACTCTTGCAGAAAGACCATTGGAAACTTTGGCGAGATTTGTAGAAAGAAGAGAGGAAAGAGCTGGTCTGCCGTCTACACGTACCGGAGAACTTAGAAAAGCAATCAGCAAAATTCACCGCATCGGTGAACATATCGCACCAAAACCAGGAGTAAAAGGGGTATTGGGAGAATTTGCAGGAGAAACTCTTGGGTATATACTTTTACCATTCCCGAAATTAGGGAGTACTATAAAATATGGCGGGAGACTGTTGGCAGAAGTTCCAAAGGCGGCTACATTTGGAATGATGGAAAGCCCTGAACATCCAATAAAAGGCGCTATGATTGGTGCTGTTAGTGCTCCGCTAGTTGACCTTGGATTACAAGTACCGTCTGTATTTAGTAAGTTTATAAGGAAGGCAAAATTATCTCCAAGAATTATTTCCCCACGAATTAAACATGAATTTAATTCTTTTATTGACGATATTGGTAAGAGAATAGGAATTACCAGAGATCAGGATATTGATAAGGCTGCATTTAAGTTAGTAAATGCCAGATATAATGAATTAACAGAAGCATCGGGGTCTTTATATAAAAAAGCTGAGAATATACTAAAAAGTGTTAGATATTTACCAAAGGAAACAAATAATGCTTTAAATTATGAGATGGCATTATTTAAAAAAGCAATTGATCCTAAAGGAATAAAATCATATGAGATATTAAATTCATTAACTAAACCTAAAAAAATTAAAAATCCTGGTAATTTTTTAAGAAATCTTAATGAAGCAAAAAGAGAAGCATATAATGAAGGTAATTTTGATTTAATTACATCTTTACGAAATATTGAAAACATTTTTAAAAACTCACTTAAGAAACAATCATTTAGAGAAAAACAATTTTATAAACGATCTAATTTAAAGGAAGGGAGCGAAGCTTTGGAAGAAGCTACAAAGTTTTTCAGCGATCACATTGTTCCCTTTAGGGAAAGGGCGACTGTTCACGTGGGGACAGGAAAACACAGACGTGTATTAACTGAATTTTTTAAATCTCACAATGCCGGTACAAGTAAAGGATTTGCAAATAAAGTCAGTTCAAACATTGAGGATTTGGAGCATATTTCCAGTATTTTACCTGAGGTAAATAATTATCTTGTGTTTGGTCATTTAAGGAAAGGATATAACAACCCAGAGAAATTTATAACAAATTTTTCAAAATTAACAAAAGAACAAAAAAGACGTTATTTAAATGCTGATCAGTTGTCCAGACTTGAAAATTTTTTAAAGTTATATGAAGAAATGCCGGAAGCATTTGCACTTCCTAAAAAAGGTGAACCTGAAAAAATTATGAAAGAGTTTAAAAAAGCTTTACCGTCAGCCCTTGCAGCCGGCAGTGCTTATACCTTAACCGGGAATCCTTTTTTGTCTATTTTGGCTGGAACGCTGCCTTCGGCAACAAGAGGAATATTAGGGACTTATGGCAGAGCAACAGCGGCAAAAAGAATCCCTGCTGAATTAATAACAGGCAGATTGCCAGATAGAACTATCAGCTCCAGAATGCGCGAGTCTCCAATTTTAGGAGCTTTAGCACGTGTTGGAGCTCTTGAAGAAATGAGGAGGGAGGAATAATGGCGTCGATTTTAATACCCCCAAGAATACAGTTTATTGACGGAAATGGCGAAGTGCTGGTTGGCGGAAAAATATACACTTATGAGGCTGGTACAAGCACACCAAAAGCTACGTGGAAAGATCAGGGGAAAACTGCCTTAAATGATTATCCTGTTATTTTAGACGATGAAGGACGAGCACAGGTTTGGATAGACGGTGCTTATAAAGTAGTAATAAACAATAAAGATGATGAACTTATTTATGAAGATGACAACATTATATCATATACAGATACTGACTTTTCTGGACTGACGGCGACTATTGATGATTTAAACACAACCGGTGCAATTGCAGAGATATTTTATACCAGTCAGTCTCCAACTTTAGCTGACAGATCAAAAGTATTTTTGATGGATGCTTCAAGTAGCAGTTTAGATGTAAACCTTTTAGTTATTACTTCACTGTTAGATGCCGAGGATAAATATAGGATTACCGTTAAAAAAGTAGATACGTCAGTTAATTATGTTGATGTCAAGCCTAGCGGTGTTCAGACAATAGACGGTAAATCATACTATAGACTTCATGATTACAACGATTTTGTTGAGTTAATTCCTGACGGGTCTAACTGGTATGTAGTTGCTTCAAGAGTGAGAGGAACAATTATTACTAAGTCTGGTGATTTTTCTGTCAGTCTTGAAGACGGCGGATCACATTTCAACTGTGATGCTACAACTGGTGTTATAAATGTCACATTAGATGCCTGTTCAACATTGGCTAAAGGATTTGAGGCAAGTTTTAAGAAAACAGACGGGATAGCCAATTCAGTTATATTACACGCAGACGGCAGTGATTTAATAGACGGTAAAGCAGAACTTATCATACATTCACAAAATGAAGGATATGCAATTAAAACAGACGGTTTTAACTGGTATATATTAAATGAGTTTATAGCTCCCGGCTTTACAACCGGCGATATTAAAATTACGTTTAAAATATCTGAGGTCGGCTGGGTAAGAATGGATGACGGCACTATCGGAAATGCCATATCAGGAGCTACCACAAGAGCTAATGAGGACACAAAGAATTTATTTGTGATTTTGTATTTAAATGTATCGGACACATATTGTCCAGTTTCAGGTGGAAGATCAGGAACAACGGAGACAGATGCTATAAATGATTTTAATAACGGCAAAACGTTAAAATTGCCACGGTCTGTCGGCAGAGCGATGTGTAATTATGGAAACGGAGAAGGATTAACAAATAGAGATTTTGGTAAATATCTTGGGAAGGAAGATGAACATGTTACTGTTTCTCAATTACCTATTCATTATCATAAATATTGGAGATCAGATGCTGATGGCGAGGTGGGAGATTTAGGCAGTCAACGTGCATATAATATTGAGATTCAGTCACAAGGCTTTAATGCGTATGATGGAGGTACAACTTATGCGAATAATGAAGCGCATCCAAATATGCAGCCGTCTATTTTTATGAACTTTTTAATTAAGCTGTAGGCATATACAAGGGGGATATATGGGAATTTTTAGACATCATCCAGACGGTCATATTCATATTGATGACTTGTATATGCCGCTGTCTTTCTTTGTTACACAAGAACCATTATATACATTGCCGTCACCATGGACATCAAGATATTACGATCAGGCGTCTATTCATAAATTAAGCAATTTAGAAACCGTCGAAGGCGGCCCTTTTCCGTGGGGCGACGGAGATTCTTATATATCAAAGAAAAGTATTTATGAATCTGCTTATGATGCCTACTTAAATCCTCCGCTTACATTAGAACAGGCTAAGACATTAAAAATAAGTGAGTTGCAGTCTTATGCCGCAACAAAAAGAAGTGGAAAAGTTATATACAGCAGCAATACTTATCCTTCAATTAAGAATTTTTTAGAGAGAATAATGCATGAATATGAGAAATTCAATCGTGTTGGGAGTCTTCCTGGTGGTTACTATGTTCTTGATCATTTGGATAATGAAATTAGTTTTACTGTCTTATCTGATTTGGAAGATTTAATTGACAGAATAATTGAATTACACTGGGAATGTGATAAAGTAGAGGATAATCACAGACAGAGTATTAACGCTTTAGTCAGCGTAGAATCTGTGCAGTCTTATGATTTTACTACAGGATGGCCGTCAATTCCTTATTAGAGTTTTTAGCATTAGTTGCTCAAATTAAATTAAGTTAAATATTTTTGCAATATCAAGGGGGGTTAAAATGCAAAAACCGTTTGGATTTCGTCCAAGAGAAACAACATTCACTGAACCGCATAACGCTTTTGTTGATATTATAGCAGATTCATCAAATGATGATGATATCTTTGTAAATGATCTTGTCACCTCTTTAAATCAAACTGATTATACCGGTGTTTCTTTTTGTAAAAGAACCGAACCTGATGAAGTAATCCGTGGTGTTGTAGTTGGAATTAGGGCAGAAAGAGAATATGAAAATGAAACATTTAGAAGGGCTGGAATTAGAAGATTTATCACTATTAATCAAAATCCGTCTGTATTGTGTGAAGCTTATGTAAATGATGTTGTCAGTGAAACAGATATAAATAAGTACTTAGATATTGATACCGGTGGCGGCAATCTTATTACAGGCATATCAGAAACTGCATTAGATTATTCAACTCTTTCTGAAACCTCTGGTCAGTTTAAAATACTCAAGATATTAAAAACTGTTGATACACCAAAGGAAAAATACAGCATTATCGAAGGTGTTATATCTAAACATGAGTTTATGAAAGGGTCTGTTTTGGCTCACAGCTTATGGGACAGAATCGGCAATGATCTGATACCAGACACTTCCGGCGATAATGTAAATTTGCTTGACGCTGGCAGAGGAAGAAGATTTGTAGACCCAATCGAACCGCAGGATGTTGTAACGCTTCAATATTTAATTAATTATGTAGGGTCTATTCCTATCGTAAATGCTCAGACAAAGGTTGATGTTTTGCCTGTTACGTCAAACGGTCAGACATCTTTTACTTTGTCAGAGGCTCCTGTTTCACCTGATGCCATTGTTGTAACTGTAAATGGTCAGGCATATTACAGAAATAACGGAGGAACAATTGGATTTACAGTAAGCGGTACATCACTGACTTGGTCTGATCCGTTTGGTGTAACATTAAAGACAACAGATTTATTTATTGCATGGTACAATTTTACTGCCGCCGCACCGCCTCCTCCTCTTATTGGATTTTGGGAAAGAGTTGGGACTGATTTAAGACCACGCTACAGCGGAGACAGTATTGATTTATTAACTGTTGCAAAAGTAAAAGGCATTATTGATCCGACAGATGATTTTGATGCTGTTAATCTAAGAACACTTCAGTCAGCACTTCCAACTTTTACCAACAAAAGAGAAATTGTCGATGTAACGTCAGCTATTTACAATCATAATATATCTGATGATATTGCAAAAATATTCACCAATTACGGTACGGCTGCACAGGTAGAATTTATCCTTCCAGATTATACAGGAATTTCAGTTTCCGATGCAGGAAGCTGGTGGGAATATCAGGTTGTAGAATCTCAGATCGTTCAAATAAAAGGATATGCATCACAGCAGTTTATTTATCAGGGTGTTTTAATAGATACTTTGGAATCAGCCGAAGTTGGTGCGACTTTAGAAATTATCCTTTTGAGTGATGAAAAATTTTATATTCGCAAAATTCATGGTAACTGGAGCTATGTAACGCCATGAGTGAGAGGAAATTTATACCAGTTAATCAAGCCGCAATTGAATCTTCTAATGCTGTTTCTTTTGGTGCCTATCGTCAAAATACGACATGGAAAAGTACAGGACAGCCATCAGATCATCTTATAGAAATGACAGATGACAGGAAATTAACTTTTAGCGGTGCAAACTATAACCTGATAGATCAAAATATATCTGAGTGGAATGAGTCATTTAAAATACTTGACAAAGGCGAGGCAGTCCCAATTAGGGGTTTTGTACATCCAAGGATAGAAATTTCCGGGAGTCTGAAGATTCAGCCGTACTTTAACAATTCTACGCTAGTGGCTACTGGTCTTCCTATAACTGAATTGATTATTGATGGGACTACGTCAATTCCGGTCGGATTTTACTGTTATTTAACATCTGAGGATGGCGTTATATTTAAAATAAAACCTGAATATTATGTACAGATAAGCGCATTTAAAACCAACCTTACAAATAATCTTTATACTAGTGCAAGTTCAGTAGTACCGCAGATTCTTAATTATTCTGCTCCTTTATTAATAAAAGTAGGCGCATTGTTCTGGAGCATCGCTTATGTAACCGTAAGTGAGGCAGCAGTTTAATGGCAGAAAGAAATTTTATTCCAGTTAATCCAAAATCAGTAAATTCTTCTGAGGCAATATCATTTGGAACTTATAAAGATGGGTCTGAATGGAAAAGCACTGGCGATAAAGGAATTTTTAGAATAACGGCAGATTTTGGATCAGGTACTTTACGGTTCAGTGGCGCCCCAAAAGCGGCTGACGGTGCATCTGTTACATTTTATGATTCATTTAATTTAAACAGTGAGCACACGTATCTCGAGCCGAACATGGGATTTTTTAGACCTGTAATCCGTATTGGAACACCCGGGGTAAAAACTGGGTTTTTAATAGAAAATACACATAATGAACACTTAATTATTTGCAGGGGTTTTGTTTGGCTTTATTTCGACGCTACCGAACCTTTAGAAGTTGGTTTTAAAGTTTATCTAACAAAAAGCGTGGCAAATTTACGTAAAGACCGGGCTTTCATTACGCCGTTTGACCCGTCTACAATAATTTATGGAAGAAGAACTTTAGGACTCCTTGTTCCTTATGAGACATGGACAGATACATCGTCAAAACATCCTACTTTGCGGCAATACCAGACAGTTTATGTTATGAAAATATCAAATACCGAATTTATGATCGGCGGTGCCGTTGGTGAACACAGGAAGGTATAGATATGACAGATTATGTGAGAAAATTTATACCAGTTAATCAAGCCTCTATTGAGCCGTCAAATGCTGTTTCTTTCGGTGCTTATTACAAGCAGTCAGCATGGAAAAGTACAGGCACAGGCAGTAATTTCTTGATTGAATTTGATGAGTCAGATAAATCATTAAAATTCTTAACATCTAATAATTATATTATTGATTCACCAATTACCTGGAAAGAAATTTTTAAAATCGACAGATTTGGGATCGGCAGACCAACATACGGGAGAGTATTTAACGTTGTTGATTTTTTTCCATCTCCAGATAATCGGGTCTATAATGTGTCAGTGAACAACAGCAATACATTACTTAGACTGTCGGGTGAATCGTTTGTAAAACTGCGCAACAAAGACCTGGATAATAATGTTCTTCCAGTAGGTTTTAATTTTGTAATTGTTAATATGATAAGTATTTTGGGCTATATTTACCCAGAAGACGATGTTGTTATTTATGGATGTTTGCCGTTTCAGGCGTCTACTGAGGATTATAAAGTATGGAACAGCAAAAGTCATAAAGTTCCGATTTTATATAAGTTGACACCTGTTGAATTATATAAAATTTCTAATCATGAATGGCTGTTAAACGGCTTTGTTGATCAAGCCGTCAAAATTTGATAAATAATTTAAAGGGGGTGTAAAATGTCATTGCTTGATCAGTCTAGGCAAATTACAGGTAAAAGTAAGATAATTGACTATGCTGGGCCTAGTTATTTTTTATCGGCTTATGAAAGCGGTGCTGTTTGTATAAACACCAGCTATACAGCTAATGATATGCACTATACTTTACCGTCTATAACTGCTGATAATGTTGGAATGAGGTTTAAATTTATTTCAACTAATTCATTAAAACATATTATGATAGATTCTGTAGATTTGCCAACTGGGGGATTTATAGTATGGCAGGACAGTATCGGTAATGAGGTAAGTGCAAACCGTTTACAAAACGGCGGGACATCTTTGCCGATCAGCAAATATTCGGTTTTAGAGATTCAGTCCATTCAAAATGCCGATTCAGATTTTGTCTGGGTCGTTATAGCACGAATTGGTTTGTGGAGTGAATATTGATGATTAAAGGGGGTTTATAATGGTTGCAGATATATTAGGCGAATATCCTCAAGTTTATGGATATTTTTATTTAAGCGGATCACAGGTTATTCCATCTGGTGTATATACACAAATTATTTTTGATACAACTGTTGATGATATAAATGTATCAAATACAAGCGGTGATATTTTTACACTTAACTGGGGATTATATTTAGTTGAAACAGTTATTCAATATACAACAACGGCAGATGGATTTCATACATATCTGACTTTAGATGTAAATAATACACCTTATAAATTATCGTATGCTGAGGCTCAGGCAGAAGCTTCTCTTGGACATAACAGGCTTAGTATAGAAACACAGGTATATATTCCGCCCTCAGTCGGAGTGATTACTTTAAAAGTATTTATTGATACTTCGGCTCCGGCAGGGATAACAGTAGGCGGTGCATCTCCGTTAATAAATAACTGTATAAGAGTAAGCAGATTAAGGTAAAAAAATATGTTAGTTTCTAATTTGAGAGATTATGTTATTAATCCGACATTAAAATATTTGGGTGATAATTTTTACTCAAAATCAGCTGTTAATCTTTTGCTGGGTACAGCAGCTGCAGAAAGTAATTTGGGAGAATATCTGCATCAGTTAAATGGTGGGCCGGCTCTTGGAATATATCAAATGGAGCCGCGCACTCATTGTGATATATATATGAACTATTTACTTTACCATCATGAATTAAGATATAAGATAAATAAATTATTGGTATCTGTTTTTAATAAAAGGAAGAATTTAATTTTTAATTTAGCTTATGCAACGGCTATATCCCGCGTGCACTATTACAGAGTTTCTGAGAGTCTGCCTGAGCATGACGACATTGATGGACTGGCAAATTATTGGAAAAAATATTACAATACCGAAAAAGGTAAAGGAACCGTTGAAAAGTTTATTGATAAATATAATAATTTGGTATTAAAATGTCTATAATCAGCAGTTTATTTTCAAATCCGGCAGCATCTCTTGTTAAGGAGGTAGGGAATACTTTAGATAAAGTTTTTACATCTAAAGAAGAAGTTTTATCTAAAGAAATTATTCTGGAAAGAATGAATCAGGAATTGTTAAAGGGACAGATCGAGGTTAATAAACTCGAAGCTCAAAGCAAGTCACTTTTTAATTCTGGATGGCGACCTTTTATAGGTTGGGTGTGTGGGGTGGGTTTAGCTTATGCGTTATGTCGCGATCCTAATGTAGAGACAATTCATTCTTTAATCTTAGCTTTACTTGGACTTGGAAGTTTGAGAACTTTTGAAAAGTTAAAAGGAATAACAAGATAATGATATTTGCCGGTAAATACGATCAGGCTCTTACAGAATTTTTAATTATTTTATTTGATACTGTTATTATTTTGGTATTAATCCCGCTGTGGATATCTGCTTTTTGCAGGTTGAGAGAAAGCGAAAAGAAAATAGCTGTTATTTTAGAAAACATCAGATGGATTATTCGTGTATATGGAAAAGATATATGTTCGAAAAAGAAAGAATCAGATAAAATATAACTTGACATTTCCTGTATAATTATATTAAATTAATTTAATAACATTAACAATAAAAAGGAGAAATCATAATGAAAATAAAAAATCTTATACTTGCTGCTTTAATAATCTTTTCTCCAATGACTGGATTTGCTTTTGAAAAACCAGACGGCATATCCCATTACTTGACAGTAAATGAAAGCATTACATTCCGCATTGATAAATTTTATCTGCAGGACAACTTTTATAGTTACTGTTATGTAATGGATGGGCAGTTGCGCAATCAGACGTATGATTATGAAAAATATCCTTATGATAAACCTATTCCAGATGATGCAATAATGAATATTATCCCGTCTCCTGTTAAAGTACAGATAACCACATCGAATTATTGTCCAAGAAAAGAATATATTGATTACGTTCAGCCGAGTGTGCGGACGCTGAACTCTGTTGGAAGAACTGAATTTTTTATATTTGGTGAATATGGGGATGTAAAACAAAGAGACGAAGATTACGCATACATCACTTTTAGTATTTTACCGACAGAAGGGAATTTAAAGCCTTTTATAAGAATATTTTGCCGATAATACTTTACATTCTAATATGGTTAGCGGCTATTTTTTTAATGAAGTGAGTTGGTAACAGATTGTGACCAACTGAAAATGCAAGCTTATGTCTGAATCAATATCGACAAGTATTAAAATCGCAAAGCATATTGCTTATTTGTGTGACGAATTTAATCGTAAAGATACAACTGACTATGAATATAATGCTACAAAGATACAAAAACTGCTTTATATTTGCTACGGCGTAGTATTGGCATGTACAGGGAAAAGATTAACGGATGAGTCACCTGTTATTTGGCCTTATGGCCCTGTGTTCCCAAAGGCATTGAATGATTTCAAGAAGAATAATTTTAAAAGTAAATATGCAGAAGAAGATGATGGTTTGGATGAAAGCATAAAAGAGATACTGAGTGTATCAGTGGGATTTTTTGGAAAATTCAAAGCAGGTCAATTGTCTACCTGGTCTCACAGTGAAGGTTCCCCATGGGACATAGTTGCCAGTATAGAGAACAGCGGATGGAATCAAAAGATTCCGGATGGAATTTTGAAATCATATTTTGAAAAGGAAGTAGTAAAAAGATACGACGATTAGAGTTTTACGAGTGGAATAGATGGAGAAGTTAAGTGCCTCTATTCTGGAATGGTGATGCGTTATAAAGTAAAGTAACTATTTTCTCTTTGTTAAAAGATTAAATATTTCATTTTGTTTTTGTATATTTATCTCTGATTCCTCATGTGCGACATAATGGCTCAATATGTCAAGAGCTTCAGCAGAATCAAAACATACATTTTCTTCTAACAAAACTTTTAGCACAGAAGTGCCTAAAGTACATACAAGATGGTTAATTTCATCTTGTGTAACTGGAATGTTCCATTCTAATAATAACTTTATACTTTTTATTCTTTCTTCTAATAATTCATTATCTTCGAAAATTGAATTTTCTTTGCAAATTGCAAATGTCATAGCTAATTCTGTTATTGGAGCATTCCAGTCATGAAGCTGCTGCATGATTTTAATGTTGTGAAAACTTGCAGCACATATCATAGCCCATTCTGTTATCGGCGCTCCCAGCTCATGGAGTAATTTTAAATTAAATATTCTATTCTCTTTTATTGCACGTAAGACAGCTTCTTCTTTTTCGTTTTTTGCCGGTATGTTTTTTTCATATATAAAACGTATTAGACAAGGGTTATCTAATGCTGCAGCAAAATTCATTAAATATTGATATCCCCACATACCATTATAAAAGTTTGTTATCTTTACAAGCTCTGTTAAACAAAATTCTCGAACATGTGGAGGCTGAGGATGATTTAGATTGAGATATTTTTCTTCTCCAAAACATATCCCTGTAATTGCAGCTGTTATTTTTTTTTGCAAAAGTTCTTTTTCATCAGGATTGTTCAAATGTTTTTCTATCATTTCATGTTCACATTGTTACAATTGTTATACTAAAGTTTTTGCAGTAAATTTATCAGATATTTTTTGTTCTCATTTTCTTCTTGTTTTATTTTATCATCGACCAATACAGTATATTCTTTTATTTCTTTTTCCATTAAATTTAAGTGTTTTTCAGCAATATCATAATACCCAATAGTTATTGTGGCTTTTATCATATATGGAAAATTCTTAAGCTGTTTTGGTATAGCCAAACCTTTACTGTTCATTGTTTTACGTAAATCGTAGATATTTTTTGCAATTTCACGCGCTCTTTCTATAATCTCTTCATTATTCATTTTGAAACACCACATGTTTATTTGGCAAATCTGTTATAAAAATATCAATTCTTTCCTCAGAATCTAATAAACAGGCAATTTTTTTAACTTTTACATCTATGATATCTTTGTCATCTTCAAAACATATCCCTGTAACTGCATCTTCCACGCTTTTCAGCACATTTGAGCAGTCTGGCTTTTTTGTTGTAAAAACTGGAGTGGGCCACCCACTATTTTTAATATTCTCCCCGCTTGTGTTCCAAACTTGTTTAAATTCCCCTGGTTTAAAAGGTAGTGATTTTATTTTCTTTTTATCTGCAATATAGATTACTAATTTTATAAAAATTCCTCCATGCAGCGGCTTTAGATTATGCCTCAGCATGTAATTCTTTGCTGTATATTCTATATGTTCTTCAAAAACTGATGTTTCTTTGTTCTTGTAAATATTTACTTTATTTTTTCTTCTGATTGTAGAAAAATTATATTTCTTTGAACCAATCTTCCCGTGTACTGTAAATTTTATTTTATAATACATTTCTTTTTAATGGCTCCAAATGTACCCTTTTTTTAATTTTCAATTTCGCCGATTCTATCAATATTGGATGCGCAATACTTTCAAAATAATTTATAAGTGATTCAAAGTCATAATCAATAGTATCTTGTATATGATAAATGTTTTCATCTTCCAAGTCGCTTAATTCTAGTTTATTTTTGTTATTTTTTTTTAATCTTATATAAGTTCTAAAAAGTATCTTTTTTGATTTTAATCTGTTACTGTAAAAATAAATATGTATTAGTGTATTTGAATACATAACTGCTTTTTTAAGATGCAGTAAAAAATTTTTTATAGTCTTTATATGAGAATCTTTATAATTAATTATTTTATATAATCTATCAATAATTTCTAAATCTGATATTTGTAGATGTAATTTTGTATCATTGCCCATTTTCTTCCTGCTTCAATTGTTTTATTTGTGTAATTGCCGGGATAAGTTTTTGGTAAATAATTTGACATTCTTCGTATGATAAGTTTTCAAGGCTGTCTTTTCCAAATTTTTTATTTATGAAATCTTTTAATCTGCAGTTAAAGTTATATTTATCACAAACTTCCTGAATAAACCCTTTAATGTCTGAAATAGGAAGCAGTTCACTGTTTTCATTATTATTTTCTGTACTGCCGTTAACCGGCTCATAATCTTCTGCTTCTTCTCTAGTGATTAATCCTTTCAAGGCATCTGGAAAGCTGTCGCGCATGGCAAATCCGCGGGATCTCATCTGCAGCATTCGTTTCTGATATTTTTGCCAATGATCTCTATTTTGCAATCCTGCGGTTTTTGCATCATTTATACTAAACTCTCTTACAACCCAGCTTCTGTTTTTTCTCTTAATCTCACACACAGCAACTGTTTGTGATTCATCTTTAAAATATTCTTTGATGTCTTCAAAATCCTTATGCCCGCAAATAAGGGCAAGGCAAAGATCGCCGTAAATGTTTGGCTTATCATTTATGACTTTAATGTTTTGAAGCGCCTGCATTGGCCCTATTCCTATTTCTAGACCATAAATCATTACGGCAAAAGTTTCATTTATATTTCCTCTCATCTCTTTTGGTACAAATTTGGTATTTACCACAGTTTTGGCAAGATTTAAAATATTATCGTATATCTCTTTTGTATATATATCCTTTAACATAATTTGGTCTCCATAATCTTTAAGTACTAAATCATTTGTAAATAAAATCTTCATTCCTTAGCTGCAGCAGCAGAGATTAATGCAGCAAATGCAGGCAGCCAGGGAATTAGCTCCTTTTTTATTAAATCGTCGATAGATATACCCATCTTTCTTTCTTCATCAGATAACTCACATTTGTCTAAGTCACCCATTAATCCAGTACAATCGCCTTTTAATCCAGTACAATCGCCTTTTAATCCAGAACAGTCACCAATTAATCCATTACAGTAGCCTCTTAATCCAGAACAGTCACCAGTTAATTCAGTACAGTCGCCTTTTAATTCAGTACAGTCACCTCTTAATCCAGAACAGTCACCAGTTAATCTAGAACAACTGCCTTTTAATCCAGAACAGTCACCTTTTAATCCAGTACAATCGCAGTATAATTCAGTACAGTCGCCTTTTAATTCAGTACAGTCACCTCTTAATCCAGAACAGTCACCTTTTAATCCAGTACAATCGCCTATTAATTCATTACAGTCGCCTATTAATTCAGTACAGTCACCGTATAATCTAGAACAGTCACCCATTAATTTAGAACAGTCGCCTTTTAATTTAGAACAGTCGCCGTCGAATCCAGTACAGTTGCCTTTTAATCCAGTACAATTGCCTATTAATCCAGAACAATCGCCTTTTAATTTAGAACAGTTACCTTTTAATCCAGTACAGTCGCCGTATAATTCAGAACAGTCACCTCTTAATCCAGAACAGTCACCTATTAATTCAGAACAGTCGCCGTATAATCCAGCACAGTCACCGATTAATCCAGAAGTGTCACCAGTCAGTTTAGAACAGTCGCCTATTAATTTATCATAGTAATACTTAAGTACTTTTTTCATATTCTTTCTCCTTTTCTATTAAATCTTCGATAAATATACCCTTCTTTCTTTCTTTATCAGATAACTCACATTTGTCTAAGTCGCCATATAATCCAGAACAGTCGCCATATAATCCAGAACAGTCACCTTTTAATTTAGAACAGTCACCTTTTAATCCAGAACAGTCACCGTATAATCCAGTACAGTCACCAATTAATCTAGAACAGTTGCCTTTTAACTCAGAACAGTCGCCGTATAATTCAGAACAGTCGCCTTTTAATTCAGAACAGTCACCGTATAATCTAGTACAATTGCCTTTTAACTCAGTACAGTCACCTTTTAATGCAGTACAGCTGCCTTTTAATCCAGTACAATAGCCTTTTAATTCAGAACAGTCGCCTATTAATTCAGTAGAGTCGCCGTATAATCCAGAACAGTCGCCTCTTAATACAGAACAGTCACCGCTTAATCTATCACAATTGCCTTTTAACTCAGAACAGTCGCCGTATAATTCAGAACAGTCGCCTTTTAATTCAGAACAGTCACCGTATAATCTAGTACAGTCACCACATAATCCAGTACAGTAGCCTCTTAATCCAGAACAATCGCCTATTAATTCAGTACAGTCACCTTTTAATCCAGAACAATCGCCTATTAATTCAGTACAGTCACCTTTTAATCCAGAACAATAGCCTATTAATCCAGAACAGTCGCCTCTTAATCCAGAACAGTCACCTATTAATTCAGAACAGTCACCGTATAATCTAGAAGTGTCACCAGTCAGTTTAGAACAGTCGCCTATTAATTTATTATAGTAATATTTAAGTACTTTTTTCATATTCTTCCTCCCTTTTCAATTGTTTTAAAAGTTCAACAGTTTCTATTTGTTAAATTGTCTGTTCATGTTATTTAAAACGGTAGTTCATCATCTTCAAACTTATCGTTCTCCTTATTCTCATCCCATATAAACTGCTCAAACCCGTCATTAATATAAGCTATTGTGTAAATGCTTGACGCAATGATTTTTACAGATTCTTTTGTTATATTATTACAGTCTTTGTATAAATTTTGATTCAAAACACCCTGGACGAGAACTTTATCATTTGCCCGCAAAGTAGCTGCCTTTTTTACATTCTGATCTCCAAACATCACAACCTGAATATATGACACATATTCTTCCGTGTTGGAAAAATTTTTTCTTTTTGATATTATAGTGAAAGTGGAAAATTTAATATTTGATTTACTTGTCTGAATATTTGGAACTTCTTTTAAATGTCCGCTGATTAAAACATAATTCATATCGTTTTCATTACTCATATCATCACCTCTTGACTAAATTATAAACAATAACTAAAATTTAAATGTGTTATGGCAATTTATTTCTTTAACCAGGGGGTAAGTTAAATATACAAATTTACCATAACACAAATCTTATATATACCTTCTAGATACCATTTTTTCCTGTTCTTTATCATTAATAATTTGCTGGTATTTTTCATCCTGCTCTTCATTCTGCCACCAGTACAAATCCTCCTCCATACATTCCCTGTCCAAATCTAACTCAATATACGGTTTAACAGTACATTCAATAATATGTCTGAGATATGCTGCAGAATTAGACATGCTGTCCTTTAACAGATAATTAAGTGCTTCTATATATTCCGGCTCTGATGGGATGCGCAGACCGTAACGCAGTATATATGCATTGACTAATTTAGTTTTATCTTTTTCAGACAGCTGTTCCCACACTGTATCTTTGAATTTTGAAATTAAGCTACAGTAATGTTCTGTATGTTCTATAGATTTCTTCATAAAATATCTCCTTTTGATTAATTAAATAAAATTATTCCAGTTCTATTAAATCTCTGATAGATATACCCATCTTTCTTTCTTCATCAGATAACTCACATTTGTCTAAGTCGCCTCTTAATCCATTACAGTTGCCGTATAATCCAGTACAGTCGCCGTATAATTTAGAACAGTCGCCGTATAATTCAGAACAGTCGCCGTATAATTCAGAACAATTGCCTCTTAATCCAGAACAGTCGCCTTTTAATCCAGTACAATTGCCGTATAATCCAGTACAATTGCCTTTTAATTCAGAACAGTTGCCTTTTAATCCATAACAGTAACCTTTTAATCCAGTACAGTCGCCCATTAATCCAGTACAGTCACCTTTTAATTCAGAACAATTGCCTCTTAATCCAGAACAGTCGCCTTTTAATCCAGTACAGTCGCCTCTTAATCCATTACAGTTGCCTTTTAATTCAGTACAGTCACTTTTTAATCCATAACAGTAACCATATAATCCAGTACAGTCACCTTTTAATCCAGTACAGTCACCTTTTAATTCAGTACAGTCACCATATAATCCAGTACAGTAACCTTTTAATCCGGTACAGTCACCGATTAATCCAGAAGTGTCACCAGTCAGTCCAGAACAGTCGCCTATTAAGTTATCATAGTAATATTTAAGCACTTTTTTCATATTCTTTCTCCTTTTCTATTAAATCTCTGATAGATATACCCATCTTTCTTTCTTCATCAGATAACTCACATTTGTCTAAGTCACCACATAATCCAGTACAATTGCCTATTAATCCAGAACAGTCGCCTTTTAATTCAGTACAGACTCCGTATAATTCAGAACAGTTGCCTTTTAATTCAGTACAGTCACCTTTTAATCCAGTACAGTAGCCTTTTAATTCAGTACAGTCACCTTTTAATCCAGTACAGTCACCTTTTAATCCAGTACAGTCACCTTTTAATTCAGAACAGTCGCCGTATAATTTAGAACAGTCACCTTTTAATTCAGAACAGTCGCCGTATAATTCAGAACAGTCACCCATTAATCCAGAACAGTCGCCTTTTAATCCAGTACAGTCGCCTATTAATTCAGAACAGTCACCTTTTAATCCAATACAATAGCCTCTTAATCCAGAACAGTCGCCGCCTAATTCAGAAGTGTCACCAGTCAGTCTAGAACAGTCGCCTATTAATTTATTATAGTAATATTTAAGTACTTTTTTCATAAAATATCTCCTTTTGATTAATTAAATAAAATTATTCCCGTTTTATTAAATCTCCGATAAATATACCTATCTTTCTTTCTTCATAAGATAACTCACATTTGTCTAAGTCACCTCCTAACCCAGAACAATCGCCGTATAATCCAGTACAATCGCCGCTTAATTCAGAACAGACTCCGTATAATTCAGAACAATTGCCTTTTAATTCAGAACAATAGCCTCTTAATCCATTACAGTCGCCGTATAATCCAGAACACTTGCCTCTTAATCCAGAACAGTCACCAGTTAATTCAGTACAGTCGCCTTTTAATTCAGTACACTTGCCTATTAATTCAGAACAGTCGCCGCCTAATCCAGAACAGTCACCAATTAATCTAGAACAGTAACCTTTTAATCCAGTACAGTCGCCGTATAATCCAGTACAATTGCCTATTAATCCAGAACAATCGCCTTTTAATCCAGTACAGTCACCTTTTAATTCAGAACAGTCGCCGTATAATTCAGTACAGTCACCCATTAATCCAGTACAGTCACCTCTTAATCCAGAACAGTCGCCGTATAATTTAGAACAGTCACCTTTTAATTCAGAACAGTCGCCGTATAATTCAGAACACTTGCCTTTTAATCCATTACAACAGCCTCTTAATCCAGAACAGTCACCTCTTAATCCAGAACAGTCACCTCTTAATCCAGAACAGTCACCGTATAATTCAGAAGTGTCACCAGTCAGTTTAGAACAGTCGCCTATTAATTTATTATAGTAATATTTAAGTACTTTTTTCATATTCTTCTTCCTTTTCTATTAAATCGTCGATAAGTATACCTCTCTTTCTTTCTATTAAATCTCCGATAAATATACCTATCTTTCTTTCTTCATCAGATAACTCACATTTATCTAAGTCACCTTTTAATCCAGTACAGTCACCATATAATCCAGTACCATAGCCTTTTAATCCAGTACAATTGCCTATTAATCCAGAACATTCGCCTTTTAATCCAGAACAGTTACCTTTTAATCCAGAACAGTCGCCGTATAATCCAGAACAGTCACCTTTTAATCCAGTACAGTCACCTATTAATTCCGAACAGTCGCCTATTAATTTATTATAGTAATATTTAAGTACTTTTTTCATAAAATATCTCCCTTTACTTTTTTCATAAAATATCTCCCCTTGATTAATTAAATAAAATTATTCCCGTTCTTTTTCTCTAGAAATTACCTAGAAATTACATGGATATGTTGAGTATTTGTCAAAGAAATGTCAAGATATTTTTTAGTTTTTTTTCTTTTAAAAATCAGATAGTTAGAAGAATGTATGAAAATTATTAAAAATTTTTTGATCCTCACGCACGATTTAGATAATAAATTAAGATCGAAAGGAGATTAGACAACCTGTAAATTATAATCCAAATACTCCCATGTGAAAAAGAAGCCCGTGCGTGAGTATTTAATATTTTAATTATTTTTTGACACAGAGTCAAACGTAACAAATAAAACTTACAGGTTGTTTTATATTTTTTAATTTGGATATTGAAAAGAAATGTCATATAATATAGAATAAATTTATATGTTATTAACTGTTATTAACAAGGATATCAATCGTATGGGAAAAAAAGGGAAAAAAAGAAATAATGTTTTCTTAAGAACTGAATTTGTTATAAATAAATTAAAAAGAATGAACATGACACGTACAGAATTTGCAGAACAAATCGGGGTTAAATCACACAATACAATGTCTGTTTACATTAATAGGTATTATGGAATACCAGAACATATAAGAAAAAATATCATGAGTTTCTTCCCAGAAAATACTTTTGATGAACTATTCGAGATATTAGAATAATTATTTCGATACCAGTCAGAGATAATATAAATAATATACAAATTTAAAAAATATCTTGCTTTTTTATAAAATGTACTTGACAATGGGATTCTTCTTTTCTTCTTTTTTTCTTTTTTATTCTTCTTAGGACTTGTTGTTTTTTGTTTTTTTCTTCTGTTTCTTCAGTCTATTCCATATCCATATTAGTAAAAGAAAGAAATAAAAAAATAAAGAATAAATATATGAATTTTTGTTTTTTATTAAAAAATATCAAACAACCTGTGGATAACCTGTGGATAACCTGTGGATAACTTTTTTACTTCCATATTTGCCAGAGTCCACAATTCAAAACTCTACAACTGTTGATACTGTTGAGTTTCAAAATGGGGGAACAGACATTACAGACGATAAAACAGAGTATTTTCAAATAAAAAAGTCATCATTGTGCCCTAGATGTTTTACACATACCGAGCTCTCCCATCGGGGTCTGTTCAGACACAATGACTAGGTAATATAATTGTACTAATCTAAAGAACTAATATCAAATATTTTTTACAATAGTTGCACAGTTGCGTTTCCTATATAATGCAACAATGCAACTTCTGTAAGTTGTTAATTTTATTATGTAAATATCAAACCATGGGAGATATAAATTTTGAGCAGTGCAACTTTTTAAAATCAAAAAACAAGAGGATATTTTATGACCACATCATTTTGCAGATAATTTCAAATAATTTTTTTCAAACCTGACTAAAAGGGTGTGTACAAATTGTATATATCCTATTGTCAAGTACATTTAACATAAAAAGTGTCCTGCTTAACGTCCCAATTCTGTTGTATGAAATTTCTGATGACGCAGTTTTATCAGTTTTTACAGGACAAAAAATGGTTAAAAATTTGATAGAATTTTGTCCTGTAAAAAGATATCTAACAATCTATTTAGCATATTGCAAATCACAAAATACAATATGCTATATTTTTTGTATCAAATAGAAATGATACTAATACATTTATATAGTCTGCTATGGTGTTTCAAGATAAGAAACAGCATCTACTATAATGAATATAATTGTATATTTCTTGTAACTTAATTATGAATTTATTATTATTTAGAATCTGTAAAACGAGAATTAAATTTGGAAAAGGCTTTAGTACAAAATATAGAGAAAAAATTAAATAATATTAGGGCACTGATTTGAAACGTGTAACAGGTGTAACAGGTGTAACAAATCATCAGAAGACAATTGGACATAAGATGCTTTTATATTTTTCTTAATAAAATCAACAAGATATGAATAAAAGTTTGAGAAATAGGATAACTGATGACATAAAGGCAGTACGTGAAATTATAAATCAGTCCGGGCTTAGCTATGCTCAGCTGTCTGCTGTTTCCGGTATTTCTGTTTTCAATTTAATTTGTTTAAATGATGGTCTTCCTGAGACGGTTAGTTTGCGCAGACGTAAACTGTGCAATGCCTTTTTTATTTATTCTGCTGCGTATGAAGAGATGTGCCACCGGTTTGATTACCTTTATGATAAATATGAGAAGGAGGAATAATTATGCCGTGTCCATATAAGACAAAACGCAAAGGTAAAAATAAAAAATAGTGAGCAGAAGAAAAACACATAAAGTTTTTTTCTTTCATTTAGGGGGTTAAAGTTATTTAGGGGGTTAAAATGGAATATGGGGTTATCCCGTCTTATGACACGGGCATACATGAAGAAATTATCAAGAAATCTAAGCAGGGTTATTTTTTAGCTGAAATTATAGCTTTTATAGCCGATGAAATCCGCAAACGAGATCCAAAATTTAAACTTTCTTTCTGTAAATTTGAACGCTGGCGCAGAGAAGATCAGGAATTAAATGAAACACTTCAGTTGTGTGAGATTTATCGTCAGGCGTGGATTTTAGGTCAGGGAAGAATCAATTTAGATAATGCACGGTTTAACGGCGAGGTTTGGTGGCGGATTGTCTCTAACATGATTAGAGGTTTTGGCAATAAGCCGAGTGAGCGTATTATGGACTTTTCCAAATGGGAAGGCTCCATTGACGACAGAATTGATTTTGCTGATAAAGAGCTTAAGAACGGCAGTATTGTTCTTGAGCAGTATGAACATATTATGAAGTCTTTAAAATATCATGCTGAAATCATTGAACTTGTTTATATTAATCCTCTTATACAAAAGCTTGATTTAAATAATAAGCTTCATTCTGGCGAAATTGACAAGGAAGAATATGACAGACAGATAGAAATATTAGATATGGCAAAGAGAGCACGTAAGATTGCCTCTGAAAATATTGCAAAAGAAACCAAAGTTTTATCTAAGTTTGATAATAAAAGACAGCGAAAGACTAAAAAGGCTCTTTCACATGAAGGCATGAAAGCTGCACTTAAGTCTATCAGCGATGATGAAATAGATAAACAGTTAGAAGATGTTGCTGATAAAATGAACAAAAAGTTATGTATAAAACGCACCAATAAATAGCATATTTTATTTAGCGTCCAATATGCAGTATGCGTGCATTCTAGACGAAATTTATAACAAAATTTAGACTTAGTCTTTATCAAAAAAATCGTTTAGAAACAGAATTTCTGAGTTAAAAAATAAAAAATGATCCCCGTTAACTTCAAAAGTGTCCCGCTTAACGTCCCAAATGTCCATACTGCATACCAGTACGCAGCCTTAATTGTAAGCTGTTATTTTAGCTTTTTCAAAATCTGGCTTAAAGTCTGGTTCATTATTAATGACAAATTTCCTAAATATCTTGTATAATTATAGTATATTCCTTATAATATTTTAATCCGGCATTGATTGGAGGTAAAAGGTGTTCCTTTCGTTCCCTCAAAAATGTTTTTGGCACAAAAGGTCTGCATAGTTTTTGATGTTTTCCTATTGATTTTTCCTATGCAGTTTTTTGGGGGGACGTTTTAATTTTAAATAGAGGAATATAGTTATGAATAATGATATTAGGCAAAGAGGTTTTTATTGGGCTGAAGTTATATCTGAAGAAGATATTGGAAGATTCACCAAGGTTGTACTTTTTAGGAGTTTGTTGGGAACCGTGAAGGATTTCATGAACGATAAAATCTTAGAAAGATTAACTCATGCCGATGTAAGGAACTTAAATGCTGTAAGTTCTGATTATTTTGAAGGTCTTGTTAAAATTACTATTAATGATGATTTTTATACCGATAAACGCTGTTTTGTATTTCATTATGATAATGTTTGCAGGTTAGTTTAGATTTAGCAGCAAAGGAAGCACAGTTTATGAGAACAGTAATTAAAAAGAGAGTAATTAAAGAACGTAAAGACCTTCAGGTACGTATAACAGAAACTTACAATCTCGCCCGCAGTGTTATTAATAAAATGGCAAAATGTTATGGTGATGTGTTTAGATTGAAGTGTGTGAGTGCTCCTGAAATTATAAAAACTTATGATATAAAGGTAGAAAAAATAGATTTCGATAAGCTGAAATTATACCCGTGTGCTTCATTTGTTGACCTTTCAAAAAAAATTATTTATGTTGACAGAGATATTAAAGATCATGATGTTAATTTTATAAGCATTTGTCAGCTTTATAATATATTAAAATATGAGGACAATGATTCTTTTCGTAATGAACTTTTTTCCATTTATGAGGGGATAAATATGGGACACATGTGTGATTTATTTGCTGTTTATGTACTTTTGCCGTTTGAACTTATTGAGGCGTTTGTAGAGCTATCTAAACTTACACTGAAGCCTGCATCAGTGATGAATCTGTCATTAATAATGCATATTCCGGCGCAGCTGATTATTATTGCTGTTAAAAGGTTTTATGATGAATTTCGTATAAATGAAAATAATGAAATAGAACAAGCAGTCAAAAATTGTTGTGGAACAACTGATCATCCAAATTAAGGATAATAAATGAAAGAATATGAAGAAAAATATATCAAAGATAGCAAAATACATGGAAGTTGCAGCATCATCTGAAAAGATTGATGTTGTTCTCAATGATCATAATTTTTTGGATATTCTTTCAAATCCTCATATTGAGTGTCCTAAATACAATCCAGACTATGTCCCAGCCTTAAAAAAGATATTAAATGACGATGCAAAGCCTAGAAAGATTGTTATGGGCCCTTACGGGAGCGGAAAAACCAGCGGTATTATAAATGCTATTATGAGGGATGCTGTTTTAATGCCGATATGCGACGACGGCATTAGAAAATGCAAGGTTGCTTTTGTAAGAAATACTTCGGGACAGCTGGAGACAACAACATTAAATACGTGGCTGTTTTGGGCACAGAAACTTCCTTCTCCGCACAGAAATAAAAAGCCTCAGTTAATTTATTCGTACAGATTTCGGGATAAATTCGGCCCGGTTCATTTAGATATTTTGTTTTTAGCGTTAGATCGTGATGCTGATATATCAAAACTTGACTCATTAGAAATAAGTCATGTGTATTTTAACGAGTTAAGGCATATCCCGCAGAGAATTTTTGACACTGTTCAATCAAGAATTGGACGTTATCCGTCAAAAACAGAGTTTTATAACCAGTTTAGCGAAGAGTTTGAAGATTTTGATGAGGAAACACGAGAAAAATTATTTAGAAAATGGTCTCCCTATGAACCAAAATTATATGCTGACACAAATGCACCTAAAAATAGGCATTGGATAGCTGAATTAGAGAAAAAAAAGTTTAAAAAAATAAAAATTTATCATCAGCCCCCGGCGTTGCTTAAAAATGATAAAAATGAATATGTAATAAATCCAAAAGCTGACAATCTTGCGTGTGCCGGTATGGGTGAAAGTTATTATTTAGACATGGTTGACCGCGGCGAGGAGTTTTTAAAAGTTTATGCCCTTGGTTTATACGGAACTGTTGTTGACGGTAAAAGCGTATATCCGCTGTATAACGATGATTTTCACAGTATTGATGATATTCCTATATCATTAAACAGCAATATTTATGTAGGATGTGATTACGGAATTGTATGTCCTGCTGTATTAATTGCTCAGTTTGTCGATGGACAAATAAAGTTTATACAAGAATTTATAGGAGAATATGAATCAATAAAAGATTTATGGAAGGCTCAAATAATGCCGTTTTTAAATATGTACTGCAGAGGATTGCTGGTTGAGGTTATTGGCGATCCTGCAGATACTGGAGGCGGAAGAGCACAGCTGGCAGAGCTTGGAGTAATGGCTTTTCCTGCTAAAACAAATAAAGTAGATATCAGAATTTCTTCTGTTTCTTCATCATTAAATGAACTTGTAAGAGGCAAGCCAAGAATAGTTGTGTCTAAAGCCGGATGTCACTGTTTAAGAGAAGGATTTTTGGGAGAGTATCATTACAGGCGTCTGCGTATAATTGGTGATGAAAAATATGTTGATTATCCTGAGAAAACTCATCCGTACAGTGATATACACGATGCTGCTCAATATATTGTTATGAGAATATTAGACGAAGAAGGCATAAAATATTGGGAAGAGGATTATAGACATTATTCTGATCGAAATATTGAAAGAAATAAAACGATGAATTGGTACTAAGAGGATAATGGATTATTTGTCTGAATAAAAAAGAACCTCACGTACTATATAGAGAAACAGTCCGTAGCCTCACACGTGAGGATTTACCTTAAAACTTTAATGATAGATACTAACGTCTTTATGCACTAGACTGGAGATTACCAGCCACGCGCACCCTCCGGTGACAATTCGGACATAAAGACTGTGTAAGTTTATTATAGACGAAATTAAAGAGTTGTCAATTTTTTAGCATAAAAAAAACACATCAAAAATTCACTCAGACCCTTAGAAAGTTCATCAAATCAGCAAAAACCGAACCCTCTGCCAGTGTGCTGCCACATTATAAAACTTATTGACTTTTCAGAAAACCCTGTAAAAATACGCGTAGGGGATTTTTTGACTGTGTTTTTCGTCATAAGATGGATTGCTGGTTTTTTCTGGCAGCGGCTGGTCAATCAAAATAAATTTCCTGCGCCTGTAAATTTGGGCAAGCGTTCAATCGGATGGTTAGAAAACGATATAATCAGCTGGATTGAAAAGATTAAAGAACAAAGGGACGACGCTGTTCCATTCAAAAAAATTCGTAATATGCAACTAAAGGGGAAATATTATGAATGATTTGAATAATCTTCGGCTATTTAAGTAAATTATCGAGATCATTTAACGAAAGCCATACTAATAATGCTTTACTTTTGAACAAAAACTACTAAAATAATCTATGGAATCGCCGTTGCCCGAACTGTCGGCAAGGAACTTGTGTTACTTCCGTGCGTTCCATATGAAAAGTATGGATATGGGCAATGGATTTTATAGACTGCCTATATACAGCATTTCAAGGGGGACAGGTGGCAGATTCTTTTATTGATGAAAATCAAGGTCAAATTGATCAAACGGCAATCTTTACCGACGACCCGGAAACTGCAGAAGAATTGTACAGCATGTCTATTGATGACATGCGCGGAAAAGTGTTCACTAAAAACAAAATCCCCAAGCTTTTAAAGAAATTTATTGATAATGTAAATATCGCAGAAAATTTAAGCGATGATGATTTATCAAAAATAGCTCATGTTGTTATTGAAGGTGCTCATATTGATGAAAACAGCTTCATCAAATGGGATAACGTAAGAAAAGAAATATATCAGCTAATAGGATTTGAAGGAGCAGCAAAAAATATTCCATGGGAAGGTGCTGCAAATGTTAATTTACCGCTGCTGCATGCCGGAGCAATTCAGTTTAATGCCGATTTAATGCCGAATATTATACGTGATGATAAGGTAGTAAAGGTAGCAAGTTTTGTAAGAGATGATGTTCAGCATACTGTTGACAGCAGAGCGCAAAGGATTGGTGCTCACATGTCTTGGCAAAATATTGTCCAATCTGATCACTGGGTGAAAGATACGGACAAAGCCTCATTTCTCTTGTATTTTGTAGGGCTTTTGTTTAGAAAAAGCTTTTTTAATTCAATAGAGGGCAGGTATGATACTGAGTTGTGCCTGCCGGAAGATATTTTAATTAATTCAAATGTCCAGTCTGTAGAATCTGCAGCAAGAATTACTCATATTCAGCATATGAGTACAAATGAGCTTATAGAAAATATGAGAATGGGCTTATTTGTTGAATATCCCATAGAGGATTTATCGTTTTGCGTCACAGATGAAGGAGATAATCCTAAGTTTTATTCTGATAATACAAATGACAATAAAATAGCTAAATCATTTTCTGCAGATAATAAGCAGGACGGTTATGTATATGATTATATACATGAAATTTATGAGCAGCATAGATATCTTGATTTGGACGGTGACGGATATCAGGAACCTTATATTGTCACGGTTCATAAAGCTTCTGAAAAAGTATTAAGAATTGTAGCAAGATATGATGAAAGCAGTTTTGAATATAACGATTCTGGTAATTTTGTAAAAATAAATCCTGTTCATTATTTTACTGATTATCATTTAATACCAAATCCAGATGGATCATTTCACAGTATTGGGATGGGGATGCTTCTTTTACATGCAAATGCTGCTGTAAATAAAGCAGTAAATGAACTATTAAACGCCGCTACACTGGCTAACAATCCATGCGGTTTAGTAGGAAATGCTTTAAGACTGCCTAAAGGCACCTTATCTTTTAAACCGGGGGAATTTAAACAAGTTTGGAACACAAGCGGGGAGAATATTGAAAAAAATGTGTTTTTATGGCCCACAAAAGAACCGTCTCAAACTTTGTTTGTTCTTTTTGGATATTTGGTTGATTTTATAAAATCTTTTACAAATATTTCAGGCATGAGAGCAGAAGAGAAAATGCCTCCAAATATGCCGGCTACCAATATGATTGCCATAATAGAGCAGGGACAGAAGATTTATAATTCAATACTTTACCGTATTTATGATTCATTAAAACGTGAATTTACAAAGCAGTATGAAATAAACAAGAAATATTTGGATAAACAGGAACAGTTTCCTATGGCTCAAAGCATGGGAATTGTTTATGCACAGGATTATTTACTGCCTAATTACGGAATATATCCGTCAGCTGATGTTAAAGTGTCAACTTCTATGCAGAGAATGGCGCAGGGCCAGGCATTATTACAATTGATAAATATGCCTCAAGTTAATGTTAGAGAAATTATAAAGAATTACTTAGAGATTATAAGAGTTGATGACCCAGAACAATACCTTGTACATCAAGATCCTAATGCTCCTCCATCATTGGAAGAACAGGCTTTAGCGGCTGATATTTCCAGAAAGAAGGTTGAAATATTGGATAAAATAGCTGAAAAAGATTTAGAAGCATTGAAGCTTGGTATAGAAGAAATGAAAGTGAAGTCTCAGTCAGCTTATTACGAAGTAGATTCTATTAGTAAACTGAGTGAATTAGAGCAAAAAGTTCCTCTAGGAGAAATCAGAAGAGCTGCTGTTGAAAAAGAAGCCTTGACTAGAGAGACGCAGTTGCAGGATGTTACACCGGAGATTCACGGAAGATTGTCATCTTTAGAAAATCTGGTCGCGCAGTCTTTAGATATTCTTAACAGACAATTCCAGCAGCAGACACAAATGCCGCAGATGCCGCAGATGCCGCAGACTGCTGAGCCGGCAGCTTCTCCAGAAGCTCCAGAAGAAGAAATGCTCGCAGAACAGGAAGAACCAATTGAAGAAGGTATGTAATGATTGAAGATGATATAGATAAATCAGTTTTTAAAGTATGGGAAGAACATATTATCACTAAAAAAGTATTTAAATACATAAGTGAAGAGATGAATCGTGTAAGAAATTATCTTTTATACACTAATAATTTTGATTCTGCATTGTATGGATATAACAGAGGTATTTTTGATATTTGCGATAAGATTTTAAATATAGAATTTGATGATATTGAAAATATTGATGAATTTAGTACAGGAGAGTGATTAATTTACATAAACATGGGGGAAATATGACATTGAAAATGGTGCCGCTTGATACGGCTGTTATAGTTAATGTAAAAAAAATCCAGGAAAAGACCGCCTGCGGTATTGAACTTCCAAGCTCTATGACCGTGAAAGAGCAGTTAGCGCAGACAAAAGGAACAGTTGCCGCTATAGGCGATATGGCTTTTGAGGAGCTTAGAAATCTTAATAAATTAGTTCCAGAGGCTGGAGATATTGTTTATTTCAAGAAATATTCAGGTATTTGCTGGTATGACGAGGAAGACGATAAAGAATATAAAATTATAAATGATCAGGATATATATAGTTTTGAGAGTGCTGAAAAACAAAAAGAAGAAGAACAAAAAGAATTCCTTGAACCTAATGAATCAGAAGAAGAAAGAGAGATATTTGTAATTTAGGAAAACAGTTTAAATAATTTAGAAATCAAAAGGGGGTAAATATGATTTCTGAACAGCAAGATAATGAATTTATAGAAGAATCTATAAATAATGATACAGAGAGTGGAACCACTGTTGAAAGTGTTTCACGTGAAACAGTGTCAGAAAATCAGGAATATGATTATTCTGATGTTGAAAAAGAGGCAATGGCTAGAGGATGGAAGCCGAAAGATCAGTTTTATGGGGAGGAAACTGATTATATTCCTGCCAAGGAGTTCTTAGACAGAGGTAATTTGTATGGGAGAATTGCTCAGCAAAATCAAATTATAAGAGGATTAGAGAAAAAAATTAATAATCTTGCTGATATAAGCAACAGGCAGTATGAATCACAAATCCAAGATAAAACAGCATATTATATTCAGCTTAAACACGAAGCTATCAGAAACGGCGACGTCGATGAAGTCGCGCGTATAGAGCATGAATATCAGAAATTATATGGTCATCCGCAAAATTATCAAACTTCATATCAAAAATCTCCTTCCGATCCTTACGTAGATGAGTTTAAGCATAGAAATTCCAGATGGTTTAATAGCGATACTGACGAAAACTATAGAATGATGGGTTTTGCAATTGACCGCGATAATGAACTGCTTGGGCTTTATCCTGACTGGAACGTCGAAAAACGGCACAGAGAGGTTGAAGAAAGTGTTAAAAGAGCATATCCGCATAGATTTACAAATATGAGGAGAAATCTGCCGCCGACTGTCAATATGCCAAATCGGGAAAATGTTCCTATAAAGAGAAATAAACCGAAAGGATTTAATGATTTGCCGCCGGAGTGGAAATTATTTGTTGAGGATAGATGCAAATTTTATGGGCATCCTGACAAAGATGCTTACGCAAGAGAACTTTATGAAATGGGGGAAATAAAATGAGAAAAGCAAATGAAAATAATTTGACAAATGTAAATTACGATGAAAAAATTAAAATAGATAACAACAGTGAAAGTTTATTACAGTCATCAAAACAGTCGCATCCAGGAAAAACAGTCAGACGGGCAAGAGTTCCGCTTCATTTACAGACAAGAGTAATTAAAATTCCTAATCAGGATCCAGATTATCATTATGTTTTTGTAACAGATGATCCCGATTATCCTGTTAAAATAGAAAGTTATATTGATGCTGGTTATGAGTTTGTTGATTCAACAGGCAGAGAAATAACACCTGATGAAAGAATTCAAGACCCATTGTGGAAACAAAGAGTTATTTCGCAAAAAGATAAGCAATATACACAATATTGTATGAGAGTTCCGAAAAAAGAATGGGAAGAAGATCAAATTGCTAAAAGTGAAATATCAAAAAGAAAAGTTACTGCACTTAAAGATAATACTGCAGGAAATGAAATAATAGTTAAAGAAGCTACAGTAAGCAGATCAATTATTAGATAATTATCATATATCAAGGGGGTATTGATTATGTCAAATGTAAACGCACCTTTTGGCGCGCGTGTAATTAAGAATCAGCTGCAGGGGGCTGATACATGTAAAATAAACCATTATTTTGTTGAAGATACTGACATTGTAGCTTTAAGAAAGGGTGACTTTGTTAAATTAGTTCAAGGTAGCGGTGTCTACAGAAATGGAGCATATTATCAGGTTGTTACAAGGGCAAATGCAGGTGATACTGTTGTCGGAATCGCAAGTAGTTTTGGTGTTAACCCGCTCGATTTAAATACAAATTATCGCAAAGCCTCAACTGAAAGTTTTGTTGAGGTATATGACGATCCGTTTGTTTTGTTTGAAATTCAAACAAATGGAATTGCCTCGTATGACGATTTTAGTAAATTTTCTGATATAACATACACAACCGGCAATGATATTTACGGAACTTCTGGTATGGTAATTGATCAGGCAACTGTGAGTCCATCAACAGGTCAGGTAAGAATCTTAAAAGCCGCAAATACTAAAGACAATGAAATTGGTGCATATACCGTATTTTTATGTCTAATAAACGAACATTCATATAAATAATCTGTAGAAGGGGGTAATAACTATGGGTTCTATAATTACACGGGCAGATAGTCCAAAGCTTGACTGGCCGGGTCTTAAACATGTTTTTGGTACGATTTATAAATCATACAGTGATAAGGGTGAGTGGCGGCAACTTTTTGATGTTGAAAAATCTGATAAAGCCTATGAAGAAGAGGTCGCTATGGTTGGATGGGGGCCGGCTCAGTTAACTGATGAGTCTTCACAAATTCCATATTTTACTTCAAAACAAGGGTATGTCTGCAGACATACAAACCTTAAATATGCTGCTGCATTTTCTGTTTCAAAGGAAGAGGTTGAAGATAATCTTTATCCAAAAGTTTCTAGGGATAGATCACGTCTTTTAGCTTTTTCTTTGGCACAAAGGAAAGAATTGGTCGCTGCTGCAATCTTTAATTCGGCATTTGTTGCCCCTCCTGTTTATGGGGACGGTCAGCCGCTTATAAGTGATTCTCATCCGATAGATGGAGGTGTATTTTCTAATACTTTTGATACTGCTATGCCATTGAGTGAGCTTGCTTTGGAACAGGCTTATATTGATATTTCACGATTTGTTGATAATGCCGGCAATATTATTATGACTCGTCCTATATCACTGCATGTTCCTCCTTCATTGTTTTTTGTTGCTGTTCGTATATTAAAAAATACTCAGTGGAGACCAGGGACAGCGGAGCGTGATATCAATGCGCTTGTTGTTTCTGGTACTTATCCTGGCGGTATTAAGGTACATCACTTTTTTGATAGTCCTACTGCATTTTTTATTAAGACTGACTGTCCTGTTGGCTTGGTATGTTATGAGCGCACAGGTGTTGAGTTTGAGGAAGACAATAACTTTCAGAATAAAACACTTATGTATAGTGCTACCGAAAGATATTCGATGGGCCCTCGTGACCCAAGGTGCCTATATGGATCGGCTGGGTGCTGATATGGTTAAGTCTGGTAATTATATACAAACAGCCAGAGCCAAAAAGATGCCTGGTAAAACTGTGAAGGTCGGCGGTACACAAGTAATTAGAGAGAAGGACAAAAAACCGATTTCTTTCAAAAAAGGCGGTCTTCATCAGCAGTTAGGTGTTCCGCAAGGCGAGAAAATACCAGCATCTAAAATGGCGGCGGCTAAAGAAGGCAGATATGGAAAGCTTGCTAAAAAGCGGGCTGTTTTTGCAACAGGACTTTTAAAGGCTGGAAGAGAAACCGCAATGCGAAAGAGAAAAGGAAATAAGTAACATATTAATTATTTAAACAAAGGTGGGGGGATTGTTATGCCTATATCACATTATCCGTCTGGATTTCCTCATGGTATTACAATAAAGGGGTTTCCTCTTTTTACTGTTCTTCAAACTACAAGAGGAAAAGTTTTTTATGTTGACAATAACGGTTGTCTGTCATCAGACAATAATGAAGGAACTGACAAGTATCCTTTAAAAACTATTCAGGAAGCTGTTGGCAGATGTGTTAATGACAGAGGCGATGTAATTTTAGTTGCCGCAAATCATAAAGAAGTTATTACACATACAAATACTATTAATATTGATAAATCTGGTATTTCAATTATTGGACTGGGCGTACAGGACGCCAGACCAATGCTGTCGTATGAAACTTCTGATGACGCAGTTTTATCAGTTTTAGCTGAAAATGTTTATTTTGGCGATTTTATTTTAGAGGGTAATATCTCAGGGTTAAAAACAATGATCACTGGTGATTTGCTTAACCTTCTTGCAGAAAACTGCACTTTTAGAGAAGGGAGCGCCCCCGGTATAAAATTTGTTAATATAGAAGGAAGTGCAGACAATAAATGTGACGGGGTTAAGTTTGTACATTGTGAATTTTTAAATAAAACTCCATCTGTCTATGAAAGCGCTGCTGAGTTTAGAACGTATGATGTGGTCAAACCGGAATTTATTGATTGTAATGTTTTTGGATATTTTACATGGGCTCCTTTATACAACAGCTTAAATTTTGGCGGAGATATTTACGATCTTCTTGTCGACGGCGGAAGCTGGCATAATTTAGAACAGTATGCCCATGCAATTCGGACACATCATGATCAAAACGGGCTGATTACAAAAAATACAAATTTAAGGGCGAACAGAGTTGGTCAGCCGATTCTTACTTTTAATACTGGTCGATTTGATAATGGCGACATGATGGTATTTACAAGTGATTTAAAGGGTGCACCGCAGATTCTAGTAACTGGTACAAATATCACTAGAGATATAACTGGTGAGTTTGTTATTGAGGATGTTATTTTTGAAACTGACGCAACAGGTCTTGCTACTGCTACAAATATTCAGCTTTATAGATCAAATGTTGTTTACGGTTCAGAAGTATTTTTTGAAGAAGCAGTGTCAAATCTTGGTCCAAATTCTACAGTAACATTAAAAACAGCTTCAATAATTGGACATAAAACAGTTTTACAGCATGATCAGGCAGTACGTATGAGAGCAACCGTTGCTAATGCTACCGGCGGGACTGTTAAGGTAACTTTGATTCTCCGTACGGTAACAGACGGGAGTGTCAATCAGCAAGACTAAGTGACAATTTATGGCTAATATAAAATTAACTAAATTTTACGCTAATGAAAGTAATTTGATTGTCGCACGATATGACATTATTGGTGATGGTTCTGGTGATTATGATGAGGCTGTCTTATTTGATATTGCCACAGCGAACAACGATTCTGTTCTCAAGCGTATTACGAAGATAGAATATGAACTAAATGGTTTTAGTGCAGCTCTTTTATGGGATGCTTCTACTAATAGGCAAACTGTAACGATTGAAGACAGTCATCATGAAAAAGTTTGCTGGGAATGGTTTGGCGGTGATTCAAATTGTGAGTTGGCTGGGGCAACGGGAAGTATTAGAATTAGTACCACTGGACTTGGTGACGGAGACCGCGGATATATTATATTAAACATAGTGAATCTTGAAAAGAAGCCGGGAACTGTATAATGGGAAGAAGAGATTATGCCAAGGTAGGTGATTACAATGTTATTTGTGATAATTGCCTAATGAAGCGTAAATTTTCAGAAACCAGATTACAGCACTGGAATAATCACCTTGTGTGTAAGGAATGCTATGAGGAAAGACATCCGCAAGAGTTTGTAAAAGGTTTAGTAGATGATTTAACAGTTCCGATAGCCAGACCACCAAATTATCCAACTATTGATGATTAATATGTATTATGGCTATATCACAGAACCCGACATTAAAGTCTACAAAGTATGACATTATCAAAGCAGCTTTTGCCAAGTTAAATCTTTATGCTGCATCAGAAAGCATTTCTGCAGAGGATTTTGAGTATGCTTCCGATGAATTAAACAGGATGATTGATTCTTGGATGGCTGATGGATATCACTTGTGGCTTAAGCAAACCGGTTATCTTTTTGTACAAAAAAATCAGAACTTATATTCAATATCTTCAACAAGTACAGATCACGCCACATTAAATTATTTTACAACAGCATTAAAAAATGATGTTTCTCAGGGAAGCAATTTTATCGTTGTAACTGATCCGTCAAATATAGCTGTTAATGATTATATCGGTGTAATTTTAAATGATAATTCAATGTTTTGGAGCACTGTTGATACTATTGCTGCTGATCAGATAAATTTTCCCGCAGGTGTTGGAATTTCTGGCGATTCCAGAGCAGGTAATAATGTTAGGAATTATACAAAGAAAATTGATAATCCATTGAACATTTATTCAGCTGTAAGAAATGATGATGGTGTTACAGATATACCGCTGAATTATCTGTCTTATGAAGAATATTTTGAACAGCCGAATAAAAATATTACAGGCATTCCAAACAGTTATAATTATGACAGACAATTAAACGAGGCAGTTATAAAATTATGGCCAGTCCCTGATAATGCTAATTCAATCATAAAGTTTATATTATCCCGCAATATATATAAATTTGATGATAATTCTGATGATGCTGATTTCCCGTCAAAATGGCACAGAGCTATTGTATGGAATTTGGCTGTTGAATTAGCTCCTGCGTTTGGCAAAAATAAAGATGTTGGATATACGAATCTTGTTCAATTGGCTAATTTGTATTTGAATCAGGCTGAATCATTTGATAACGAGTTAGGGTCACTATACATAAAGCCAAATTTTAGTAGGTAACTATGCCTAAAATCAACCTTGACATTGTCGGCGGCTCGTACGAAATGAGGGCAGTACAGCTGGATGCTCAGCGGTCTATTAACTGTTATCCGACTATTGATCAAACAGGTAAATTCAAAAGTGCCCTTCTTGTCCGCCCTGGACTCGATTTATATATTGATGATGATAACGAAAATTCTGTAAGAGGAATATTGGCTCTTCGCGGTGTCTTATATGCTGTTATTGATGATAAACTGTACATATGTTTTTCAAACGGCACCAGGACAGTAGTAGGAACCTTAAATACTTCAAGCGGTCTTGTATCAATAAGGGCAAATGATACACAGTTATTTATTTCTGATATTTCAAACGGATATTTCTATCAAATCATTGATACAGAAAGATACCCGGCTGGAACTTTTGAGAAAATACAAAATGTTAACTCTACAATAAGTAAACCGGTGTTCTTTGGTGCTGGTTTAAATGACATGCTGTCAGTCGGAGTTAATTATCTGGGCTCAAAAGATAAGATATATAGAGTTCAAATTGACGGAGCTGATACGCCAAATACTTTTAAATGGACTGATGATGCTTTAAATCCAAATTTTGCATGGAATGCTCAGAATATAGCCATAACAGCATCTGTTGATCAAAATCTAAACAATGGAGTGAAGATTTTATTTACAAATGATAATGCTCACACATTAGGCGATTATTGGGAGATTAAAGCAACAATAGATTCAACTTTTTATGTTCCCGTAATCCCGTCATATCAAGACGGCTATGGAATTTATCCAAAGCAGAACAGTAATATATTTTATATTTCTGAGTTAGAGGATTTTAGCCAGGTAAATGCTTTTGATTATGCTCAAGCTGCTGTTTATGCCGACAATCTTGTTGCTGCAATTTCTGTGCACGACGAGCTTTATTTGATAGGAGATACATCAACTGAAATTTGGTATGATACTGGAAATCCTGATTTTCCATTCGGCAGAAAAATAAATGTTGTCTTAAATTACGGCTGTGAGGCTCCATTTAGTGTTCTTTCTGCTGCAAACAATGTTATTTTTATGCTGGCTAAGAATTATGACGGCGCAAGAATTATTGTAAGAATTATTAATTATAATGTAGATATAATATCTACAGAACCTATTAATGAAGAATTAAGGACTTATGAAAGAGTTGATGACGCCTTTGCTTTTACAATAGAGAGGAATGGTCATATTTTTTATGTAATTACATTTCCAGGTGCTGACAGAACATGGGTTTATGATATGACTGTCGGTATGTGGCACGAATGGAGAAGTTTGCATAATCTTGAATTTCCTTTTGGATCACAAAAAGTATTGGGCAGATTTAGAGGTAATTGTCACACAGTTTTTAATGGTCAAGATATCATTGGCGATTCCAGAAGCGGGAAAATCTTTATTTTAAAAGAAGATTCCAATGCTGATTATGATGAACAGATTGTCTGGGAAAGGACAACACAGCATTTATCTGTAAACAATCAGTACACTGCGGTTAATTCTTTACAGATAGATATTGAGGCTGGACGTGGTTCAGTAATTCCGCCTTATGATGACCCCCAACTGATGCTGTCAATATCGAAAGACGGCGGAAAATCTTGGGGCAGTGAAATGTGGAGGTCAGTCGGCAAAATTGGTGAATATAAGAATAGAGCGATTTGGTATAGATTAGGAACTGCTAGGAATTTTACTTTTAGGATAAGAAGTACAGACAGTTATTACAGAGCAGTCTTTGGGGCTGTTATTGATGCGGAGGTGTTTGATTAATGGTTACACGAAGAACTGCATCATCTGTTTTATCACCCCCGCCAATACCGACTATTTCTAGGAATCTTCCAACAATAGAAGATATCAGAAGTTATTTATCTAATGATTTATTTAACTATTTAACTAATTTCTATAAGCATGCTTATTTAATGTGGGAAAGAACCGGGGCTTATGAGATATCTGAGTTCAATTTAGCAGAAGTCAAAATCTCTGCTCAAGAAGCAAATACTTTAATTGGGATTGACACTTCTAAAACTGTACAAACGCAACTTAATGAGAAAGCGGGTTCTGCTGATTTAGGAACAATGGCTTTTCAGAACAGCGATAATGTTGCTGTTACCGGCGGGTTTATTGCTGCGACAGCAATGAATAATGTAACAGTCAATAATTCCTTATATATTGGTGGAACAGTTCAAGATGCAGTTATTTTAGCAAAAGCCGGATCATCTAGCGATTCAATGCAGATAGGCGGTGTCCTTGTCTCGAATGTAATATCTGTTGGAAATATTGGAACTGGAGAAGACAATCTTATTCAATATACGGTAAATGCAAATACTTTAGATATTGGAAATTGTTTTTTAGAAATATCTGCTTTTGGAACTTTTGCTGGTAATGCAAATAATAAACGTGTAAAATTATATTTTGGATCAGCAGTGTTAATTGATACTGGATTAGTTCCGGCAAACGACGGGAGCTGGTCTGTAAAATCTACAGTCATTCGCGTTAATAGTAACGCTCAAAAAAATATATCATCAATTATTAGTAATAATACATCCATATCGGACGGTACATCATATATAGCATCATCAGAGGATTTAACTGCAAGTATTATTGTTAAATGTACAGGACAGGGAATAACTGACAATGATGTTGTCCAGGAAGGATTGATTATAAAAATGTTTAACGGCTAATGTTTAATTAAGGGGGTACTATGCCGATTGATCTTACGCTTACACCTGCTTATGTTCCGCAATCGCAGCGTACGCCGTATTACAGTGCGCCTGCTACGCCGTCTTACAGTGCGCCTGTCATGCCGTATTACGGTTATGGCGGTTATGGGATGCCTCCTACACCTAACTTAATGAAAATGTATGCTGGTATGACCGCTGGACGAGCTGGCGGTGAAGCATTGGGAATGCTGGCGAATGAACTTTTTGGCAGAGATGTCGGCAAGATATATGGGCGCGGTGCTGACGAAGCAATGCGGCAGTATAGAAAATATATGGAGGAGGCTGGAAGAATATTGGGGGAACATGAAGCGGCTGGCAGAGGAGACATTACAGGAGGTCTTGAAAGGGCGCAGGCTTATGGTGAGCCGTACAGAGGCTTTGGAGAAGAAGCTTTGGGCACTTACAGAGGAGCACTTGGTCTTGGCGGTTCTCGTGCTCAGCAGACAGCAAGAGCAGCTTTTCAGGCATCTCCTGCCTATCAGTTTATGTTAGAAGAAGGACTGAGGGCGACTAGAAGAGGAATGGCTCCTACTGGTCTACGGGGGAGCGGAGCTGAACAAAGAGCGTTAATGAGATACGGTAGCGGACTTGCCGCCCAAGAATATGGTGCATGGCAGGACAGATTGGCTAAAGCTGCAGGATTAGGAGCTGAATTGGGTGAACAGGCAGCTGGAAGAGAGCTTACAGCTGGAGAAGCTTTGGGACAGCTTGGATATGGCTACGGCACACAGCTTGGCGGACTGCAGCAAAGTCTTGGGCAGGCTTCGGCGGAGGCAGAACTTGCAAAAGTTCAATATGCGGCACAGCAGGAAGCTGCCAGACAAAAAGGAATTTCAGACATCTTAGGTTCTATTGGATCAGCTGCCATGATGATACCATTTTTATAACAGGAGAATAATTATGCCGGTACCTCGTTTTGAACAATTTAGACCGCCTGCGCCGCAAGCACATCGCGGTATTTTGTCCGAATTTGATCCGATGAAATTTGTCGGGCAACTGGGAGCATTGCAGACACAGCAGCTGCAGCAGCAGAGACTGAGAGAACAAATTATGGCGGAACGTGCCAAACCGTTGACAGACCCATTTATGGCGGAACGTGCCAAACCGTTGACAGATCCATTTATGGCGGAACGTGCCAAACCGTTGACAGACCCATTTAAGCGTCTGCATGATATGATAAATTTTTCTGGTAATATTCAAGACCCGGCTTTAAGAGCTCAGGCATTACATGAGATTAATAGAAGAGTTAACAAATTATATAAAGAGGAACCACCAGAAGCTTATACAAAAGCTTTTCAGAAAAAAAGAGGTGAAACACACGGTGAACTTATTAATGAAATATATAAAAGAGCAGATTCTGCTGCGGAAATGTTACCAGAATTAAATACATATGTTAATGCTATTACACCTCTTCCTCCTGAAGTACTTAGAAGTACGACGAGCGCATTTGTTAAATCATTTTCACCAGATATGTTAAAAGTTTTAGGGGATGCTCCCGATGAATTTTTAAGAAAATCAAATTTCTATCAAAATATGTTAAACAGATTCAGAACAAATTTGAACAATGAATCTAAAAAAGAAATGCAAAAAGTAAAAAATGATTTGGTTGAAAGATATGGGCAAGAAGAGGGAATGAGTAGATTTGAGAGTTATAGAAGTGCTTTAAATGTTGCAATTTCAGCTCATGTTAGATTATTAGCTGCATTTTTAAGAGGAATAAAAACAGGTTCATTAACACAAGAAGAGAGACAAACATTTGCCCAGGGTTTACCTGGTATTTTACAAGGTAAAGATGCTTCTTTGAAGATTGCTGAGCAATTGAGGGTATTGTCAGAAAAAAATATAAATCAAAGAGATTTTTATGCTTCTATGATAGATAAAGGTGTAAAAATGGATGATGCTAATTCTTTGTGGAATATATACTCTCATGTTTATCCGACGGTCTCTGTGGAAAAAGGTTTAATGCCGGAAAATGTAAATAAATGGATTAAATTTAAAAATATCAAAAATGTTGGTGGTACCGGCTTGTCGTTGGAAGAACTTAGAGAGATGAGCGACAACCAAAATAGACCTATTTTTGATATTGTTAAAGATGTAATGAGAGGAGAGAGAAAAGATATAGCAACAGAAGAAGTTCCTATGCCAGAAGCGGAAGAAACTCCTGCGAAAGTTTCAGGAGTTGCGAGGGGTGCTGGCGGCATCCAGATTGGTAGAAAGGTTATTCCACCAGAAGTATTAGAAGAGGTTAGTAACAGGAAAAATTTAAGTGTAGAAAAGATAAAAAGCATGCTTTCAAAAGAATATCCAGATCAATATAGAGAATTATAATGGCTGATAACGCAAGAATTTTAAATGCTGATGATGTAATGTCAATGCTTAAACCGTCCCCATTGGAAGACAGGGAAGAAATTCGTGACGTTGATGAAACTGTAAAAGTTTTAAATGCTGATGATGTAATGTCAATGC
>JABAHP010003555.1_pt1 | contig 39490 bp, 52 predicted proteins | sample 7062081 | NCBI WGS metagenome assembly JABAHP01 (sample SAMN14534357, study PRJNA622989) | marine sediment metagenome | biome: marine biome [ENVO:00000428]; feature: marine pelagic biome [ENVO:01000023]; material: deep marine sediment [ENVO:00002113] | place: India: Gulf of Kutch | collected...
ACACCAAACTACTTCTCCCAGGGCATCTTCTTCTTCTCGACCGATGCCGCTGCCTTCGCGCTCGGAGGCGGCGCTTCCGCCTGCTCGATGGGCTCGGGTGTTGCTCCAGTGTAGGGCTCGTAGCCCTTCACATCGTTGTTCGCCTCGTACTGAGCCGTCGCCGGCGTCACTGACACGCGGATGATCAACGGCTTCCCGTGTAGCGGGGCACTGTCGTCGCCGAGGTCCTTGACACCAATCGCCTTACACAAAGACGTGAGATGCTTGTATGCGATCTCAACTGCCATCGGGCTCGGGTTGTCGAGGTTGAGTCTGGACCAGACACTCCGGCCACGATACTCACCTTCGAGGATCTGATACTGAAGTTCGAGGTACTGACCGTCACCGGCGTTCGTTTCCTTCATTTCGGAGTCGATGATCTGCGCAACGTACTTGCCGCGCGGGATCGCCTCGAAGGAACCGAGTTCCGGCTGGTCCTCAGTGCTGAAGATCTTCGGTAGTTTCGCCATTGTTTTCCTTTATTGCTTCGTTGCATGTGAATGAAAAGAGTCTACCTTCAACAAGGAACGTAACCTTGAGTTGACCCTCTTCGGTTATGACACATTCGTGTACTGTTGTCTCGTACTTACCCGGCGGAAGCTTGTCCACTTCCTTCTCCTGCTTCGTCGGTTGTCGCGGCGGTATCCGCGACTTCACTCTCATTGTGTTCTTCAGTGGGCGCCTCAGGTGCAGAGTCGCCATTCATTTCCTCCTTTTCGCCTATCATCTTCTCGAGCAACGCTCCTAGGTGTGGACGCTCAAAACGGTCAAGACGACCTGACCGGTCTTTTGCGTCATACTGGATATCGCGTTGACATTGAAGCACGTGAAACGGCTCGCCATCATCGTCATCCATCACTCTGATCGCAAACACTTCATCGAAAAGATACGACACACCCTGTGGTAGGACGCGGCCCGGGAACATCGGTCTATATGACATCAAGCCAGTTCCATCTTTCGTGTATTCCTGCTTGCATGTCATCAGAACGTTGATGTACGGGAGGTCACGATAGCCCTTGAGTAACGCGACCATATTGTCAGCCATGCTCCCATAAGCCTGACGAGGGTCCTTCACAAGCCTCCGTTCAGCTGACAACACTTGTTCGGCGATTTCCGTTATGGAATCGAGACACACCCATACGTATCCCGGTTCGTTCTTTTCTGCGTAAGTGTATGCTTCTTGGAGATCAGTAATGTCGTTGATAACGACCACATCAATGAACGCCTTGATTTCTGCTGGTATATCCTGCCAGGATCGCAGGCCAGCTTCGGCGCTCAGCATCAGGGTCTTCGCGATGGCAGTCGCACAGAGCACTGTCTTACCCGAGCCAGATGGACCGTGGACGAGGCATTTCATCCCGTTGTGTTCTATCGATTCATCGACTGTCTGTATCTTGATTGCCATCTTGTTCCTTGTTGGTGGGTGGGCGCCGGGACCCTCCGACCCGCCCGTGAGACGTGTTTGGTACCCGACGCCCACCGCCAGTCGTATGTGTTGAGCATGTGAGAGTCACTAAATCATTGGCTTAATCCTCCACTTGATTTTATGCTCGCGTAGCCATCCGCTCGCGAGCTACAGCATTTGATTAAAGGCCGCGAATCACGCCAACAATCGTTAGTGTAAGAATCGCGGCCACTACGGCAACACAGAAAACGCCATACAGTCTTTCTCGCTGTCGCTGACGCCGGTTTGATTCGCCGATGCTATGGAGTGTGCGCTGCGATAGTTCGGTGATTACGATCCGATCATCGTCAGTCATAGCCGCTCCTTTAACACACTATCGTGCCACTCGAAAGTGTGCTTGCAATTCGAGCAACTATCCTTACTATCGTATTCATCTTCAGTGTATGCTAGATCGCAATCTTCACAACTTGGCTGATCCATCTCGCTATCACACCGGTCGAGGTCATTTAGCATTTCATCGATGATGCGTGCAGTAGGATACAGATCGTGCCAATGCTTGTCGGGAAAGATACGCGCAGCGGTGTCCATAGCTGATTTGCTCGGCTCATTGTGCCACACTATGAAATCGTTCGGATTGGGTGCTAGAGCCATTCGACTTCCAGGGTTGGCATTCCCGGGGAAGTCGTCAGGTAGTTGCGAAGCTTCGAATCATTTGGAAGGTCTTTCAACCCTCCCTTCTTCAGAGTTGGGCGCCTATCGATGCAGGCTTCCTCTTCTGGTGTCAGGTGCGTGAGTATCTTGACACCATCACGGTCCATGTTGATATTGACCTTGCTAGTTGCCTTGACCCTAGCAACTTCGCGGTCGATGAGGTTCACCTTGAATGCGCCGGTCTTGTTGTCGAAAAGTGTTTCGCACACTTCCCGACGCAAGTCAGCCTCTTTTTCCTTCCAGATGGCGAGCTGGTCTTCGGCGGTCTGCCATTCGCGCAACTTCTTCGCGAACTCATCGCCGAATACGGCAGGTTCGTACTGAGTTCTCGGCATTGCTAACCCCTTTGAAACATGACATCGTTAGTTTACTTACGAACACCTTCAGTATAGCACACCCTATTACACTATGCAGTGTTATTTTGATTCTTTCTGTGCTAGTAAGAAACAACACATTTGTGTGTGACACATTTTACATGATAGTGTAACCACGTATCTGTGCTATAATGAAGGGGCAAGCGTGTCTCGTGGTTTTGTAACCCCTTTTCCGCGAGCGCCGCGTCGCTCTCCCGGATTGATCCCCGGGAGAGCGGCGTCCTCATATATACGCTCAAAGGGGTAGAGGGGTTACAGTGTCAGTCGAGAGGTTCCTTGCCGCATTCGGCGGCCGCCACGTCTTTTGCGTCATAGATGATAAACGTGAAAATAAAGCGGTAATTCACTTCCACGAAGGTTACGACCTAACACGTGAAGATATCCTCCAGAAATGCTCGGAAGCAAACGAGCGTAACTGGGGGATTTTCTTTTGTGTCAACGAAATTGACCGCGAGCAAGACCCGAAACACAAACGTACGTCAAAGATGCTCACAAAAATTCGAGCAATCTGGGCGGACGATGACACACCTCGGGATACGCCTCGCGAAGACTGGCCTTTAGAGCCCAACATCACTGTCGAAACCAGTCCTGGAAAGTATCACTATTACTGGTTAACGACAACTGATGATACTGAGCAGTGGGCTCAAGTGATGGCTGGCATAGTCAACACTTTCGATACTGACGTAAACTCGCGTGACCTCGTCCGCGTGTTGCGTGTCCCTGGATTCAACCACTGCAAGAAAGAACCGTTTGCAATCAAGTGTGACATACACTTTGATGTTCCGTATCTATGGAGCGAAATTATAGAACGGTTCCCACTCGACACATCTGTGGTCGGCGCAGCCACACAGAAGGGTGGGACTCCTGGTCAAACATTCGAGAGTTTCGCTGAAGCATCGGCGGCAATACGAGATGGAAGCAATTATCACGGAGCCATAATGTGGCTCTTGAATCATTGGGTTAACGCTGGCATCACTGACAAAGCTGAGTTGGATACACTAGTTCGTGGCATGTTGTCTCAGTCACTCAATAAAGATGGACGGTGGGAGGCACGAACAAAAGATGACTATCTCAGCGCAAATATCAGAGATGCACTCAACTTTGTTGAAGAGAACCCGATTGACACACCGGTGGTCAGCCTACCAATCGTGGAAAAGAAAGAAACTATCGTTGATCTCGGGTTCCCTCCAGGTCAGATGGGACAACTTTGTTCCGAAATTTATGAGATGGCTCCGCATCCAAATGAAGAAGTCGCTCTTATGGCGGCTTTTGCTCTTGTGGCTGGCGTGGTCGGCCGTCGTTACAATGTATCTGGTGACGGGCTTAATCTGTACATGGCTCTACTTGCAGACTCTGGAATTGGCAAAGCAACTCTCAAGAATGTCATTCACACTGCTTTGATCCGGAACTGCACTTTAGAAGGCGGAGGGAAGTTCGTTGGACCTAGTCGCTTTACCGGACCTAAGGCTGTGTTCAATAGTCTACAAGACGGTTTATCAAGAGTTTGCGTCCTCGAAGAAGCTGGCTTGCTCGACGAATCGAAAGCTGGTGATCAGGCTGGACTTACACGGGTTTTTCTGGACCTATATACTTCTTCCGGAAGAGGGCATTATGCGGGCGGTGAGCATTACTCTAAATCTGACGACACCGTCGCAGTACTCAACTCTCCCGCACTGACACTAGCTCATGTCTCCACACCTACGTCATACATACGTGCGTTGAAGCAGAAGAATGCCGCTCTTTCAGGCGGCATCGCTCGTGTGTGGATGATTAGATCTATACGCCCGAAAGCGTACATCAACGAAGACCGCCGTGCAAAGTTTTCTCCTGAGGTCATCAATCGGCTGAAAGCGCTCGTGAAAGAATGCGCTCCATATCAGTCACACGATAAAGATGAAGTAATCCCGCTAGGTCTCAACGGCGTACCATACAAGATTGATTCTGATGGCTGGGTTGACATAGAGAATCAACACAAAGAAAGGGCGGAAGAGTTAGAACGTACTGTGGCATCTAGGGCGTTCATGAAAACACTCAAAATCGCGTCAGTAGGATCGGTGTTCAACGGGTCCGTCATGATTGAACCCGATATGTACGCCTGGGCGAAGGACGCGATTGAGCAAGAAGTCCGCAACATTAATGAGGTGATGCTACATGGATCAACTGATAGCATAGCCCTCATTGTTGAGTCAACAATTGCTCCGGTCATCGGTAAGATCATAGCAGATAAGTTTGACGACTTGAAGAAGACTCCACCGAAATATCTCAAGGGGAAGGGCATCTTCACGCTCACGAATCTCAAGCAGGCACTACGTGGGAACCATGTCATCAGTCGTTTGGGTGATGATGCAGAAAGGGTCTCGAACCCAAAGGATGGGTTTCAGAAAATCATTGACTACCTCTTGCGCGAAGGCATGATAGTTCGTGTGTCTGATAAGATGTTGCGTCAGGCTAAAGCGAGGACTAAAATAGCTTATCGTGTTACAGACGATTTCCGTGAGACCCTGACACAATAAAGTGTTCGTAGTATCTCCATACTACCTTTTACTACCTTTGTACTACCCGTAAGTGACTGTTTTTATTAGCAAAAGTGGCTAAGGTAGTAAAAAACGCTACCCCCCCCCTGCGCGCGCGCCAGCACCCGGGAAGGGGGGGGTGCCAAAAACCCTACTACTTTAGGTGTCTGATCAGGCAAAACCCTATATATTATAACTACTTACGGGTAGTAAGGTAGTTAGTAAATAGCTTAGCAAGGTAGTAAAGATAACCCCAGAAAAGGTCACACTAATGAGCATGAAACAGAAAGGTTCTGGTGGTGAAAACGAGTTCTGTGAATGGCTCAAGTTGTACATGGAACTTGAGGTCAAGCCGAAGCGGATCCTCGGTCAGGCCCGTGATGGAGGAGCTGATGTCAGGCTTGACCCATTTCTGTTCGAGGTGAAACGTCGAGAGGTCATGGCATTCAAGAAGTGGTGGGATCAAGTCGGCAAAGCTGCACAGGGCACTGACTTGATTCCGGTCGTGGCTTTCAGGCCTGATCGTGGGAAATGGGAGTTCTTGATTCCGGCAAGTGAAATCGGTGTCAAGAACGGGTTCCTTCATATAAACAGATTTGTGTTTAGGGCATGGGCTGGGAAACGCCTCCTTGCGCATGACGGGTAAATGTGCTATACTGAAGGGGCATGTCTGAAAAACCGCGTACATACACTCCTGAAATTGGAGCAGAAATATGTAACCGCGTCGTGTGTGGGGAGACACTGAAGAATATCTGTCGTGACCCTCACATGCCTCCGCTTCACCTGGCTCATTATTGGAGCGCTGGTCAAAAAGGCGCTCCCACCGATTACGCTCAGGCGTACGCGCGAGCCAGATTAACGAGGGCTCATGCTCTTGTTGAGGAAGCCGAGGAGATCGCTGACAACACACAAGACGATATCAATCGTGCAGTGCAGGCAGCGAAGGATGCAGTCCTCGATTCAGGCGGTGATGAGCGGAAGGCCGCGATCGCTGGACACAAGGCGAAGCGCGAGGCGATTGAGTCTGCCCGGATACGCATTGATATGCGGAAATGGGCGGCTTCCCGCATGAACAGAAAAGCGTATGGTGAACGAATTGGTGTCGTCGACGAAACCCCGCCCGAGCAAGTTCGTAAGACTGTCGACTTGAGTAAGTGTACCACTGAGCAGTTGGAGCAGATACTCAAGATAGCTGAGGGGTTGCCGGATGTCAGCACCGGCAGTTGACACAACACAATTCGTAGAGATTGCAAGCGATCCGGAAGCGATACGACTGGAGCTTGCCGAGAGGAAGCTACGCCATTTTGTGTTGCAGTCATGGCCTATTATAGAGCCCGCGCGTGAGTACATACCGAACTGGCATATCGATGCGATATGCGATCACGCTGAAGCAGTTCAAGGAGGTGAAATACGCAACCTTCTCATCAACATCCCACCTCGGTTCATGAAGTCACTGACAATCAGTGTGTTGTGGCCGTCGTGGTCATGGATAACGAAACCAGGGCTCCAGTGGCTGACAGCATCGTATGCACAGTCTCTCGCAACAAGAGACAGCGTGAAATCGAGGCGGCTTATAACGAGTTCGTGGTACCAGCAACGATGGAACGATCGGTTCGAGCTGACAGGCGATCAAAACGCGAAGCAAAGATACGAAAACGACAAAGGCGGACACCGGATCGCAACGAGTGTCGGCGGTTCCAATACTGGCGAGGGCGGTGACATTATCGTTGTGGACGACCCGCACAACGTGAAGGAAGCCGAATCTGACACTGTTCGGATCGCTGCACTCGAGTGGTGGGACGAGGTGATGAGCACGCGCCTTAACGACCCGAAGCATGGGAGCAAGGTTATCGTGATGCAGCGTGTACACGAAGATGATCTTGCGGGCCATGTGCTCGAGGAGATGGACTACACACATCTGTGCTTGCCGATGGAATTCGAGCCGAAACGAAAGTGTTTCGTTAATGGGACTGACTTCGAGGACCCACGTGAGGAAGAAGGCGAGCTTCTGTGGCCGGAGCGTGTTGACACTGTTGTGCTGAAAGAGCTCAAGAAACAACTCGGTACATACGCATCGGCGGGTCAGCTCCAGCAGGATCCTGCTCCCCGATCTGGTACACTCTTCGATGTCGACAAGTTCACTATCGTTGATCATGTGCCAGGTCGCATCGTCGAAATGTACCGCTACTGGGACAAAGCGGCGACGGAAGGCGGAGGCTGTTACACAGCAGGGGCGAAAATGGCTCGCCTTGAAGATGGTCGCTTTATCATCCTCAACGTGACACGCGATCAATTGAGCACTGGTAACCGCGAAGCGATGATACTCGATACTGCGTATGCTGACGGGACTCAGTGTAAGATCGCGATCGAGCAGGAGCCTGGGAGCTCTGGGAAGGATTCGGTTAATGCGTCAATCCGGATGCTTGCTGGCTATAATGTCTGTGCCGATCGCCCAACGGGTGACAAAGCTCTGCGTGCTGACCCTCTTTCGGTTCAGGTGGAAGCTGAAAACGTTCTGCTCCTCAATGGACCGTGGATCAAAGACTTCAAACACGAATGTAGGTTCTTCCCGAACAGCAAATATAAGGACCAAGTAGATTCTGCCAGCGGTGCTTTCAAGATGCTGTCGGGTCCGCCTATTCAACTGTTCTAGTGGTGACGTATAGATGAGTATGCTAGACATGTTTCGCAGAAGCAATCCCGTGGCCGACACAGTGGATAAGATTCTTGCTGAAACAAATGCGGCTGACCTCGGGCGGAGTGACATACTCGATGCGTTACGCTTGAGTGAGTTAGTTATTGATCAAGGTCCGCTCAACACGAATCCGATCCGCACTGCTTCAAAGCAATTGGATTCGTATGTCGGTTGGGTGTATGCCGCTGTCCAAATTCTCTCGGCTGATATCGGTGCTCAACCGTATTCAGTGTGGAGGGATAGGAACAAGGATCGGGAAGAAGCTGAGCTTCACCCGATTCTGGTTCGGCCGAACAATCAGCAGTCCTGGGAAGATCTTGCTGAGCTTACTGATGTGCATTTGGATCTTACTGGACGCGCATACTGGCACCTTCTTCGTGGTCGTGTTGGTGGTGAACTAGTTGGCATCGAAGCCATTCCGCCGAGCTGGATTACGGGACCCAAAATCGAGTCAGGGCAATTGATCGGTTGGAAGTACCTTGTGCCTGGGAAGAGCGAAACTATCCTACCCAGGGAAGACGTGATCTTCATGAAGTGGCCGCACCCGATCAATCCACTCGATGGTGCGTCACCGGTACAATCGTTTGCGTTGTCGTTCAACATGGACATGTATTCCCGCGCTTACACAGGCGAGCTGATGCAACACCGTGCTGTTCCGCAAGGTTTCATCACTAGCGATCAAGAGCTTCTGGAGGAACAGGCGAACACGTACAGTGAGAGATGGCTGAAGCGATACGGATACGGGAGGACAGAACAGGGACCTGCTGTCCTTGGGAAAGGAGCGTCATACACATCCTTGAGTTTGTCCCTACGCGACCTTGCGTTCCTGGAACTCGCGCAATTGTCACGCGATCAAATCCTGGCGATCTACCGTGTACCTGCGAGCAAGCTCGGGCTTACTGACCAGTCGAATTTCGCTAACAGTCGGGAAGCTGCGAATAGCTACGCAGAGAATGCACTGATGCCTCGGCTCACGAAGCAGTCACGTGCGATCAACACATGGTTGATGCCTCTGCTTTACGACGATGGATCGTACTTCGAATATGAGTCGCCGATACGCAGGGATGTGGCAGCTATCGAGGCGCGTTCGCGTGAGGATCTCAAAGCTGGTGTTATCACCGTGAATGAGCATCGTGAAGTCCTCGGTCGTGACCCAGACCCCAATGGTGATGTGTATTATATCCCGCTCGGGATACGCATTGTTGAAGAAATAGAACCACGTGACCCGCTTGCGATTGCACCTGCAATACCCGATGATGAACCTGACGATGATGACCCTGACAAGGATCGGGGTCGTCGGCTCGCTATACCAGAGCGGTGTCTCGATGATCAGGGATACGAGCTTTCTGGATTGCAGTTCCTTGCAGTGCAAGATGAAGCCGAAAGGAAATTGAAAGCCGCTACACGAAGGCTCTTCAGTAAAGAGTCAAAACTCATTATTGCCGAGCTGAAGAAAAACACTGACGGATACACGACCTTCAACCCTGATTGGGATGTTGAGAAAGACAGCCTTGTCGACGATGTGCTGAACCTCACTCGTGCCGAATGGAACGAAGACATCGCAAAAGCGTCACTGGATTCGCTTGAGAAGGGGTTCGGTCTACTCGGAAACGAGGTCCCTGCGAAGTTCCTCTTGAGCTGGGATCTCTACCAACCGACCGCTGAGCGATGGGCTATCGCCAACGCAGGGAAGAAAGTCAAGGATATTCAGGGCCTGACACGCGATGAAGTAGGCAAGATTATTGCCGAAGGCGTTGAATCTGGGAAGCCGATTGCCGATATTGCGAAGGAGATCAGCGAGCAGTTCAACTCATACAAGGGGTATCGGGCCGATAGGATCGCGCGTACGGAAACAGCGAATGCTGTCAACGAAGGGAAGTATTCCCACGCAAAAGAGAGTGAGCGTCAGTTCGGTGTCAGCTACCTCAAGACATGGAACGCTGTCGCTGAAAGTGACCGTTCGCGCCCCGAGCATCAGCCCGGCGCGATTGCACCTGCACAGACGATCGCGCGAAGCGAGAGCTTTATCGTGAACGGTGAAACAATGGATCGTCCGCTAGATCCACGGGGGTCGGCTGGTAACGTAATCAATTGTCGGTGCACACTGACAATGGAGGTTGTTGAGGATGAGTAAGGAAAACCTTCCCGAACGAAACGCGATGGTGGGACACGTACTTGCGTATGGTTCGGAAGAGGATCGGTATGTGAAGTTTCGTGCGTCAACACCGATGATAAACCGTCATGGTTATCGCGTGTTGCCGCTTGGGATCGACACCGAAAACTTCGACAAGAATCCGGTTTTCTTGTGGGGACACGATGGATACGAGTCGTATGCTGGTCCGCCCAAGATCGAGTCGGTGATCGGCAAGGTAGTGTCGTATTCGAAGACGGCAGAAGCGTTTGACATCAAGGTTGAGTTTACTGATCCGGCGACGAACCCGAATGGCGAGAAGGCCCTTCGGATGGTTCGCGGTGGGTTCCTCAACACGGTGTCGATCGGCTTCTATGGCATCAATGCTGGCTGGGAACTCGAGGATGAAGAGGAAGTTTTCGTGTACCGTGATACGGAACTCCTCGAAGTGTCACTTGTTCCTATTCCGGCGAACCCTGACGCAGTTGCGTTGTCAAACGCAATTGACAAGATTCTCGGTATTACTCCTCCGCCTCGTGGCGCAGATGTCGGAGCAACACTGAGGAAGTTCGTGGACGGATTGAAAGTTACCGAGACGGTCCGGTCTTTCATGTGTCCACACAAGGAGGAGTAAATGGACGAGAAACTTTTGAAGGCACTCCAGGAACTGGAGCAGCGGCTCGATGCTGGGAATGTGGAGCGGTTCAACGAGATTCAGAAGAGGCTCCTGTCTCTCGAGGAACGTGACACTGCCCCGAATGACGAGAAGGTTACCGACCTCGAGAAGAAGCTCGCTGACAGCGACGCTGAGCTCGGCAAGCTCAAGGAGCAGATGCGGCTGCTTCAGGCGGAGCCGACACACCCCGATATCGGCTTGTCCAGAGCGGGCAAAGTCGACTTCAGCGGGATGTTCATTCGTGACATCGATGCGGTCCGGCAGGCTGTGCGCCGCGGGAATACCGATGCGATCGACACGTCGTTGTTCGTTGGCGGTATCGGTGAGCTGCCTGTCGAAGTGGCGGATGCTTTCATCGACTTGATTGTCGAGGAACAGACGACACTTTCACGCATCACTACCAGGCGCATGAACGGGCCGACGGCTCGTATCGACGAGCTCCGGTACGCAGAGCGCCAGATGGTGGCTGCGACGGAAGGGACAGCCCCCAGTGTCGCCGACGCGCTGACGATCGCGGCTCGTACGCTGACGAGTGTCGAGGTTATTCTTGCTGAGGACATTACGCTGTCCTTCCTCGAGGATAACATCGAGCGTCAGGGCGTGGAGGCGCATATCGCGTCGATCCTTGCGCGTAAGTTCGGGACGGACCTGAACGATCTCGCATGGAACGGTGACACCACGACCGGTACGTTCCTTGTGATCAACAACGGCTTCTCGGTGCTGGCGCTTGCCGACTCGGATGTGAATGACGTCGATCTCACCGGTAACACTTCCGTTGCCGAGTGCTTCAGTGACATCATGAAGGGTATGCCGTCGCGGTTCATGGCGATACCGGATCTTGTGTTCTTCTGTCCGACGGGTGCGGCGCAGAACTACGCTGACGAGTTTGCTGCACGTGAGACGGCCACCGGCGATGGCGTCTTCTTGAACGGCTTCCCTTCGCTGAGGTATTTCGGTCGCCCGGTGATCCCGGAGCCGCACCTCAAGGAGACCACTGCTGGTGTCGACACCGACGAGCTCATCATGCTCACATCGGCCAGTCGGCTCGTGAACGGTATCCAGAGGAACTTCCGCATGGATGCGATGTGGCAGCCGCGTAAGCGTGTCGTAGAGTACACACTTTCGGCTCGCACTGACGTACAGTATGTGTCGGGCGAAATCATTTCGCGTGGTCACAGTCTGCCTGCGGCACTTCAGTAGGCCGACACGAAGGGTGAGTGGCGGGGAGTTCCCCTCCTCTTGGTCGATAGCTGAGGGGAGGGGGACAATCCGATGAGTAACATGAAGGAGAATGAAGCATGAGTGAAGACCCTGTCGCTGCGGCTCTTGCAGAGCTCAATGGTGACACTCCTCCGGAGGCCGAAGAGTCCAAGGAGGGGCGTAAGAAGTGGATGAAGGCATACGGCCAGCGAAACGTGATGTCCGGTGAGCGAGCCGGCCAGCGCGTGTACGGTGGAGGTGGGATTGTTCGATTCCGCGATGGCGAGAAGAAGATCAAGATGGTCCCCGGCGAGATCCGCGAGGTACCGGATGGTGTTGTCGAGCGGATGAACGCCGGCGACAAGAAGGTGTTCGTGGAGCCTGGTTCCCAGAAGGAAGGCGACGTTGTCAAGGAGCCGAAGCCGCGGATGTAACTGATTAGTGTCTCCCGGACCTTCGGGTCCGGGAACACTTTTCATAGGAGTGTAACATGACACAAACGATTGCTCCGCAGGATTACCCTGGCACGATTGCAGGTGTGACAATGACCGCGTTGACCGAGGTTAATCTTGCGTTTACCGGGTACGACGACAACTGCGTGATCCTGATCTACAATCCTGCGGCCGGGAAGACCTTCACGGTGTCACAGGATGGTACTGCTCCGGATGAGGAAGCTATCGGCGGAAAGGTGAATGCTGCTGATATCGTGGAGACAATCGCTGGTGGCGGTGCTACGAGTGAACTCCGACCCAGTGCGTCGGTGTATGCGACAGCTGCTGGTGTTCTTTCCGGGACTATGTCGGCTTTCACTGGATGCTCAGCAGCGTGTGTTCGCGTCCGTCATGGTCACTGGTGGTTCATCAGCGAAATGGAGAAGCACGTTCAGGCGCAGACATAGGGGAGTGTTATGGCGACAGTTGTTACGAGTCAGGAGCTTGCGACATACATGGGTGTCGATCATGCCACCTATGAATCGCAACTCAATCGTGCGTTGAATGCAGCAGAGCTAGCTGTCGCTGCTGAATGCGGTGCACTCGAGCTTGTGCAGGCCGAGCCCACAGAGTCTTACGAAATCAAGACTAACCGCAACATCATTGAGTTGCGGAATGGGATCTTGTATTCCGTAACTTCTGTGGCTATCGATGGGACTGCGGTAGACCTTAGTAAAGTCCAGTCTTCGTATTGGGTCATCGCTTACGAGGAAGGGTTTACTCGTGGCGGTACTGTTGTGGTCGTGTACAAGCACGGATACGCAGATTCGAGTGAAATGCCTGCGCGCCTACTCGAAGCTGTGTTGCAAACTGCTGAATGGATGTTCCATGGAAATCATAAGGGGCGTACAAAGACAAGCGAAAAGATAGATAGCTACGCAGTTTCGTATAGCTCAAAAGAAGGTGTCGTAATACCCGACATCGTGAAAGATTACGTGAGGCCATTTACGAAGGTGCAGATATGATCGGACACTTGTTGAATCGCCAGTGTCGGACGAAGTCTGTTGATGTGGCTTCGCTTGACGGGAGTGGTGGTTTCAACAAAGATGAAACTGATTCGTGGGTAGCTCGGTTTTGTCGCGTTCATAAGCTGAGTGCTAATGAGCGCCTTGACGCAGAACGGCGTGAGATGTATGTCAAATACAGAGTGTATTTTGACGGGATGGTTACATTGACTCGTGGTGATTACATAGAAATGACTGATGGGCTTGAGCCTAGCAGTAGACTCACTGTCGAGGAAAATGTTCACATCTCAGTGCCTGGACATCACGTATGTGTCTTGGTATCCGATGAGCAGCGGGGTCCGTAATTGGAATACAGGCAAGATTGTCAAGCTTGCCGAAAAAGAGATTTTCATACGCATGGAAGCTGCATGTGCGTATGTTGAGGGGGTAGCAGTCAACCTGATTTCGCGTGACCAACCTGTTGTCAGGACAAAATCTGGGAACTTACGTGGACTAAGTCCGGCAGCACCTGGAACACCGCCGAAGGTAGTGACTGGTAGGCTCCGTCAGAGTGTAACACATGTCGTTGAAAGGATGCGGAGGAAAGTTGTCGGAAAGGTTGGTACGAATGTACCTTACGGGAAGACACATGAAGAAGGTACACATCCGTGGCTCAGGCCAGCGTTAATCAAGAGTAGAACGAAACTGCGTAAGATATTTGGTGTGCGATGAGTTCTTTGTGCGTTGAAGGTATTTGGTCACACTTGTTCAATGACTCAAGTATTTCGCCTCATGTTGGGTCTTACTTGTCTCAGCCTGCTGTCTTTGTCGTTGTCCCAGAGAATGCGCCTGACACATATGTAGCAGTTCGTTCTCCGCATTCAATCAGGGATGCGTCATGCAAGAATGGAGATCTATACTCAGCAGAATATTTCCTTGATGTAGTGTGCGTCAAGAAGAAATCGATGTCTGTAACAAAGATCAATGATCTCGTGCAGGCTGTCACAAAATCGCTACACAGGGCTAGCCTTTCTGCTGAAGGGAATTTCAATTTCGAAACAGTAGAAGCTTTGAGTCAATTGAATGCTGACACTGTTGATAACTTTTCCCGGATCGTTGAAGTCCGGGTAATTGGACGGGAGGTAGTGTAATGAACGGAACTGACATTCTTGTGAATGTTGAGACTGCGACACCAGGGACATATGTTGCTGTGGGGAGTCAGCGTGGTTGTACCATCGTTGAGTCAACTGCGCCGATCGACGAAAGCAGCAAGGATGCACGTGGGTTTGTAGGATCGCCAGGTCGGTATTCTTGCACGATCACGTGTAACGCATTGTATGTTTCGAGTGATGCGGCATATGCGTTGCTCCAGTCTGCGATGCGTGATGGCACGAACATCAAGATCGAGCTGAGCGATGATGGTGTTGATACAGAGAACATCGATGCTATCTGCACAGAGTTGAGTCACGACTTTCCGGATCAGGGCGAGGGTGTTGTGTCTGCAACTTTCCAGTGTTCAGGTGATTGGACTGCTGCTGTTCCGTGATAGTTAGGGCGCTATGAATGCGACAAGCGTTCTTGTAACACTGAGGGTTTCTGGTGTTCCCATTGTCCTTGGCAGTCAACGGAATTGTATCATTAATGAAGAAACTGCCGTAATAGATGGGAGCTCTAAGAATTCTCGCGTACTTTCAAGTTCGCCTGGAAGGTACGGATGCACAATAGTGTGTGAAGCATTGCATATCCCCAATGACGAAACGCATCTTGCGTTACGTGATTGTATTCGCAATGGTGACATAGTTCAGATATATGCTACTGAAGTGGATATAGAGCTGGGATTTATTAATGCTATCTGTACCGAACTTGTGTATGGCCTCCCGGATCAAGCGGAAGGAGTTTTCGCAGCTACTTTCGTTGGTGTGAGTCAGTGGTACGCTCAAGGTTCGTGGTATGCTGGTGGGAAGAGTCTGTTTTTTGATAATACTTCTCCCGCTTATCTTGCTAACGCTACAAACCTTCAGAAAGTCAACTTTGGAATTTCAAATCAGTTCAGTGTTATGGCGTGGGTGAAGCCTGACGATAATAACAATGGATTGCGTTATATCTTTGAACTGATTGCAAACAGTGGAGGAGAAATATCAGTCGGTGTCGATTTTACCTGGCACTGGTTCACTGCTAGGATCGAAGAACAGACAACCGGCAACAAGAAATCGTACTGGTTTGGCTCATGGGTCACAGATGTATGGACTCAATTGTTTGTTACATGGAATGGTGCTGCAAATCAGCTTCGTGTGTTTGATGATGGCGTTGAAGATACTAGTCCAACTAAAGATTTCGATGATTCAATTACTATCACGAATCCTTGGCGATATGCAGCTATGGGAGCAAATGTATTGTCTCCTGGCGTCACAACTGCAGAGTATAATGGACTCATACATCAAATAGCGTTATGGAACACAACACTGACACCAGCGGAAGTTAAAGCGGTTTACAATGAAGGTGACGGAAATTCGTTTAATCTTCTCACAAATCGAGGCGATTATGTGTCGTCGGCAACACTAAGGCACTGGTACTGTCCAGGTCTTTACCCGTCGCCAGATCTTGGGATTGATTTTGGCAATCTACCAGTAGATGTGTCAGCAGCATATAATGTAGATGACGGTGACATCACATATGATGCGCCAATGGGATAAAGGAAAAAGCAATGCCCGCCAACACTCAAAAAGGTGAGACATCATTGATGATCAATGGTGAGGAGAGAATTATTCGGTTTAGCCTCGACGCACAATCGCGTATCATCGATGCGCTAGGGCTAGACGGAATAGAGCAGATTCCGCAGTTGATGCGAAAGCTTGACGCAAATGTGTTCGCAACAATGATCCATGCTGCGCTTGTCGATAGCAACATGACTCTGGAAGATGTCAAGAGCGCCAGCATCCCGATGATGCCAGCACAGAGGGCTATTGTTCAAGCGATCAACCTTGCTATGTGGGGAAATATCAACGGGCCGGACCCTACACAGGAGGAAGTAAAGCAAGCGGAGAAGATCGCAAGCGGTGGAGCTTCAGCGACACACTAGCTACTGCGCGAGTTCGCTTTGGTGTACGCGATGATGAATATTGGAGGATGACACCACACGAATATAATTCAGCAATGAAAGTTTGGATTGAAGATAGTGAAAATAATCATAAACTTGAATTGCTGTCAGCTTGGCTGAATGCAGCTTGGCAAAGGATGCAAAAGATGCCGTCGATCAACTTAGTTCTCTATGGTGTTGATCGACCACAGTACACTAAAAAGCAAATGGACGAAGCAAGAGAGTTTCACGCGAAATTGATGGCAGGCAAGGAAAATATTCATGACGCCGTTTGAAGACAAAGTAGGTGAAGCTCATGTTGAGATCGTAGCTCGTCTTGATCAACTTGAAAAAGACTTGAATAAAGCTAAAGAAGAAACCGACGCTTCTGCGAAGAAGATGTCTAAGAGCTTTGGCGGCTTGAAAAAGTCTATTGGTCTTGCGGCGAAAGCTCTTGGTCCGTTTGTTGCTGGTCTTGGACTTATTGCTGGAGCGCGCGGTCTTGAGCGAGCAATAGAAAAGACACTTGACACTGTTGACGCACTAGATAAGACTTCGTCAAAGCTTGGTGTCACTACGGGCTGGTTGCAGAAAGCTCAGTATGCAGCATCTCAATCTGGCATTGCGTGGAACACACTTGCAATGTCAATGCAGCGGTTTACTCGCCGAGCTGCCGAAGCTAACGAGGGGCTGGGAGAAGCACAAGACGCAATAAAGACACTTGGCATTGAACTTAGAGATGCTAACGGTAATCTACGCAATACAGAAGATCTTTTCACCGACGCAATGGAAGCACTCGCTAGTGTTAAGGATCCTGGCGAACGATTGCGCCTTGCATTTAAGCTATTCGATTCTGAAGGTGCTGTCCTAGTTAATCTAGCTGACAATTTCAAGAACCTTGCCAAAGAAGCTGAGGCTATGGGTCTTGTAGTTGATGATTCAGTTATCAAAGCGGGTGTAGAAGCGAAGGATAAGCTAGACACACTTTCGCGTATCGTTAAGGCTGAGTTGACACAAGCTCTTGTCCAGCTTGCTCCAACCCTTGTGAGTGTAGCTAATCAACTTGTGAGGGTTGCACATTGGGCTGGTCTTGCGTGGGATAGGTTTTCGGATTTCTTGAATCTTGATCCGATTACTATTTCACAAATGAACGATGAACTAGGCGAGCTATCTGTTCAACTTGAAACTGCGTATGCAAATGCAGCAAAAGCAATGGAAGACCTTGCTGAGTCTGGAGGCAAGCTGAACCTGGCTCGTGTTGCTCAGCTGCAAGAAATAATTCATCGTCTTGAAAAACGGCGTGATGAAATTGCGGCTGATCGCGATGCGTTGCTAGAAGCTACTGCTCCAAGGGAAGTAGTAGAACCTGAACTTGGCGGTTACCAGAAAGTGTCAGATGAATGGGAGGAGCTTAACGACCAGCGTCAAGCTGCATTGACACTTTTCGAAAAAGAAGCTGATTCACTGCAAGATATGTGGAGCAACACTGCTGACACAGCAGCGCGTTCCATGTCTCAAATGGTTGCTGATGGTGAAGTTAGCTTCGCTGCCCTTGGGAAAGCGTTTGTGAGGGAATTTACTCAACGCGTTATGGAGTCACTTGTTTTCAGTCGCATCTTTGGCTTCCTTGAAAAAGCTATGGGGATGATTGGATTTGGAGGTGGCGGGGGTGGACTTGAAGTAGGTGGGTCGGCTGGCGCGTGGGGACAAGGAGGGCAGCTATATCAGCCTGACTATTCTGGTCGACTAGATTGGGTAACTAGTGGACGCGGAGCTATGTCGAATGTAGCAAATCCAGGTAGTGTTATTCAAGTATTTAATTCAACTGGCGCTCCTACTGAAACACAAAAGTTGATGGATGGAACAACACGAATCTTTGTCGGGCAACAAGGTGCCCGTGATATCATGATGGGTGGCGAACTTGATAAAGCTATTCAGCATAAATACGGACTGACACCGAAGGGCGTGAGGAAATAACATGGCTGTGTCGTGGCCTCCGTCACTACCTCAGGGCGATGCAGCTCAAGGGTATGACACAATAGAAGAAGCAGAAGACCGCTTGCTATTCAAAGACACAACTTCGGGTCCAGGCAAATTGCGACCGAAGTATACGAGTGGACCAGCACGTGTCAGTATGCCAATGATACTGACAAAAGCCCAGCTGACAACATTGATGGATTTCTATCATGACACTCTCAAAGGTGGGTCACTTCCATTCGAATGGGTTCATGTTCGCACTGGCGCCGATCAACTGTTCCGCTTTCAACCCGGTGTCGTGCCCACAGCACAGATGATTCTTGCCGACCGTTATCGTGTGACACTTGCTCTTGAAATGATACCGGGGTTCGGGACATGAGAACGCTCAGTGCGCCTGCACGTGAAGCTGTGTATGCTCAAGAAGCAGACGAAGTCATGCTTGTGTTTCTTGACATCACGGTTCCTGCTGGTGTCATACGAGTAGTAAACAATTGGGAGTCAGTTACACGACTCACAAATGAGTATCTTCCGTATCGTTTTGAAATTGGCTTGCCAAACGAACTTGACGAAGGAATACCGTCAATACCATTGAGGATAGACAATATAGATCAATCGATTATTGAGCATATACTTTCTGTGTCAGAGCCAATTAGCATTCAAATGAATGTTGCGTTGGCTTCTTCACCTGACACAACTGAAGCTGGTCCATTCTATTTCAAGTTAAAAACAAGTGAGTGGACACCGACAGATATCATTGCTCAGTTATCGTTTGACGACGTAATGTTGGAGGTGTATCCTGGATACCGATTCACCCCCGGAAACTTCCCGGCCGCTTTCTAGCTATGTTGGAATCAAGCATAAATTACACGGACGCGACGAACAAGAAGGTGTCGATTGTTGGGGACTTGTACGTCTGTGGTATACGAACGAACTTGAAATCGAACTTGATTGTTACAGTGCTAGATACACATCGCTTAAAGATAGACACGCAATAGAGTCTACTGTCGACCTGGAGAGTAACAATTGGCTGATCGTGAACACACCTCAGAAACACGACCTAGTGGTATGGAAGGTCGGCAATCATTGGTGTCACATTGGTCTGATGATAGACACAAGGAGATTTTTGCACATCTCTGGGAAAATAGGGAGCGTGGTGGAGTCCCTGAATTCCCCGCAGTGGATACGTCGTCCCAAGAAATTCTACCGCCTGCCATAGAAGTAATCATCGTCAGGAAAGTGTTTGTTCCAGACCCGACAACACATTGGGTTGAGGGAGAAATGCTTTTGTTAGATCTAGTCGAAGAGTTTGATATGCCTCCGCTGTCAACACTCGTCTGGGTCAATGAAAATCGTGTGTCGATTGATATGTGGACACGCACGATTGTAGAACCTGGCGACAAAGTTCTGCTTCGCCTGCTCCCCACAGGCGGCGACAACATGCCAAAGATTTTGCAAACTATCTTGACTGTGTTTGCTATGATCATTTCTGTTATTGTCCCTGCTGGATATGCTGGTGTTCCATTGTTGTTCGGTGCAATGGCGAATGTAGTCATTTCACTTGCGTTTCCACCTCCATCAGTTGCAGTTGGCGACCCAGGTGAACTAAAGAATAGTCCGCAGCTATCAGGATCACGTAACACTTTTCGCGCATGGACACCACTTCCTGTAGTGGTGGGTGAAGAATATCGCGTATGGCCGCCTCTCGGCGCACGACCCTACACAGAAGTTGTCGGCGGCGAACAGTATTTGCGGATGCTATTCGTTGTGAATCATGGTCCTTGCGAAATTCCTGTAAGTGAAATCAAGATTGGTACTGATCCGATTTCCAATTTTGAAGATGTAGAAGTAGAAATTCGTCAGGGGAAAGATAGCGATAGCGCACGTGAGCTATACACAACTGAGGTTGTAGAAAAAGCTTACGCTTTTGTGTTGGAAACTGGAGTTCCGTTTCTAGCTAATACAGAACCAGACACACTTGAATGTACGTTTGATTTCACGTATCCATATGGTTTCGGTGGCTTTCATGATGAAACTGGGAAGCTACTGCCTCAATTGCAGAAGTATCATCTTGAATACCGAGAAATGCCTTCTGGTAGTTGGGTTGATATGCAGCCACTTGAACCGTATGGTCCAGGTGTAACATATCTCGGTTCAGGTGTAATGCAATTCAAGAGTAAGAGGCGCGGTCTGTGCCAGCGTGGGTTCAGATTTGTGTTTCCGTCTGAAAGCGAGTGGCAAGTTCGTGTTACTATGACTGAAAATACTGCTCATAGTGGCGCACTTGCTACTAGCGTAATGGATGCGTGTCACTGGACAACGTTCCGTTCTATCTGGCCTTCTGAAGTAATTACACTGGATAATGTTGCGACTATTTCACTACGCATTCGTGCATCAGAGCAACTCAATGGTATAGTGGATACACTGAATTGTTTGGTAAAACCTCTAGTTGCGCTTTATAGTGCGGTTCTTGGATGGCAAGATGCTGAAGGTGATCTCGTAACTACAGGAAACCCAGCTTGGCATTTCGCAAATGTGTTGCGTGGTCCAGCTGCTGTGACACCAGTAGATGACACGCGACTGGATTCGCAGTCAATACTTGACTGGGCTAACTATTGTGACCATGCGTCAAATAATTTTGAAGTTGCTGGTGTCATTGACACAGAACAGCCGAAAGAACATTGGCTAGCTCAAATAGCCGCGACTACACGAGCTAAGGTTTCGCTTGTCAATAGTATGTATAGCATCATCATTGATGATGTCCGTGACACTCCGGTACAGCTATTGACAGATCGAAATAGTTCAAACTTGCGCGGTAGAATTCAAATACCCGAACCTGTTCATGCTATTCGCGTCAGGTTTGTGGATAAAGAATCAAATTATCAAATCGCTGAGCGTCTTGTGTGTAATGATGGATACACAGAAGAGACAGCAACTAAGATACAAGAACTTGATATGTGGGGGATTGCTGACCCCGACCTCGCATATAAACATGGAAGATATCATATGGCTGCGGGCGAACTTCGACGCAGAATTATGTATCTTGATGTTGATTTCGAAAATATCATCTGCAATCGTGGTGACCGCGTAGATGTGCAGAATGCGAGTACACTTGCTGCTGTCGGCACAGCACGGGTCACACAGTATGGTATCATTTTTGGCATACATGTCATATTGTTTGATTCTGCAATTGCGCTTGAACCACTTGGATCTGTAGAATATCAAGTGCAAATCCGCAAAGCCGATGGAGTGATTCAAACTTTTGATGCTTACTGGTGGAATACGCCGGCAGAAGATTCCGAAGGAAATACTGGAATAGCTTTTACGGGGACAATAACTGGTGATGATCCAGCGTGGGGTGATTTGATTATTATCGGTGTCAAGGATAGTGTTAGCTTGCCGATGATTGTTACTGGCATAGAACACAAAGCTGATCTAGTTGCGACACTTGAATTGATGGATTATTCGCCTGCAATTTTTACTGCCGATCAAGGTGAAATACCTGATTGGGATCCAAACATAACTGCGCCGATACATATAGATCATGAAATTCCTAATGCACCAACAATCCTTAGTGTTATTTCAGATGAATCGGCATTGGCATATGCAGTTGACAAGAGAGTTGTTCCTCGTGCATTGATGTCTTTCACTTTGAATATTGGGAAAGTAACACCGACATTTGTTCAAGGGCAATATCGAATAACCGATGATGGTGACAATCCAGATGTGTGGCATATGGTTGAACCAGTTGAGCCTAGCACTGGGCAAATATCTTTTTTCGTTGAAGAAAATGAAACATATGATTTTCGGATACGTTGTGCAACTGATACTGGGCTAGCTAGCGAATGGGTTTACGAATTAGCTCATTATGTTATCGGTAGAACAACACCGCCTCCCGATCCCCAAGATTTGCAGATAACACCAGCTAATGTTATCACATGGGATATGCCATTTGAACCACTTGATCTCGCTGGATATAAAATCCGCTATCAGCAAGGGCAAGAGATAGAGTGGAGCACTGGAATTGAAGCACACGGCGGTGTAGTCACTGAGCGTGAAGTCCATCTAGATGCTATCCCTATTGTTCCAACAGGGATAGAAATTACATTGATGGTGAAAAGCATAGATGTAGTTGGAATCGAGAGCGAAGGTTTTGCATACTTGATAACAACACTTCCAAGTCTTGAACGTAATGTAATTTGGACTCAATCAGCTCAGCCAACCTGGGTTGGATTCAAAATCAATTGTAGTGTTGTTAGTAATCAGTTACATGCTGATACAGATACTGGTGGATTTTGGACTACAGATCCTCAATTGTTTTGGACACAAGACACAAATCTGTTTTGGACAAATAAATTCAAGACAATGGAGTATATAACGATAACTGGGATTCCAGTTGGAACTGCTGGAGTATTGAGGATACCCATAACTGGTCAGGGTCAGTGGGAAATGTGGTATCAACTTTCTCCTGGTATGTCATCTCCACTGAAATGGCCTGGTGAAGTAAATGTTCAGGGTGGAGAAAATCTTGGACTATCAATTATGATACCTGGTGGACCAGTTCAAGGACAGCTACACACACTAGACGTTAATGTTGATGTACCAGATAGAATCGAATCACATTTGCGTACAGATGCTGTGCCTCCAGTGACAAATGGTGTTGCCGGTGGTCAACGACACGCTCCTAACGCTGCATTCAATGCCATACTTGAGTGTCGTGTTACGATTGCTGGTCAGCTAGCTCCACCTCCTGCTGCACAAGCAGTAGGATACACAATATGGGATCTTAATCCAGTAACTGGTCCGCTTGTTGAGATTTTTGACAACACTGGCGTGACAATTGGAGCTGGTGTTCCATACGAACTTGAATATATAGGATATTAACACATGGCAAATCTACCCGCTCAAGGTTATATCAGCAACGCTGCGCGTACTGAAGGTGAAATAAAACAAGCTCTTGATACCGGGGGCACTGGTGGACTTCGCGATGTGTTGGCGCAGATGATTGGAGGTGGTTCAGCAGAAGAATCACTAACAATTTCAGGTAACACAATCACACCGACAACCGGCCAAGTCAAGGTTGCTGCCGAAGCTGGCACAGCAGATTTCCTTGACACTATTAATACGACAAACCTCCCAGATGGCAGTGTGTTGATTATCCGTCCTGATACTGGTGATACAATTACAGTTCGGGATACAGGCAATATCGTTTTGCTTGTCGGGACTCCACCTACAACTATTGTCCTTGGTGCGTCGCTAGACCGCATCGTGTTGATTCTGTATGGGTCAACGTGGTACGAGCTACACACTTTCTTTGATTCACTTACTGACCGGCGCGCTCTTTTGGGACTCGGTGATTCAGCTGTGATGGATCAGGGCACTGGTAATGGACTAGATGCCGACACAGTTGACGGTCAAGAAGCATCAGCATTTCTCGGTGTCGCTGCTACAGCAGCAGATAGCGACAAAGTAGATGGCCTTCACGCTGCATCTTTCGCACGTATAGACATAGCGACACTACAAACATTCATCGGCAATGTCGGTATTGAAAAAGTGTTGAATATCAATGACCTCACGACCAGCGCACCACAGATTATTTTCAGACCTGCTGAATTGCCTGGTCCTGCATTGACGATGCGTACTCGACTTTACTTTGAAACTTCCAATGACTCAATTGTGCTTCAGCTTTTTGAAGACGATGGGTCTACTCTGCTACTTGAATTCAGGTTGCGTAAAGGACAAACTGCACCGGAATTCCGACTTGATGGTGGCGCTGGTGGGAAGTCGTGGGAAAAAGTGTGGACTGAGGAAGATGCCGGTCCGCCAACCGATTACTCACCTGTGCGTCTGGAAGGTAGTCAGTCTGGGACACTATCTGCTAGTCAGACTGGTTACATTGAGCTTCCGGAGAACACTTTCGTACCATGCGGATACACAGAAACGATTGCAGCGTTCCGTGGATATATGGCGTGGACAATCGCAACTTCTCGTGAATCAGCTGATCCGATAAATGAAACTGGGATGGACCCTCGTCTTTATTACTATGAAGCGAGTGGTTACCCGTGCGAATATAAACTGATATGGAGGTATATCCCCGAATGGCCTTAAGACGCCTCGCCGCCTTTTGTATCTATAATGAGGAACTGACAACTGTCCGTGTAGATGAGCGGATAGCATTTCAGAACTTCAGGATAGGACATAAGGATTCAGAAGAAATAGAAGAGATTGAGCCGCGAGTCTTTTCTGTGTTGATTCCTGATGACATTCATGTACGCAATCATGCGTCATATTTGTACAGGAATTCTACTTACGAAGATGGGCAGCTAACGCTTCCGTGTGAAGGCAAGGAAGTTTTCGCAAAGTAACATTGAATAGGAATGAGGTAGGTTGTGTCACCCGAAATTATTCCGGCATTGAGGGAATTGCAAACACTGAATTTTGTTGGTTTGATGAGTATACCAGCAGCGATTATTGGAGTTGCATGGAGACTCAGTAGCCGTTTAACGAAAATGGAAACCACACTTTCTGCTTTCGTTGAGGCTAACAACAGGGATCACAAGAGGATCATTTCTGCTGTAGAAAAGCATGGTGACACACTTGTGAATCATGGCGAAAGGATTGCCAGTTTGGAGGGTTCATGAACGAGATCTTGATCGGGATAGGTGTCGCCGCTGTTCTAACAATCCTTGGTGTCCTTGTTAAGAAAACCAAGTGGAAGGGTGACGACGAAATCGTTAACGAGCTTAAGAAAGAGCTCGGGAAAGGCGGATGGAAAAGATGGTTCAGAAAGTAATCTGTGTTACCTCACTACTGTGTCTTGTTGGTTGTGCTACTCCGGGATTTGATGTTAGCGTGAATCCTGGTGTTGGCGTGGAAGCGAAAGCTTGTGTTCCCGGTAACAGTGAAGGTTATCGGGAATTTATCGTGAAAACGGGTAAGTTTGGCAAGATCATAGATGTCATGCTTCACCCTTTCTACTGCCCTGAGTGAAGTAGTCGCATACTGGAAACCAGCAACTGGCCTCGTTGATACCTATCGCGTAACTGAAGTTTGTGAAAATGGCTCGACTGGCGTCGTGTTACACACTTATAGTGAGTGCCCGTTCATTCGCTTTGATAACGACGTACTTTCGTGCAACTTACTCCGCTTGCAGGTTTCAGCGGTGTCAGCCGAGGGCGCAATTGGTCCGGCATCGGAATTGTCGAATTGGCATTCTCCGGTGCCGGAACCAAATGCTTTCTTTCCACTCTTACTAGTGCTGGCGCTATTCCACGTAGTTCGTAGCTACTGGATGAAACGGCACACCATCCTTCGTTAGACATGCGTATTCCACGCGCACGAACTTACCAACTAGTCCCATCGTGAGAGCTTCTGTCTTTTCTTCGACTGTGCCGGGTGCCGACACAGTGAAGATATTACCGTCATCAGTTGTGCATCTGAGGATTGCCCATCCGTCCCGCGACACAGTGGTGCCGATGATCTTGAATTCATTGTCAAGCCATTCCTTGACTTTGATCAAGTTCCGTGATCTCTTGCCATCTTCGTATCCGGTGCCATCTAGCCGTATGATCAAGCCTTCGTATCCATCGTTCCGGGCAGCTTGCATCAGGTGTTTGAGATGCCCCTTGGTGATGCTACCGAGTGTAGGCGCGATTTCTACGCGCTCTATATTCTTGAGCGTGTCAATCAAGAGGTGCAATCTATCCTTGTACCCGAGGTCAGGATTGATTGTGTCGTAACAGATGTATGTCAGGCGCTCAGAACTTGGTTGGGAGCGTCGAACCCAGCTACTGATCGTTTGTAGCGGTGTCCCGTGATGGTACAATTCACCGTCGAGGATCATGCCATCAGGGATGTCAAGATTGCGTAGGATCGGGTTGACACTTGTGATGCGCTTACCGTTCCTTGAGTAAGCGATCATTTCATTTCCGCGCCTAGCGATCATGCATCTGTGCCCATCATATTTGAGTTGCACAAATGCGCGTTGGAAACTGAAGTCCTTTACTTGATCAAGGCGTTTGGCCTTCATTGGATGAGGTAGACCTAGCGCGTTGACAGCTTTGTATTTCAGTGCATGTTCGCGTGATTCAACATAGCCAGCATCACGCTTCTTGTTGGCTCGGGATTGCATCCGCGATTCCATTTGCTCAACTTCATCGCGTGTGCCTTTACCGAACTCAACTTCTTCATATTGAGTCTGCACTTCGCCGCCTTCAACGCCCCACTGGATGATGAGTTCTTGATCGCCGGCTTCCACTTGCCAGAAGTTCAAGAGCCCCCTTGCATCCCGCTTGTATAGCTTGATCATGTTACTGCATCCTCCCGTTCATCGAAGCAACTTGTGTCCATGTCACAGTCAATGTAATGGCAGATCATTGCGAGGTCATCAATCGTTGTTGTGTGACACTTCGATGCATTTCTCAACATGACATTGAGCCCAAACCCTTTGGCTGAAAACGTGACTACATCTCTGCCAAGGCAAGCAAGGTATCCGAACTCGAACATTGTGCCAGCATCAAAATCATCTACGACGAGGATTGCAATATCACATTCACGCATGTGAAGCAAATTGCTATCGTAAATCTTGTCTTGATATACTTTCCTCTTTTCAGGGCTCATGTCTTTTAGGGTACCAAGCGAACGTGGTGAGAAATACATGATACCGTGGTCGTCAAGTGTTGCTTCGATCTTTTCGATCACACTGAGCTGTTCTTTGTTAAAGAACGGCCCAGCGATATACACGAACATATTTCATTCCTCCAGAGCCTGGATTTGTTCAGTCCAGAACAAACCCCTGTTGTCGTTATGCACGAGTTCAGCCATTTGATCCATGACACGTTCAGATACTGGTATGTCATGTAACGCTGCGTGTATCGGACACGGCGGGTTTGGATCCGCATCGGTGTAGCGTAGTTCTGCGTCAGCTGGAAATGGACACCTTCCATCATTACATGGCAGGAGATGTGTCGGGAACATACCCTGCACACGCCTGATTATGTCGCTCCACATCCCATAATGTGCCATCCAACAACTACGTTTCGTGATGACTTCAGTCCAGGCTTCATCAGTGCCGGCGGCTTGAACTCTGATTTTGTCACTTAGTGTCGCACCTACACCGTGATCAGCAACAAAATTCTTGAGGTCATCTTTCATGAACAATGAACGGTGTCGGATGAGGTGTGTCCTAAGCGAAAATGGTATGTAAGCACCAACCACAACGAAATCACCGACACGATCCGTAGTCATCGCGAGAGGCCCGAGAGCCGGCGTGAGGTCAATATACCTGTACGCCTTGAGTTCATCTACTCTGTGCCGGGTCAGCTCGTTGACCATGCGCCACAGATCCGTTGCGGAATCCCTGAAAATGCCCGACACATTACTGAGTGAATCTTTCCCGAGTTCTTCGAAGTGTAGGGCAAGTTTCACTAGCGACCGCAAACTAATTTTGATCGCATAGCTTGTGTATGATAGCACTGGTGTCAGGAGCCTGTATTCATCTTGCCTGACTCCCGTACTTTTCAGATCTATCATTTCCTGCTTGAGCCTGCGGAAATCGCGCGGGTACAAGTTCATGATGTGTTCAGGGATTTCCCACTTTGTTGGATCTTCCACACGTGACCCCTGAGCCCACATCGTGTGATCTCGCATTGAAGCGATAACTTCACGTTCCAGGATTGTAGACGTTAACCGCAACGTGATAGTTGGGAATTCATTCACTGGTGCGTCAACACTCAGGATACGATCGAGATCCATGTTGTGCCCCTGCGGTCTCGAGAAGTCCCAGATGTGCTTTGACAAGAAGATCTCACTGCGCTCGTCAACCCAGTATTTCATGTTAGTCCCCTTTTATTGTGTCACACATTTCTACTGCCTGAAACAATGTTTCGTTCAAGATTGATTCAGGGAAATATGAGCGGAATAGCACCGAAGCATCTTGTATTACTTCTTTACTACGGCGCATATGCCCGATGACCATCTTGTTGCCATACATCATGTATTCCTGCCATGCCTTGTACACGACAGCAAGCCGGTCAGCGATCTTTACAATCAAACCTTCTGTATCCATCTTGGCAAGATGCCAGTGGAGATACATGCGACCTTCTGCTACGTCACCCATCTCGAGGTCTGTGCAAACTTGTGCCATGCCGACTTCTTCAATACCCTTGAACATGTCACGCACTTCTGTTGAGAAATACTTCGTCGGGCGTGGGATGTCACCGGTAACAATTTCATCGATGTCATGTGCGACTGCACGACACAGGAGTGTTTCTAGATTGATATAGTATTTCTCACCTAGCAGTATTTCGCCGAAGATGTAGCATGTTAGCACGACACATCCGGTGTGTTCGAGTACTGACTCAGGGTTGTTCAATCTAGTCTGCGAGTACCTCTGTACCGATGACATTCTAGATTGTAGGTCAAACAGACTTAGTATTTCCACTTTTCCCCTCTCCAAGGTTAACTACTCCGCGTATCCTAACGTAACGTACATCCCTGTCAATAGTGCCAGCAATGAGATACCATGTCTTGTCAACTACGCCACGTTCAACGATCGGCCTACCAAGCCTTTCAAAATCACGTCGGTCAACGAAACACAGTACTGATGCAGTGTCATCTTCAAAGCGTACGTTCAGTTTATATGGGTTACTCTCAACACGCTTCCCGCCACGCTTCAGCACAGCGGCATATTCATTGAGATCACGTAGGTTCTGTGTAACCATCTTGCCGATGAAAATCCAGTCGTTTTTCCCATTAACATCTTTGATGAGTGACGGCGATTCATCAAGCCCGTGTTCCTTGGGGTTGTCGAAGAAATGACCCCAGTAGTGTCTACATGGAAATAGGATGTCAAAGTCTGTGGTGGGAGCCAGCAGCTTCTTCATGAGCCCTTTGCCAAGGTCACGAGTGCCAGCACGAGCTTCGAGTATCTGAGCAGCTTTCTTGACACCGATCCCATGGATGTTCGTAAGACCACCAGTGAGCTTGCCATCGATCACCGACCACTTGACATCAGATCGGTCAGGGTCTACGGGGGAATATTCGATTCCTTCGTACTCTACGAGTTCGCGTAGGAGGCGGGTAGCGGACCACGTATCTCTTGTGTGATTCATGCATGCGACAGCAAATGCAAGCGGATTCGTAGCTTTTGCCCATGCAGTCCAGTAGGAAACCATAGCATACGCGACAGCGTGGGATTTGTTGAATCCCCACGAACCGAAGGTCATCATGTTCTTCCATACGTGTTCTGCCTCGCTATCATCGATCCCATTTTCGCGTGTACCGTTGAGAAAAGATTCCCAGAATTGATTGAAGAATTCTTCGCCAAGACTCTTACCCAACGCTTTCCTGATCTTGCTAACCTCGCTCCATGTCATGTTGCCATACTCTCTAGCGATGCCCATAACCTGTTCCTGAAACAGGATACACCCAAGAGTTTCCTTTGTCCATGCTACCACAGAAGGGTGTTCGCTAAGGAATGTTATCGGAACTATACCGTTGTGCTTGTCAACATAATCGCCGGCGCCACCACTATGAATTGGACCAGGGCGCCCTAGTGAAGTTAAAACAATGATGTCGTCGAATTTCTTGACTCCCATTTCTTGTGTCAGCCACCGAAGTGCGTAGCCTTCGAATTGGAATATCCCGGCTAGCCGCACGTCGTTGAAGAGCTTAAACACTTTGGGGTCATTGTATTCCATTTCATAAAAGTGGTGGAAGTCAATGTCGGTTAGTTCACAAAATTCTTCTAGTATCGCAAGCGTTCGCAAACCCAGGCAATCAATTTTGAGTAGGTTCAGCTTTTCTGCGTCACGCTTATCGATTTGAACTGAATTATCCCGTGTGTTGACACTTGCGTAATGTGTCAGTGGATCGTTACACACGATCACACCGGCGGCGTGGATTCCCGAATGCCTTGCGTGTCCCTCGACTTCCTTCGCAAGAATCATTTGCGGGTATTTCTCGAGCAGTGCTTGACCTGGTTCAGTGTTGGTCAACGTATCTTCGGTCCGCATACTCGCTCGTGCGTCACCACCAGAACGATTAATAATCGCATCCTTTGCAGCATCTATTTCATAGTCGGGGATACCGAGCGAAGCTGCGAATTCGCCCATTGCAGACTTCGGCTTGAGCTGAGATATTGTACCGAGGTGAGCGACGTTATTCGCACCATAGATCCTGACTAGCCGCTTCATAACACGACCGCGTTTCCAGTCAGGGAAGTCAATGTCTATGTCTGGAAGGTCCATGCGGTTCACATCGATAAACCTTTCAAACAAGAGTCCATACTTTATTGGGTCAATTTCAGTGATGCCTACTAGATAACTTACGAGGGAGCCGGCGGACGAACCACGGCTAGGACCTACAAGCATCGTTTTCTTCGCAGATGCAACCATCTCTGCGACTATCAGGAAATAATCTGTGTAATTCTTATCCTTGATCAATTGCAATTCATGACCAAGGCGGTCACTATACACAGGATCGTTTAGGTCAATTCCACGATCAATAGCTCCCTGCCGACACCAGCCTGCTAGATTCTTTGTGCCTTCGTAACGAACTTGTTTCGCTACCGGGAGTTCATAGTGATCACACATATCAGCAATCCAATGAGTATTGCCAATAGCTTCATCTAGAAAATCATCAGTCAAGTGTCGGCACACAAACCGGAACTCACCTTCATTGAGCCGGAATTGCGGATACGTTTGTGTGTCGCGAAATCTATGACCTACTAGTAGGTCATACACATCTTTGTCTTCGGGACGCGGGTAGTGATTGTAATTGATAGCGACCGGCGCTATACCTCGCTCGTGCGCAGCTTCAAATGATTCCCGCGGTGTCGAGTGTGACACTCCTAAGAAATGTGTACGCGGACCGACTACGTGGCTGATCACGATTACGTTATCAGACAACCTGCCAACGATATCGTTGTGTGTAACGTAAGGATGATAATAAAAGTTCTCGTAGGCGCGTGACACCAATCCGTAGATTTCACGCAAGCCTTTTTCATTCCTTGCGAGGAACACCGATTCGGGTCCCCACGCTTTTTCTTTCTCTTTGCGTAACGGAGTGACCATGAGGCGGACACCAAAGATAGGTTTGATGCCCGCCTCCTGGCACGCGCTCTGCAAGCGAACATGTCCGAAAGTGTTATCTGTGTCAGCGACACCCACAGCTGTCGTGGAATTATTGACAAGCTTTTCGAGGTGTCCATAACACCGACGGAATGAAAATTCGCTACGCAGAGCTAGGTCGATCATACTATCCCTTCTTCTTGCATCCAGATATAACATCGAACTAGGGCAGCCACATCTTCCTGAGCTCGATGTGCACCTTCGTGCGGAGCTCCCGTAGCGAGGTTGTGAAGCTCACCTAGCTTCAATCTCCTGCCACGGAGGTGTGTAGTCTTCTCGATCGTGCAGATCCAATTCGGTGGCCACGGGAACTGCCATTGCTTCTCGAGCCTGCGGAGCTCATGTCGCAATACTCCCATGTCAAACGAAACATTGTGACCCACAACTGTGGTTTCGCCGAGGAAGAATGCGACGAGTTCGTCGTACTTCTGCCTGAAGGTCGGCTGACCCTTGAGCATGTCATCGGTGATCCCCGTGATGCGAGTGATCTTTTCAGGCACTGGGACCGGAATGCTGAAAAGTGAATGGAACTTCGACACAAGCTGGAAATCTTCATCCAGCCGCACGCCGAAGAACTCAGTCATGTGTGGCTGCTCTTCTAGATTTGCTGCATCTGGCTTCAGCAAATCTGTTGTTTCTGTGTCAAGGAAGATCATTCGTATCCCCATTCCTGTACGAAATCGTATCCCCTCCATACTGACAACTCGTGTACGCTGTGGCGATACAGTGATTTCAAGTGACCAGCGGTTTCCGGATATTCATCGTACACGTCTATTGATTCTGGAGCTGCGTTTTCGAGAGGCGCTTCGCTGACACTTATCGGACTGATTTCCATGAAATCAGTTAACTCATTGAAAAACGCCTGAGGTTCACGCTTCATCCTCTCGAGTGTCCCCACAAATATGCGTCCTCTAAACAAGGTATCATATCTGCGTATGTGATGCATGTAGAACCCGCTCTCTACGTGTATGTTTTCGTACGTCCCTCCTTTCGGGTCACGGTTCGGGATGTAGTTGCCTTCCCAATCGAAACGATTCAGCTGAATGTCACTCCAGCCTTCGTACATCGCTGTGTCAAAATCATATCGTTCACGACCAGCGCGCATTCGCCGGAACGCAGACCATGCTGAGTGCGCCCGCCGCACAGGATCGCGTAGCATGACAATGATCTTTGTATGCGGTAGGAGCTCATAAATCCGTGTCGGAACGTACCCGATCACTAGATTAAAAACACGAGCTTCAAGGGTGACTGCGCCGAGCATGAACATGGACCGGTAATATTCCAACCCCTTGTGGTACTCAGCTTCAAAGAACTGAGGTTCTTTGATGTATGATGCTCCAACGTCGTAGTGCCCCCTGAGGAGCCGGAATATAGAAGTGGTCCCACACTTCTGTGAACCGACAATCATGCAGTGTCTTTCGAGCACTCTTGTGTCCTTTCTTCGAGTATCGCTGCATAGTTAATGAGGTCGTGTGCGGAGTCAAGATGCCCACCTTCTGGAAGCATTTCGGCGTATCGGTTCAGTTTCGCGACGCATACTGCGAACGTGTGAAACCGAGCCATGTCGCGGGCATCTTTCAGGACTACACCGTCTGGGAAGAACCCGTTAAGGATCCTCCCCATCCGGCGCCATCCTTCACCGTACACTTCCCCGCGTTGAGCGTATGTTTCTGCCGCTTCTAGCAGGTTCTCAGGTACTCCCATCTTACTCCTTCTGCAGGTTCTTCAACTCCTCGAGCTTCGTCGTGAGGACGCCGAGATAGCATTCGGCTTCCTCGATCACGGAGCAGAGTTCCTGCTCAACACTCTCCTGATCCGGGTCACTCGCGTCGATGTAAACGCCGTCGAGCGTGACTCCGAAATCGCCGTGGGCATCGTCGATCGCTTCGATCGCTTCGTTGATCTCCGTCACGTTTTCAAGTTTCATCATTTCCTCGTTGGTTGTTGATGCAAGCATTACACTCTCCCTTCATCCCGGAAGTTTACGAGCTGACCGCCGCATCCTCCTCCGTGTATGAACCGCGACCAATCGCGCTTGGATCGCCGCATCCGCTTGAACTCGAAACCGCATCGCGTACACTTCGCGACCGTCTTCTCAAGCGCCTCGCGGCGCTGTTCGACCGATGCGCGAAACTGCTCATCGCGGCCGCATCGCTGCCCATTCGACCCGAGCTCCTTCGCCACCATCTGCCACAGATCGCCGTGACCGCGACCGGCTTCGCCGAACACTTTGATCGAAACGATGTGCGCGAGTTCGTGTAGAAAAGTATCGCGCCGCTGACCCATGCTCATCACGAGATTTGACATCCTGATGATCATCTTGTCGTGGTTCGCACTTCCGAACTTCCTCGTCGAATTGGTTCCGACGATTCGGATCTCGCTGAGCCATGACGGGATATCGTCCGACTCATCAAAGAGTTCGAAAACACCTTCCAATCGTTCCATCGTTTCACGTTGTATCCCTAGACTTTGAAGATACATCAGTGCATTCATGCCATCGTTACCCCTTTCTGTTTACTCCTAAACCGTCAGGTTTAGGGCTAATCAGAACGGGGTGGGAAGGGCCCGAAGGCCCTTCCCGATCGTTCTACGCGCTCGCCGCCTTGTGATACCTCTTGCACAGGTTGAAGATCCGACACAGGTTCTTGTGAAGCTGCGGCTTGTTCTTCTCGTTGTCCGTGCAGTACTTGATGAGGTCCTTGTCGCTCGCGTTCGGGTTGGCAACCATCCAGTTGAACGCATCGGTCCGGAAACCGGTCGCGCGTCCGCCGCCTTCGCCCTTGACTCGCTTCGGCTTCTCCGGCAGGGTAATGCCGTTCTCCTTCGCGTACTTCTTGAGAGAAGCCAGGGCCTGCTTCTGGGTGGTCATCTCGATGTTCTCGACGATGAAGTCGGCGGTTGCCAGGACATCCGGCCACTCCGAGATCTCGAACTCGTACCCCTCGAAGAGTTCCGACACCTGCTCGTACCGAACCGCGCTGGACATCTGGATCCCGAGCTGCTCGGCGGCCTTGTCGTACATGCGACCCGCCTTGCGGAACCCGAACCCGGCCTTGACCAGCATGATCTTGATGTCATCCTCCTCGACATCGTGCTTGATCCCGGTCGCGACGACGCGGACGGCCTTTTCGAGATCCGTCTCTTCCACTTCGGCGCCTTCGGCCACGTCCTGGTCCATTCCCTCGTTCTCCACTACGTCGTTGTTCTCGCTCATTTCGTTCTCCTTGGTGTGGGGAATTTTAACCCCACTATCTCCGGCACCCAAGTGCGCCGCAGAACTTGTCCTCCTTATGTGATTGACCACCCCCGTGCTGTGACACGGAGGCGATGAATCACATACAGGAACCGTACATCCCGCATTCGGCGCTGCATCCTTCGTTGCCGCCTTCGTAGCGAGATGCTTCGTACATCTTCACGCCAGCCGCGAGCGCGGGATAATTCCACACAATATCATGTTCCCACTTGCAGGCTTCGTGCTTCTTGTCGAAAACACGACATTCCGATCGCCACTCGGAATATTCGATAACCACGATCCACATGCTAACCCCTTTCAGTGTAGCTAACGTGCCCAGAGATACGCTTCAACTTGCGAAGGCCATCCGTTCGGGCAGACACCGTCGTCAGGCTCCACCCGGCACCGACAGCTCCCACAGCAGTGTGTGACTCCGTTCCATGTATCCTTCTCAAGCGCTCTGGCACTTTTCAGTGTCAGTTCCCGGGTTCTCCCGGTTTTCCGGTTTTTCACCCGGACGCGCTTGCGCGCGTGTACTTTCGCCATACGAACCCCTTTCGTTACGTTGCGGTACAATCGCCGGCGCACACCCCGCTCGGGTGTGCGCCTAGCTATCTACAGCAAGGTAACCAACAGGGCCTCGCGGGCTGCGCGGAATTTGCGCTCGGCAATTTCCAGCTGCGCCAGCGCGCTTGACACCGCGTAGTTTACCTCCCAAAATTCAGGGTTTTCGCCCCGCAATGCGCGCAATTCGGCCAGTGCTTTGCGCGCGCCCTTTGCGTTACAACCGCGGACGGCTGCTATGGCCTGCTCGGCCAAAAATGCCGGAGTTCCCGGCTGCGGCTTGCTTTTCGCCATTATGTAACCCTTTCGCTGGGCTGGGGCTTTATTGCCCCAAACACAAAACGAAGCTTAGTTCGGTTTTAGCCCCGCCGCAATACCTATTTTGAAGATTTTTGGCACGTCCGTTGCATTAGCAAAAACCGTGCCGATTTTCACGCGTAGCAAAAATCGTGTCGACCCTCGGGGGTGCCCCGCGGGTGCCCCGCGGGGGTGGCTACCTAGCGCCCAGGGTGCTAGGCCACAATACCCTCTCAGACGCCCTACGATGGCCCCTACGGGCCGCAGGGCCGCCCCCAGGTACTTACCTACTGGCGGCGCCAAAAGTCGGCTTAGGGGCCATCCTAGGGCGCCCCCACGGGGGCTACCCGCGGGGGTATTGTGGGGGTTTGCCCACACCCCCGCGGGGTGCGTGAGGCGTAGGTAAAACCACCCACCACGCGGGGACGGGGGTGTGGGTAAACCCCTACGCACCCCTCGGGGGCGGCTGGCGCACATGCAAATCGCGTGCCAAGACTTTGATTCTTGATATATGCTATATATCAAATTCCAAGTTGATTTTAGGTATATTCTATATATCAAGTACCAAGATGGGTTTTGATATATAGAATATATCAAATAACAAGTTGATTTATGGTATATTCTATATATCATTATTCAAACTTCGCATCACGTATACGCGGATATTTGTCAGTGAGGTTTACCAGTATACGCTTCGGGATGCGCAACATATCTGTGGCAGCCATGAGCTCGTCGGTTGTTACTGGCATATAGTTCCCAGGGAATCGGTATGCGATCCAGTGCATGGCTTTCCGCTTCGCAAAACCGTTGTGGTCAGGGCAGATCCATTCATCAATTGTAGCCATGCCTTCGAGGAAATACCTGACTCTTACGCTGTCAGGCTTCCCGAGTTTCTTATGTCTGTAATACCTGACCCGGTGCACTTCTTTCCATCCAGGCTTTTCGAGGCGCTTCCGAACAACTTCAGCTTCAGAAGCTGTCGCTGTTAGTGATGTACGGAATGCGAACTTATGACCGCAAATGTTGCATTCGCGTGTAGCGATCGGATGAAGGACTTTACAATCTGGACACTCTTTGACCATCGGTTGGCCGCCGCCAACGCTTTTATCCTTCGACTTGACGACCACGTCATTTACAGGGCCGAGCCGTTTTGTATTGCCGGCGAAGTCAAGTATCAAACAATGAGACTTGCCTGGTGACACACGAAGGCCACGACCCAAAGACTGGACGTGAAGTACCGGAGACTTTGTTGGTCGCAGCATTCCAATCAAGTCTATGCTTGGGACGTCGAATCCGGTAGTTAAGATATCCACGTTGACGACGGCACGGTACCGACCGTTTTTGAAGTCACGGACTACTTCTCTCCGATCTCCCTCCATCTTAGAATGAACACACCCAGTTTCAACACCACGGCGATTCAGTGCTTCAGCAACGTGTTCAGCATGCTTGATATCAATAGCAAAGATTAACCACTTCTCATAGTTATGACCGAATTCGATGATTTCTTCAACCGCTGCTTCGGTAACTGATTCGCGGTCAAACCTTCGCGACAAACCTTTCACAACAAAATCGCCTGCGCGAGTAGCAATCCCCTTGACATTCATACGCATTTCTGTGCCTTTAGGGATCAAGTTCGTAAGGTAACCTTCGTCTACTAGCCTATTGAAACTTTCAAGGGTTGACATATCGTAGGCGAGTTTATTGAAAAGGGCACCCTCACCCTTGTGTATGTAACCATGTCCAAGTCTGAAATGTGTCGCTGTTAAACCGATGTAATTCGCACGTAGCTTTGACAGGAATTTACGGTACATCCCGTTTTGCCGGATAGTTACGAGATGACACTCATCGATTATCACAATGTCAAAGTGCTGGAACTGATCGGTTAGACGCCATACCGACTGGATGCCCGCCACAGTGACCTGATGCATATCCCGTGATCGCAGGCCAGCGCTCCATAACCCTATAGTGTGACCTTCAAAATAATCGTGTAGAGCGTCGTAATCTTGCTCGAGGATTTCTTGTACGTGGGACAAGACAAGTATTGAATGGTCGGGGAACTGACTCAGATACATGTCGACGAACAAGCACATCACCATCGTCTTGCCCGCACCTGTGGGGATGGCGGCGACAGGGTGACAACCGTCAGTTTCAACACTTTCGAGCAGAGCTTCGGCTGCTCCTGTCTGATACCACCTTGGTTCCATCAGGTTGACTTCTTTTCCTTCTTCTTTGGCTTGGCCGCGTCGATCACGCTGAAGCCTTTCTCCACGCTTCCCCATTCCTCCACAAAAGCGTCGATCAGCTTCTTGTTCCCAGACCGGCGCATGGACCTGATGATAGCGCCTGCCAGGAGATTGATCGCTACACGGATCAGTTTCAGCTCGGTCTCGACGGTCTTCGGCTTACGTTTCCAGAATTTCATATTCCTCTCACCCATTCTTTGCATCCTAGTCGTTGGGATTTACGCGGGAGGACTTTGTCGTCATTTTTCCCGCATTTCCACACATTGTCATCGTACATATCGACATGGTAGCATGTACGACAATTTTCATCGATACTGTCATCGTAGTGACAAATATCGTGGAAATCGCAGAACTTGCATTGATACCAGCTTGGATCTTCAGAAATCCTCATCGGTGGCGTTTCACTCATTACGAGGTCGCGTTCGAGCGAAATGAGTCCAGAATACACCGCTGCATCGAAGTATAGTCGTTCGGTGTAGATCTCACATGTGTCTTTATTCATACACACGTAGAGGGTTCTGGTTAGGCTGAGAGCGCCCATGTATCGCTGACACTGCTTGTAGTGGCCTGGGTTCGATTCTTTGACTCCATGTTTCACGAGCTTTTTGAAAAGTGAATCTTTCATAGTCTTCATTTCAAGCAAGTGTTCCGTTTTCGGTGCTTCTGGCACCTTCATGCACTTGCCATCAATGAACCCATGAATGTACCTATTGAAACCCCAGAGCTCCAGTTGCTGGTCATACACTTCGATGCCAATCGCTTGGAGGTCATCGATCATGAGTTTTTCGCAGATCGTACCAAGCTTGAAGATCCTGTTCACACGCGCAGGGAGTACAGTCTGTGGCTTCACCCAGTGGAATCCGTACCACACTTTCCTGTGGCAGTCCTCGCCGAGCTTTGCCATCCCGATACTCGGGCCTGCCATACGGACAGTGTGGAGTTTCTCCAGCTTACTCTTGGTCGTGTTAGGGTTTATCGGTATCTTCACCATGAGTAATCTTTCCCCACTTGATCAGCACGCCCTGGAAAGGGAGTCCGTAGACCCTACGCATTTCTGAAAAGAACTTCTTGACAGAGAGGCCACCGCCAGTCGCAATGATTGTGCGTGACACGCTATCCATTCGAATCCACTCGCAGACTTGATACAAATCAATATTCTCAAACTCATCGATCTTGATTGGGATGTAAGCGATACACTCCGCAGTGCCGAGCTTTCTCCCTTCGCTACGGCACCACAGATGAATTGTTTCGCCTGGGATGATCGGTATTGCACGTTCGCGGCGTGGAGCTTGATGCTTGCGGTCTGCGTCGATCAACGCAGCCGAGTGTGGTTTAAAATTGATATTCGCCATTACTTAGGATCCCATTCTATATGAAAGTTATGTGGACTGATTGTTACATCGTATTCGGGACCAAGAGCAGACTTGCATCGAGCAACAACACGAGCATGATCCACCTCAGGGATTTCACGCTTACGAGCGTCAAAAGCAAGACCTTTCTTGTGTAGGGTCTTAGCTACACTCCCGGGGCTATCTTCGGTCCCGCGTGTTACCACTAGTTCTACACCGAAATGTTCTTTCAAAACGGAATCAATCACGGACATTCCGATATGAGCTTGAGTTTGCATACCGAGGAGGCTGACGCCATGCTTGATTCGCATTAAAATCTCCTAGGTGCCGGGGAGCTGGGACTCCCCGACACCACATGACGTCACGAGCGGTAGTGGATGATGCGTTCATGCACCTGGTTAAACCCGTGACACCAAACTACTTCTCCCAGGGCATCTTTTTCTTTT
>JABAHP010000542.1_pt1 | contig 39242 bp, 45 predicted proteins | sample 7062081 | NCBI WGS metagenome assembly JABAHP01 (sample SAMN14534357, study PRJNA622989) | marine sediment metagenome | biome: marine biome [ENVO:00000428]; feature: marine pelagic biome [ENVO:01000023]; material: deep marine sediment [ENVO:00002113] | place: India: Gulf of Kutch | collected...
GCGGGCGCCCTGGGCGACATTGCCAACACCCCGCCCAATCTCTCGACGAACACGCCGGCCCAGCTGACCGCAAACAAGGACAACTGGGACTTGAAGCAGGCGACGGGCGAGGCGAACGTGAACGTGGATATCTTCCGCATTTCCGCGGACGCGGCCCGCAACCTGACGGGAATCGTGGCGCCCAGCGCAGTCAAGCGCACCATTCTCTACAACGCGGGCAGCCAAACCATCACGCTGAAGCACGACACAACCAGCACGGCAGCCAACCGGTTTTCGAGCACCACCGGCGCCGACGTGGCCCTGGCCGCCGGCGCCTACGCGGTACTGTTCTACGACACCGCCGGCTCCCGGTGGGTGATCGCACGCGAGGTTCCCCGGGCCGGGTTCAAAAAGGAAATCGCCGCAGACGGTATCGTGGTGATTTTCAATCACGGATTCTGGAGCGTCCGGCACTTGGAAAACAACGCGAGCGGGGCGACCGCCCAGGCCATCTGGTTTCGGCACGGGACGGCGGCGCCGGCGCTGGACTACGACGACGACGAGACGGCGGCCCAGGACCAAGAAAGCCTGGTGATCGCGGACGGCGTGGACGAGCTGCTACAGATCAAACGCGAGAACGCGGAGCAGTGCATATGGTTCAAGCCGGCGAGTGGCGCGGTAAGCGCCCAGTTCCGCCCGAACGAGGCCATTAACCGATAGGCCGGGCCTGGCGGCCTGGCCCGGGAGGGCCAGACGTGAAACGGAAGAGCTGGAAAACCACCGTGTGCGGAATCCTGGGCCTGGTGGCCCTGGTGGCCTACATCGGCATCGCCCTACTGGACGGCGACCCGCGGACAAACGTGGATTTGGAGGTGATAGCCGGCGCCCTGGCCGTGGCATTCCCCAGCCTGGGGAACGTCTTCAGCCGGGACAACGACAAGAGCAGCGAAGACGTAGGCGCCAAGTAGCCTACGAAACGAAGGCAGACCCGGCCCTACGTGGCCCGCCGGGCCGCGGGGCCGGCGCCGATCTCGCCGGCGGTACACGCGACCAGGCCGCCGGCGGGACGCCGGCGCCTTAGAATCGAAGGGGTGAGACCATGCCAGTAGGCCCGAACAGTCGAAGCCCCGGCGGCGCCGCGGCCCTCGAACAGAGCGCACAGACCATCACCACCGGCGACGTTACCGGGGAGGCGGAGAAGCACTACCTTTGCACCATCGCGGGCCTGACGGCCAGTCGAAACCTGACCTTGCCGGTAGCCTCCGAGGCTGGCCAGCGCATCCGGGTAACCATCCTGGACGGGGACGCCGACTACGAACTGATTATTAAGGGCGCGGCTACGGTAACGATCAACAGCGGGGCCGCGGCCACGGAGTGGAGCCGGCTTTTTCAAGCCGGCGAATCAGTGGAATTCATCTCGACGAGCACCACGAACTGGGCAGTTTCCGCGGACGCCCGCATACCCTGTAGCGGATACATGGAGCTGACCACGGAGGGGGACGGCGAAGGCTCTTGGGTTGTGACGAGACCGCATAATGTTGGGGGCGCCTGGACTTCGCGCAAAGACAGGGGGGACGTGATTGACACGTCTACCGGATCGATAAAGGCCCGCCGGGCGGGCCACTGGCACGCATGGGGAATCATGAAACCAAAGGACAATGTGGCAGATGGCGGGGGATATCGCTGCAACATCAACATCAACGAAAATGTTTTTAGTTCCCAATATGCCGGCGCGTCAACTAGCGCCATTTATGTTCCTTGTCACGCATCAGGCGAGAAGTCAGCGGGGCAAACGTTCGCCATCAGCTATTCAGCCGCAGGAGGCGGTAAAGGATGCGCGGCAAATGCTTGCTGGTTTGGCGGTCACGAGATTCTGTAAGGAGTTGGCAATGGCATACCCGAAGCAGACGCCCTTGATTCTCATATGCGGTCTGGGAATCCCTGAATCCGCATTTGAACAGAACGAAATTGTTTTTGGGGACGACGACGACGGGGAACAACGCTTTCTGAAGTGGGACACGCAGTATGGACCGAGGCCGCCGACCGAGGAGGATGTGGCCGCGGCGGCCCGCCAGGCCGATTGCATAGCCGCGGTAGCTGCGAAGCTGGCGCCGGCCAAGAGCACGTCCGAGGAGATCGCGGAGCTTAAGGCGCGAGTGGCGGCCCTTGAGGGCAGATAGGGGATACCATGCCAGTAGGCCCGAACAGCAGATCCCCAGGCGGCGCCGGCGCCCTTGAGCTGTCGGAGCAGACGCCGTCCGCGAATGTCAACGCGAGTCTGGACACTCACCACGTGCTGACGCTGGGCGGCTTGACTGGCAACATCGACTTTATACTACCAACCGGGCCAGTCGGCAGCCGAATTCGGATCAGCATTGCCGAGGAAAACGCAAGCTACGCCGTAGTCATCAAAGGCGGAAACGGAATATCCATCAACGACGGGGCCAGCGCCACGGAGTGGAGCCGGGTTTTCCAAAAGAGCGAATACGCGGAATTTACCGCCATCTCGACAACCAACTGGCAATTGACCGCTGACGGGCGCATCCCGTGTAAGGGGTTGATGTACCTTAACGCGGACCAGACGGACAACGACAGCGGAGCATCGACCAATGTTCCCTTCCAGGCTACGACCTACAACGACGGGCTAACCTTCACCGCGGGCAGCCCAGACACAGGAAACCCACCCGCGCCCACCGCCGGTAAGTTCACAATTCGCCGGGCGAACTGCTACCACATTCACCTTCACCTGATTCCAAATGTTAACATCACAGACACAAACTATTTCCGCGGCAAAATCTATAAGGGCGCATCCCCAATCGTCCAATGCGGAGGCAATGCGGGCGGATCAACCCGAGTGCAGAACGCGGCCATGTCAATAGTTGAAACATGCGGCGTGAGTGAGGAGATAACCGCGCAGTTTGAATCCAACCAGGTAGACTGCGGAATTGACGGCGCGTCATCTCGCCGATGCTGTCTTTCAATGGCGGAGGTTTTCAACGCGCCGGCCTAGAGGGACGGAGACAACCTGGCGGGCACCGTCCCAAGTTGACCTGGCCGGCGGGGCCACGCCCTTAGCCGGCCACCGTTTTTTGAGGGGAACACAATGGCCTGGACACTGGACGACATGAGGCAGTGGCTCCGAGACAAGGACAAGAGCGACGGGAGCGCAAAGCGCCAGCGCGAGTATGACAAGATCAGCAACGACGCTAACGCCCTTATGCACCGGGCCGGGAACTGGGACTTTGACCGGAAGCGGGCGCGGCTGGTTTACGAAGCCGCCAAGACTGCCGGCACGGTTTCAATCAACGTGGACGCTACGGCGGTTACCGGGTCCGGCACCGCATTTGCCAGCGGTGACGTGGGCAAGTTCTTCCGTTTTGCCGGCGAGGACTTGCTGTACCGGGCAACCGCCCATACCGACGCAACCAACGTGGCATGCGAGGCGTACCGGGGCGAGTCAAACCTGTCTGGCGCCAGCTACTCCCTGACACACGACCGGGTGGCCCTGCCGGCCCTGTTCAGGAGTTTCGACCGGGCGAGGATCGCCAGCTATACCGAAGACCTGGACCCGCGCCCCACCCTCGACGACTTGCTGGCGGAGCAGATGCAGGGGCGCGAGGTGGCCGTACCCGAAATCTGTGCGGTCGAAGACTTCACGACCGGCACGAACGGCGAGGCGCCGGACGCCTACCTATGGCTGTACCCCAGCCCCGACGAGAAAACGGTGGTCGAGCTGTACTATTACGCCTGGCCGTTGGAAATGACGACCACGGCCCACGAAATCAGCGCCCCATACGAGGCCCGAATTTGCCACCGGGCCTACATGCAGGCGCTACTTCTCCAGGCCCAGGGCAAAGAGGCCCAGGGCATGCAAGCGTTGCAGGCCGCCGACGAGTTCACCAGGCGAACGTTGAGCGCCCACCGGGCAAAGAGCCAACTGGGCGCCAAACGTCCCTGGACCCCGCGCCTTGACGGGGGCGGCGTGAGGCTGAAGACGTTCAGGATGGCCGCCGGCGAGCCGGCGAATATGGGGGACAGCTGAACCGTGGCATTTGTCCACCTACCCGCGCCGCGGCGCCTGGAGCGCCGCCTGGCCCCGGAGCGCCTGCCGATCTCCGACGCCCGCAAGCTGCGCAACGTGGACGTGCAGGAGGAGCCGGGCACCGTTCGGCGGTCCCGCGGCTACACCCGCGCCGACTTCGAAACGGGCCTGGCCAATATCGTCCATTCGGCCTGGACCTTCCGGCGCCGGGACGGCGTAAAGATCCTGGTATGGGCGACGACCGCCGGCACGTGGACGGCCCAGGTAGACCCGGGCGCGGCCAACGCAGAAGGGGACTACTAATGCCGTGGACCCGGCTACCCAACCCCTTCAAGCTGGAGCGTACAACCTTCGTGGCGAAGACGCCCGAGGGCGCCGCCCGGGTTTTGCAAAATACGGACATGCAGAGCACGCCTGGGCGGCTGAAGCGGGGCCGCGGTTACTGCCGGTCAGACGAGGTATCCGGGTCCGCCAGCATCATTACGGCGTGCGGCGTGTTTGTCCGCCGGGACTGCCGCAAGGTACTGGTGGACGCGAGCGCCGCGGGCACCTGGCGGGCCAGCGGGCCGACGACCATAGACACCGCCGTAGTGGGCGCCGGGTGCATCGGGCCAATGCCCAGCCAACTGGACCTGGACGAGGGCGACGGGGAGTGGAGGTATACCGAAGTACCGGCCAACGCTGAGAAGACCACCGTTATCTGGCCCAGCGGCGTGGCGGGCCGCACCTATCGGGTCTGGGCCTGGGGAACCTGGAGCCAGGACGCCGGCGCCGGCTACGACACGGGACCGGAGGGTTTGAAGGTGGGCGGCCTGGGACTCATTGCGGCGCCCAACACTTTCCAGGGGGAGTATTACGGTTCCTTTATGACGTATGACGGGACCAACTGGACCAAGACGGGCGCATACGGCGAGGTAGTCTGCACGGCAGACGGGGACATACTGGGCACGTTCGCGGACTGGGACGGACTCTACTTCGACAACAAGGGAAGTATGGGAGTCTGGGTAAACGAAAGGGCGTAAGATGGCGGCCACAAGCTACAACCTGAAAACAGGGCTGAGTAGCCACCCGCCGACCATGGCCCAGATAGGGGACATCGGTCTAATAGGGAATGGCCACGACCCCAACCAGGCGTTTGACCTACGCACCGGGCAATGCAAGGTTTTGGGAATCGCCAAACCGGGCGCCGGCGCCACGGCTACGCCTGGCGCCGCCGGCCAGGTGAACGGAAAGGTTGGCTACCGAATCCGCTACCGGGACAGCTCTACCGGCACGATGAGCCTACCCAGCGCCGTTATCAGCGCCACGCCGGACCTTCAACAGGTGGCCATCGACATCAGCGCAATGGACGGGGGGAGCTACCCCGCCCGCGCCACACACTGGATAGTCGAGCGCACCACGAACGGCGGCGAGGTTTACTATCAGGTGAACCGGACGACCGCGGCGCCGGACGGCACGCCCATAGGAACCACGAGCTACACGGACAACAAGGCAGACGGGACGATCAGGAGTGCAAACAACAGTCTGCCCAGCAACCAGGGCCAGCCGGACGAGTACCCCGTTTGGTTCACCAACGAGGGGCGCTTTTTCGGCCTGGGCCGGGTGGTCCACGAGATCAGCGCCACGTGCAACAACGGTAGCCCGAACGTATCGAGCGCCGACGGAGACTTTGTGTCAAAGCAGGTAGGCGAGGACTTCGTATTTGACGGAGACGCAGACGGCAAACTGTACAAGGTGGATACCGTCACGGACGCCGACAACATCATACTGGCCGAGAACTACGCCGGGACCAACAAGGCGGCCCAGCCGGCGAGGATCGCCGGGCAGGGTAACCAGGTGGTTTGGAGCGAGGCATTTGCACCGGAGTCATTCGGGGAGGAGGAGGTAGGCAAGCTATCCAACCAGGTGACGGTGGCCGAGGCCGGCGAGGACCTGGTGGCCGGCCTGGGCCTGGGGCCGGCGGGCGTGATTTACGCCAGCGACCGCCGCATGTACATGCACAGCTACAAGACGAACCCAAGGCTACTGGGCCTGGGCGGCGACGGGCGCATCATTCCGGTGGACACCGACCGCGGCGCCCTGGGGCCGACTACCCTTGTGCTGACCAGCATCGGGATTATGGGCGCCGACCGCCGCGGCGTATGGGTTATGCCCGCCGGCGGAAAGCCGACCGAGATAGCCCAGCCTATTCGGAACGACTGGAAACAGCTCAACTTTGAGAACGGGCGCTATTTCTGGATTCAAGAAGACCTGAAAGACCAACTCATCTACGTGTTTGTTGTGGAGTCCGGCGAGAGCTACGCCACGAAAGCCTACAAGTACTCCACGGAGACGCGACAGTGGGTCGGAACCTTCGTGCCGCCCTTCGACTGGACCGCCGGCACCCAGCTACCGGACCAGGGCGGCGCCAAACGCATTATTGGATTCACCGAACCGAAGGGCAGTGCGAACGCTTACGCCTGGTTCCTGGGCATCGGAACGTCATTTGGGGCGAACCCGGGCGACACGTTGACCGGGACCGTTGACAGTGGCAGCAGCACGAGCATTACGCCATCGGGTTCGGTCACGTTCACCACGACCGGGGAAGGGTTGAAGGGCATTCCGGTTACGCTCATACGGGCCGCGGACGGGTCCATAGAGACCCAGGTGATAGAGGCCAACACGGCCAGCGCATTGTCCCAGATCAGCGCCTTTCAGGGGACGGCGCCGGCGAACGGCGATGTTTGGATAGTGGGGACCATTCAATGCGAGTATCGGACGGGACGCATCAACCCAGACCCGAGCCGCAAAAAGCGATTCACCCGGGCGATAGTGGTCCTGGAGGACGCCGGGGACGCCGCCAACGCCGTTGACCTCAAGTGCCGGGTGTATGCGGACGGGAGCAGCACCGCATTTGCCGACCGGGTGGCCGTGGCCGAGGATGGAATCACGATAACGGCCAGCTCCGCGCCGGTGACCATCGACCCCAGCGCCGGCGAGCACCGATATTACGTACCCATCGGAGTGGACGCCGAGGAAATAGAGCTGGAATTCTACTCCGAGAAATCGGGCACGCCCTGGGAGATACGGGACGTGTTTGTGGAGCACGACGTAGACGACACCGAACAGGGGGCCAGGGCCGAATGATCGGGGAAAAGCAATTCCGCGAGATGCTGGACGCTATACGCGCCCTGGCCGGGGCCGTACAGCCGCCGGCGAGCGTAGGCGCCCAGCTACTCGCGAAGGACGAGGCCACCGGCGAAACCGTGCCGATCCCGCTGGACGCCGAGCGCAAGGAGCTGCCGACGGCATACCGGAAATCGCCCCGGCTACTCGCCCAGCAGCTACTGGACACCGGCGACACGGTAGTATACACGGCCCCGGGCACCGTCCGAGAATGTCAAATCTACTGCGTGAACGTGGCGGGCAGCCGGGTAACCTTTCAGCTACACAACCGCCGGGCCGCCGCGGCGGATGGTAACGCCAGGATAAAGGGCAAACCCTTGCGGGGCGCCGGCGGAATTTGCTGGTGGGACGACCTAACGCTGAGAGAAGGCGACATAATCAGCGGTTTGTGCAGCAGCGCTAACGGGGTGAACGTGGAAATCTACGGCGAACCGGAATAGAGACCAATGGGTTTCTACAGCGAAGACGATTTCTTTGACTACCTTGAGGCCGAATGGCTTGTGGTCACAAGCCCCGCCGACGCCTACCTGGACATAGTATCTGACAACGACAACGACAGCGCGGACGCGGACGCCCTGATACGGTTGTGGACGGACGCCGGGCCGGAAGACGGGGGGACGCAGAAAGGGCGCTTTGGGTACGACCAGGGTAACGACCTGATAGAGCTGGGTTACGGCAACAATTCACACTTCACCATCGACAGCGCGGGCCTATGCACCGTAAAGGTGTACATCACCAGCCCCAGAGGCATTAGCGGCAACGAGGCTTTCGGGAACCTGGCGCTTGAAAACATCGCCGCCGGCGCGGAATTCAATACCGCCCTGGGCTACGAGGCGCTAAAGAACCTGTCTACAGGCGACGGAAACACAGGCGTAGGGTACGGCGCCGGCTACACCATCGAGACGGGCGCAGGCAATACCTTTGTGGGGGACGCCGCGGACGGGATTGCAACATCCACATACGCCACGTGCATCGGCCAGTACACCTGGGCAGCACACAGCAACGTGTGCCTACTGGGGCGGAGCGCCGAGAGCACCGCAGCAAACCAAATCGTTTTTGGTTCAGAGAACGCGCCGCATAACGACATGTTCATAGGCGAAGGCGTGCTATCGGCTACGCCGCCAACCACGGTCAGCATCAACGGGACCGGAGGCATTGGAAGCAACGCAGTAGGCGCCGGCCTACAGTTGGCGCCAGGCCGTAGCACCGGAAACGTAGCACCTGGCCCGATCAAACTGGCATTCACCGAGAAGGGCGTATCAGGCAGCACCCTTAATGCCCTCGAGCAGTGCCTACACATCCGGGGCGAGACCGCGCCCGCTGCATTCGAGCACAGCACGGGGGACGCGACGGATGCCTATTTCCGCGCCGGCGACGGGGCCAACGCGAGCAACGGGGACGGGGCGGATATCGTATTCCAGCCTGGGGACGGCGACGGGAGCGGGGCGGATGGCATTTTCCAGGTACTGGCGAGCGTTAATTTCTACCACGCGGTTCGGGCCGTAGACCTGGAGATAGAGAGCGGGGCCAGCACGGCAACGCTTACCCTGACGAGCGGGGCCAATGACGCCTTTATCATCCTCGACCCGGTGGTCGGCGGCAACGTATGGGCCATCGGGGAAGATTTCACCGACGCCGGCGCCTTTGTGATCGCGGACAGCAGCACGCCTGGGACCAACAACCGGTTTAAGATCACGCCGGCGGGCGCTGTGTCGATCCCCGGCACGCTCGACGTGACAGGCAAAACGACGCTTTCCGGCGCCTTCGAAACTGACGGCCTGGCGGACGAAACGACGATAGACGATGCGGACGAGGTGTTGCTTGACAACTCCGGCGACGACACGTTCCGAAAAATGACGCGGGCTAACCTGTTCAAACAACCGAGTTTCCGAGCGTACCGGAGCGGCGACCAAGCCGGCATAGTAACGAACACGTGGACTAAGGTTAACATCAACGCCGAAAGCCACGACACCCACGGATATTTTGACCACGACGCCACCCAAGCAAGCATTGTGGACTACGCATTCGAACCGCAAGCCTATCCAGGCTACTACAAGATTATCGCCCAAGTGTATCTGGGAACCATGAACGACGGCACCATAGCCGAGGCGGCGCTCTATGTGAACAACGTGCTCCACGCTGTCAATTGGGTCTATGTTTCCCAGGCTGGAGGCTTCGCGCAACCGGCGGTTTCGACTACGGTCTACCTTAACGCCGGGGACTACGTAGAGGTATACTGCTGGCACAATAACGGAGTAAACGAAACGGTATACGGGGGCGCCACGGCCACGTGGTTTCATGCAACGAGGGTTTCGGCATGAGTCTGGCGAGCGGAATTCTGAAGCTATACCCAGCCGCCGACATCAGGAGAGACTGGCGCGTACAGGACGATTCTGACGGGCGCGGCCCCCGCATTGTCCACTGGGACGGGGAGAAACTTGGACCACAGCCAGACGAGGCAACGCTTCTAGCGGCGGGCGCCGAGTTTGACGCCGAGCAGGCAACCAAGGCCCAGGAGCGGGACTTGATGGAGGCGCAGCTACGGGACGTGGACCCGGAAACGCTGAGTGCCGACAAGCCGGAACAGTTGGCGGAGGTTCTGAAAATTCTTTTGAGGAGGGCGCAGTAATGCCAGAGGCCGAAACGTTCGAGCCAACGACGGAAGTAGAGGCCACCGCCACGGAGAACCGTTTCCGGGTAATCCTGACGGTGGAGGGCGTAACCAAGGTGGAGGTTATGCGCGAAGCCTTCCGCCTGGCCCGCCAGGCCCGCAACCAGGCCGAGACGGCGGCGTCCGCGGACGAGCAGATCGCAACGCTACAGGCCATCGCAGCAAAGGATAAGCCGTTGCCCGCCAGGAGTTGAGGGCAGCCAGGGCGGACCCGGCCAGGCCCGCCAGAATGGGGGAGGGGATGAAGATAACCATACGTGAGCTGTTTGCGTTGGAGGAAAGTTTGAGGGAACTGTTAGACTTGCGGCTACGCGCCCGGGTAGCATTCAAGGCAGCACAGGCGGCCAGGGCCATCCGCACGGAGCAGAAGACCGCGGCGGAGCTGAGAAACAACCTGGTGAAACAGTACGGGAAGAAGGAGAAGGGGAAGGGCTGGAACGTACCCAGAGACTCCGAGAACTGGGACAAGTACGAGGAGGAGGTTAAGGAACTACTGGACACGGAAGTTTGCGTGAATTGCGACCAGGTGGTGCTGCCGGACGACCTGGACCTTAAGCCCCGGATTCTGGCCGACCTGGCGGGATTCGTAGAAATTGGACCGGGCCCCGAGGCCCCGCGGAAGGAGTAACGACGATGCCCACGAGATTCGGGAGCGTGGCCGACCGATACAGCAAACCCAGCCGCGGAGGCCGGCGAGGCGGGCGCCGCACGGTTCGGGAAACGCCAGGCCCAATCTACCACGACCCGACGGGACTGCGGACCAGGCTGGGCTACGGCAGCCCTACGCCGAAACCGCGGCGCTGGGGGAGCTACGGGAGCGTAGGCGGGCCGACCGCAGGCCAGGGCATCATCACCAACGAGCTGGGCCAACAGATCGGAGTAACGCCCGGCGGCATTCCGCTGCACTTGCTGGGCGGGGCCATGGGACAGCTACAGACCTACGCCGGACAGCTGGGCCAGGCCGACCTGGAAAGCCGGGTAAACGCCCTATTCGGGCCTGGCGGCCAGTTGACCAGGCCACCATCGAGCGCCCAAGAGGCGGCTATGGCCCAGTGGCGCCTGGAGCAGCAGGCCGCCGCGGCGGCACAACAGGCATTCGGCCAGGCCGTAGGCATGCTGGGCGGCGGGATTGCCGGGCCAGCCGGCGGCGCCGGCGCCGCGGGCACCACCCAGGCGGACATTGCGCCCATTCGCGAGGCATTCTTGCAGAACCTGAACCAGGCGCTAGAGGCGCCCGGCATGAGCCAGGAGGCCGTGGAAAACATCATCAGTCGAGGTTCGGACGAGCTGGCCCGCGGGGCCGAGGCCGCGGGCCTGGGCCTGCGAGACGTGGCGCTGGCATCCGGCGCCCGTGACGCTGCCGATCTCACTGGCGGACTGGGACGGATACAGGAGGACGTAGGCCGCCAACAGGCCGCCCTGGGCCGGGACGTGCGCATAGCCGCGGAGGAGCAGCGGAACCAGCAGCGCATGCAAGCACTGGGCGCCGCCGGCGGATACCTGGGCCGGGTGGAAGACATCGCCAGGCAGGACCGGAACCGACTGATGGAACTGCTTCTGAGCCAGCAATTCGAGACGCCGGACTTCTCCAACTTGATCCAGACCGCGGGCCTCCAAGGCGGCGGCGGCGGAGGGTTCGGAGTGCAGAGCGGCGGGGCGCAGTATGGGCGGCCATCGGGCGGCGTGGGCGGGCGGCCCAGCAACCGCCGGCCAATGGGCTACGGCGGGACCGGTGGACGCGAGACCGGGAACCTTTACAACTGGGTGGTTTCCCAGAACGTGAACCGCCGGCCCGGGAGCATGAGACCGGGCGAGGCCACCCAGCAGCCGCCCGGCGGAGGAGGCCGCGGCGCCCAGGGCCGGCGCCCGGTGGAGCCGCCGAATATCCGACTGCCCACACCCGGCACCCGGGACCGGTGGAACGACCCGAGCGACTTGCTGGCGGCCCAACGCCGGGACGAGCGCCGCGGTAACCAGGTTCCGGCCCAGTTCAGGAACAACCCCCACCTGGCCGACCTATGGCGCCGCGGCCTGGTGGACGCGGGCCAGACGCCTGGCCGCCCACTGCGGCAGAGGCCCACCAGGTTTACGGGATTCGGCTACATGCCGGGACCAGCCGGGCGCCAGGCCGGGACCGCCGGGCGGATGCCGGCGGGCGCCGGCCTCTTGAGCCGAGACGCAATAGACCGGATGCGCGCGTCCGGTTCTCTTGGCATGATGCTGGGCGGTGGGCGCGGCCAAAAACCGCGGAAACCGCAGACCCAGACAAGCTTTGACATGGGGAGCTTTTTCGGCGGCGCCGGGGCCATCAGCAGGTAACCGCGGACACGAGACGACAGAGGAGGGCGCACACCATGGCAGTTTTCACCCCTGGACGACGAGCCTACGGCGCCGGAATGGTCCCAATGGCCAACGTTACCGCGGCCTCGACAATGAACCTGGCCGCCAAACAGGCCGCGGCCATGGCCGCGGCGGCCCAGATGGGCGCCCGCGCCCGGGAGTTGAAGGCCCGCGAGCGAGAGGCGGCGGAGCGGATGGGATTCCAGCGCGAGAAATTCTACGCCGGTATGGACCAGGCCGCCGCCGACCGCCAGGCCCGCATTGCGGAGGCCCAGGCCGGGCGCCAGCACGCCCTGGACCTGATGGGCCGGCGCCAGGCATTCCAGGCCGAACAGGCCGGCCTGGGGCGCGAGCACGAGCTGGGGCGCATCGGACAGACCCAGGAATGGCAGGCCCGCCAGGCGGAGCTGGGACGCGAGCACGCCCTGGGCATGCAGACCGGACAGCAGACTTTCCAGGCCGAGCAGAACGAGGCGGCCAGGGCCATGCAGCAGGCCCAATTTGAGGCAATGCAGGACTACCGGAACCGCCAGCTTGAAATACAGGAGGCCGCGGAGGAAGGGCGCATTACCCGTTGGCAGGCGGAGCAGGAGACCCGCCGGGCACAGCAGGAATTCCAGAACACCATGGCCCAGCGGGCCGCGGACCTGGCGGAGCGGGGCCAGACCTTCCAAGAAACCCGATTCGGAGAGACGCAGAGGGCCGCCGGCGAAGCGGAGCGGATGGCCCGGGAGCGCATGGACTGGGAGCGGCGAGCCAAAACGGCGGAGCTGGGCGCAAAGGGAATTGTTGTGCCAGAGGCCAGGGCGCCGGGCGCCCCGGAGGCGCCGGCGGCGGACCCCTACGAAAAGCAGATTGAGGCCATGGAGCGCCAGGCCGAACAGAAGACGGGCGCCATCGAGTCCTTCGTGGAACGAGTCTTGACCCCCGAGACCATCGACGAGTGGGCACGCGAGGAGGGCCACGAAGGCGGGACCGAGGCGACGACGGGCCTTACGTCTTTTCGGGGCGTGGCGCCGGCCTATGACGAGGGTTGGATACGCCGGAAACTGGTGGAGAAAGGATACCCCGACGACCTGGCCAAGGCCGCGGCCAGGGCGCACAAACAACGCCCACAGGGCCGGTTCCAGCCGAGTTTTGGGAACATTATGGGAGAGCTGAACTGGCGAGAGCTGCCAACGGCTACGCTACTGCGAATCTACCGCAGCATGTAGGGGGCGCCCATGCCACTCTTTGACACGTTGCCAGAGCTGGCCCGGTTCGGGACCGTGAAGAATCCGCTTTTCGGTCCACAGCAAACCGTGTTTACGGACCCGGCGGCGCCGGCGCCGGCGCCGCCCGGCATGCTGGACCAACTGGGCGAGTCCGGTATGGGCCTAATCTCGACCGTTGGCGATATCCTGGACCGGCCCGACGCGGCCCTACGCGCCATGATCACGGGCGACCCCGACGCCGCCTGGCGGGCGCTTGTGCCGTTCGGGGAGACGCTGGGCATCTACCGCCCAGAGCACCGGGTGAGCGGCGCCGACGTGAACCGGGCGCTACTGGGCCTGGAGAGCTTTGGAGATGAAGGACTGTTTTCCGGCCCGGGAATGGCGGGCCTGGGAACGGAAATGTTGCTGTCTCTTTACAACATCATCCCGGGCCTGGGCGCCTTGATGAAGTCTGGGAAGGCCGCCCGCCTGGTGGGCCAGTCACTGAAGAGTGCAGAGCGGATGATGCCGGCCCTACAGGCGGGGCGGCTGACCGACTACGCGAAGCTGGCCCCGGAGGCGCTGGGCGGCGCCCGCCAGGTGGGACCGGCCACGGCCCTGACCGGGCCACTTGCGGAGGCCGGGCAATTCCTGAGACGCGAGGGGCTACCCCTGGAACTGGCCGAGGACTGGGGCGAGGCCGCCCGCCTGGGCCAGCGGGCGCTACTCCCGATAGGCGGCGAGTTTTCGCCACTCCCGGGACTGGTTCTGGGCCAACTCCCCGAGGCGGCGCTACTGAGGGCGCCGGCGGCGGTGGGCGCCATGCAACGCGCCGGCCAGTGGCTGGGCGCGGCGCCAGGCATCAAGCACATTGGACAGCTATTCGCACGCACCCCGCCGGGCCTGGAGGGGGACGCCGCACGCGCCTTCACTGAGGAGCTGGACGCGGCCCGCGCCCTGGAGTCCGCGGAAATGGCCAGGGCAACCGAGCAGGCCGCGGGCCTGGAGGCAGCAATGCGGGCGGCGCCGCCGGCCACTCCGCCGGCGCCTGGCCAGGTGGCCCCACCCGCGGCCCCGCCAGGCCCGCCTACCGCCGTTATGGAGCCGCCGCCGCCCGGGACGCTTGAGGCGCCACCGCCTGGGCAACTGGAGGCGCCAGGCCAGGCATTCGAGCCAGGCGTGGACGTGCCCGACGACATGCCGCTGGAGTACCTGGGCACGCCCCAAGAAGCGGAATGGATCGCACGCCAACAGGCCCAGGCCACCCCCCCGCCGGCGGCAACACAACCCGCCGCGGCACCCACCGCACCCGCGGCGGCGCCGCCGGCGCCTGTACAAGTGCCGTTCCAGATCACACGGGACATGGAGCAGCAACTCCTGGACCTGGGCTATTCCCGGGCCGACGTGGGAGCAATGACCCCAGAGGCGGCCCACGCTGCACTAAGACGGGGCGCCGGCCCAGTGCCCGAGGCCGCGGCGCCGGGCCTGGCGCCCGAGGCCGCCCCGCCGATCCGGCTGGCGAAGACGCCAGAGCAGGCCGCGGCGGAGGCCAGGGCGCTACAGGCGGCGCCACCGGAGCCGCCGGCGACCATGCCACGCGAGTTGATCGACCCGGAAACGGGCGAAATGGTGACCGTGCCCGGCCCCGAGAAGTGGGGGACCAAGGCCACCAGCCCCGAGTACATCAAACGACAATTTGCGGAGGCCCGGGAGGAGCTGACCAAACCGGTACGGGAGCGGGCCGAACGCGAGGCCCAGCAGATCTTGACGGAAGCGGAGGAGCGGGCGGAGCTTCTTACCGGCGGCCCCAGGTTCGAGCAGATAGTGGGCCGGGCCAAGGTGGGCGATAAGGTCTACTTTGTCCCGAAGGGCGGGCGCTTCAAACAGGAGTACCCGGGCCGGGTGACGGCCATACAGCCGGACGGGCGCCTTATGGTGGAGCCGTTGCGCCAGCCGAAGGTAGTGAAGAAGCACGGCCAGTCGGCTATCGAGGCGGCCCAGACCGGAGGCATACCGCCCCAGATGCTGGAGCCGGGCGAGGTGCGGCTGGAGAGCGCCGCCCTGGGCCGGCGCCGGCGGGCCGCGGAGCTGGAGCAGTTACCGCCGGAAATGCGGGCGCCCGTGAAGGAGGCGGGCCGGGACGCCAACCTGGCCATCGACGCCATCAAGGAACAAGAGATTCAGATGCAGGCCGCCCTGGAGGGAGGCACGCCCAGAGAAATGGGCCTGGCCAGGGCGGAGGCCCGCGAAGAGTACGTAACGGGCCTGGGCCTGGAGCCGGGCGTGAAGGGCAAGGCCGCGGCCCTTCCGCCGGCGCTTGAAGAAGCATTGGAGATGGGCCTACGGCCTGGCGCCGGGCTGCCCCAGATGAAATCCGTTCAGTGGGTAAACGCCGACCTGGCCGAATTGATGCCGGGCGACCAGATACGCCTGGGCGGCGACACGTTCCGGGTCCAAGAGGCCACCGAGGCCGGCACGATCAAACTCAAGGACGGATGGGAGCTGGAGGTGCCCGACGAGGCGGTGCCCATCGACAGGGGGAGCGAGATCGGACGGGCCGGCGCCCCGCCGACCCCGCCGCCGAAACCCGGGGAGCTGCTACCGGAGGCCATGGAAGGCCGCCCAATGGTGCCGGCGGAGTACGCGCCAGGGCAAAAGGTGAGCTGGACCCGGGGCGAGAAGACGGTGGAGGGAACGGTAGTAAAGGTCCACCCCAAACACGTTGAATTCGACGTTCCCAAGGGCCGGGATATCCCGCGCCGCATGCAGGGGCGCCAGATCATACACAAGGGTTCCCTCCCGCCCGCGGGGCCGCCGGTCCCGAAACCGTACCCCACCCCAGCGGAGTGGGCCGCGGAGGAGGCCCGCCGGGTGAAGGCCCGCGGCGCCCAGGAAAGCCTACGCCGGCGCCACCAGTTGGAGAAACTGCCGCCCGAATTGCAGGAGCAGGTTAAGGGACTGGAGGCGCAGGAGGCCGCGGCGCTACGGGCCGCGGAGTACAGCAAGCAGCGGGCCGCGGCGGAGGCCGCACCGCCCACACCGTCACGGATGACGGTGGACCTTGCCGAGGGCGCCCCGCCCCGGGTGGCCCAGGAGGTGCGCCGGGTCCGGCATCAACTGGAATACACCAGGCAGCAGATTGCAAAGACCCCGGTGCAATCGGACGACTGGCAACGACTCCAGGCCCAGAAAATGCGGCTGGAACGCGAGCGCATGCATTACGAGCAATGGGCCAAGACGGGGAAGGAGCCGCCGCTTTCGCCCCAGGCGCCCGCCCACGAGGTGGAGGCGTACCGGGCAAAGAAGGAAATGGGCGAGAAGGCGGCCCGCCAGGCCGGCATACGGAAATACCTGATAGACGCCGGCTACGGCACGCGCCAGGCGGTCGAAGACGCCATGAAGAAGTTCCCAGAGACCAGCCCAGAGAAACACCGCCAGGTGGCCCAGTACATCGAGGCCGGCGGAGACGCGCCGGACGACGTAAAGGAAATCGCCGATGCCATAGTGGAAGACCTGGGCCGGATGCTGGGCGACGAACAAGCATTTGCCGTTCCGACTTCTGCACTCCACGACCCGCGCCTGAACTACTTGACGAGGGTAACCACCAACTACGGGAGCAACTGGCTCCGACGACTGAACCCGAACGCACGGGCGGAGATGCTGAAGAAGCTGGAGGCCCACCGGGAGGCCCGCGGAATTGTCGGCAACCAGGACCGCATAGCCGACGAGATGGAGAAGACGCTACGCCGCGGGCCGGCGGAGGGCAAAACGTTCGAGCTGGGCCAGGTGGAGAAGGGGACGGCGGAGAAACTGCTAAAGCAACTGACGCCAGAAAACCGCCGCTGGGTGGAAGAGAACGGCCTGGTTCGAGAGTTCACCGCATTTGATCGGGTGATCAGCACGACGCACGCCAGCCAGATTCAACGAGTGGGCATGTTCCAGGGACTGACAATCCCCGAGCTGAACGACGTATTCAAGAGCGTTGGCGCCAAGAGAGAGGTTTTCAACGAGAACCCCGCCGCGGCGCTGATGGCGAGGAAGGCCCGGCACGCCAGGGCCAAGGCGGCCAACGAGTTTTACACGCGAATGGCCGCCCGCCTGGGCGACGAGGTGCCCGAAACGCGGGGACTGAAGAAAGACCCGGTGCCGAACGAGCCAGGCATAGACGTATACCGAGACCCAGATGGGAACTTCATCGGGTACGGCCTGGCCGCCCAGAACGAAACCGCACTGGCCCAGGGCGGCAAGGCTACGATGTACTCCACGCTCGACGTAGCCAAGGCCATCGAGCGGACCACGCGCAAACTGATGGACCCCGCGGAGGTTTCCGAGCTGGGCGCCTGGTATGACCGGGTAACGCGAACGCTGAAATCCTACGTGACAAGGCCGTTTATGGCCTACCACATGAGGAATCGCTTTGGGAACCGTATCCAGAGCTGGCTGGAGGACGTGCCGGTGTTCGGTAGCCACTACCGGACGGCGAACCGGATAGCCGCCGGCGCCCCGGTGGACCCGGTGCGCCTGGGCGACGGCACGGTTTTGGACGATGCCGGCATACGGCGCGAGCTGACGGACCAGGGCATACTGGGCGGCGGTTTCTACGAATACGAGTTCGGAGCGGGCAAGCGCAAGTTTGATCCGACGACAAAGGAAAAGTTTGACCCACGGTCGCCCGAAAACATCTTGATTCGGGGCGCCGAGCGGATCAGCGCCGGCATTACCGCGGCGCCTGGCCAGGCGCTATCGGGTGTTCCCGAGGGCGCCACCCGAATGACGGCCCAAACCATCGAGGAAATCGACCGGGGCGGCCACTACCTTTACAAGCGCATGCAGGGATTCAGCCCCGAAGAGGCCGGGCGGAGCGTCAAACGGTCGCTTTTCGACTACGGCGAGATGAACGACTTTGAAAGGTCCGTTCTGGGCCGCGGCGTATTTTTCTACCAGTACACGCGGAACATCATCCCGCTAATCGCTTCCAAACTGGTGGAGACGCCAAGGAAGATCAAGCAGATTCTGCAAATCGGCGGCGGCGCCGGCGGTCCCCGCGAGGGCATGCCAGAGCACACGCCGGTATGGATGCGGGAAGGGCTGCCGGTCCCAATCGGGAAGGACGAGGCCGGCCTGCCAATGGTGACCTACGGATTCGGGACGCCCGTAGAAGCTGCCTTTGAACCGTTCACCGGGTTCGCGGAGGGAATGGGACGCGGCCTGGAAAAGATGCTCGCCCAGGTGAACCCGCTGGCGCGGATACCCCTGGAGATGGCGACCGACCGTTCCTTCTTTCTGGGCCGGGAGATCCCCGAGGCCCGCAAGGCGCCGCACTGGATGGGACAATTGCCCGAAGGGTTGCAGGAGGTTCTGGGCATCCGCGAAATCAAATCCAAAGCAGGGAAGACGACCAGGTGGGAGGCCGACCCCTATTTCCTCTACGCCCTGGGCGCTTCCCCGCTGGGCCGTTTCTCGACGACCGCCGGGAAGGCAATAGACCCGCGGAAAGGCCCGATCAGCCGGGCGCTGAACGTCTTGACCGGCATCAAAACCGTATCGATTGATCCAGACCGCGCCCGCTACTTCCGCGAGAAGGAAGTCTATGAGGAGATCATGGGCGACCTGAAACGCAAGGGACTGGTAAACGAGAGTACCGGGCGCTACTACATCACGCAGGCCGGGAAGCAGAGCGCTGAGGCGGAGGAGCTACAGGAACTCTTGAAGCTGCGACCGATGGCGACCAGGCAGGCCCAGCAGCCGGCGGCGACCGGCCCGACGTTCGGGCCTGGCCAGGCGCCGCCTGGGCTATTCTAATCCCGATTCAGTGCCCGATAGACCAGCATGCCGGCCCCGACCGCCAGGCCGACCAGGCCGCCGGCGGCGGCGCCCAGGGCCACGCCGGCGAGATCCGAACGACCAACGACCGCCGGCCCCAGGAGCACCAGGCCGAGCGTAAGGCCCAGCCAGAGCTGGGCGGGCCGGGCCGGCGCTGTCGATCCCGCTGGCGCCGGCGGCCTGGTGGGCGCCGGCGGATTGAGACGCACGCCCACCGCCTGATCGGGCGCGTAGAGCAAGAAGCACGGTTCGCACATCTCGACCCCGCCGTTAGTCGAGAGGCCGCCGCCCCTCGAAATGTCCGCCCCGCATTTTTGGCATGTGCCTGGCATGTGACACCCCCCGGGTCCACTGATGATATTACGCCCCAAGTGCAGACCCTTCAATAAAAAAAACGCCCTTGCAAAAAATATCTCAAGTTGGGATAAACCCCAGACGATGCAACGAAAACCACACGCACAAAAGAAGACGCCCAAAGAGGCCGGCGCCCAGTTGAAGGCGTGGCGCCTGGCCGCGGGCCTCACCCAGTACGAACTGGCCGACCTGGTTGGAGTATCCCAGGCCAGCCTGTACCGGTGGGAGCGCGAGGGTATCCCGGCCATGGCCGGGCCTCTCTTTGCTGTTTTGCAGGCGCTGGAGAAAACGCCCGATGAGCTGTTTTGCACCCCACTACCCACTGAGTTACGCGGCCTACTTCTCACAAGGGCGCCACGCAATGGGGAGTGACGAGCACGCGGAGGCCACGCCGGCCCGGCCCGTGGCCCGCGAGATTCGGGCGGCGATCGCGGAGCTATTCGAGCGGCGCCCGCGGCCCAACCTGGAGGTAGTGCGCCGGCGAATCAACGCCCGGTTTGGCGTCCACTACCGGGCAGATGAGATCTTGAAAATAGCCGTGGAGATGGAGAAAGGGAAGGAATGACCGAACCAACCCTGTTTCCTGACCTGGACAAGAAATCCGCCGCCCTGGGCGCATTCGGACGTGCGCCCGCGGCGGCCAAACGCGACCCCATCCCGCCCGGGTCCGATCTTAAGACACACATACCCGGGCGCCCACCAGGCCCGACGCCGGGGAGATCGGCCCCGGTCGCGGGCCTATGCGAGCCGCCGCCGGCCACCACCTACGAGGCCCAGGCCGCGGAGTGGATCGAAGAGAACCCCGAGGCATTCGAGATGTTCTGCCTATTCGCCCTGGAGGCCGCCAACCGCGGCAGGCGGTTCGGGGCCAAGGCGCTGGCCGAGAGAGTACGATGGGAATGCGCGTTGAAGTACGACCGGAACAAAGGACCGAAGGTCAACAACAACCACGTTTCGACGATAGCGCGGCGCCTGGTGGACAGGTATCCGCACCTGGACGAGTACATAGAATTTCGGGGAGCATCGACGAGTAAGTGAGGGCCAGGCCCGTCCGCTACGCCACCCTAACCCCCCCCGGTAGGCAACCGTCGCGATAACCGGGCCTGGCCCACCAGAAACGCTGGACGCCTTGAGCCGGGCGCATGTGGGGGGGCGCCCGGCCAGGGCCAAGGCGCCTGGGACCGTGGAGAGGAGCAGCAGAGATGGGTAGGCGAGGCCCCAGGCGCCGAAACAAATTCAACGCCAGGCGGACGACGCTGGGCGAAGACGTGTTTGACAGCAAGGCCGAGGCCGCCCGGTGGGTGCAGCTACTACGCCAGCAGGAGATGGGCGACATCCACGACCTGGAGCGCCAACCCGCCTACGACTTCGCATGCGGGGCCACCTACCGCGGAGACTTCCGCTACCGCAATTCCGAGGGCGCCCTGGTGGTCGAAGACGTGAAGGGAATGGAAACAGAGCTGTTCAAACTAAAGGCCAGATTGATGCTACACGAGCACGGCATCACGTTGCGCAAGGTCAAGATGGGAGCCGGCGAGGCCGAATTGTGGGTAAGGGCATTCCAGGGCGTTTTGGAGAGAGACAGCGCACGATAGGCGAAGAGGTACAGGCGCTAGTTTGGCGGGCCGAAAACCAATTCGCAAAGAGCGTTGTATCGGGCCTCCAAGAGATACGCGACCGCCGGCGGCCAGGCCGGACGTTGAGCGTATTCGCCAGCTTTCGAGTTGACGCCGAGGACGTGCAGAACACGAGCCAGGCGGTTCAGTTCGCGGACCCGCTACCGGGCGACGAGATAGGGGAGGGGGGGGAGAGTGCCGACCAGTGAACCCTATGCACCGTTTTTCGCGGGCCTCATTGACGGCCCGCAAGTGGAGCGCCTGGGCAAAGAGTTGGTCAAGATCGGTATGCCCCGGAAGTGGGCGCACCTGGCCGGGCGCTTTGTCCCGCCGCTGAATCTATGGTGCCTGGAGCGGAGCGAGAGCGGGCGCCTACCCAGTGACCCCCGCCGGGTGGCCGAGATAGCAGGCTGGCCCATCCCCTCCAAGGCCACGCAGTTTGTACGCGCAATGATCCTGGCCGGTTTCATCGACGGGGGCGCCCGCCTGGGCCCAGGCGACGACGCAGAACCCATCTACCACGTCCACAACTTCGAACACTACCTGGGGCCGGTCTTGAGGGAACGGGCCAGAGGCCGCCGCCGACGGGCAGCCGCCAAAGACCCGGGCGGGTCAACAGGGTTCCCCACGAAAGCGGAACCAGGCCCGCCCACCCTCAACACGGATGCGTCCGCGGACCAATCCAGGCCCGCCCAGGGCGCGGCTACACCGGATGCATCCGCGGACCCGTCCGCGGATGCGTCCGCGGATGCGTCCGCGGCTAACGTAACGAAACGAAACGAAACAGAACGTAAGTTTAACGTCAACGCGAAGGGCAGTTTGACGACGTTACACGCGCACGCACGCGAGAGACCGTCAACCGCCGGGCCTACGGCCCCGTTGCCTCCAAAAAGGCGGACTGAAACAGCACAACAGCAACGACCGCAGGCGGTTAGTGAAGACGCCTGGGAACGGTGGAACACGTTCGCGGAGCTACTCCGCCGGCACGGCTGGGGCGAGGACAACGTGCGGCGCATAGTGCGCTGGGCGCTGAGAGACTACCGCCGCGGCGCCTGGAGCGAAGCGCCAGCCTCGCATTTTTGGCTAATTCTGGCCTGGGGCCTCTACGTGCAGCGGGCGCTACGGGGCGGCGATGGCACGGGGGCGCCGATACGTGACCCGATAGCGTTGTGGATTCACTGCGTTACCGCAGAAGGCGACCACAGACCCAACCTGCCAGATGCCGACTTGACCACGGCCAGGCAAGGCTGGGAGGCGCTGGAACGCGAGCAGGCCGGGCCGCCGCCGGCCTGGCTGGCCCAGATGCTGGCGAAGATCGGGGGGAAGAGATGAAAACACGGTGCATCGATTGCGGGGACGCGGTATCGCCCGCGGCCAAGTACCCGGCCAGGTGCAAGCCGTGCCTCGAAAAGCTACACCAGGCCCAGCAGGAGATGCAGAAACGGGCGCTGAGTAACCTGTGTCCGAGGTGCAAGCAACGGAAGCGGGACGAGGGCGACGACATGTGCAACGTGTGCGAGTCGGAGAAGCTGGCGGCATCGGCGCAGGCCCAGGCCAGGCCGATACCTGGCATGATGCACGAAGACCGGGTTAAAGATTACCTGGTTTTGAATTGCCACGTGGCAGACATCCTGACGGGCCAGGCCCGCCTGGTGGACCTGCCGAAAGACGCCCGCATGGTGCAGATATGCCCAGCCGAACGCTACCGAGCGGTCGCTTTCCGGTTCAGATCCGCGAGCTTTCCGCGAGTCGGTCCCAAGGACCAGGTGCCAGACGTATTCGCGCAGATCCGCGGCGAGCACCAGGCCAGCAACAATATCGTGGAGGCCCACCGGCACGTGAGGGCGGCGCTAGAGCACCTCGACGCGGAGGCCGCCGAACGATGAGCCAGACGCGCATTGACTGGGCCGACACGGTCTGGAACCCGGTTACCGGATGCACGCACGAAAGCCGCGGGTGCGACAACTGCTACGCCCTCCGAATGGCGAAGCGCCTACGTGGCCGGGCCGGATACCCGGCGGTTGATCCGTTCGCCATCACGTACCACTACGGGCGCCTGGGCGAGCCGTTGACCTGGCGGAAACCGCGCCGGGTCTTTGTGTGCAGTATGGGCGACCTATTCCACCCACACGTCGCACACGCAATTCAGCGGAAGATTTGGACGGTAATGGGGAAGGCGCCCCAACACAGGTTTATGATCCTGACGAAACGACCTGGCCGGATGCGGGCGATACTGGACGGATGGGAAGGCTACACGCCACTCCCCAACGTATGGCTTGGAGTTAGCGCCGAGGACCAGGCCGCCCTGGACGAACGCGCCCGCGACCTCGTAAAGGCGCCGGCGGCGGTTGTCTTTCTGTCACTCGAACCACTACTGGGGCCGGTCAATTTGCGCGGTCTACTGCCCTGCATCGACTGGGTAATAGCCGGCGGAGAGACGGGGCCGGGCGCCAGGCCCATGCACCCGCAGTGGGCGCTGGACATCCGCGACCAATGCGAGGCGGCCCAAGTGCCGTTTTGGTTCAAGCAGTGGGGAGAGTGGGAACCAGGTTGTGCGCGCGCGAACCGCAAAAAGCCGGCCCGGGCCGTGTTTCAGACCGGCGAATCCTACCCGGCGACCATCGAGTGGAACGCCGACAGGTGCGTGTGTCACGTGATGGGCGGCCACGCCGACCGGATGCGGGTTCAGAACATGACGCCAGACGGGAGATGGAAGGACGGCGGACCCGTACTGATGACACGCGCCGGCAAGGCCGCCGCGGGGAGATCCCTGCAGGGCGTGACGCACCAGCAGGAACCCGAGCTTTGCACACACGCATAATGTAGACTTCAACCGGAGGGCTGACCGTGGCGATACAACAAAGGCCGATGCTGGCGGGCGGGCACATCAACGACAACCGTTACCTGGGCAACTTTTTTCTGCTCGATAGACACCACCCCAACCCGGTCATAGCCCAGATAGTCAATCACGTCCTGGTTTACGTTGGCGGCTACCGCCCAGGCCGGGCGGGCGCCGCGGCGCCGGCGCCCACCTCGACGCCGCCGCCGGCCAACCAGGCGGACACGTGGACGCCCGAACGCTTCCTGGCCAACGCCCTGTCGAGAGTGGCAGGGCTGAAGAAAGACGCTCTGAGGGCCGCCAAATCGCGAGTAAAGGCATACTGCGATGAACACGCCGCCAAGCTGGGCGCCGGCGGCGATCCCGCGCCCAGGGCGGGCGGGGTCAGCGTTGACGACCTCCCCCGCTTTGTCTGCCTGGCCGTGGAAGTCAAAGACGACCAGGCGCTGAGAGAGACCTATTGGGCCCTCTACGATGCGTTCGGCTCCCTGATGATGCAGAACCTACCCAACCTGGCGACTGGCCAGCAGATCAAAGCACACCTAACGGCCCTGGGCGCCCCGGGCGGCTACGCCCCGCCGGCGGCGTACATCCCGCCGGAAGACGGCCCGCTACACGTGCCAGGCGAAAGCGCCACCCAGGCCGTAGAGCGCCTGGCCGCCCAGGCGCCGGACAGGTTGACGGACGCGGAGGTAGTGGCCGCGGCGCAGGCCCAATCTATGCCCGACCAGGTGGAGGCGCCGGCGCCGAAGCGGACGCGGGGAGTACACGGGAAACTCAAGGTGGTCAAATCGCGGAGCGTGAAGGCGAAGGAGGCCGCCGCCAAGGTCAAGCAGGTACGCCAGGCGGCGCCAGAGGCCCAAGAGGCCCAAGAGGCCCAGCCGGCCCCGCCCGCGGCGCCCACCCCGCCGCCGCCGCCGGTAGACCTTACGCTGGGCATGCCTGACGGGCCGCCGGCTATGGCATCGGGGACGCGCCACGCCCAGGCGATGGAGTTGACTGGAGAGGCGCCGACCGAACCCGCCGGCGGCCTGGACTACTGGACGCAGGGGCCGCCCGAGCTTAAGGCCACGCCCGCCGGCACGGTCACGGGGCCGACCGGGACGACCAGGGCCGAGGGCGGAGTGGAGATACCGAAGGGCGCCGGGCGCCCGCGGAAATCCCGCCAGGTGGGACAGTACAAGGTTGAAGGCTGAGGGCCGGCACGATGCGGGCCGCGGACATCACACGCCTAGTGCCAATCCTGGAGCGCCTGGCGCGGATGCATGAGGCATACGAGCGAGTGGTCACGTATTCCGAAATGGCCCGCATCCTGGGACTCTCACAGAGGACGCTGGAACGGTGGGTGAGAGAGAAACGCTTTAGCTACGGCGTGCTCCACGGCCCGGGCGGAGGCAAACGGTATACCCGCTTCAACCCGCGCCAGATCAAAGAGCAGTTGGAGGTAGACGCCTACCGGAGGGCGCGGCTATGACACGGGCCATCAAGTTTGCCCACGCCTACTTTGCCGATCCCCACGGTGTTCGGGCGGCCAGGGCCGCCGGCTACGCCGGTTCTGAGGAGAGTTTGCGCCGGACGGCGAGCCGAACCCTCAAACGGACCGACGTACAGGCGGAGCTGGCCCGCCTGGCCCAACGTTCGGGCGCCCGAGCCGTGGCGAAGAGGGACCAGGCGCTGGCGGTTTTGACGGCCCAGCTACTTTTCGACCCGGGTCCGTACCTGACGATTGACGAGGACGGCGAGCCGAAATGGGACCACTCCGCGCTTAAGCGGGACGGCAAGGCGGGTCTCGAAACGATGACGATAGGGGACCGACAGAAGGCGGCCATTCTATTGGCCAGGTTTGAAGGCTGGTTTGCGCCGAAGGAACACACGCACACGGTGGCCCACCAAGACCTGGCCAGGCTATCGGACGTGGAGTTACAGGAACGGGCCAAGAAACTGGGATTGAAAGTGTGAGGGGGAGGCATGGAAGCGAAAGGGGCCACCAATGGCGGCGGAGATGGCGGCGGAGATCCTGCACGCGGACGACCTGACGGTGAGAATATCATTCGCCCTGACTTTGAGGGAGTGGAAGGAGCTGGCCAACGACCTGGAGGAAACGGCGAAGGCCCAGGGGAAGGAGTGGCCGGCGGGGCCGGCGGCGGAGATCCTGGCGCAGCTGGGCCAGGTTCACAGCCAGGTGAGGGCACGGATACCGATACTGAACCCATCACGCCCGGCGAGTTGATGCAGCTACGCGACCGCCTGGCCCGGGTGCCCGGGAGCCGGGCGACCAGGGCGGAGACGGAAGCACTCATTGCGGGCCTGGCCGAGCTGTCCGCCCAGGGCCGGGAGCTGTCCGCTGAAATTATGGGTATGGTGATAGAGCGCCGGGCCGTTACCGTATCCCTGAAAGCCGTACAGATAGCCTGGGAGGCCCAGGCGGAGGGCGCCACGCTCTACAAAACCCGGGTGGCATCGGGCCGCGGCCCGCTCCTGACCTACACCATCAAGCCGCCAGGCGGCGGGCCATGGATCAAAGACGCCGGCACGCAATCGCCGGGCGGCCTGGTGATTCCGAGGGGATAGCCCATGTATGCGAGCGTTGGCGATACCGTTTGGCCGGTGACAGGCCGGCGGCTGGACGAGGCCGAAGACATGCTGCGCACGGGACGCCAAGACCGCGAGGCGCAGCTTTACGCGGCGTCAGTTGTGGCCGCCTACCGGGAGCTATTACAGCTACCGCGAGCCGAGGCGTGCAAGACTCTAGACAGGCTACGGACGGCCAGGCGCTACACCCACCAGGGGGACGCCTGGCGGTACATCGACAACACGCCAGGCGGGGCGAGCATTGTACGGGAGGGGAGAGCGTGCGACGACTCTTGATATTGGGCCTGGCGCTTTTGGCGCTGGCCCTGGCCGGGTGCCAGTGTGTTTGCGGGCGCCACCACCGGGGACCATGGAACCGGCCCTTGACGAGCCAGGACATCATGCACCTATGAGCCGAATCATCCGAGTATTCCCGCGAAGGACAAAGGCTACGCCGACAGATCCAGACGTGAGGACCGGGCCGCCACAGTTCTGGGACGCCTGGGAACGCGCCGACCAGATCCACATCAGCGTAACCTTTCCATGGGACATGAGGCGGGCGGAGTGGCTGGCCCAGCAGTGGCGCCCGCTGGGAAAGGTCCGCCTGGGCGGGCCGGCCACCGGCCAACGGGGCGAGGAGTTCACGCCCGGCATGTACCTGCGAGAGGGCTACACCATAACGTCTCGCGGCTGCCCCAACACATGCTGGTTTTGCGACGTATGGCGCCGGGACGGCAAGGTCAGAGAGCTACCCATTCGGCCCGGGTGGAAGGTGCAAGACGACAATCTACTGGCATGCAGTGACCACCACTTTGAAGACGTATGCCACATGCTGAGAAAGCAGCCAGGGCGCCCCGAGTTTACGGGCGGCCTGGAGGCGGCCAGGCTAACGGACTTCCATGTAAACATGCTGGCATACGTCAAACCCAAACAGGTGTTTTTTGGGTACGACCTGGCCGACGACCTGGAGCCGTTGCGCCAGGCCGGGCGCCGCATGCAAGAGGCCGGGTTTTCGGCGGCCAGTCACAGCCTACGCGCCTACGTTCTATGCGGTTTCCCTGGGGACACCCAGGAGGCCGCCGACCGGCGAATGAGGGACGCCTTAGACGCCGGGTTTTACCCTTGCGCCATGCTGTACCGGAACCGGAAAGGGGAGAGGGCGCCAGGTTGGAGCAGGTTTCAAAAATGGTGGGCGCGGCCTGCGATCATTGCGGCGCGGACGGGCTAACGATGAAATCAGCGGGTTTGCGGGAGGGCCAAGGGATGGACTGGTGCGGCGCTGAGGCGAGGGCAGGCCATCCGTACCCTCGCAAGTCGCTTAAGCCGCCCGCAAACTCCGCTGCATTGACTTGTTCTGGCTTGTTGTCGTGCCCGTTCTGCGGAAGCACCCAAATATGGATGGCCACGGCAGAGCAGGGCACTTGGATGCGACAATGCCGCGACTGTGAGGCCGCCGGTCCTGTAACGAGAAGCAAGGACGCGGCAACGGCGAGGTGGAATGAAAGGGCACGATAACGATGAATTGACCGGGTGCAAGCCCACGGGAGAGCAACACATGTCCAAGAGAACGAGGAGGGCGCAGCACTCCGGTCTAATGGCTGGTTGCACGGCCCCACGGTATTACCTGAAACGTCTCTGGAAAATCTCGTGGACGGTCTGCGACCTGGGACAGGGCCGGGTCCGTATAGCCAAGCACTACGAACGCAGGGACGCTATTGGTAAACCCTGGGCGTATGTGCGTGGCATTGCATTTGAAGGGGCCGTGTAACACAGAATTCACCGGGGGCGAGCCACGGGAGACAATGAATGCCAATCAAGGTTCCGGCGGAAAAGAAAGGCAAGAAGACGAGGAGGGCGAAGCCCTCCGGTGGAATGGCTAGTTCGACGGCCATTACCACGTACACCATTGACCCAAATGTAGAGCGTTGGCACGCTTTGAGTGATCTTGTGCGCGCATTTGGCCGCCTGTCTCGCAGTGACCAGACAAAGGCCATGCGCATACTCACGATGCTGCGCGAGAAAGACTAAGCCGACGAACAATGAAGTAACGGGGAGGCGAAACCGCAATGAAGCGCAAGTGGTGTAAGAAGCATAGCAAGTACGAGAACGAATGTGGCTGCAATGACGAGCCTCTCCCGTTAACTGGCTTGTTGTCGTGCCCGTTTTGCGGCGGCATACCGCGTTTCGACAATGATGAAAACCCCAGCGGCGCATTGATGAATGTCGAGTGTTGCAATTGTGGCGCTATTGGTCCGATCCGGCGGTCGCGTGATGAAGCTGTTAGGCTTTGGAACCAAAGGGCACGATAACGATGAAATCAGCGGGGGCGAAGAGCAATGAGCACGTGTAGAAAATGCATGTTTCCAGATGAGCCTGTGATTCATACCTGCGAGAGGGCGAAGCCCTCCGCTGGATTGGATGTTAAACGGCTTACGTCGAAGGAAATAAAGGCGCTGGCATGGTGGAAGAAGGACAAGTGGGGATGGCCGATTGAACAGATCAAAGGGCGACCAGTACGGAATGTGCTGAGACTGATAGTGCAGAATTTGCGGAAACTTGCTGGAGGAGCGTTCTAGCCGTTTAACATGGAGATATACGGCGATTCTGCCCGATATTGGAGCACGATATGCAAATAGGCGTTTTGTTTGGCAACGGCGAAACGGTGGACTTGCTGCCGGATTCGCTGTTTGCGCGGATATGGGCGGACGACCTGGTATCAATCGGGTGCAACCGGGCGCCGATATGCAGGCGCTTCCAAGAAGTGGGTTTTGCGCCCACCGCCTATTGTGCTTTTGACGACTACGACGAGAAAGACGAACGAAACCGAACCATCCTGGAGCACCTGAAGAAGTGGGCCGGGCACGTGGACCTGTACCTACCGGATACGTGGCCCATTGGACACATCAAAGTACCGTATGGCGCCCACACACACACGGGGGAGTGGGCGGCCAAGATTCTCTTTCACGAGTACGGCTGCCGGGAAATTTGGATGCTGGGTTGCGATGCATTCGGCGGACACCACCAGTGCGAGCCGCCCATACACGAAGAACCACTGGGCACGCAGTGGGAAAGCAAGTTTCACACCGCCGCGGCCCGGGTGGCCTGGCGGCTACTGAAGCGCAACTACAAAACGCTTAACCTGAAAGTCTGGCCGGCGGCCAGCCAGCTACACCCCGACCCCATACCGGACCTGGTGGAATGGTAATGCACCGGGACGACCTGGCCGAAAGGATCGCCCTGGCGGAGGAGATCCAAAGGCGCAAGGTCAACCCACTGGTATCCAGTTTCTGGACACTCACCACCAAGAGCGAACACGGAGGCGGCGCCCAGCGGGACTTTGTTCTCGCGCCCAACCGGGTTCGCGTGGCGGAGGGGGGGAACCAAAGCGGAAAAACCTGGGTAACCTGCATCGACTTCCTACTACAGGCGCTGGGCATGCACCCGACCAGGCGGTGGGAGGCCACCAACGGGCGGACCTGGAAAGGCTGGTATGCGAGCACCACATACCAACGCTTTGCCGAACAGGGCTGGAAACACTGGTTACGCTTGCTGCTATTCGAGGGCGAGGACACCGGCCACCTACCAACGAGGCGGATACTGGCCATCGGGTGGGACAAGAAAAACCCCGAGCGCCCGACTTTCCTTAAGCTACGCCGGGCGGACGGGGGAATAGCCGAGGTATTCGTAAAGAGCTACGAACAGGGCGCCGGCGAGTTCCAATCCGCGGAGGTGGATTGCCTGGCGCTGGACGAGGAGTGCCCGGCCAGTATCTGGGAGGAGGCCCAGCCCCGGGTATCTGTCCGCCAAGGGAACATCATCGTATCGGCCACGCCGGTCCTGGGCGTTGAATGGCTCGACCAATTGCGGACGGACGCCGACACGGGCGAGGCGGACGTGTACCACTGCCGCTTTGATGCCCGCGACAACCCGGCATACCCCCAGGCCGCCCTGGACGAACTGACCAGGCTATGGCGCAATCACCCCGAGATGTTAGAGCTACGCCTATCCGGCATTCCGCGGAGCATGGAGGGCGCCGTATACAAGGACCACTGTTTCACCCGGGAGCATGTGTGCCAACCGTTCGAGCCGCCGGCGGAGTGGACCCGATACCGGATCATAGACCCCGGCTTTCGGCACTGCGGGGCGCTATGGCTGGCCGTGGCGCCCAACGGGGACATCGTGGCCTATCGGGACTACAAGGGCGAGGAGCAGAGCATAGCGACGAATGCCCGGGAGATTTTGAAGCTATCGAAGGGCGAGAAATACTACCGGAGCTGGATGGACCCGAGCGCCGCCCGCCAGCGCCAGCAGGAGAGCGGAAAGCGCCTTATCGACCTATGGAAAGAAAAACACGTAGTGGCCACCCTGGCGCCTGACAACGCAGTACAGGCCGGCATCGAACGGATATGGCAACTTCTGGACGAGCGGGGCGGAGTGGACGGCGAGCACCCGCGGTTTCGGGTCAGCCAGGCATGCACGCACTTCCTGGCCGAGCGCAGGAAGTACCGATATCGGGACGCCCGCGAGAAGGGCGACGACGTAGGCGACCAGGTGCAAAAACGCGATGACCACCTTATGGATTGTTGGCGCTACGCCGTATCGGGCGGCCTCCACTATGTGAAAGCAGCCAAGCAGCTACCCCCCGAGGGCACGGTGGGCCGGCGCCTGGTCGAACAGCGCCGGGCCTGGGCCAAGAAAGAGAAGAAGAAGGCCGCGGCCCGCCGCCAGTAGTTTGTCGATCCCGCTGGCGCCCGCGGCGCCATGCACACAGGTAGATTTCGGACACAAGCCGACACAAGGCGACAACAACCGCCAAGGATCTTGCGGTTTGTGGCATGCACCGTATTGACTTCCCACGTGAAGAACGCGCAGATAACGACATCCCGAGCCGTAGACATTTGCCTATGCGGAGGCCGCCTATGCCCATTCTGACGCCGGCGGATGCCCTCCGAGTACGCTTGAGCCTGACAGGTATGGGCGGAATGGGAGCGCCTGGCGCCCCGTATGGTTTCCCGCAGAGGGCGGCGCCCTTCCAACCCCAGGCGCCGCAGATCATGAGCGCACGGGACCAGGAAGGGGAGAAGTGGGACAAGCGCATAGACGACGCGACGAAGGGCTGGACCCGCGACGTTGAAAAGCGCGAGCGTTACGTGAGGCTGTACCGCGAGGGCCATTTCCCCCAGACCGAGGACGGCGAGAAGCAAGGCGCCAACGTCAACCTTTGTTACGCCTTTGTCCAATTGGTTACGGCGCTACTGGGCGCCAACCTTCCCATACCCGAGATTGACCCGCGGCGGGGAGACGGGGACAAAGACCTGGCCGAGGCTATCGAGGGCTGGCTGAAATACAGCCTGGCCGAGACGGAGACGGACGAGGTAAACCGGTGCGTGATATTCGGGGCCATACTTCAGGGCATCGGATGGAGCCACGAGCTATACGACCCGGACCTGGGCATGGACATAGCCGAGCCGTTGACGGCCCTGGAGGTTTACGTAGACCCGTTGGCAAAATACAGCCTACGCCAGGCCCGCTTTATCATCCGCCAGGTAACCCAGACCATCGAAGAGGCCCGCCGGTTCTTCAACACGAACGACCTCGAACCGAACCACATGTTATCGGAGGAGCTGGAGGGCAGCATTGCCCGCGACCGGGCGCAGATGAACCAGAACGAGAGCGCCGACAAACAGCTTTACCGGTTTCATGAGATATGGTGCAAGGAAGGGGACGAGCGGAAACTCTACTACCGGGACCGCAAGGAAAGCCGTTGGCTGGGCCAGGATAGACAATGGCCGTTCCGCCTGGACGGGAACGACTGGCCATTTTCCCCGCTCATTTTCAACACGGACTATCGGGCCATCGACGGATTCAGCGACCAGGAGGTAGTGGAAGACCTCCAACGCGAGGTAAACGAGCTGGCGGAATTCGACCGCCGGCACACCCGCAAGGGCGCCGCCTGCAAAATCGCCTACGACAAAGACCGCATTGACGACACCGTGGCCGACAAGCTTATGTCCGAAAGCGACTATGAGCTAATCGGCGTGGAGGGCCAGGGCAAACCGCTTAACCAGGCGGTGCAGGTTCTGGACCTACTGGCGATGCAGAACACCGACAACGTAAAAGCGATTTACGAGCGCGCGAAGCAGCTCCACGACGAGGTTCTGGGCCTGGACGAGCTTCTACGGGCCGCCGATACCCGGAAGATGACGGCCACCGAGGCGAAGGTTCGGGAGGATATGGGGCGCTTGCGAAGCGCCTTGAAAGTTGGCGCTATCGACCGTTGGCAAAACCGGACCATCCGGCACCGGGTCCAGATTGCCCGCCAGCTTGTCGATCCCCAGCTTGTGGCCAAGGCAGTCGGCCCCGACGAGGCTATGGCTTTTGCACTCAGGGCGGGGGACGCCGAAGACCTGGTAAGGGAATTCTCAATCGGCGTGAAGGCCGGGAGCACGGGCGAGCGATACCGCCAGGAACGCGAGCTGGAGGCCGAGCGCAACCTTCAACTCTTGATGCAGGCCAATCAGTACCACCTGAACATCGGGGGCGCCCCACGCTACGACATTGACCTGGCCATCAAGGAACTACAAGAGGCCCGCCTGGTGAGGAACCCGGAAAAGTACATCCTGCCACCGCCGCCGCCGCCGCCCGCGGCGGGGCCAATGGTGCCGGGCCTGGGCGGCGATGTTCCGATGGAGGGGCCGCCGGCGCCCGCGGGGCCGCCCGGGCCGCCCATGTAGGGGGAGAGATGGCGAAGCCAACGCCGATACGAGTCAAGCAGGGCCAGGGCCGGCGCCGCCGGCGCCGCACTAAGAAGGAGATGCGGGAGGATTCCCTACCGAACGCGGGAACGCGCCAACAACGCACATCGATCTTTACCTTTTCGAGCGTGACCCGCGAACGGTGGGAACAATGTTTCGGTGAGTGGAACCCGGAGAGGTTCCGCCAGGCCATGGAGGAGCAGAAGAAGAAGAAACGGGAGGCCGCGGCCAGGGCCGCCCAGGGGACGAGCGCAGCAGTACACGGGGACAACAAGGGCGCCGGGCGGCGCCTGTACCGTGGTTTCGACTGGGGCCTGGGCGCCCACGTCGAAGGGCGTTCGGACCGAAAGCAACTGATGAAGGAGAAGGGTCTAAGAGAGGCCCGATAGCCGCAGACACACAGACCCCGGAGACGGGGGGGGGAGGACGCAATGCCACCTGACGCAGTGGGAGCAGGCCAGTATGGAGATGGAGCCGGCGGCGGAATGCCAGCCGGCACGAGCTACCAGACCGGGAGCGCAGGCGTACCCATGCCCGCGCCCGCGGCGCCCGCGGCGCCCGCCGGACCCGCGCCAATGCCGGCGCCGGCGCCGGCCCAGGCCATCCCGGGCCAAGGCCCGGCGGCGATCCCCGCGGCGCCGGCGGCCCCAGGCTACCCGACGCCGCCCGGCCAACCCGCCGGCATGCCGGACCCCTGGGCGCAAGAGGTGCCGGCCCACGTTCGCGAGGCGCTGGGCGTGGAAGGGCTGGAGAACTACGGCCAGCTTCGGGACCAGTTTGGCCACATGAAGCAAAGGGCCGATCTTTTCGAGACTCAACAGCAGTTCCTCTCAGACCTGATGAGGGAGAACGAGCAGCTACGGGCCGGCGGCCAGGCCGGCGCCCTGGGCGACCAGCAGCAGGCGCAGCAGCCCCAACAGCAGCCTTGGATAGGGCCAGGCGGAGTATTCCCCAGCCAAGAGGCACTGGTGGCCGCCTACCGCGCCGACCCGAATATGGTAGAGGAGCGCCGGCGGGCCTGGTATGCGCAGGGCATGCAGCCGGGCGCCGCGGACCCGGCGCTACAGCAGCGCATTGACGCCCTGGAGGCCCAGAACCGCGAGGCCGCCTGGCGCCAGAATCTGGCGGTGGTCGAGCAACGCTACGACCAATTCCGAGACCCGGCGGTAACCGCCGAGGTGAACAAATTCATCGGACAGCACGCGACGTGGGCGCAGCAGGTACAGGCGGCGGTCCCTTCGGTCCCAATCGCGGAAATCCTGGCGAAGGCCGGCGACTACGACCGCATCCACAAGGAGCTGGGCGCCTACAGGGCCAAGATGGGAGAGGTTCGGAACGAAGCGGGGACGGCCAGAACAAGCGTTGGAGCACCCGGCCAGGTGCAGGCGCAGGCGCCGACCACGCACGGAGACGCTGTAAGCAGGGTTGTCCAGAGATGGCGGGCAGAAGGCAAGCCGTTGCCGGACAACTGGGAGCAATACGCACAAATGGTAGGCCAGCCGCAAATCTGACCTGGCACCGTGCCGGGTCTTAACGGGGCGGGGAATGTAGGGGCCGCCAACCGGCGCCCCAGATGGAGGGAAGCCAAATGGGCGTGAGTGATTTTTTTGTAGCCACGCTGGCGGAACGGCTCCCCATCTACTCAGACCAGATCGTAAACCACAACGTTTACCTGAACTGGCTGAGGGAGAAGGGGCGCTTGATCATGCGGTGCGGAGGCGACGGATTCAGCTTTCCCGTTCGCTACACCGATTCCGGCCTGGTGAGGGCCATCGGTGACCTGACCGTAGGCCAGGCGAAGACCGCGAAGGTGGCCCAGCGGATTTCGGTGGACTACGCCGCTTATGGCGCGGAATTGATGTTCAGCCGCCTACAGCAGAAGCGGAACGAGTACGCCAACAGCACCGGTTTCGATTGGAAGTTTGCCGAGGAATCGGTGAACGAGCTGTGGCAAGACTTCGAAGATTACATTGGCGTCGATTTGTGCGCCGATGGCACCCAGGGCACCGGCGACGAGGCCAGCCCCATCGAAGGACTGTCCAGCATTCTCGACACCGACAACACCCACCTGGGAATCAACCGCACGACCGCGGCCAATTCCTGGTGGAGGGCGAACACCCGGGCCGTGACGAACAACTTCCTGGACGATGACGATGCGGACGGCGTGGTGAACGGCCTGTACTACATGCGCCTCGCGTTCCTCGACGCATGCGGCGGCGCCTACGCCGGCGACAAGGGAATCAGTCGGCATGTGGGCGGATCGAAGGCGAAGCCGGACCTGGTGTACACGGGGAAAACCACCTTCGTGAACTTCTGTTCGGCGCTTCAGCCGCAGCAGCAGTACACCGGCGGGCAGACCAACGACCCCGGCGCCGAGGTTGCGTTTTTCGGCGTGCCGGTGAGGTGGGACACCTACGCCACCGCCGACCGCCTGGAGATCCTGAACAGCAAGGTGATGATGGTTCGCGTTGTCGGAGACAAGTTGATTTACATCGACAACGAGGGAGAACTCGGTTTTCAGGGGGCGCCCAGGGCGCACGCTGTCGGCCTGGTTTCCCAGCTTCAGCACCTTTGCACGCGCCCCAGCCTGTGCAGCTTCGTGACCAACACGGACTAGGCCGGGCCGCGGTAACCCGAGACGCCGGGGCCGAAAGGCCCCGGCATTGAACACACAGCCAACCGAGGAACAAAGAGAGCGAGGGCATACCATGAGCAAGGTTTTGATTGGTAGCCTTACGGCGGCCTACACCGCGACCGAATACGCGGACGGGGTGGGCGGAGATACGCCGCCGCTGGGCTACATCTACGAGGACGACGCAAACGCCAAGGTTTACCAGTTCGTCAAAAACGAAGGTTCGGACGACCTGGGAGAAAACCGGACGTGCAAGGTCAACGACGCTTCCGCCTACGCGGTGGAGATCACCGACGCCCTTAACGACCTTATCCAGGGCGTGAGGCCGGACGGCGCAACGGCACTAGCCGAGGACGAATACGGCTACGTGCAGATCAAGGGCAATGCGCTCTGTATCAATGGGGCCAGCGCCCGGGCCATCGTGCAGTATGAGGCGGTGGTGGCCGACGACGACACCGACAAGGGCAAGGTGGGCGGCGTCGATTTGGACACCGGAACCACGATGGACCAGGCGAACATCGAGGCGAGCCTGGAGAGCATGCACGGTGCCGGCCATCGGGTCATTGCGCAGGCCGCATCGGACACCACCGACGCCGAGGTTGAAGTCGAGCTTGACATCCCGCCCATGTAGGCGGACAGAACTGGCCTGGGCTGAGGGGGGCCGTTTTCGGAATCCCCCCCCGCGGAAATGGTAACCCCCCAGCCCGTAATACCAGCCAACCCGGGCGGACGGGGAGAGGAGAACACAAGGAATGATTACGCGAATCCTGGCCCAACTGAACCGCCTGCGGCGGGGGGGCCACACCGTTGCAACCCTGACGACGACGAGGGCGCTTGTGCCGAGCGACCCAAACACTTTGTACTTTGACCCCGGCGGGGCCAGCCGCGACGTGACCCTGCCGGCGGAGGCCAGCTCCAGCGGCAAATGGTTTCGTATCGTGAACGAGGCCGACGCCGCCGAGAACTTGGTGGTCAAAGACGATGGCGGGTCCACCATTGTGACCATCGGGCAGAACGAAGAGGCCCAGGTGACCTGTAACGGGACCGCCTGGAAAGGCGTGGTGGGACCGTCCGCCGGTTCCACGCTGGACTACCTGACCAGCACCGGCACCGTAGCCGGCGCCAGCAGCCAGGCCCAGGACTTCCAGTCAAACGGCATCAAGGCGGATAAGATCGCCGAGAGCACCGCCGCGGCTGGTATCACCCAGGCTATCGGCGGCGTGGACGTGAAGAAGACGGACGACGCGGCCATCAGTTCCTTTGCGGCGGCGACCGACACCGCCGGCGCGGACGTTTACGAGGAGACCCAGGACGCCGGCGCCACGCCGACCGCGGCCAGGGCGGGCGGCGCCTACAGCATGAAGACCGGCGACGGGGCCGCGGCGGCTAACGCCGTTGCCTGCGGAGCTGGCGGAGCAATGACCCACACCGCCGGCGCCGGCGGAGCGAACACGGGCGGAGCAACCGGCCAGGTGGGCGGGGCCGGCGGCGCCCAGTCGGTAGTGGCAGGCGCAGGCGGCGCGACGAACAGCACCGGGGCGCACGCCGGCGGGGCCGGCGGAGCCGTTGCCGTCACAGCCGGGGCCGGCGGAGCTGCGAGCGCCGGGACCGGGGACGGCGGGGCCGGCGGAAACCTGACCTTGACCCCGGGCGCCGGTGGAAGCAGCAGCGGAGGCAACGCGGGGGCGCCCGGGTCCGTTGTGGCCGGCGGTTTCTCCAGGTTGCTCTACGGCACCCAGACTATCGATATGTCGGATGCCGGCGTGACCTTGACGCGAGTACCGGGCACGCCGACCGGCACGCTCCTGACCGGGGCGGTTTTGCTGGTGGACCCGAATTCCGGCGAGGCTTCGGAAATCCTGAAGCTGCCGCCCGAGGCAGACATGGCGCACGCCCTCCTGATCATCAAGAACACGGGCGGCGAGCACATCGTGGTTCAGACCGATGCCGGCGGCGCAATCTGCCAGATCGACACGGCAGAGGCCGGTATCGTCCACTGCGACGGGACGACGTGGACCGGATTACCCTTCGCGGTTGCGTAAGCGTTCGGCCAAGTTCGGCCCGGCCTGGGCGACCAGGCCGGGCCACCCGGAGGCAGGAGGCGGACCAGTGCCACCGAGGGATACCCGCGAGTGTGACAGGCACGAGGCGCGGATATCAAGTCTGGAGAAACGGATGCGACTGGTGGAGATCACCCAGGCGCGGACGGGCGTTAAACTGGCACTCATCGCCGCAGTAGCCGCGGCCCTGGGCAGCGCAGTTATGACCGTCATCGCGGGCCTGGCGCTTTTCGCCCTGAAGACGTAGCCCAGGGCGAGCAAGGGGGGAACATGAGGGCCGGTCAAATGCTGTCACGCTTTGTAGCCTTTGCGTTGTGCGTTGCCTACCTGGGCGCCCTGGGCGGATGCGGGGCCAGGCCCCAGGCGGCCCATAGCGTGGCGGCCATGGAGGCTCACGCAATCAACTACGACAAGAACCGGGACCGGATTTTCGAGGCATTCCTGGCCGACTACCGGACCCGCAGCAAGGCCGAGGCCGACCGCCTGGCCGCGGAGGCCATCCGAGCAGAGACGAAAATCGTAAACGGCGAGACGCTGGCGAACCCGGGCAACCTGGCGCTGATCTACCGCAAGAGGCTGGAGCACTACCGCACCATTGAGGAGCACGTGGCAGCAATGCGGCGGAAACTGATAGCCGCCAAACGCGACCACGCAATGATGATGCAATACAGCCAGGCGCTACAACGCTACTTCCAGGCAAGCACGGACCACGCCGAGCTGATGAACCGCACGGGCGAACAGGTACTGGACACGCTGGAGGAATTTCTACAGCCAAAGGGGGGACCATGAGCAAGACGGCACAGGAGGCGAAGGCCGACCTATTGGCCGCCGGCTACAAGGGCGAGCCGACCCCGGAGGTACTGAGACAATGGGGCTGGAGTCCCAAGAATCCGTTGGAAGGCGTGAGTCTGGACGAGCCGCCCAGGACACGCGAGCAGATGCTGGACGACCTGGCGCTTTTGCAGGAGGAGGCCGAGGCCGCCCAGATCCCGGGGCGTATACTGGAAATGCTCACCAGGTTCGGAGCGCGGGCAGTGCGGCTAATCTGAGACCTGGCCAGCGCCTCCAATACTGCGCCAGGTGTAACCGGGTGACCTGGTGGAGACTGGGGACCAGGCGCCGGTGGGAGTGCAACGACACGCAGCACGGAAGACACAAACGGGAGGGTTGAGGCAATGGCAGTCATTAACGCATACGTAGTG
>JABAHP010001018.1_pt1 | contig 39080 bp, 62 predicted proteins | sample 7062081 | NCBI WGS metagenome assembly JABAHP01 (sample SAMN14534357, study PRJNA622989) | marine sediment metagenome | biome: marine biome [ENVO:00000428]; feature: marine pelagic biome [ENVO:01000023]; material: deep marine sediment [ENVO:00002113] | place: India: Gulf of Kutch | collected...
TAACCACTGCTGGAACTTGTCCGTTTCCAACGGCTCTAGTGCGGTCCACCCGATTGGCCAGCCCATCAGACTTTCTATAAACCTCGGGTGTGGTGCTCCAGAGGTCTTGGGAAACAGTTGTTTGAGGACATTGGGAACCGTCCAACGGTTTCGGGTTGAATAACCCTTGTAATCCCTTGCCGTCGGTGTTGGCCACGATCCAGATCCGCCCCCTTTGGTGCCAGGCACCGCAGGAACTAGCTCCCAACACTCCCCATCGAGCATCAAACCCCATCTTGGCCAAATCTCCGAGAACGACTCCAAGCCCTCGAACAGTGAGCATTGGTGAGTTTTCCACGAACACATATCGTGGTCGTACTTCACAAACGACCCTCGCCATCTCGGACCACAGCCCGCTCCGAAGCCCGCCGATTCCTTCACCGCTTCCGGCCGCTGAGATGTCCTGGCACGGAAACCCTCCAGTGACGAGGTCGACGTGCCCTCTCCATGGTTTGCCATCGAACGCCCTAACGTCGTCCCAGACTGGGAACCTGTCGAGTAGTCCGTCTCTTTGTCTGGCGAGCAACACTTGGCGGCAGTAGGGATCAAGCTCAACAGCGCAGACGGTGCGCCATCCAAGGAGTCTCGATCCCAGCAGGCCGCCTCCTGCTCCTGCAAATAGTGCCAACTCACGCATTACCCTCGAACTTGTCCCACGCTTTCGCCTGCACACAATCCACCCCAGCCGCCGCCCACACTTTCGGGTTGTCGTGTTGCCATCGACCAAGCCCCCCTTCGTGACAACACGCGTGTAACGCTTCGTGAGTGACCGGCTCGCCCGTCTCAATCACCAACTCGATGAACTTCGCTCGAATGACTGCCATTGGTGGACCGCTTCCCGTCGCTCGTGGAACTTGCGCAAGGTAAGCGGACTGCTTCGACAACCATCCTTCCCACAACCCTTTGCCGCCAGCAACCGGAGTCTCGAAAGATTCGTCACTGAGGAACAAGCAACACATACCGTCCAGCTTACCCCTTGCGTCCCCAGGCAGGCCTTGCTGTTTCCATGCGTCGATCGTGCACTTGATGGCCAAATGACAATGGGCACCAAGCGTCCTTTTTGTGAAGCCCCTGGAGATCAACTCGCCAGGTTCCACGACGGTCACGACACGGAAACCGTCACCGCCCGTGTCTTCACGAATCCCAGGCGGATACCGCAACCGTCGTCCCCACCAAAGCACGACACCGAAGATCGCAAACACCACGACGGTCACGCCAAGAATGATCAACCCGATTGTTTGGTCAGCCATTGTCTTGCTCCCACCCTGGACAGCTTGGTTCAAAGTGTGGATCGGCATTGCGTCGATCGCACTGTTCGAGCCACGCTCTCACATGTGGCAATTGTGAGTCTCTGGAATCGTCCGCCCGGGAACAAACCACAACATGGCCAGGCGATTTGGTGACGTAGGCAAAGTCAGCAAACCGACACCGCGCGCAGCCCTCTTTGTGCGGTTTTGGCAGTGGTGGTCTAGTCACTCGCTCACCTCGTCATATTCGGCCAGGGCTTCCGATAGATCGCTAAGAGAAGCAAACGCTTCATCGCCGCGATCGTACCCAATGCAGTCATCGTAACAGCTCTCAGCGTGGGCTTGGGCCACATCCCTTGCCGCTTCTATGACCTTGAGGGCGCGGATTAGCTGCTCTTGTGTGGCTTTCAGCACTTCCGAGGCGGCCAAGTATTCCATATCAGACATCAACCTCTCCCCGCTCGATTTGTTTAGCCAACTGTGCCTGGCAATACTCGAACAGCACTTCAAGTGCCTCAGTGTCATCAAACTCGCCTAAAAGCGTTTCGACTTTCTCCCAAGCCTTTCTCACCCCATGCGCCACAGCACGGCGGAGTAGCTCCGCATACAGAGCGTCGCGCTGTTTAGGTGTCACACCAAGAGCCAGTCGATCGCGTAACCGCAAGATCTCATATCGTTCGCCCCGCCAATCATCCATCGCCGAAAACCTCGCGTTCTTGGTCGGGTGATAGCTCGCCTGTTTCGGGATCAGGTTCGTCGTCTTCGGCCGTTCCAAGCCCTGGCGTGTGAATCAGAATGTCGATTCCCTCGAAGACGTAATCGCTGCAACCGCCTTGTTTCAGAACCTTGGCTGCTCGGTTGATTGCAGTCCTTGCTGTTGACTCCGGACCTATTGCGCCTCCCCATTGCCAATCAAACCGACGGCACAATGCCAGGTAGCGTTGTTCTGCTTCATCCGGTGCGCCGCCGTTTTGCAGATCATCGATGATCGTCTTTAGCTCGTTCACCAAATCACGAGCCTTTTGTTCGTAATCTGGCGAGGCCGAAAGCAACCGGCCGGTGTTGTGGTCAACGCTGGCACGGGGACCATCAACCTCGGATTCGTCGAGCATTGACAGGCCACATATTGAAAGAGTAACTCGCCGCTTCGCTTTCGTTGTGCACTTCATCAGCGAGTTAGCTAGGTCCTTTCCCTTTTGGTTTCCGACCCAAACCATCCCAACGTCTTCATCAACGCGACCGTCCGGTGTTGTGGCCCTTGCTCTCACAATTGCCATGCCGTTGGAGATCGTACGCTCAACGACTTCGATTGAAATAGAGTACAGGTTGCGGAGTTGGTCCGAACAGTTCTTGAGAGCATACAGGATCAACTTGCCGTCCATTCGGATGTACTCGAACGGTCGAGTCAATGGGTTGAGCCGGAGCGATCCGCACACTTGCATGTAATACGTAACTCGTTCCTCTGGTCGCAAGCCGGCCAAGTCTCCCTCGATGATTACGCGCTCCATAATAATCGCGGGATTCTCTGGACCGGACAGTTGGGATTGTTCAGGGATTGCTAGTTGGTTAGTCATGTCAAAACCCCAATGATGCGCCGAGGCTCATCAGTTCGGCGTCGGCTTGGTCAGCAAAGGCAGGATATTCAAGGGACCATTCCGTGGTTTGTTGTCCTGGCCAATAGTTGGATTGCTCGCATGTCTCAAGCAACCGTAAAAGGCCGCGATACTTCTGACGAGCCGTTGCCCGTATGTCGTGGTCAACGCGGTATACGTGCACATCGTGAGGCTTGACGCTTTCGACCACAATGATTCGCGGCGATTCGGAAACGTCCAATCCGTTCGCCTTGGCGCCATCGTGGTACATGGTCATTTGGCAGTCGTAACCGAACCGCCATGCATTGGCCTGGAGTCGTTTGGGGTCAATGTCTTCGGCGGTTTTCAGATCTCGAACGCATGGCACACCATACGCGTCAAGCCTCCCTTTCATGAGCCGCCCGGTTTCTTCGTCTTCCCACTGGATCGTTTTCTCGGTTTCGGTGATGTTCTCAAGCCAGGGCGCGGCCAACTCACTTTCCATCACCGCCGATGCCATGTCTTGCACGAGGTCGTGTTCTTTCGCGTCAAGAATCGTCTTGTCGCTTTCGGCGTGCGCTTTCTTGAACGCGTCCCAGTGTTTCTTGACCGGATTCTTTCGCTTGTCGCCATACATGTTGAACACCGCGAACAAGTCATCGAACTTGTCCGGCTCGAACAGCAACACGTGCAAGGCTCGACCCTTTCGTGATGCGCCGGTGTCCGCCCGTTCGTGTTCCAACATGTAGCGATACTTGAGCGGCGATTTACGGAGCCACTTGAGGCTTGACCAGTTGACGCCAGGCAAAGCCTGGTAGGTTTCAAAATCCATCGTTTGTCCCTTCTACGCGGCAACGCTCCGGCCACGTGTTGGGATTGTGGACCGGAGCGTTGCTGGTGGCAAGGTGATTGTTGGGAGCTATTCGCCGTCGGTTATCATGTCCGCGGCTTGCGCCGCACTGATTGATTCGCGGCCAGTCATGTCTGCGATGATTTCAGCCAACGCAACTGCATCAACGATCGAAACGTTCAGTTTCTCGGCAATATATCGAAAGTGAAGAACGGAGCCGGGTTGGTCGGCGACAATCATTGCGGCCGATTTTTCTCGAAGCCCTGGCCACAAGGTGACTACGTAACCGATCTCCGGCCATCCTTGACGCTTGCCAAAAGCATCGAACTCGGAACCGCGATCAAACAGTCCGACGATCACCAACACGTACCGAGCTCCGTTGCCAGGACAGTACTCGACGCAGCGCACCAAAGACTTGCCATCGTTTGCGCTGGCGGTGATACCATCGCCAACGCTGGCTTTCATTCTGATCTCGCTGGTCCGCATTTACTCCGCCTCCGGCCAGCTGATCTTGACTTTCTGGATCGTCGGTCCGCCCTTTTTCGGCGTCGTTTGCGTGAGTGTCATCGTAGCCCCTTCGCCGATCTTGATCCCTTTCGCTTCGAGCAACAGCGCCAGTTTTTCGATCGTGAGTTCAATCGATTTCGTCACCGCGAATTCCTTGTCTTCGTCTATGCCCATCGTTTGTTCCCTTTCGTCTTTGATGTCTACCATGCCGTCCATATAGGGCCAGAAAGCCCGACCGTTGTTTGCTCTTTTGACGTGGTCGCCGCATTCCTCGGAACAGCACCGAATCATCTGATTGCCTTCCGGCCGTGCCAAGTCCCAAACCCCATACCACTTCGGCGGCATAGTGCCAGCTAGTTTGACGCGTGTTGTCTTGCCACAAGGACAAGTGACGGTTTCCCCTTCGGTGTCGACCAAGCCAGCAGGAACGCCGACACGCGTCCCGACCGGAATCCCCAACGCAAGCCGGCCCTGGTCGGTGAGTTGCCATCCCGTCATGATTGGATCGAACGTTGCCAGTTTGCCTTCGAGGATCTTTTCGACCGTGTTCTCGGTGGCTCGCCACTTCTCACCAGCCGCGATCAGCCGCAGGACACGCATTACTGCGCGGGTTGGGTGGGGTCTAGCTTGCTGCATTGAGAATGTCCCTCGCCCATTCCGAAGCGGACTTGCCTTTGCTGGCCGCCGCTTTCTTGAACTGTTCGAGTTCGTCGTCAGTCAACCGAACGTGAAGCCGCGCCGGTTTGCGATCGGCGTTGCGGCTCCCTTTGGGTCGGCCGCGTTTCGCTTCGTAAACGCTTGGATCGCGCTTCATCCTACCAAACCTCGCCATATTCTTCTTGTTCAGTGACGAACTGCTTCCACATGCGGTTCGCGTAGCTTCTCGAATACCACGAAGCCACATAGTCAACGCCGGCCGTGGTAGCGCGAGCAAACCACGTTCCATTTGGCGGACTGTCGGTTGGCATGATGCTAGTAACCTGGCCTCGTGCTTCGCTATGTTGAACGACGGTTCGCTGGCCGTTGTCTCGTTCGAGCAACGCGATTCCCATTTTTTCTTTCACGACTAGGTAGACACCGATCCTCTGTTCCATCGTGTTCCCCTTTCCCTTCGGCCGCCCGTTGCCTTCCATCCATTCTTGAATCGCTGCTGCCATCATTCGTCCCTCCATTCTTTTATCGTACACACAGCTTATTCGTGAGTCATCAAAAATCGTACGCACAACAAAATAAGGTGGGATAGTGTGGGACAAGGGTAGCGTGCTTCGTTAGTAATGCAACGCGAAAAGGCAGCGGCTGGCCGATTGACCGACCACACGTCGCATGGTAAATGGACCGCCATGGCAAACGAACGGGCGGAATCGCTATCGATTGGGGACTGGTTGCGGGGACGACGGGCAGAACGGCGGCTTCGACAGGATGAACTGGCCAAGATTCTCCAGGTATCGGAACGGCTGTACCGGCGCTGGGAAGCCAACGACCCAAACTACCAACCAACCGACCTCACACACCTGAGAGCAATCAGCGAATGGAGCGGAGTTCCAGTAGCCGACCTTGAACCGATGGTCCCGCGCAAAGCCGGGTGATCCATGGACTGGTGCAATGAACGTTACGTCCGCGTGTACACCCGCGATACGCTAACATGGAAGCGGTTGCGATGGAACGGCCAGTGTGTGTTGCTGCAGGTCCTTCGCCGCCTTGACCGGGCCGGTCGCGTTGCCTTGGATGGAATGGAGCCGTGGGAAGCCGTTGTGCTCCTTTGCGACGCTCCCGAAGACGTTGCCCACGAAGGAATGGCCGCTTGCTTGGATGCCGGCGTCTTGGTGAAACATGACGGGGATCTGGTCGCTCCCAACTACATCGAGGCTCAGGAATGTTCGGCCAGTGACGCTGAAAGAAAGCGGCGACAGCGTGACCGTGACAAGGCAAGAGCCGAAGCCGCCAGGTCACAAAACGTGACCGACGGTCACAAAACGGGACAAAAAGTCACGAACGGTCACGCGGAGTCACACGCGGTCACAGATGTCACCCCATGCTGTGCTACGCCGTGCCATGCTACGCCTAACCAATTGAATTCGTCGCCGACCAAGGTCGACTCCGCACAAGTCCGCGAAGTCTTCGATTGCTGGCGGGCCAATCATCTCAAGAGCCCCGAGGCCGCCAAGCTCAACGCCAAACGCCAAGCACGAATCAAAGCGAGGTTGAACGAGGGTTACACGGTTGACCGCCTTTGTGCTGCCATCAAGGGAGCTCTCAACGATGACTGGATCATGGGTCGATCCCAGAAGTCCGAAAAGGAATTCAGAGATCTTGAGACCCTTTTGCGCGATGGTTCTCAGGTCGAACGGCTCGAAGCCTTGAACGGCAAAGGCCGCAACCTGACGAACGGTCCGGTTGTTTGCGATGACGATTGGTCCGACGTACCAGAACGGCCAGTCCCCGAAGACGACGGCCGCGACCACAACAACATGGTGATTGCAGGAATCCCCAACTTTAGGAATCGATGACATGCCCCAAACGCTCAAAGAAGTAATGTCCGAGGCTTTCAAGGCACAACAAAAAATGCTGGCCGAAGATGCGAAAGCCAAAGGCGTCAAGCCTGAACAACTGCTCGCCCATGATGCCGCTCAAGCCGAATACGAAAAGCGTCGGGCCGCGATCCTTCGATCAGGGATCATGGTCACACGAACCGACGTCGACATGATTGCAGCGCAACGATCGAAACGAACGGCGGCGGTCGATGACTTGGCTACTTGGTTGGGCAGCAAGGACACGTTGCCCATATGTCTGCTGTGTGGCCAGCACGGAACCGGCAAGACCTTTGCCGCCGCCGTTGCCATTGCATCGGCCGCAACCGGTTACGTGGTCAAGGCGCACGCCCTAGGCCGTTTGGTCAACCCGACGTGGAATGAAGTACAGACCGGTCACGAGCGGATCGATCTTCGGCACTCGCTGATTGTCCTCGATGATTTGGGAGCCGAAGCCCAACCAAAACATCCGCGTTGGTCCGAATCGTTGTTCGAGTTCTTGGAACATCGCGCCCTATATGGCCGAACGATTATCACCACGAACCTGAGAGCCAACCAACTTGTTGGACGTTACGACGGCCGAAGCATTGAACGGCTCGACGCAAACAGTCACGTGATCGAGCTCTCCGGCGAGTCAATGCGAAAACGCGGCGGCCTTCGATGACCACCCTAGCCACATACCTTCGTGACACTCGACGGGCACGAAACGAAACAAGCGGCGAGGCCGCGAGACATGCGGGGATCCCTGTCGGTTACTGGGAAGAGTTCGAGCGAGGGGAATACGCCGCGATCACTTGTGCCATGTTGATCGATATCGCCGTTTGGTCCAGACGACCGATTCTCGAACTGTATCGCATGTTGCCCCAAGGAAAGGCCACGTGACCGCAATGGCCAGCGTTTTGTTTCGTCGGCGGGACGGTCACACGTTCTGTCAAAAGGTGATTCTCTGTGAGGAGCAAACCGGCGTCGAGGTATTCCCGCCGCTTTGGAATCTCACCGATCGAAAGGCAGGCAAAGAAGTCTTGTTCGTTCGCGTTCAGGATGACAAGGGCGCGATTGAATATCGGGAACGATGAAGGGAACCGAAACGATGAGCAGTAAAGGCCGCGGCTCGACGGTTGAGCCAAACGAGTTCTACCAGACGCCGGAATGGTGTGTGCATCGGTTGTTGGATTCGATTCACTTCGATCTGTTCCCCCCAAGACACCGAAGGCCACGACAACTAATCGAGCATGCGGTTGGCAACGGCGCAATCATTCGAGCCTTCGAGTCTTGGCGACAAGCGAACCGGCCAAGGATGAAGCAACCGGACTGGTTCGGTTACGACGTCAATCTGAGACCTGGCAAGCTGCCGCCAACCGCTATTATTCGCCGTGAAGATTTCACGAAATACAGGTTTACTCGCCGTTGCGATTTGGCAATCACCAACCCGCCGTTCTCCCTTGCGCTGGACATGGCAAAGGCGGCTTTGAAAGTTGCGCCGGTTGTGATCCAGCTCTCGAGAATCGGTTGGCTTGGGAGCAATGAGAGGGCGGACTGGTTGCGCGAGAACACGCCGAGTGTCTATTTGTTGCCCGATCGACCGTCGTTCGTTGGCAAGGGTCGAACGGATTCGGATTATTACGCGTGGATAGTGTGGGGCTTGGATGACGAGCCGCGGTTCGAGGTTCTTGGGAGCACGCCGTTGGCGGTGAGAAAGGCGGAGTATGAAGCCCTGGCATGATACGGTGATGCACGAAGACGCCGACGGGAAAGAATGCGGACCCGTGTCGCCGGCAAACCAGGTTTACGATCCAAGCGACACGACCGACGTGCACTTGGTGCAGTGTTGTGCTTGCGGCAAAGACTGGCGCGAGATGGACGCGAGGCGGCTTGTTCAGATCTGGTGGTCGGCTGGCGCATATGAGGGTCACGAAGTGACCATGGCCGAAGTCGAGAAAGCGGCCAAAAAGATTACGAAGGCCAGCCCATGAACCTGGTGCCGTGCACTGTCATCGAAAACGGGTTTGAGTTCCGTTACGCCGAAGATGGTCTTGACGAGGTTTGTTGTGATTCGTGTTCTGTGCACCTCGAACGCATGGATACCGGCTTCTGGTCGTTGATTTTGACCCGTGACGGCAAGCGTTGCCACGTCAAGATCGCAAGCAGGACCGGCCGCGCCGAGGTCAACGCGATTGCGGAGATTGACCCATGATCTCCTCTTTCTCCATACCCGGCCGTCCCCATGTCTGGAAACGCAAAGCCACGGCAACCGACCAGTTCGGCAAATTGATCCGCGTCACTAGCAAGCCGCAACGGTTGCTGAAGCGGCAGATTGCAATGCTGGGCATAGCCGGACGGCCGCGGTATTGGAGAAAGGGGAAACGCTACGCGTTGGCGGTTCGCGTCGTTTTGCCTCACCTTGGTGGGGAAGGGGACTGCGATAACTACGGCAAGTTGATTATGGACGCGTTGCAGCAGATTCTTTGGGACAATGACAAGCAGGTGAGCGTGCTACTCGTGACCAAGGAAGTGGGGGACGAACCGAGAACCGATGTGACCACCTTAGCGCTCGACGATAATCGACTTGGTCCGTTCCTCGAACGTGCTAGAGAGTTCGTCAATCAGTGGAGGCGACGCGATGACTGAATGGCACCGTTGGCGCAAGAGAGTTGGAGCCGCAATAGGTTGCGAGATTCGAGCGAGGCGAATTCAGCTGGGGCTGTCGCAAGCACACGTTGCCTTTCGCTTGTACGGTCTTCGTCAACATCGACCATTGGTGACGCGAACCGAAAAGGGTTACCACTTGCCAACGCTCGAACAGTTGTTTTCCTACGCTGACATTCTGTGTTGTGATGTGAGGGATCTGGTCAGGCCAATCGATGAGATTGGACCGCCGCCTGATATGGCTTGAAGGGAAAGAAACGATGGGCTGGAACATGTCGAATGAAACAAATAAGTGGGTGGCTGTGACGCTGTTGGCTGCAATAGTGCCGGCAGCAATCAGAGAGATCGGCGAGACCCTTCGCGACGAGTTGAGCAGACGACACGAAAGGGTTGATCGCCAACGAAAGGAACAACAGGACTAGCGATGGACAAGCGACCGCCAGTTGTGCAAACCGAGTACGAGGTTGACTTGGGTAGGCTAGTCGAAGAACTCGACGCGATCCCCGTAATGGGTCACGGAACCGTTTTGGTTCGCATGAGCTTGCATGAGTTGAGGGCGTTGGTTTCGTTGCGACAGTTGGTTGCGCGGATGGCGAGGGAGTAGCAATGGCAGGCAAGCGAAAGCCAAGCGCCGGTTCCAACGGAACTCAAAAGGGCCGTATAGCTGCGGAGTGGATACCGATCGATCAGATCAAACCATGGGAAGGGAATCCGCGGGATAACAAGCAAGCAATCGAAAAGGTAGCGCAGTCGATTAAGCGTTTCGGGTTTGGTGCTCCGATTGTGGCAAGGAGATCAAACAGCGAGATCATTGCCGGCCACACAAGGGTTGAGGCGGCGAGACAACTCGGGTTGACCGCCGTCCCCGTTCGGTTCCTTGATCTCAACGAAGCCGAGGCGAGGTTACTTGCGCTGGCCGATAATAAGTTGGGCGAGATCGCAACATGGGAAGACGATCGGTTGAGAGAAACGCTTCGCGGTTACAGTGAGCAGGACATTGCTTTGGCGGGTTGGTCCACTGCATCAGCTGCGAAGTTACTTGGCGCGGAACCGGTAACCGAGGACAGTGTGCCGGACGTGCCAGTAACGCCGGTCTCGTCAGCCGGAACGCTATGGTGTCTCGGAGATCATCGGCTGTTGTGTGGCGATTCAACCAACAGCGAAAACGTTGCTCGGCTCATGGGCAAAAATCAAGCCGGTCTCATGAACGCCGATCCTCCTTATGGCATCGCATACACTGACGAGGCTAGGGTCGCGGCCGAACGTGCGCACGGTCGGCCGCAGCGAAAACAAAAATGGGAGAACGGAATCGAAAACGATGAACTGGTTGACGGTGAGAAGCTTCAACGGTTCTTGGAGACCGCGATTCGATCGGCGTTAGACTTTTTGAAACCAGCAACGGCTTTTTATTTGTGGCATGTTGTGACGACTCAAGACGTGTTCGCTAGTGCGGCGTCATCGGCGGAACTTTTGATTAGCAGGCAGATTGTTTGGGTGAAGCCTTCGCTTGTGTTTGGTTTTGGCGACTATCATATCAAACACGAGCTTTGCTTTTACGGCTGGCGCCGAGGCCATCGACCGGAATTCTATGGAGCACGAAACCAGGACACGGTCTGGGCGATTGGGCAAGACGTGTCAAACAGCAAGAAACAACACCCAACGCAAAAGCCGGTTGAGTTGTTTGCGCGGCCGATTCGCAACCACACAAAGGAGGGCGAGATCGTTTACGAGCCTTTTTCAGGAAGTGGTTCACAGTTCATTGCGGCAGAACAACTTGGTCGCCGTTGCTATGGTCTCGAACTATCCCCAGCCTACTGTGACGTAATCGTCGAGCGTTGGGAGAACTTGACGGGGGGAAAGGCAACGCGCCAAAAAGGTTAGCATGGGCGAACTTCGCGCAACACGAAGTCTTGGTGCAACACGTGAGTTGATCGAAACGCGGCTGGACCAATGCGAGCGGATCATGTTGATCGAGCCGTCGTCGACCCAAGTACAACGGATCCTATCCAAAGAGTGGAGTCTGTCGCGTCGGCAGATCCGAAAGTACATTGCGGTCATCCGGAAACGTTGGGCGGCCGAAGCGAACAAGGTGGATCGTGAACAGCGCAAGATCGATGCAAGGGAACGGTTCCAGGCAATTTACAGTCGTGCAATGCAACGCGATCAATTCCCTTCAGCGTGTAGGGCAATTGAGCGGTTGGTTGAGCTTGACGGACTAAACGCGATTCCTCACATCGAAGTGTCGGTCAACCACCAATACGACCTGTCGAAACTATCCCTCGAAGAACTTAAAGCGTTGCGCGAAATCCGACGCAAGCTAGGTGCACCGGTTGCGGAGAACTCCGACGATGACTCTGAACGTGAAGACGATTGAAACGGATTGCACCATGCAATACCGGTGTTCGGAATGCCAGGAGCCGATTTGGGGGCATCGCCTTTTTGTGGGCAAGTGTGATCGGTTATTTCATCTTCGTTGGGAGGGTTCGTGCCGACCAGTTGCGTGTGGACCCGTTGACAGAGTATGCAAGCAGGACACGAAAGGATCGGACCATGGCGATTGAGCTTTACACTGACGACGAGGTCAAGATCGGTGAACTAGACCCGACGAGTCCTTGGCGGCCGGTCAAGGGTGATTACATGAAATTCGGGACGCAGTGTTACGAGGTCATGAGTGTGGCGTTTACGGGCGGCACAATCAACGTTGGGGCTACTGATCAGTTCAATACTGGCGATGCCGGTGTCGCACTGCTAAGACCTCGGTGCGGCTTTTGTGACGCCGATTCATGGCTACCGAAGGTTATGAAAGACATCTTGTCTCAGTAGCCAACCAACCGAAGGGAACAAACGATGGTAGAAATAATCAAGCCGGGGAATGGTGCATCTGGGAATCCGGTCGCGTTGCCGCCGAAGGATCCGTTTCAAATGCTTGGGGGCGCGATCATGCAGCTGGCGGCCGCCAAGAACAAACAAGAAACAATGGCGCGGCTCGCGAACTGTCAACGCCACGTTGCCGGGATTCGCGCCGCGTTCATGCAACTGGCCGCTGATAGCGGTCGGCTGATGAACACGCTGAAACACGAAACGAAGGGGGAGATTTACGCGATACGATTGGAAGCCAAATCCGGCGCAACCAAGTTGGGATTCGAGGATTCCGAAGGAACGCCGATTGCTGTTGTCGATCCCGCGCAAGGACTGATCTTGATTCGACCACAACACGTTTTGCCGATCATGGTCCGTTACAGCTATCCCGACAAAGACGACGAGGTTCACGAGGTTCCCTTGGTGGATCAGGAACAATGGGAAGCGTTGAACAAGCCGGAGGCGCGGACCGATGTGTGAACGATCGGTTGAGCTCACGAAGCGGCTTTGCAGGAGCGTCGATCTCAACAACCCTCATTTGGATGACTGGTTCTATCCCTTTGCTAATGAGGTAGCGCGCATTGCGGCCGAACTCGAATCCAAGATCGAAGCCGGCGACGCTTTCCGAGAACAGATCTTGAACGAGCCGGACGATCGCTTGAAGTGGTACGCGGACCGGTGTGAGCGGTTGGAGATTGCCAACCAGTCGTTGCAGCAAGATCTGATCAACACCAAAGAAGCGACGGTGAGGCTACAGCGGGAACAGAACGGATTGCCGTGCTCAACGTGTGAGATGCTGAGAGAACAGCTCGCCGACGCACGGCAAGTGATCGCGAACCAGGAACAGATCGTTGGTGTGACGAAAGATATTGAGCACGAACTGCGTCGGAAGAACTACAACCAAGCCGAACGAATTCGATCCGACACCGAACAGATCGCAGACCTCAAAAGCCAGATCCAACAACTCGAGTGTGACGTTGGGGACCGCTGCAATACGATCGGTGAGCAGCAAGCGACGATCAGGAACGCAATAGAAGAACTGACCCGTCTCCGAGGCTTGCTTGTCGATTACCGCGATAGGGTAGTGGAGTTGTCCGACGGTTTGGCCGATTGCTGTCGAGACATGCGGAACGAGTTTGGGGGCCGCTCATGAGCAAGGCACGTGAACGCCGCAAGCTACTAACCAAGCAACGCAAGGCAAAGGCGATGCGACGACGCGCCATCAATCGGCGGTTGCGACGACAAGGGTTTACTGACGAGTATATTGCTGAGTGTTTGGGCTTTGCTGATTGCTTGGTGCCCCAAGATTGCTACGGTGATCCGACGCAACGGTTTGCGGCAAACCTGGCGCGAGCTAAACAGTGCTAGCCTGTTGCCGTGCTCCCCGCGATCAACGAAATCGAGCTGGACCAAGAAATCGTCGAGCGACAAGGCTTGCGCGGTTTCGTTGAGGTCGCATGGCCGGAAGTCCAAACGTGTGAGTTTATCCCGAACTGGCATATCGATATTGTTTGCGATCACCTCGAAGCCCAGACCAACGGGGAACTCCGTTGGCTCGTGATCAACTTCCCGCCTGGTTGTATGAAGTCGCTTGCCGTTTGCGTCTTCTGGCCAGTGTGGGAATGGGGTCCACGGAACAAGCCGGACACAAAATCGATCTTTGCATCCTACGGTCAACGACTGTCACAACGTGACGCGATCAGACACCGCAACATGGTGGACGGTCCTTGGTTTCAAGCACGCTGGCCGACATGCAAGATCCCGTTTCAGAACACGCGATCCGCGATGGACTTTGCCAACAACAAAGGCGGGTTCCGTTTCAGCACAACCGTCAAGGGCGGAGTCACTGGCCAACACGCGAACCGGATCGTAGTCGACGATCCCACCAAACCGCAGGACACAATAGGTTCCCGTGGAGCATTGGCCACCGAACTTGAGAACGTGATCGATTGGTGGGACCAAGTTATCTCGACGCGTCAAGCGGACCCGAAGACCACGACCAAAACGATCATCATGCAACGGCTTCACGAGAGGGACCTAGCCGGTTACGTGTTGGATAACGATCCGGACGTCGTGCACTTGCGGCTTCCCATGGAGTACGAACCCAAGCACCACTGTTCGACGCGCATTGGTTCCGATCCCCGAACGGAGCCGGACGAACTGTTGTGGCCGGAACGTTACCCGCGGGAAGAGGTTGACCGACTGAAACGCCAACTTGGTTCCCAGGGAACGGCAAGCCAGTTGCAGCAACGGCCGTCCCCAAAAGGCGGCCGCATATTCCGGCGCGATTGGTTTCAGTACTGGGGACATGCAGCAAGCCCGCACCCGCAACTCCCCAAACGTCACACGCTGATTCAGGTTTGGGACTTCACGTTCAAGGGCGAATCGGCCGGCAAGAAACGATCTTATACCGTCGGTCAAGTGTGGGCCCAAAGCGGCGCCAACATGTTCTTGGTTGACCAGGTTCGTAAACAAGTCGAGTTCGTTGGAGCGCTCCGCATGCTTTACGATCTTTCAAAGAAGTGGCCAAAGGCTCTTTGGAAAGGGATCGAAGACAAGGCCAATGGACCGGCGATCTACTCGGCGGCGAAAAACAAAGTCACTGGGATGAAGTTGATCCCGGCAAGTGGCAGCAAAGAGGAACGTGCACAAGTCGCGGCCGTGTCCTTCGAGGCCATGAACGTTTGGTTGCCGCACAAGTCGATTGCTCCTTGGATCGGTGACTACGAAGACGAGCACCTAGCCTTTCCCATGGGCGCAAACGATGACCAGGTGGACTGCACCGGCCATGCATTGGTAAAACTGACCTCTGGCGTCGCCAGGCTATACGCCGCGGCAATGGCAGAGTTGGAGCAAAACGCATGACAGCAACGATTGAAAAACGCAGCGACGGAAAGCTCTCAAGACTCTGGACGGCGGCAAGATCGCGGCTCGACGGTTGGCAGAATGTCTTGACCGGGATCGGAGTGTATGGCGTCGACAAATCCGAGTCCGCTCAGATCCTTCCAGTGGTTGATATTGACGACGAAATGCTGACCTGGCTTTACGATGGCGACGACGTAGCCGCCAGGATTGTCAATGCTGTGGTTGATGATTCGTTGCGGCAAGGCTACGAAATCGTAATCACGCCGGATGAAGACAACAAAGATTCATTGATGGCCGCGAAACAAGCCGGTGCCGATGTTGTCGCGGACCTCGAAGACCGATTGCAGGCAACCCAGAAACTGTCCGACGCTTGGTCCTGGGGGCGTTTGTTTGGCAAGGGCTTTGTGTACATGCTGGCCGACGAGGGCGGCAATACGGACCAATCTGAACCGCTCAACACGAAACGGCTTCGGCGTATCGATTCTCTGATGATTCTCGATCGACGCGATCTGTACCCTTCGAGGTACTACAGCGACCCGTCGTCACCAAAGTTCGGGGAAGTTTCGCACTACAGGATCCAATCGATCGGAGACTCCAATAACGTCAACGGCCAGCAGATGATCGGACTCGAGATTCATGAGTCTCGGTTGCTTGTCTTTGGCGGTGCCAGAACCACGATCCGCAAACGCGCCGAACGCATGTCTTGCGACTTGTCAGTTCTGCAACGTGTGCACGATGTGATTCGTGATTTTAACATGTCGTGGAAAGCACTTTCCAATATGCTTGCGGCCGCCTCGCAAGGCGTGTTCAAGATGCAAGGTCTAATCGAACTGATTGCCGGAGGCGAACAAGCGATTATGCAGCAACGCATGGGCTTGGTCGACGTTCAACGTAGCGTCGGACGATCCCTTGTGATGGACGCGGAGAACGAAAGTTATGAACAGATTGCGACACACTTTACTGGCGTTCCTGATTCTTTGCGCGTCTTTATGTTGCGGATCAGTTCAGCCGCTGAAATGCCACTTACAAAGTTGATGGGCCAGTCACCGGCCGGCATGAATGCAACGGGCGAAAGTGATCGCATTATTTGGGCGGAGACCGTCGAATCACAACGACACCACAACCTTGAACCGGAGTTGGTTCGCCTGGCGGACTTGGTCATGCTGTCAAGTGACGGTCCCACCAAAGGCCGGTTGCCGGAACGTTGGGAGTTGGAATGGCCAGCGTTGATCCACATGACCGACGAACAGGTTGCCACGATTCGTAAGACCATCGCCGACGCGGACAAAATCTATTTGGATACCGGCGTAGCGTTCCCCGAAGAAATCGCGATCAGCCGGTTTGGTCCTGGCGGCTGGTCCATGGAGACCATGTTGCAACTCGAAGACCGTGCGGAGATCTTGAAAGGCGAACCGCTCGACGACGACACGGATCCCGGAACTCCGGCCGATGATCTTGACGATCCTGCAGATCCAAAGGTCGAGGTCGATCCCGGAACCGCTTTCAACGGCGCACAAGTTACGGCTCTCAAGGATCTGGTGATTGCAGCTGCAACCGGCGAGATTCCCAGATCCGCGGCCGTCCAAATCATTGCCGCTAGCTATCCGCTAACCGTCGACCAGGCCGAAGCGATTTTGAGGGACGTGCAACGTGCCACTGCAACGGCTTGACCAAACTAACCAAACGCTGGCCTTGCGTGCGAGGCGACAGCAATCGGCCTTGGCACGTTCTAGACGGCCCAGATTGCGCCGCAAGCCGCCGACGCAACAGCACCCACGAGGGGAAGCGTTGCGTTACAGGCGCGCCCTGCTGGCCCTGGTGGACCAACTGGCGGACCTGATCAGGCAGGCTACTAGCGCCACGATTGAACGAGGGGCCGCCCAAACACGAGCCGCCGATCCCTCGGTGAGAACGGACGCACCGGCCGATGACATTGGGGAGATCTTCGACGGTCTTGAGGAAACGGTTTTCGTCCCCGAACAACGTCGGCTGATCTCGAGAACGGCCGGTGAGATGACCGAAAAGACGGCGGACTTCAACCGCCGACAGCTAAATCGCGTCTTCGAGTCAACGATCGGCGTCGGGATTCCGCCCGTTGAGCCGTACCTCGCTGATACCTTGGCGGCCGCCGCTCGTGAGAACGCTCGACGGATTACCAATCTGCTTCGAGACCAACTGGCTCAAGCCGAGGAAACGGTTTTGTCCGGATTCCGCAACGGCTTGTCACACCGCGAGATTGCCAAGAACATTCAGCAACGCGTCGGCGTCACCCGGAATCGAGCGAAGTTGATTGCACGCGATCAAGTGAGCAAGTTGAACGGACAGCTAACGCGGCAACGCCAAACGGCCGTCGGTGTTACCGAGTACATTTGGCGGAGTTCCCAAGACGAACGAGTGAGAGAAACACACCAAGACTTCGACGGGCAAACCTACACATGGGCGCAAGGTTCCCCAGAAGGCCATCCTGGGGAGCCAATAAACTGTCGGTGTACAGCTGAACCGGTGCTTACAAACCTGGTCGAGGAACCCGCCGCTTGAGACCCTGATCGGATCGCGTTACCGTTGCGCCCATGGGCGATCGCATCCGTTTGGACGTTGGTCGGTTTCGCTCGAAGCCACAACGAACCCCCCAAGGTTTTCTGAAGGTGCCGGCCAACCTAACCCGAACGGGTGTGCTCACCTATGCTTCGGCGGATGGTTCCCAGATCCGCGAACTCCGGCACCCGGACGAGGTATTCAAAGCCGATTCGCTTGAGTCAATGCGACTTGCGCCCATGACCGATCGGCACCCGGCAACGCTCGTTTCACCAAGCAACGTGAGGTCTTTGCAAGTAGGAATCGTGTCGGACGTTCGGCGGGATGGTTCCTTTGTGGCCGGAGATCTAGTCATCCAATCGCAGGACATGATCAACAAAGTCAACTCGCGTGAGGTTTGCGAAATCTCCGCGGGTTACCAATGCGAGATCGAAGAAACGCCGGGGACCTTTGAGGGCGAGCGGTTCGATCGGATTCAACGCGATATCGTGTACAACCATGTTGCCGGAGGACCAACGAATTGGGGACGCGCCGGGAATGATGTTGGCATACGGCTTGACGGGATCGCCTCGCACCTGATCCCGTTGATCGGCGTCGAGTACATTCGACTTGACCAAGAATCGTTGGCACCAAGCCGCGACATGGATCGCGAAAAGCTTCAAGCGTTGCGCGAACAACGATCGGAGCGATACGGGATCGAGATACTTGAATCGGGCAGCAACCTAACGTTCCCCGCGGACCGACCAACCAGCCTCGAAGACTACGCGGATCCGGTCAATCTCAAGTACCCATTGACACCGGCCGGCCGTGCCCGAAACGCCAGATCTCGATTCAAGCAAGCCGCCGACGAGTATCAGAACCGGCGATCCCGTGCAGTGATTCACGAGCGGATTGTTGCTCGTTTGCTCGAAATCGGAGCGAAACCAAGCATTGATGATTCCGATCCTCTTGATCGACTATTGCCAAAAGGGCTAAAAGAAAAGGCTGAAAAGACGCGGCGTGGGGACTCCCGGCGCACGAAAGGGAAAACAATGGACGTAGATCTGATTGCCATCCGAATCGACGATCTTGATTTCGAGGTCCCCAAGACCGCCCATGGAGCGATCCAGAAAGCATTGGGCGCTAGGGATTCAAAGGTCAAAGACCTGACCGCCAAACTGGACGGCTTGCAGGGGAAGCACGATGCCTTGGTCAAGGAGCACGAAGGCCTCAAGACCAAGTTGGACGCGGCAACCAAGCCGGAAGCGGTGCAAGCGGCCGTTGATGCCAGGCTTGCTTTGGTCAGTGCGGCAAGCAAGGTCCTCGGCGACGAGGTCAAGCTTGATTCGATGACCGATCGCGAGATCAAGATCGCCGTGGTCACCAAGCATGATTCCGAGTTCAAGGCCGACGGGGCCTCTGATGAGTACCTGGAAGGTCGCTACGTTGGCGCCCTTGCCGCCGCACCGGCAGCCGACAACTCGACCCAAAACCGTGACGACGCCGCCCGTGCGTTGGCCAATCAGCAACTCGGCAAAAAGCCGGACGGTTCCAAAGACGAGCGGATTGATTCCGCCGACGCTCAACGCGCCAAGTCAATGAACGATTTGGCGGAAGCCTGGCGGCAACCGCTTCGAGCTACCTCGACGCGCTAGTTTTCCTCTGGGCATTTCCTCGGGCACTAGGGGTTGAGACCGCGATCGGTTGGTCACCGGTCGCGGTTTCTTTTATGCTGGGTTCGTGGTTGCCAATATTCGACTAGGAGCAACACGGCTTTACGCCGGTCCAGCGGGGAGCAATCTGCAGTTGCCGGCGGTTAGTGCTTTGACTGATTGGTCAACGGCGACTTTTGCCCGCGCATCCGTTGCAACGTTTTGGGACAAAGACGATATCAACGGCGCCGGTCCGTTGCTTTACAAGTACGCCGTCAACGTGCCGCGGATATTGGCGGACGGATCGATCGTTATCGAAAAAGCCCACACAAACCTTTCCCTACGCTCGAACGAGATCGACCTGTCGCCATGGTCTTCGTCTGGATCGGTCACTGTAACGCCCAACGCAGGGACTGCACCCGACGGCTTGAACACGGCCGAACGGTTACAAATAACAAGCGGAGCACAACGCTTACAGGCCGGAACGCTGGGGGCAGTCAACCATACCCTAAGCGCGTTCTTGAAGCCGTACGCAAGTGATCTTGACTGGCAACTGTCTTTGGCCGGCGTGTCGGGAACGATTGCGAGGGGAGCATTAGGCGGCCTTGCTTCGGGCTGGGAACGAAAAGCTTTACCGTACTTCAATCCCGGAGCCGGAGCCGGCAGTTGGGCGTTTGATGGCACGAACCAAACAGCAAACGGCGGAGTTGCAGCACACACCGAAGACGTCTTGGCATCGAACGTCCAGCTACAACAACAGGCATACGCAAGCGAACCAATCGAAACGGCTGGTTCAATAGCAACCCAAGCAAAGGAGACCGCTTATATCACTTTGCCGGCAAGCTTGACCGTTGGTACGTGGGAGGTTGATTTCTGGCCGGCTTTTTCACTTGCTGAATACCAGGCCGATCCGTCGCTGCCGTCGAGTATGGTGGTGATGCGGAGCAACGCGGCGCTTTATGAAAACATAAGTCTTTACAACACGGGTGCCATTAAAGGTGTTTTTGGTGGTGATGTTGCCGTAAAGGCGGCCGGTCCTGTTTTGTCTTCGTGGTCCGCTGGTGACAAATTCACGGTTCGGATGTTTCAGGAAACCACTGAAGTCGAAGTGCTGCAAAACGATATCAGCATCTTTGGTCCCGAGCCGCCGCCTACGCCTCCCTATGAGCGCTGGCACTATGCATCAGGCAAAAGGCTCTACCTTCACAACACGAACAACGGCAATCAAGGCGCGTTGCGTATCAGCCAAATTCGGAGAGTCTAATGGTAAAAGCGCTAATCATTGTTCGGCAACTCGAACTCGACGCGGAAGGCAACCAATGCCCTGTTGTTCCCGTGACATGGTTCCGTGATCGGTGGGAATCGGCCGATGCGTTTGGGCCGTTGATCTGGTTTTCGATTTGGCCGGACTTTGAAACGGAACGCGATCGTTTTGTGAACGCGTTGTGGGTGCGAGATAGCGCCGGACAACCCATGGAGGAAAATGGACTAGGCGTGTTCATTGCCTGTTCCGATGATATTGCTGCGTTGCGATGGTTGAAAAACAACGTTCCCTACGCATACACGATCAAAGAGGTTAGACAAGGAGCAACCGTTGTGGCTCAACGTATCCGCGACAATTGGTTAGACGATCGAACAGATCCTGGTCAAGACCTTGCAGCATTGCGAACGACGATTGCCGGGTTTGATTATCCCGACGCAGCCGAGGACACGAACCCTGGAGATATCTAATGCTGGCACAACGATCAGACACCAACGTACCGGTCAACCTCCAAGTCGACAAAGGCGGCGGCGTTACCGGGCTGACGGCCGTTGTTGCTGTTCGGGATGGAGCAACGATCAACAGTTATCTCGACTTCAACGACGACACTTTTAAGATCAGTGGTTGGACAACGCGTCAAGCAAGCATGGCCGAAATCGCCGATGGCGTTTACGCGTTAAGCGGTGGTCTCGACGTTTCAGCAATCACCAACTTGCCGGCTGCGACAAGGCACTTGATTCTCGAGTTCGATGTTTCGGGGACCGAAGACGGCAACGCGATCGATGTGATTGAGTTGCTGGTCAGTGCATACGACATTCCCAACGACGTTTGGTCCAAAGACATTTCTGGATATTCGGCTCCGGACGCTGGACGTATTCTGGATCGGATCCGAGTCTATCTCACAAACCGTACCGTTTTGGATATCCCGAACCAACGTGCAATCGTGTACGAAGACAACGGCACTACGGTTGCTCAACGCTGGGATCTGGAAACCAACACCGGTCCGCCTGACTTGGTGACTGCACCGGCCGGAACTCCGGCCAAACGTTCCGATCCACTTGATCCACTATGAACGCCGGCCAAGATCCCGCGTTTGCGCTAGGTCGCTTTGGTCATCAACTAACCTTTGGTTTGAGGCCAGGAACCGGCGATCCCTTCCCAATAACCGCAGCATTGGGGACCTATTCGCTCGACGTTGGAACGGCTCGCGTTCAAGCGAATCAGGCCGCAACTTGTAGGGTCCATTGCGTCAACGTTGCGGCCCTGCGCAATTTCGGGCAACAATCCTCGCTGTGAGTGTCGGAACACTAGGCTTGTATCGGCTCGACGGTTCAGCGCTGGAACCGGTGATCAAAGTTGGCGACGTCGGAACGGCGTTGTTGCTCCGGCTTTTCGATCTTGGTTCCGATGCATACGATCCGCTAGTCGATCCCTCGCCGCCTCCGTTCGATATTTCGGCGGCCACCGAGTTGTTGATGCGATTCTCGAAACCGGCCGATACTCCCGGCGATCCCCCCATAGTCGTCGAGAAAACCGCCACGTTTGCGACCGTCACCGGCTTGCCGGGATATGTCGGGGACGGCACCGATGGTTACGTCGAATACCGCACCGAGGTTGACTTTCTAGATCGCGAAGGTCGCTGGCGTCGGGAAGCCAAAGTTACGCTGCCCAGTGGGGCAGTCACTTCGGAGACTGTTGATTTTGAGGTCCGGCCGGTTCTATAACGGCGGAAAGGAACGGATTTGTAATGAGCCAAACCACGTATACGCAAAACCCGGCCGTTGCCGTAGAAGGGCTTGTCCACGACGGCGCGACCGAAAACCGGATTGTGTCCGGCATCGCTTCGGAAGTGATCGCTTTCGGTCGAGCGGTTGCCCGGGTTGCGAACGCCGACAACCCCAGCGACAGGCCACCGACCGTCCAGCTCACTCAAGCGTCAACTGACATTACCACTGGCATTTTTGTAGGCATCACCTGCAACGACGTCACGCTGGAAGCCGGTTCTGGTTATCCGCTCAACCATGTGATGCGGATCCTTCGTGTTGGCTGGATCTGGGTTTTGGCAGAAGACGCGGTAACGTTTGGTGGCGCGGTTTTCGCTCGGTTCACCGCCGACACTCACCCGGTTGGCCGCTTGCGTTCTGACGCCGACACCGATGAGGCCGTTGAGATTCCGGGCGCGACCTGGAGATCGACCACAACCGGGGCAGACGAATTCGCAATCGTCGAGTTGCAGCCAACTCTGTAAAGCACAAGGAACAACGGGAGAAACAACGATGATTCGATTCGATGACATTCAACCGACTGCAAACCAGGTCGAGCGTACCCGGTTCCTTTTGTCGCTTCTCAGTGACCAGCGCTATGACGCAAACGAAACCGTTCATTTCGCCAGGGCGTTGGAATACGTCAAGGCTCGAACGTATGACATTTCCTACGGCAAGTTGGAGGCCGCGCGGTTCGTTCCGTTCGACACCAGCGCACCGGCCGGGGCGGAGTCCATCACTTACGAACAGTGGGGGCAAATCGGCGAAGCCAAGGTGGTAGGTAACTACACCGACGACTTGCCGCAAGCGGACGTCTTCGCCAACCAGTTCACCAGTGCCGTGGCATCGGTGGCCAGTTCCTACAGTTGGTCGATTCAGGACATTCGTCGAAGCATGATGGCGCGTTCTCCCTTTATGCCACGGAAGACCGAAGCCGCCCGGCTCACCATCGATCGCAAGCATGACGCCGCGGCATTTGGCGGAATGCCGGAGGTTGGAACGACCGGCTTCGCCAACAACGCAGCGGTCACCGTGGGAACGTTCCCAAACGCTGGTGACTGGGCAAGCATCGATCCCGATCTCATCCTCGAAAATTTGCACTACATGGCGCGAACGATTCGCAACGCCAGTTTGCAGATCGAGACCCCCAACACCATGGTCTTGGCGCCAACGCCGTACGAGATCATCGCTTCCCGGTTCTTTGATCCAGTCACGGGATCGGCTCGCACGATCCTCGATGTGTTCCTCGCAACCAGCCCATACATCAAGCAGGTCGACACCTGGCCGTTGCTTGAGAACGCCGGAGCGTCAAGCCGTGACCGGATCGTTTGCTACGATCGCAGCGATCGCGTGTTGCAGTACAACGCGCCAGTTCTGTTTGAGTCGTTGCCGCCGCAACCTCGCAACCTCGGGTTCTTGGTTCCGTGTCATGGCCGCGCCGGCGTGACCGAGATCCACTATCCGGGCGCGATGTTGTACGCTGATATCATCATTCCGTAGCTGATTTGACTGGGCCGATCCCGGTTTTCACGTCGCCGGGATCGGTTTAGTTTTGGAAAGGATCGAACGATGGAACTGTTTGTTGAAGGGAAGGGATCGATCGGGCTACCTCCGGCCAAGCCGTTCGGGGCCCAGATCTTGAAGCCTGGTAAAAACCCGGTGCCGGACGCGTATTGGGAAAGGGTCAAGGACCATCCTGGCGTCAAGGCTCACATGGAGCGAGGCGGAAAGCTTCGAGCCGAAAAGGAAAAGCGGGTTGAAGTCACCGAAAGGCCGGACGCGAAAACAGCACTCACAAAACTGACCGTCGAAAAGGCATCGCCTTGGATTGAACAGCAGACAGATCCGAACGTGTTGCTTGCCTGGCGTCGAGCCGACGACCGCAAGGGAATCTACACGCTGATCGACGCACGGCTTGCCGAGATTGCACCGGACCCTGATTGATGGCCATTGGAGTCACCGAGTTCTTGAAGCGCTTCCCGGAGTTCCGGCGAACTGATCACGATCTCATCGAAGCCAAGCTGGCGGAAGCCGCGATCGAGATTGACTCCGGTATTTGGGGGGACAAGTACGATTTGGGACTCGGTTACCTGGCCGCTCACCTATTGTCGTTGGCACCCAGTGGCCAACACGCAAGGCTTGTTCCCCCCAATGCCAAGGCAGAACGCGGCGATGCCTTGACCACCTACGAGCGGCAATACAAGCGGCTGGTTCTCAAAGTGTCCCATGGTTTCAGGGTGACCGGTGACCCGCCAGGTACCGAAACCTGATCGCCTCAAAAAGTGGGCGCTTGACGTGTTGGAGCGTGCCGATCCTGACGAGCCGTCCGGTTCCCCAGGGCCTGGCGAAGTTGAGCGTGCGATTGATGTCCTGGCATGGTTTGATCGGACGCTATGGCAAACGTAGTTGATCGGGACCTAGGTTTTCGAGCGCTCCGGACTCGAGTAGCCAAGACCGGATTCCAGAAAGTCACCGTTGGGATTCATGCCGAAGACGGCGAAGAACAGTACGATCCAGAAACGCCGCTCACGATTGCGGAGATTGCATCGTTTCACGAGTTCGGCACACGGCATATTCCAGAACGGTCCTTTCTTCGCGCTACAGTCGACGAGTCAGAAAACGACATTCGTGTCATGATGCGCAGACTTGGCCGCCGCATCATGAGCAACTCGGCTCGCATGCAACCCACCGAAGCCCTGACGATTTTAGGTCTTCACGTCCAATCGCTGATCCGCAAGCGAATCCGACAAGGGATCCCGCCCCCCATTGCACCTGCTACGATTGCGCGCAAGGGTAGTTCCGTGCCACTGATTGACACCGGTCAACTCATTCAGTCCATCACCTTCGAGGTCAAGTGATGCCAGGACAAGCCATCGATCCAGACGTTTGGGACGACACAATCGTGCGACTGATTGAGCAGATCTCCGAACTCCCAACGTGTTGGCGTGACGAACCGCGACCGATGACTGACCCGATAACGGCGGCAATGGTCCTGCTACATGTGCCGTCTTCGGTTCACCTCGGAGTTGATGAGACACGGATCGAAGTCGATGAGACCAAACTATCGTCGGACCCTCCAGAGGAAATGAAACCGACCCAATGCGGGTTACGCCGAACGGTTTTGCAGTGCCAGGTTGACGCTTACGACCAAGACGCCAAACGGCGATCCCGGCATTTCCTCGAACGGATCCGGACCAGAATCCGGAGGCCTTCGAGCCTTGCCACTTTGGGCAACCTTGAGACTTCCCTGATTACAATCACGCCGGTTGTCGTTCTCGAGTATATTCGCGACAATCGCGCCTATTCCCGCGCAACGATGGACATATTGCTGCAACATACGGTCATCGAACCGGACCAACCCTTTGGACGTATTGCTTCGTTCGGCGGAGCCGGAGAATTCCAAGACGCCGCGGGGGATGTTGTCAGGACGCTGGACTATACGATACAACTTGAGCCGTAACCGGCCGGAGATCAGCACATGAGTGAACTCGATCAGTTTGTTGACGTACAAATCACCGTCGAAACCGCAACGCTGACCCGGCAAGGATTCAGCACTGTTTTGCTGGCCGCTCACCACGAAGAATATCCGGAGCGAGTCCGGTCTTATTCTTCAATGGACGACATTGAAGCGGACTTTGCGGTCAACACCGTGATCTGGCGAGCCGCCGCCAAGTTCTTCGGCCAGGAGATTTCGCCCGACGTTCTCAAGATCGGCCGGCGCGCCAACAAATTCAGTCAAGCGCTGGAAGCAATTCCGACGCTCACGACCGAAGGTCTTGTGGTCGGTTGCACTGTTGTGTCTCCAGACGGCACAGAAACCGTGGTTGCCCATACCAATGGACCGGCCGAAACCGTGGCCACGATCGTCACTGCCTTGCAGGTTCTGTTCAATGCGATCGCAGACTTGACGGCAACCGATAACGTCACCGACGTTGGCCTTGCCGCCGACAACACGGGCGAACTGTTCGACTTCAAGACCTTCCGTGGCGGGTTGACTTTCAACGACCTCACCGCCGATCCCGGCATTGCCGCCGACCTCACAGCCATCGAGGCCGAAGACGACGACTGGTACGGGCTTGTTCTCGACAGCAACAGCAATGCCGAAATCGCGGCCGCCGCCCCTTGGGTTAGTTCACGCATCAACACCAAGTTGGCCGGCTTCAACACCGCCGACATCGAGGCCGCCAACGCAACGGCCGGCAACATCATGGAGACTCTGAACCTGGCAGCTTACCAGAACATGTATACGATCTGGTCCGGTTCCGTGCTGTCGTTTGCCGCCCTTGGTTGGATGGCGGACAACATCTGGGCCGATCCCGGTTCCCGTACATGGAAGTTCAAGACCATCGCTGGAGTGGTTCCTGACACGTCCAGCATTTTGAGCACGACGCAGCGCCAAAACATTTTGGACCAAAAAGGCAACTACTATTTCTTGAATGCTGGCGCCGGTCGAGCCGTAGAAGGCTGGCTGGCGGACGGCGAGTTCATCGATATTCAGTTGACGGTCGATGCTCTCAAGGCCGGGATTCAGGAAGACGTTGCTGCGCAGTTCTTCTCACAGCCCAAGATCCCCTACACCGACAAGGGCGCAAACCAGTTGGCCTCGATTGTCTTGGGCAAGCTCCAAGAGTTCCGGGGCTTTGATCCTCCGGCACTCGATCCAGTGGTGACGCCAACGATCACGGTTCCGAAGGTGGCTGACCAATCGGTTGCCAATCGTACCGCTCGATTCTTCGACGATCTCGATTTCACGGCCAATCTGGCCGGTGCCATTCACCGGACGCGAATCCGCGGCAAGTTGCTAGTGTAGGGAGCCAACGGCATGACGACAAAGATCTATGATGCTGACCAGGTGGCGATTACGATCGCAGGAATCCCCATCAATGGCGGTTATGCGGATGGCGAGTTTTGCCGCATCGAACGCGAGACCGAAGCCTTCGTCGATGTTGTTGGAACCGACGGCGAAGTCACTCGTTCCAAGTCCGGCGACAACCGCGCCACGGTCACGATCCTGTTGATGCAAACGGCGGCCGCTAACGCGTTGCTGGCCGCACTACATACTGCCGACAAGCTCGCCAAAAACGGTGCCGGCGTCGGTCCTTTGCTCATCAAAGACCTGAACTCGGATACCACGATCCATTCCTCGCCAGAATGTTGGGTTCAGTCATCGCCCAACGTGAGTTACGGTCGCGAAGCCGGACCGCGGGAATGGCCGATCCGTTGCAGCAACTTGATTGATTTCGTCGGCGGCAACTGACCGCTGGCCACGTAACTGAAGGGACAAACGATGGCACGTCGAAGCGAGGTCCGCGAAATCGGACAGTTCCGGTACCGCATCACCCAAATGAAAGCTCGGCAGCAATATCAAGTGCTGGAACGGCTTGCGAATCGGTTCGGCGATCCCGTCAAGGAACTGATCGCTGGTCTCGGCACGAACCCGAAGAAAGCATTGATCGGTGACTTGTCCAGCCGGCAAACCGGCGAAGCGTTGGGGGCTTTGCTGAAATCCCTCGAAGGTAACGACTTGACTTGGCTTGTCGATCAGATCCGTCCGACCGTCGAGTACCAGACACCTGAACTGGCCGAATCGAAACCCGACATTTTCGCACGGCTCGAAGACTGGGACGATCACTTTGCCGATAGCATCCTTGACGGTTTCAAGGTCCTGCTTTTCGCGCTGGAGTTGAACTATTCGTCTTTTTTCGTCGGGTTGGGCGGACTAAAAGAAGCCGCCCACAAACTGGTGACTCCAACCAAATCCGTGTAGTCGTTCCCGAAGACGGCGACGCTTGGATCTGGACGATCGTTTGCCATAGTAGGATGGCCGTTTCCTTGGCAGAGATCGAGAACGATTGGTCCCTCGAAGACGTCTGGTTGGCTCATGAGTGGCTGAACGCGTATGATGAGGCCGAAATCAAGGCCTCGAAGGTCAAGCCAAAGAAGCGGTGAGCCAATGCTGCGCGAGATTCTTGCCAGATTCGGGATTCAGGTTGATAGCAAGCCGCTCACCAAAGCCAACACCATGATCGGCGGTGCCATCGGTCAACTCCGCGCCCTTGGCGGTGTCCTTGCCGGAGCTTTCCTGGTTCGAGCTATCAGCGGTTTCGTGTCTGAGATGATCACGTTGGGGGACACCGTTGCCAAGACGGCCAAACAAATCGGCGTGTCAACCGACGACTTGCAGGCTTGGGAGTTCGCGGCGGAACGCTCCGGGGCTTCGGCCGGTTCCCTTGTCAAAGGGCTGCGTCGCCTCCAAAAGAACGTCGTTGACGCCGGAGCCGGACTGACAACAGCGGTTCGAGCGTTCGATCGTTTGGGGATCGCGTTCCGCGACGCCGACGGCAACAGCAGACAGATCGCGGATATCTTGCCGGAGTTGGCGGACCGGTTCGCCAATATGGAATCCGCCACAGAAAGATCGGCGACCGCTCAAGAACTGTTTGGCCGCGCCGGTAACGAACTGTTGCCCCTGTTGACGGCCGGTTCTGCAGGTCTGCAAGAACTCCGGGAACGCTTCGAGGAACTCGGCGGCGGTCTATCAACCGAGTTCTTGGGTAACGCCGAAGCCGCCCAAGACGCGATCACGGATTTCGATTTGGCTTCTCGCGGACTCAAGTCGACGATCGCTGTTGAAGTGTTGCCCACGTTCACGCGTTGGGCCGTCAAGATGGCGGACATCGTTGCTTGGCTCCGAACCGCGACCGAGGGCACGTCGGTCTGGAAAGTCGCGTTGATTGGCCTGGCTTCCGTTGCTGGTGTCGTTGCTGTCGCCATGATTGCGGCTTTTGCGAAACCGATTGCTGTCGTGTTGCTGGCGGCCGCCGCAATCACCGGCGTGATCTTGGTCATCGATGATCTGGTCAACTTCATTCAAGGCAACCAGTCGGTCTTCGGCCAATTTCTTGAGGCCATGGGCCGTAATAGCAATGCGGCTCGACTCGAGTTGATTTCGTTTGCTGCGGTGTTCGTTGAGTTCTGGGGAACCACTTTTCCGTCACTTGTCACCGCAGCATGGGCAGACTTTGGCAATGCGCTGGAAGCCGCGATCCTCGATTTCAACCAGTGGAACCAGGCAAGCGTTCGTTTCCGCCAGTGGATGACCGAAGCGATTGACGCCGTGGTTGCTGCCTGGAAACGATTGGTTGATACGATTTCCGATCCCGTCCAAGCCTCCGGCGCCATCGGTTCCGTGATTGAAGGGGCTTTCAACTTTGTGACTGGCGGCGGCGGTTCGGCTCCGGCCGCGGCTCCGGCGTTGCCTGCTGGTGCTGGAGGCGGTGCCACAGTCGAGAACACCAACAACATATCGATCGACGCAAGGGGGGCGCAGAATCCCGAAGACATCCGACGAGCCGCGAGACAAGCGGTTGATGACGCAAACACCAACATGTTGCGCAACGCCCAACGGGCCCTGAATCCATTGGCTGAATAACCATGACCTCGATTACGTGGATACTTGCAAGCGGCCAACTGCAATCGATCGATCTTGATGCGACCGTGCGCCAAGCACATGAGTCGTCGGCGACGGCAACCGAACATACCGTTGAACGTGGCGCCAATGTCTCCGATCATGTCCGCGCCAACTTGGATCGCATCACCTTGGAGGTTGTTGTCTCCAATCAACCAATCACGGTTCCCAAAACCCAAATGGACGGGATCGGCCGGGCGGCTGGTGGTCTCGAGATTGTCGACGGGTTCACCGGAATAACCTTGGCTCAAGCCAACGTCTTGGTATTTGACAGCGACTTCGATCGCGTCCGAACCATTTACGATCTGTTGCTGGATCTGAAGTCTTCGGGTGAGATCGTTTCGATCATAACCACCCTTCGTGAATACGAAGACATGGTCTTGCTCCGCGTTTCCCCGGTTCGTGAGGCGGCAACTGGCGACGCTTTGGTTGCGACAGTTGAGGCGCGTCAAATTAACGTCGTTGACTCCGAGGTGGTGCAAGCACCTGAACCGGTTCAGACACGTGACGCGGCTCCAACGAATCGAGGCCGCCAGAACACTTCTGTTTCCACCAATCAACGTGATAGTTCTATCCTGGCGGACTTGGCCGAAGCGGCTTTCGGGATCTGACCATGGCACTAATCATCCCAACATCAACGGAACTTTCTGACTACCGGCAAGTGACCAACCTCGAAGGCCGAGACTACGTCTTGGCGTTTGTGCACAACACTCGCGAGGATCGTTGGTACATGAACCTTGCCGACCAAGACGAAAGCCCGATCGTCGACGGGATCAAAGTTGTCGCCGAAATCGACTTGCTGCAACGCGTGACCGATCCCCGACGGCCGCCTGGGAAAATCGTTGCTCGTGATCTCACCGCACCCGATCCCACCGACGACCAACCCAAGATCTTGAGCGAGGATCCTGGCCTTCGTGATCTTGGTGGTCGAATAACGTTGCTGTATTTCACCGAAGCCGAAGTAGAGGAACTCGGATTGTGACGCGATTGTTTCGGCGCACTGGTGCAGTCACTGTCGGAACGGCTCGTTTCGGGGCTCCGATCAAGCAAGTTACACGACAGCAACCAACCATTGATTTTGCCTTCGTGGTGGAACGCTCCCTCGACCGCGAACCCAACACTGCCGAAATCCAGATCTACAATTTGTCGGATACCAGTCGCAAGTTGATCGAACAGACCGAGGATCAACGCGTTGAACTCGAAGCCGGTTACCTGCAACCAGACGGCGTCCGCGTTATCTTTGATGGTGATCTATCCAAGGCCAAATCGTTCCGCGAAGGTCCAGACATAATCACCGAGATATCTGCCGCCGACGGGGAACGGCAATACAGAACCGCTCGCATCAACCGATCGTTTGGTGACAACACGAGCCTATCGAGCGTCATTGAGGCTTGCGGCCGTGCAATCAATGTCGGTGTCGGCAACCTCGCCGAACTCGCCACACAATCCGGTTTCGAGGGACTGGGCAACATTTTTTCGGAAGGTGTCGTGGTAAGCGGTCCGGCTCGTGAGGAACTGTCTGGACTCATTGAATCGGCGGGTTTGGAATGGTCGATCCAGAACAACACGTTGCAGATCCTTCCCCGTGGTTCAGCGCTGGCTGGAACCGCCGTTGTGCTCTCCCCCAAGACCGGTCTCATCGAATCACCGTCCGTTGACTCCGAAGGAGTAGCAACCGCCCGCATGTTGATGATCCCTGACGTCTTCCCTGGTCGACGCGTCCGGCTTGAGTCCGATTTTGTGCTAGGCGAATACCGCGTCACGAAAGCCAAGTACTCCGGCGCAACCCGCGGCAACGAATGGTTCATAGACATCGAAGGGAAGCCAATCGATGCCAACTGACCAGCCGTCATTGCCGACTGTCATTCGTGAGGCCATCGAATCGATCATGGTCGACACTCACACTATGATGCCGGGGACCGTTGACAGCTATGATCCCGACACCCAAAAGGCGGACGTTCAACCCGGCCTTTCTCGAGTACTGCGCAAAGTCGACGGCAATCGCGTTGCAGAAACATTGCCGGTCATCCCCTCGGTTCCGGTTCAGTTTCTTGCGGCTGGTGGCATTGTCTTTGCGCCTCCGGTTCAAAAGGGAACGACTGGCTTGCTTCTCTTTGCCGAATACTCGATTGACAAGTGGCGACAGCAAGGCGGACAAGGAGACCCGGGTGATATCCGAAGACATGGGCTTTCGGGTGCCGTGTTCTTGCCAGGGTTGCAGGTAGCCGCCTCACGATATGCATTGAGCGACGTTGATGGGGTGTTCGTTATCCCGGCCGGCAAAGTACTGCGCATGGGAAGCAACACCGCTTCGGAGTCGTTCATTTTGGGGGACTCGTTTGCAACCGAGTTCGGCGTCAACTGGTTGACAACGGCGTTTGCTCCGTGGCTTGCGGCCGTTGTTTCATGGTTTGCTGGTGCCGCCGCTTTCTTCGTTGACTTTGCTTCCGAGGGTCCTGGCGGTCCGTTCCCCAACGCCACAGCAAAGGCGGGTTTGATGGCGGGATTGTCGGCGACGGTAGCCACAACAAGCGGCGTCTTGACCGCGGCAACAGCAACGCTGGCCGCCAAAATGGTTGCCTATCCCGTTGGCGTTCTGAGCAACAAACTCAAAGGCGAGGGTTAACCATGAACTTGTTTCTCACCGCCGTCGTTGACGCCGACAATCCCGTCGAGGGAGATATCAACTTGACGGCCGGTCAAATCACGCTGGTCGAAGACAACGCAGCGATCCGCCAGCACTTGACGAACCGGCTCCGGTTCTTCCTTGGGGAATGGTTTCTTGACGTCCGCCAAGGGATCCCGTTCTTCGAAAAGATCCTGATCAAAGGGGTCAACCCTTCGGTAGTCCGTTCAATCTTCCGTCGCGTCATTCGGACAACGCCGGGCGTTTCCGAGGTTGAGCGGTTGACGCTTTCGATTGCTCCGGACCGCGAAGCGTCGGTTAGTTTCCGGGCTTTGCTGGACGACAGTGACGAGCCTTTGGTATTTGAGGATCTGGTGATAGGGGATCTGTAATGGCTTTTGGACTGCTACCAACTGGATTCGTACGCAAGACGACTGCCGACATTCTCGACGAACTTCGGACGGCTCAGCTCGAAGAAATCGATCCCGAACTCAACACGCAACCAGAGACCCCTATTGGTCAACTCAACGGGATCTTTGCCGCCAAACTAAACGAGCTTTGGGAACTGGCGGCCGCGGTCTACAGCGCCCAAAACCCGGACACCGCTTCGGACTTCTCACTTGACGGCGTGTCTGCTTTGACTGGCACCAATCGAGCACCGGCCACCAAAGGAACGGTCACACTCACAGTCAACATTGATCCCGGAACGCTTCCCGCTGGATCGATTGCTGAGGTCGATGGCGATCCCACCAACCGCTGGGTTACCACCGAAGACGTCACAAACGGAGGCGGCGGTGCCGCGGATTTCGACGTGGAAGCCGAAGCCGAAAACGCCGGCAACATCGCCGCCAACGCTGGAACAATCACGAAGATCAGTACGCCGGTTATTGGCTGGAACACGGTAACCAACGCCTTGGACGCTGATCCCGGAACGGAGATCGACACCGACGCACAATTGCGCGTCCGGCGTGAGGCCGAACTATCGCAAGCCGGAACCGGAACGTTGCCCGCGATTCGAGCGGACTTGCTTGGTGTCGATGACGTCGAAGCCGTTTCCGTGTTTCACAACCCGACCGATTACCAGGTTGGCAACTTGCCGCCGCATTCCGTGGAAGCCGTTGTGCTTGGCGGCGATGACCAAGACATTCTCGATCAGCTATTTGAGAGCGTGGGTGCGGGGATCCAAACCTACGGAACGACAACCGGAACCGTCAACGATGGTCAAGGCAACACGCTGGACTTTGCTTTCAGTCGACCAACGGACGTCGATATCTGGTTGGAGATCGACATCAACGTCAACACCAACGACTATCCCGCCGACGGGGATACGTTGATCGAAACGGCGGTGAAAGCCTACGGGGACGCAAACTATCGCATGGGCGACGACGTTGTGCTTTCCCTGCTTTACTGTCCGATCAATAGTGCGGTTGCCGGCATCGAGGACATAACCGAAATCCGCGTTGGTGATTCTTCGCCTCCGGTGTCGACTAGCAACTGGCCGATCGGTCCCCGTGAACTTGCGCGGCTCGACACAACACGAATCACAGTCACGGCAACTCCGGTGTAGACCATGGCCGAACAACCCACACAACCAGCGTCAACCGCGCCTTTGAGCAAGGACACGGAACATGTCCTGCAATCGCTTGCTCGATTGATCGCGCAGTATGTTGACAAGCCCCGCATGGAAGCGTTGACCGCGATCTATGCTGAGCAGGTTCAAGACCTCGAAGACGCTTGGTGGGAACTGGCAACCGAACGATTCGTTGACACCGCGGTTGGTGTTCAGCTCGATATCTTGGGAGTCATCGTTGGTCAAGATCGTAACGGTCTAGACGACGACACCTATCGTGCTCTGATACGGGCACGGATCAAAGCCAACAACTCCGACGGCACGATCCCGGCGATCTATGGTGTCGCATTGGCGGCGGCTGGCGGAAGTTGGCTGATCGAATACATCCCGTATTATCCGGCATCCTTCGTGCTGCAATTCGATCAAGCGTTGCCGTTTGATGAATCGATCGTCAACCGGTTGATTCGTGACGCGACACTAGGCGGGGCACGTTCAGTCACCGTGTTTCAGATGACCGACACCAACCAAATCCGGTTTGGTCGAGCAACCGATTATCCCGAGTTTGATGTTGCAACCGGGTTCGATTCTGCCACAACGCCGGGGACTGGCCTTGGTCAATGCGGCCGAGCAATGGACGAACAAACGGCGTAGGAGACTGTTATGCCAAGACCTAACGGTGATATTCATTGGGCAACCGATGCCAACTACAGCGCACCCGGCGAAACATGGGACGGTGATCCCACGAAGGTTGAGCCGCCTATTGGTCTCAAAGATGCCGGCCACCAGCCAACCGGTGTGTTTCCAATCGAAATGCATAACTGGTGGCGCAATCGCATGGCGCAGTTCACCGAGTATCTAGCGGATTTGCAGGTTTGGAATTGGAACAATTACACCGCCGCGTTTGGTCCAGGATTGAACTATTTCATTAGTCAGCGGACGGCCGCCGCACTAGGCACGTCGGGACCAGAACGTTTCTACATTTGCGATCCTACGGGTGGCGCTCCGGCACGGTTGGCTTACAGCGATAGGCTTGGCCTGAATGGATCATGGGTTCCGTGCACCGGCATCGCTGGAACAGCGCTGGTTGACGTTGTCCGTGAATTGATCAACTCAAGCGTTCTTCCAGATCAGTTTTTGGTTGGTGGTTCTTTGCCGGGGCCAGCGCCGGCTTTGTGGGCATCAATCCCTGGGATAGCTTTTTCGATTGTTACCTTTACGCCGCCAGCTGGTGCCCAAACCGTTTTTGACATTCACCATTCACGCGTTGCCGGCTTGGATGGTTGGATCGTTTCCTACACTGGCACGAGCCAAGTTACTTACAACATTGGTGCTGGTTGGCTCACTGGTACGATGGCAGGTGGAACCGTTGGTGCGTATCTGCAAAGCAACGGGTCACGACTGGTCGGGGGTCACGACGTCGGGTTGGAATACTCGACCGACGGCGGCTTGAGCTGGACGGCAACGCAAGCGGTTCCAGGTGGAGTCTCCGGCGTGTACTTTGCACCCGGCATCGGCACAACCGGCCGATTCCTGGCGTCGGGGATCGATGGCGGAGCCAACAACGCGTTGTGGACTTCTGACGACGGGATCGCTTGGTTGCAGCAACCAGATCCCTCGATCGCTGCGTTGCCATCACCGATCCAGTTCCGAAACGGTTCAGCTCGCAACGGTAACTGTGATGGCGGCCAAATGATTATCGGCGAGGTCTTGGACGCAGCAAACGGGATCGATTACTACGTGTTCTCAACCGATGGCGGAGTCACCTGGCAAACGGGCCCAGTTGTTGGTGTCGACCAACGTGATTTCGGAGTCATCGGCTATTCCAACAATCGGTTTTGGTCCAACGCAGCGGACGCCTTTATGCACCAATCAGCCGCGTTGCCGTGACCGACCGTCGACAGCCTTTTGATATTCGGAGATCTATTGGGTCGATCCCTGCTAGACTGAAAACGATGGCACCCACGAACGGCGCGAAAGCGATGGCTAGTCAAATCATGGTTTCCGTTGTTGTTGCCGTTGTGCTTTCGGCCGGTGCCGCGTTTGTCTCAGTCAAGGTCATGTCCTCCGATCTCGACCGCGCCAAAGACGATCTCACCGAAGTGTCATCAACGGCGCGCCAACAATCGATTGCGATTGCCGAAATGAAAGCGACACAACGCGCCCTTGCCGGCGTCAACGACGAGCGTTGGCGCAAGGTCGATCGTCGCCTGGAAAGCATCGAAGGGGACCTAAAAGTCATCCTTCGCGACATGCCAAGGAGTCGACGCGACACCGGACGCGATCGTTGATATTGTAAAGTTCGCCCGGCCGTGGTCCATCGTGCCGAGAAATCGGTTCCCTTCAAACCACGAGCCGGGTGATTTTTTCTGGAGGTAACATGGTTGGTCCAATCTTTGAGATCTTCGCTTGCTGGCAACTGTTGCTGATTGGTTGTGCTGCCGGTGCGTTGACCGAGTTCGTCAAGCGTTGCTTGGATGTAGTCATGACCAAAGACCGGCGACGTAGCAAGCCCATGTTGTTGGTCATGTATGCGACTCCGGTCGTGATCGCCGTGTTGCTGGCAACGTTCGTGCCTTTGAGGCCGGAGGCTTTGATCCAATACGTCACCGACTATGCCTCCGGCTCATGGTTCGAGGAACGATCCGTCTACGCTCTTTGGGGTGTGCCGCCTGGGATTGGAGCGTCCTACATCTACATGGGTGTTCGGAAGCTTTACAAGCGACACAAGGGTCTCGAGTGATTGCTTGGATCAAGCGTCGTTGGCAATGGGTCGTTGGCGCCTTGCTGTTTGTCCTCGGCGCCGGTTGGTTGTGGTCAAGACGCAAACAACTATCGGCCGAAGCAAGGGCGCGAATCTGGGAACTCCGATCGATCCTTGCGAGCAAAAAGGATCTTCGAGACTACTTGCTGAAAGAAACCGAAAAGGATGATCGCGCAATCGCCCAACTCGATGAACAGATCGAAGCCAGTGAAACCGAGTTGCTTGCACACCATGAAACAGTGGAAGGGTTGACCCGTGGTCAAATACGAGAACGGCTTGCCCGATTGGGTTACGACTAGTCTCTGGATCCTAGCCTTCGTTGTTGGGGGCATGATCATCGCTGCCGAGTGTTCCGCCGACTGTGGTGACGACTTGATCGATCGCATGGTCGACACAACGCACGAAGGGAGCGAGGGATTCTTTCTTTTGACCGCCGACATGGAGTGTCTACTGCTTCGGCTCGAACGGGTGCCGCGGCTTGAGTCTTATATTGCGTTGCTCGACGAACGGATCGAACTGTCGGACCAACGTCACGACAGAATGATTCATGCAAGCAAGATGGCGTCCGAAATCATCCTGAACTATGAAACCGCGTTATCCGATGCGATGCAGTCGCTGGTTGATCTTGACGCTTGGTGGTCTTCGCCGTGGCTTTGGTTCCCGGTCGGAATCGTGCTAGGTGCATCGGCCGTGATCGCCGGAGGTTTGTTGTTGTGAGTCTACCTAGTCAATCAGTGTTCGTTGATGATCTGTCCGCGGATTTTGCGTTGTGGGATGTTTCGCAAGCGTTGCCACAAAAGGGAACCTGGCCAACTCGACCGCTTGAAGACGTCAAACACTTGTACGTGCACAAGTCCGGAGCCGATGGACCGGCAGGTTTCCGTGGCGTCAAGGCAATGGCGAACTATTGCGTCAACCATCGAGATTGGAAGGCGGCTCCATATCACGTTTGGCTTTCGGCTGAACCGGATGAAGACGGCACGACAAGGATGGTGGTTTACCGTTGCCTGCCATGGGAAGCCCGGAGTTACCACACCGGAGGCGACGCGAATCAACACGGGATCGGAATCGCCATCCAAGGCAACTATGATTCGGAATGGGACGGTATCTCCACGATCAAGCCGACGGCGGCACAGCAGGGCGCCCTATACGCGATCACGGAATATCTGTCCGAACTGTTGAACCTTGACCTCACCGGGATCGGTCCCCTTGGCAGAACACTTTCGGGTCACTGGGAAGCCCCGAAACCGAAACGCGTTTGCCCCGGGGACTGGGCGAGGTCATGGGTTCTTGCTCGACGCGAAGACACCGAACCGCCGACGCCGGCAATTTCTGGTCCGATTTGGCCGACCAATCGGTGTCCGACCGCTCTCGAGTTGCAGCGTGTCCTGGCTTTGCTTGGCTTCGATCCCGGGCCGCTTGACGGGATCCGTGGCTACCGAACCCGGGGAGCGTTGGAATCGTTTCAGGCCGCCCATGGGCTTGAGCCAGACGGCTGGTACGGTCCCCGGACGGCGGCCGCAATCTCGACCGCTTTGACGTCAAGGTAATTTCACCCGACATCATTTGCATGCTAGGGTCCGGTCAACGGCCTTCCTAAAGTTGGACCGAACCCGGCGCGCCCTGCTCGTGTCGGGTTCTTTTTTGGTTATAGGTGATAAGTGCTGCAATCCTGGAAACCCTTCGCCGTCTTGTGTGCGTTCTCACTATTCCTAGGGTGTTCGCCAGAAACGGGCCCAGGAGCCCCTGTAACGGCCGTTCCGGCTGGACGTCCAATGGTTCAGGTCAAGTCCCAATCGTGGCAAGGGCCCGAACGTCGTCAGGCTATCCCCGTGGTTTCGGCTTTGGACGCGGCCGTCAACCAAAGGCCTGATTGTCAACCGGTCGTGGCAGACACTTCGAAGCTGGCGGTTGCCAGGATCTTCGTAGCCGAAGCCGGTTGGAGTTCGGAGGCCGACCATCGCGCAATATTCCAGGTGATTCGCAACATTCAGGGCTCCGGTACCTTGCTGCAGGCCGCCCGTCGAGCGTCACCCCGAACAACAGGTACCAGACCACCAATCAACCGGCGCGGTTGCTGGGTTTCGACCTTGCTGGATTCCGACACTAAGCCCGCGGGGTGGGGTGAAAAAATCCACTGGCAACCCTACGTCCAGCGCTGGCGGTCAGTCCGATCTCTTGCCGCCCGTCTTGTCTCGGGGCATCCCGTCCAATCCCCGTGCAAAGGCGAGCCGGTTGCATGGGGTGGCGCGATGGACGATTGGCTAGCCATCCGCCGAGGTCTGATCAGGATCGATTGTGGGGCTACTCTGAACCGGTTTTGGGCGAGGCGCTAAAACGCTCCATGCAAGTC